>Ga0265295_1000011_pt1 | contig 365041 bp, 342 predicted proteins | sample Munlansysbiofilm_FD_192503 | JGI IMG/M metagenome (GOLD analysis project Ga0265295, IMG submission 192503) | Leachate microbial communities from a municipal landfill in Southern Ontario, Canada - Methane capture system biofilm | ecosystem: Engineered > Solid waste > Landfill > Unclassified ... | reverse complement strand
AGGAATTAAGTGAAGCAAAGAGAATACTAACAGAATACTTTTCATTTAAGAATTATCCGCCTACTTTTTTTCTTGAAGATCTTCGTTCTTTCCATGTCAAATTGTTAAATTTTTCTTACCTGCTAATAACTTGGTAAAAAGCACCCGACGATTACAGATAGAGAAATACATGGATAGCTTTACAGACAAAGAACTATCCTTAATGGAATCTTTAGCCAGCGGTATCAACGAAGCAAGAAACATCGAAGACTAATTAAAAGAATCCATACATAACGGAAAGAGCCGATAAAATGAGATTGTATTAATCTCATTTTATCGGCTCTGCGTCTTTGCGTCTGGCTCTGTAATCACAGTTACTTTGAACTGCTTTATTTCAATTAAATTTTCTTGTCTGCATTTCGGACAATAGAGGGGGAATTTTTTTAATTCAGTATCTTCCCTTATCTTTAATCGTGTTTTATTTCCACATACAGGACACAATATCCACTTGTAGTTTATAATAACTATCTCCTCCTTTACACTTTAATTCAAATCTTTATTAAAAAATATTTCATCTTATTTAACAAGAAACCATATTTATATAACAACATAAAATACACTAAGTTATTTTATTGAACATATATCGTACTTTATCTATCCGACTATTTGGACGACGGGGCTGGCAAACAGGTTCACCGGTAGTAACATGGTACCCTTTTAACTCTGTTAAACAAACACTACGTCCATTTGTAAAGAAAGTTAAATCACTACGATATTCTTGAATACACCGAGCAGGGATTTCTCCACTAAGAATGACCTCATTATTTTTCAATTGAGTGTCTACGATGTTCGCACAATATTTAGGAGCATCGTTGTATGCTCGTGAAAGATATTCCTGTGGCGCATAAATTTTAAAACTAAGATATGGCTCTAACAATTCTGTTCCAGCTTTTTTTAAGACTTGTTCCAATACAATAGGAGCAAGCATCCGAAAATCTGCTGGGGTACTAACAGGGCTATAGTATAAGCCATACTTAAAACAGATTTTACAGTCCGTCACATTCCAACCATACAATCCTTGTTCACAGCCATAGCGTATCCCCTCCATAACTGCATTTTGAAACGATTGATTTAAGTATCCAAGAGAAACCGAGCTCTCATACTGTACTCCGCTCCCTAATGGAAGCTGTGCTACAGATAGACCAATGGAAGCCCAGAAAGGATTCGGTGGAACTTCGATGTGAATGGTATACTCTGCTTTTTTTAACGGTCTTTCCATATAAATGACTGTAGGCTCTTTTATTTCTATCTCCACATGATACTTTTCTTGCAGCAGAGCACAAGTCACTTCCATTTGTACTTTCCCTAAGAAAGAAAGTATGATTTCATGTGTCGCAGAATCCACATAATATCGCAGAAGCGGGTCACTGTCGGAGATTTCTAAAAGTGCATCAAGTAACATTTCCCTTTGTTGAGGTTTGCTCGGTTCAACAGTCGTTTGCAGCAGAGGGAGGGGATTTTCAATTCTCTCTCTCTGTGGCAATAGCTTTGTATCTCCAAGAACACTATTTAACTTCAAAAACTCATTCTGCAAAATAACAATTTCCCCGGAATAAGCCTTATCGATTTTACATAATTCACCATTTATTGAAGTATACATTTCTGTAATTTTTATTTTTTCCTTTTCCGATATTCTAACCGAATCTCGCAAATGCAGTACGCCACTATAAAGACGTATATATGCAAGACGCTGTCTTTTTTCCGAATACTCAATTTTGAAAACTTTTCCGCAAAGTTCAGACTGACCTCGATGTGTTGATGAATAAAATTTATTCGTAATCACTTCTATAAGGTTATCAATCCCTATATTGTTTTTTGCACTTCCGTGATAAACAGGGAACAGGGAACAATTATGAAATCTTATGCTTTCCTCTTGTTCGAGTTCTAATGCTTCCAATAATTTCCCAGACGTATATTTCTCCAAAAGGTAATCATTTCCTTCTATTACCATATCCCATTGTTCAGATTCGGTAAAGTTCATTACACGCATATTAGGATGCAGTTCTACCTTCTGTTTGATTACAATTTCCGCAGAAAGTTTCTCTTTAATATCCTGATAAACCGTTGATAAATCAATTCCATTTTGGTCAATCTTATTGATAAAAAAGATTGTGGGAATACCTATTTTCCTAAGTGCATGAAACAATATACGAGTTTGTGCTTGTACGCCATCTTTTGCAGAAATCAGTAGAATTGCCCCATCTAATACTGATAATGAACGATATACTTCTGCTAAAAAATCCATATGTCCTGGCGTGTCTATGATGTTCATCTTAGTATTTTTCCACTGAAAAGAGGTTATCGCCGTCTGAATTGTAATTCCTCTCTGACGTTCTAAAAGCGTATTATCCGTTTTCGTTGTACCTCTGTCCACGCTTCCTAATTCTGTAATCGCTCCACTGTTATATAATAAGCTTTCTGTTAAGGTAGTTTTTCCCGCATCAACATGAGCTAAAACTCCAATATTAATAATTTTCATGTGATTTTCCTCCATTCAAAAGCCCAAAAGGGCATAAAAATCCCAGTGATAAATACTCTTATCACTGGGATTTTTATGCATAACCATAGGCATACAAAGCATACAGATATTCTCCGGATACTTTAGAATCACATGATAAAGGTATTCTTAAACTGGGTACAAAAAACTAAGCCCTCCTAAAAAAGGACATCCAATTATTTGTTCCCACTATCAAATTGACAGTTTATTTAAGAATACCTTGCCGCATATTTATTAACTCCTTTTAAATAGATACTTAAATAATAGCACGTAAGAGCATATTTGTAAAGGAATCTCCAATTTTTTATCAAAGAGAGTACGTGATTACAAAATAGCTGTAATAATGTACCAATATTTGTTATTCTATAATCTTCCAATTACTCCCGTTCTTTTCAAGTACCAAAGTTGATAGGAACTGTCATTTCGGGGTTTTTAGCAGTTTTCCGTCGAAATTCGGATTTTTCTCCGAACTACAACCATTTTTCCAGCCCGAACAACTGAACCAATCAAAAATTTTCGGCAACGCCAACAATTAGCATTATTGTTCAGTCTATTTTTGCTGTCAATACCTGATTCTCACCAATTTGACAAAACTTTAAAATATATCTCCCACGGGTCGCTGTATAAGCATCGATTTCGAGGTGTTATCCTGTTCTGCATAAACTTCGTTTTTGGGTATTATACCGACACCAGTGCCAGCTCAGGAGGTGAACGAGCGCAGACGGTCTCTGGTTGCTCTCGTTTTTGCTGACTTGCCCAGTCAATAATCTTGGTAAGCTCTTTAGGATCCTCGATAATCGCCACAACCGACATTGTCCCCTGACATTTCGGACAGACAAATGGGTCTACCTCGTAGACTTTTTGTAACAACCTTGCCCAGCTTTGTTTGCGTAGTTTTGACCATGCAATAGGGACTTGTACCGCTTCCTTATTCTCTGGCGGTTTTGCATGGACAATTTGGGACTGGCTTGGGTGGTCTTTTTGCCAGCCCGCTGGTGCCAGGCGGTAAATATTGGGTCGCTCTTGCCATTGCTTACGTACTTTTCCAGCATAAACCCCATAACGGCGGACCAATTGAACCCGCCGTGGCGGTAAATGGGCCACAAGCTGGTCGACAAATTCAAAACCTTTGAAGGTCTCTGTTTTTCCTTTGTAGAATCCCTTAGGTGCAGCTGTCCAGATTACCGTGTCGGAAGCTGGATCATACTGGATCTTTTCTGCACAGGTGGCGCCACGAACGACATACTGGCCGAGGGCTTCTCGATCCGCCTCGCTGAATAGTCTGGTTTCGCTCTCGATACTAAAACCGGAATGCTTCCAGTCCTTGAGCATGTTCACACGAGCCTGATCTATCAGTTCCTTTCGTAGAAACAAAGCCAAAATTGCTGCTTGCCAGACCTTGAGCACCCCTTCGTCGGCTCCGATTGGCAAATATACAAAGCGGTCGTACTTGGTAAACCCACCTTCCAGTACTAAAACATGCCAGTGCGGGTGGAATCGAGCGAATTCCCCAAAGGACTGGTAGCTGACGACAGATGCACATAGCAGTGGTCGCCCTGCAGCAAGGGAGAAAAACTCAGACAGTAGCGTGAATATTAGCTTGGACACCTCTCCAAACAGTCGTTTATCGGATTTAAAGTATGGCCTTAGAATCTTGGGAATCGTAAACACAAATTGCCGATGCGGTAGATCAAGAAGCAAATCCTCGGCTAAGTATTCAGCATAGAGTAAGGTTCGTTTTTGGTCGCAGGATGGGCAAAGGTGGAAAACCTTGCACGAAAATGGCCTGAAGTACGAATGGCCACAATCTTGGCAGCGGATCCGAGCAACACCCTTGGTCCAATCGGCGCAACTAGTAAAATGTTCAAGGCGGTCAAGGATAGTTTGCGATGGACTTGCGTAGGCTTGGTACTGGGTAAAAGAATTGCGAACTATGGTCTGGATTATTCCTTCCCGATGGGGAATGTAAGTTCCCATATATATACATACGCAGAAAAACGATCATTTACTGGCAATTTGGAAGAAAAAAGCGGAAAATGTGGACTGACGCCACCTAACAAACGGTTTGAGCGGACTCGCGGGACAAGCCCGTTCGCAGCTCAACCGAATGTTATACGGACTGCACAAGTGCAGCGAAGAGATGGAGATGATATGTATCCAGAAAACAATCTTGTGTACCCAGTGAATGAAATTGTTAAAAAAAGTGAATTAGATAAACATTTCAAAAAATGGTATAAAATAGCAAAAAAGATGAAATTCATTAAAAACTATACTGCAGATGATATTGTTTTTGATGGTTTCTATCCATATTATTATAATCAAAAAGTTAAAATTCTCTTTATTGGAAGAGAAGCTCTGGGTATGACTGGACAAAATTATATTGAAACTATTTTTCAAGCATATAAAAATAATAGTATTGGTAATAAAACTTTAGATTCATATAAATTTCATAATTTGATGTTTTATATTACTTTTGGAATTAATAATAATTATATTAATTGGGCAAAAATACCTTATGCATCAGAAATTGTTGAAAATTTTGGTGTTTTTGGGGGTATAAGTTTTGCATTTATGAATATTTCAAAATTTAGTAATGAATCAAATGCTTGGAAAGCCGATTGGGGATTAATTGATAATTTTGTAGATTCATTCTCGAATGATGAAATTAATCTCATCAGTGAAGAAATTGATATTTTAGATCCAGATCTTATTATTACAATGAATCTAGAAGAAAGAATAAATAAACTTGGAAAAATTGAAGTAATAGAATATGGAGATAGATTAAGTAAATATTACCTAGAAACTAATATTAGAAAATATCTATTGTTTGATACATTTCATTTTTCAGCACCAAACAAGAGTTCTGAAAAAGATTATTATAAGGAAATAATATCTGAATGTAAAAAAATGGGAATCGTATAACAACTGTTTCAACCTGACTCGCCTATGTCACGAAAATTGCTAGTCGCTACGCTCGGCAATTTTCGCGCCAAAACGGCTCGCAGGTTAAACAAATGTTAGGTACACGCCTTCGGCGGGCGAGGAAAAAGATGAAAGTGCTTATGAAACCAGATGATAGTTGGACGATTTTGTGTGAAAGGCGTGGCAAAAAAATATTCAATGAGAAACCGTTGCTTTATTATTTATACATCACAAACGATAATAAATATGTGGAATGCCAGCCATTATATGATGAAGAAAGTATGTATTATTCAGGCGGACCAACAGAATATGTAGAAGTAGATAAGGATTATGTAATAGAAAGATACCCAAGTATTTTTAATAGTTAATAATAAGGATGGTTGATAATGAGCTCCACAATAATTTCTCCTTGGGAAGATCATGCAGAACAAATAAGTCCAAATGAGAAAATAAAAGCAGAATATATGAATGGATGCGAAGTTGCTATGGGTGCACCGACTCTTGGTGAATTGTGGTTAATCTATAATAATTCTAAGAAAGAAAAAATTAGTGATAATGCAGGTGCTTCATTTATTTGGTCAGATAATTCAAATTATCTTGCATATTCTGAATGGACAAAAGATAAAAATCAATTTGTACGAATTATAAAAATAGATGGAATGATTGATAAATATATTAATAAGGAAATGAGTGTTATTCAATTTGAATCTTTTGAGAACAATATTCTTAAAGGAATTGATTCACCTATTTATCACCCTCATAGCTTTTCAATAGATGTAAATAGTTTGTTTGAATAGAAGAAAAATTACCTAACAACTGCTTCAACCTGACATTGCTATTGTCACAAAACTTGCTAGTCGCTTCGCTCGGCAAGTTTTGCGCCAATGTACGCAATGCAGGTTAAGCAAATGTTAGGCAATAATACAAATGATCAAAGGAGTGGCTATGTCTCAAATAATTCTTATCACCGGCCCACAGGAAGGGTGGGTGCCGAACTGGTGAGGCTGTTAACCAGGAAAGGAGAAGCTGTACGCGCCGCGACAAGGAACCCCTCCGCAGCTTCGGTGAGACTGCCTCACGTTTCAGAAATAGTCGAATTTGATTTCGATCGCCCGGAAACGTTTGCCCCTGCACTTAAAGGAATGGAGAGAATTTTTCTTATTGCTCGGCCAGGCGATAATCATTCCGACCGAGTGCAACCGCGAACAAAATGCGGCGAGTGGCAGGAGTGGAGGAATCTCAGAAAAAAAATAAAACATCAGGCTGGGTGACAAAAAAACAGAGGCGATTCGTAAATCGCCCCCACTTTTTCATTGCGGTAGTTTAGAGGCAAGAATCAACAGGAGTATAGGTCAGGCCAAAGGCATCAGCTACGCCTTTGTGCACAACTTTGTCGCCAATGAGATTTAGACCTTTTTTCAAACCAGGATTATCCTGACAAGCCTTTTTCCAGCCTTTGTTAGCAATTTGCACGGCATAGGGCAGGGTGGCATTGGTCAAAGCCAAGGTCGAGGTCATGGGCACAGCACCAGGAATATTGGCCACACAATAATGCAAAATTCCATCTAGTTCGAAAACAGGATCAGCATGAGTGGTGGGGTGAGATGTCTCAAAACAACCACCTTGGTCAATGGCCACATCCACCAATACAGTTTTGGGTTTCATCTCCTTAAGCATATCTCGGCTCACCAGTTTGGGTGCCTTGGCTCCTACCACCAGTACCGCTCCAATAATAGCATCAGCCTCTCTGGCCAAAGCGCGCACTGTGGCCGGTGAGCTCATTAAGGGGATAACATTTTTAGGCATAATTTCCGAAAGATAACGCAATCGATCCAAGTTCATGTCCAAAACGTGGACTTGTGCGCCCATGCCCGCAGCAATAATGGCCGCATTGGCACCAACCATACCGCCACCCAGAACCAATACATTGGCTGGAGCAACACCGGTCACTCCGCCCATGAGTACACCGCGTCCACCATGAACAAATTTTAAAAAATGAGCAGCTTCTTGGGCTGCAATACGGCCGGCAACTTCACTCATGGGACTGAGCAGAGGTAATCCACCATGTGGGCCTTCCACTGTTTCATAAGCAATGGATATGGAGTCAGACTTCATCATGGCACGGGTCAATTCCTCATCTGCTGCATAATGCAAATAAGTAAAAATAATTTGCCCTGGACGTACCATGGAAAATTCTGAAGGCTGAGGTTCTTTAACATGCATGACCATGTCTGCTTTGGCAAAAACTTCAGCAGGAGTATCCATCATTATCGCACCCGCAGCAATATACTGATCATCAAGAAAGCCACTACCAACACCAGCATTTTTTTCTACCAAAACTTCATGTCCGTTTTGACGCAACACTTCCACCCCTGCCGGGGTCATACATACACGATTTTCCTGAGCCTTGATTTCTTTGAGAATACCAACAATCATTAGAATCACTCCTCAAAAAAAATGGTTAAAGGTAAGAAAACAATACCTAGGCAGACAGCTTCTCTACTGTACGTGTACGGTATACCCTTGACCACTGCCTGTCATACTAATCTTCTGGACCATTTGATTCTTTTATTGACCCTTGTCAATGAACATGAAAAACATACAATTACTATTTGTGAAAAACACATCTGAAAAAGTATATTTTTATGCTCTGCACGCTATAATCCCGGTCATCACCGTAAACGTATGTTACTCTCATTTCTTTTTTGTGACGCACAAGGCATGGTGACCCATGTCCACAGCAAACATCAATATTGGGCACAAGTTATTGGACAGTCATTGCCTGAGATTTTAGGCTTGAATGAACAAAGTATAGACAAGGTAATCAGCAGCCTGGCCCAAGAACAAATCTGTAGTCCACCTGCTTTAAAGGGTGAACGAATCCTGGTACATCTGGCTCCCTTGCCCCAGATTCTGTGTGCTGATGATGCATGTGTTGTGTGCGTGCTTCCAGTTCCCACCTTGGGTATTCTTGAAAAAGAAGCTGCTACAGACGATCCCTCACCACCAACTCCAGCTCTGGATTATGCAGTCTTTAATGCTGTTTTTAACGATGCTCGGGATGCCATCATCCTGGTGGACAATACCTTCCATGTTCTGGCTGCTAACCGTAAAGCCCAGCGAGTGTATGCTCCCAGACCTGATCAACCCTTAACCAGCCTCAACTTTTTACCCATGATTGATCCCAAGGATCAAAAAAATGTCCTCAGCGCCTTTGAAAAACTCAAAGAAGGAACATCTTGGCGCACCTCCCTGGTCACCATCAATAAAACCGGCACCCAAATCCCTGTAAAATGTAAAATACGCTGCCTCAACACCCAGGGCGTACAATTATACCAAATTATGCTCAGGGATCTACGTCGGCATATGGCTTTGGAAAAAGACCTGATTCAGTCACGCCAAGCTGTGGCGGGTATGAATATCGCCCTCAAACAAGTCTTGCTGAATGTAGAAGAAGAAAAGCAGGAACTCAAAGAAGAACTGGTGCAGCAAGTCCGTGAAGAAGTCTTGCCTGCTGTGGATCGTCTGGTCAAAGAAGACTCTGTCCTGGTGCGCGAGGCTTTTAAGTCCGCACTCCAAGATAAAATTGCAGACTTAAGTGACGTTCACTCTGGACCTTTACAATTATCCACGCTGCTCACTCCCAGGGAAACGGATGTTTGCCGTTTAATCCAGCAAGGCTGGCAGGGCAGAGCCATTGCTGATGAATTATCTATTTCTTTTGAAACTCTTCAGACCCACCGTAAAAATATCCGCCATAAATTAGGTCTTAAAGGAGCTGGTATTTCCCTGGTCACCTTCCTGCAACAACATTCCCCTCTGTAGTATCGGGCACAACCACATACCCGATAAATCCCCATTTTATCCCCTTTTCTGGTCATTGTTTTTCCGTAAACTAACCGATGCTTAAAAAATGGGCTGTTTTTATCCACAGCCTCTAAACTGTAACCCAGGAGATTGGATGATAAAAATACGTGTACAAGGTCTCTATAAAATTTTTGGCCCCCATCCGCGCAAGGCCATGGACATGCTGGCTCAGGGCAAGAGCAAAGAGGAGATCATGGCCGATACTCGCCATGGTGTGGGGGTAAATAATGTCAGTTTCAACGTACAAGAAGGCGAAACTGTGGTGGTGATGGGTTTATCTGGCAGCGGCAAATCAACCTTGGTCCGCTGTTTAAACCGTCTCATTACCCCTACAGCTGGATCTATCTTTATTGATGATCAAGATATTTTGACCATGAATGAGCGCGAACTCCGCCAGGTTCGCCAGCAAAAACTGGGCATGGTTTTTCAAAATTTCGCCCTATTTCCCCACCGCACAGTTTTGGAAAATGCAGCTCTGGGACTGGAAATTCAAGGTATGCCCCTAGACAATCGACTCCAACAAGCCCGTGAAGCGTTATCTTTGGTTGGCCTGGAAAGCTGGGGAGATACCTATCCACGCGAGCTATCCGGCGGTATGCAACAACGCGTTGGCCTGGCCAGGGCTCTAGCCTTATCTCCAGATATTTTACTTATGGACGAAGCCTTTAGTGCTCTGGACCCCCTCATTCGCCGTGATATGCAAGATGAACTCATTCATCTGCAACAAAAAATGCGTAAAACTATTGTTTTTATTTCTCATGACCTGGACGAAGCCCTGAAATTGGGAGACCGCATTATTTTAATGAAGGATGGGGCCATTGTGCAAATTGGCACACCAGAACAAATTTTAACCAATCCAGCCACAGAATATGTGGCCCGCTTTGTCCAAGACGTAGATATCACCAAGGTTTTAACGGCTGAATCGCTCATGAAACGCAGTGAAGCCGTGGCCTACTTGCGTACAGATGGTCCACGGGCAGCCCTGCGCAAAATGCGTAAACACAGCATTGCCCATTTATTTGTAGTGGACCACAACCACCAATTAGTAGGTATTATTTCTGCTGATGCCGCAGCAGATCTGGCGGCCCAAGGTAAAGACAATCTTTCAGATGGTGTAGTGTGCACGGATATCAAAACCGTCAATCCGTCCACTCCTGCTCAGGATTTATTCAATATTATGGCTGACCTGCCTTATCCCCTGGCGGTGGCCGATGAAAACAACATATTTTTGGGGGTTATTGTTCGCGGTACTCTGGTGGCGGCCCTAGCTGAACGAGGGGGTATAGTATGATAAATTTCAGACTACCAATAGGCGATGCTCTTGAAGCCATGATTGACTTTTTGGTTGAGCATCTGGCTTTTTTTACCAAGGCCAGCGCTGATATTATTGAAGTCATGCTCAAGGCCCTGGAAAACACCCTGTTGGCCATGACTGCTCCAGGATTTATAGCTGTAGTTGTTATCGGCCTTTGGCTGGGAACCAAAGATCGAAAACTTTGTCTGGGCAGTGCACTGGGTCTGGCCCTGATTTGGAACATGGGCCTGTGGACTGCCACCATCAGTACCATTGCCCTGGTCGTAGTTTCTACTTTGTGTGCCCTGATCATTGGTGTACCCTTGGGTATTATCTCAGCCATCAGCTCTGCCCTCAACCGCATGGTCATGCCCATCCTGGACATTATGCAAACCATGCCTGCTTTTGTGTACCTCATTCCAGCTATTCCCTTTTTTGGCTTGGGTAAAACCGCAGCTATTTTTTCTACAGTGGTCTTTTCCATGCCTCCAGCCATTCGCTTCACCTGTCTGGGTATCCGGCAGATTCCAGCAGAACTGGTGGAATGCTCCGCAGCTTTTGGCGCAACCCGCTGGCAACGTTTGATCAAACTTGATCTTCCTTTGGCTGCGCCAACCATTATGGCGGGCATTAATCAAACAGTCATGCTGGCCCTATCCATGGTTGTTATTGCCTCCATGATTGGGGCCAAGGGACTGGGTGGCGAAGTCTGGAAAGCGATTCAAAGATTACAAATGGGTCGAGGCTTTGAAGCAGGGATTGCCATAGTTATTGTGGCCATGATCCTGGACCGGGTACTGCAAAAACTGGGTACCCCCAAACAAAAATAATCAAGGAGGATTGTATGAAAAAACTTCTACTTACTTTAGCTGTACTTTTGCTTTTGGTACAACCAGCCATGGCCACCAAGGGGAAAGTGCGCATTGCTTATGTGGAATGGGATTGCGCTACAGCCAGTACTGCCGTGGCTCAGGCCGCATTGGAACAAATGGGCTATATCGTGGAAACCTTGCCTGTGGCCGCAGCAGCCATGTGGCAAGCCCTGGGCACAGGCGATGTAGATGCCACCCTCACGGCCTGGCTGCCTGTGACCCATGCTGACTATTATGCCAAGGTTCAGGATAAAGTGGAGCGAGTGTCTGTCGTTACTGGTGGTGCCAAATTGGGCTGGGCAGTCCCCTCGTATGTACCCATAAATTCCATTGAAGAACTCAATGCCCATGCAGACAAATTTGGAAACATCATTATCGGTATTGATCCTGGAGCAGGGTTAATGAAGTTGTCCGAGCAAGCTGTAGAGGATTACGGCCTTTCTTTGGAACTCATGGAAGGCAGTGGGGCAACCATGACTGCGGCCCTGGCCGATGCCATAAAAAATGAACAATGGATCGTGGTTACAGGTTGGTCCCCCCACTGGATGTTTGGCAAATGGGACCTCAAATATCTGGATGATCCCAAGGGCGTGCTAGGTGGCGAGGAAATGATCGAGGCTATTGTCCGCAAGGGCTTACAGGCTGATCTGCCTGAAGTGCATACCTTTTTCTCCAACTTTAAGTGGGATTCCCCCAACCAGTTGCAAATGGTCATGGCCTGGAACCAGGAAGGAGGATCACCCGAAGAAAACGCCCAGCGTTTCTTAAAAGAGTATCCGGAAACTGTTCAAGGCTGGATGAATAAATAAAACCCTAGCCATGCAGAACGCAAAGGAGGAGTTACATCACTCTTTTGTCTGCGTTCTGCATGGCTCTACTCTTCAACCTTCTGATACCATTGTTGCCACGTCTTTCTGGCCCTGGTCGCGTATAAGACCTTACGTTTTTTTTTGGGTGCTTTACATCCCAAGTCTGGCATCAAACCAAAATGCACATTGGAGGGCTGAAAATTCTTGGCCGGAGTACGCAAATGCCCCAACAATGCTCCCAGAGCTGTCTGCACAGGGGGCAAGGCAATTTTTCCAGCTAAAAAAAGCCCGAGCCACAGTCCTGTGGCTGCTGATTCCAAATAGCCTTCCACCCCACTGATTTGTCCGGCCAAGTAAACACCTGGCCTGGCTCGCAGCTCCAGATACTGAGTTAATACCTCTGGAGCACGAACATAGGTATTACGGTGAATGCTGCCCAGACGTAAGAACTCTGCCTGCTCTAGCCCTGGAATCATGGTAAAAATACGTTTTTGCTCAGCATAGGTCAGGCGAGTCTGAAATCCCACCAGATTCATGGCTGTTTTGCCTAAATTCTCACTGCGCAGTTGCACTACCGCAAAGGGCTGGGTTCCTGTACGAGGATCCACCAGGCCGACAGGTTTGAGGGGACCAAAAGCCAAGGTCATCTCCCCGCGCTCAGCCATAACTTCAATGGGCAGGCAGCCTTCAAAATGAGCCTGACTTTCAAAATCCCTGGCCAAAACCCGGTCTCCGGCCTTGAGTTCGGACACAAAACGTAAATACTCCTCTTTATTCATGGGGCAATTGAGATAATCCTTGTCTTCTGGAGCATAACGCGAAGCCCAAAAAGCTACATCCATGTTTACAGAGTCGGTAGATACAATGGGAGCTATGGCATCATAAAAGGCCAGACTATCCTGGCCAATTATCCGGGCCAGATCATTGGCCAGATGAGCTCCAGCCAAGGGACCTGCGGCCAAAATTACCGGACAGGAGCCATCAGCAACCTCGTCCAGAGCCTGCACTTCTTGGTAGATCACCTTAATATTGGGATGTGCAGTAACAAGCCTGGTGATTTCTTTGGAAAACAACTCTCGATCCACTGCCAAAGCCTTGCCTGCGGGCACGGCTACATCCTGAGCCACTTGCATGATCAAACTGCCCAGTTCGGCCATTTCTAATTGCAAAAGACCGATACCTGTTTCCGGGTCCATGGATCGAAAAGAATTGGAACAAACCAATTCGGCCAAATAGGGACTGGTATGAGCTGGAGAATAGGCCAAGGGCTTCATTTCAAAAAGCTCTACCTCCATTCCCCTTTGGCCCAATTGCCAAGCAGCTTCACATCCAGCCAGTCCAGCTCCAATAATACGTACTTTGCGCATATTTTATCCTTAAAAATTATGAAAAAGTGTCTCCTAAGCTGGCCCAAGGGTCAATATCTTAAAAGGAACAAAGAGGAGACCCGGCTCTATCCTAAAATTATACAAACAAGATAACAGGATGTATTTTTCAAATTTTTTTGAAAAAAATGGAGACAGGCATAAATGGCTCATGCCCGATGGAAGTGCCTGGTAAAAAATTTCGATTTTTTTATGCTAGTCATACAAAAATGGCCCTATAACAGGGCCATTTTTGTAATTATCTTTTTAAATTACGTCGCATCATGAAAATTATAGGGCTATCTACCTACTCCTTGACCTCTTCAACAATAACAAGATCTTTGATAGCCTCAAATTTTGCTGGACCAATACCCTTGACTTCTAGCACTTCTTCCACTGAAGAAAAGGGCTTTACTTCACGGTACTCAATAATACTCGCTGCAGTGGCTGGACCAATGCCTGGAAGCGTGGTCAACTCTGCCTCAGAAGCTGTATTCAGATTAATAAGCCCGGAAGCAATAGCCGGAAGAATAGTTAGAAAGAAAATTACAACACAGACCACCACAATGTTGACTAATTTTTTCATACCTTGTCCTCCTTGCTTAAAAAGATTTTATTAAGATTAGCATACATTGTTTTTAAATAGCAAGATGAAAACAATGAATTTTAAAAAATTGAAAAAAAATCAAGCCTAGCCTAGTATTGATTACGGTTTTGCCTATTATGTGGATTGATTCCTTGTCTGTGCGTAAAAACAAATGGTCAGGATAGATGTATGCATAACTCTTTTCAGCGACGCCACTCACGTTGGTATGAAATCATTGTATTCAGCTATACCTTTCAATTTATTCTAGGCTGGCTATTTGTGGTCGCCCTGCCCAGCTTGTACCATTGGTGGTGGTTAGGTTTTCCGTCACGCATTCAAGATTCTCAAATTAACGCCTTTATCGCCAATACCGTTGCCTTTACCTTCTCCTATTGGACCTTGCGCAAGTTTAAACGCTTTCCCGGAACGCGTACCTTGTCCTTTATCTTGCCAACATTGATCATTTCTTGGTTTATGATGTTTACTGTTTTTCTCTTTTTGCGCGAGGAAGCCTATGCCAGACAAGTCTTGCTCTACTCCTTTACCTTAGCTTTTGTGTGGGCTTTTATTGCCACTTTACTGGGCCAACGTTATCGGAAACCCAAGCTGGCCATAGTGCCCTTTGGACGGGCCTGTGAATTGGTGGATAGTCCCCGAGCTATTACTGAGGTTCTGGACAAGCCAGATTTGGAGGGTCGTCGTTATGATGGAGTGGTTGCAGACTTGTACACCGAAGACTTGCCTGATGAATGGGAACGGTTTTTAGCTGCCTGCACCTTGGCCCGAATTCCTGTTTTTCATACCCAGCAATTGATCGAATCGCTAACAGGACGGGTAAAAATAGAACACTTGTCAGAGAATATCTTTGGAACACTTTTGCCCTCTAGTTTCTATAGCTGCTGGAAAAGATTTTTTGAAACAATCATTATCTTATTCTTTTTGCCTTTCTGGCTACCCATAATGCTGATAGCTGGCATAGCCATCAAACTGGAAAGTAAAGGTCCCATATTTTTTATCCAAGAACGGGTTGGACAAAGAAATAAAGACTTTAAAGTTATTAAACTACGAACCATGTGTACAAATTCTGAAAAAAAGGGGGCGCAATTTGCTCAAACAAATGACCCTCGGATAACGTGTATGGGAAAATTTCTACGCAAAACCCGTATTGATGAATTGCCGCAATTTTTTAATGTTCTCAGAGGGGAAATGAGCTTGATTGGTCCGCGTCCAGAGCAACGAGCCTTTGTAAATCAATTTGACGAACAAATTCCTTTTTATGCCTACCGCCATACAGTCAAACCAGGAATCACCGGATGGGCACAAGTAAATCAAGGATATGTTGCCAATGCTGATGATACTCAAGTCAAGATAGAGTATGATTTCTACTATATTAAAAATTTTTCCCTGTGGCTGGACATTCTCATTGTGGTCAAAACCATACGCACCATTGTCACTGGCTTTGGTGCACGGTAAGCAAGGAAATACCAAGGTCTGTTTTTGTTCTAGGCACCTGTCTAAAAATATATTATCAAAACATAAAATTTTCTCGTACATTATTCATTGTATTGCTTCCTCTTGTAGGGATATCAACATAAACTCTTTTACCCCCTCTGTGAGGAAGTCATATTATTTGCGTCACCTATAAAAAGTGAGGTGCTCATGTCGTCCCGCATCAAGAACATTGTCATTGTTATTTTGGCCCTGGTTGTTGTTGGGCAGTTTTTATTGTCAGGCAAAAAAGAAGCCCCTGCCCCTTTGGTGCAAGAACAAGAAAAAGAATCTCCTGCTGCAAAAGAGTCCCTCACCCTTGCAGGATTAAGCCTGGATAATTCCATGCGCACCACTTTGAGCCTGGAATTTACCACTGCTGTGCCCCAGGAGCTGCTGCAAGCTGAAACCCCAGCAGAAATCTCACCTCCCGTGCAAGGGCAATGGGTGTGGAGCAATCCCTATCTGCTCAAATTTCTGGCACAAAACCCCCTGCCCTTGGACATGCACTACACTGTAACCCTCAATGCCACAGTCTTTCCAGATGATATTGTCAGTGGTGATCGCAGCAAAAGTCTTTCTACAGGTTCCTTTGCCCTGCAGGAATGTACCCTGGACGAGCTCCCATCTGCTGCTGGCCCAGACATGATTGAGCTGGAAGGACAGGTACGATTTAATAGTGCAGTTAATCCTGAAAATTTTTTATCAGCCATTAGCCTGGAAGAAGCCAATGGCACAGCCATTGACCTTGATTTGCGCACCAATTGGGTTTCTTCCAGCCTGACCTTTCGCAGTGCCCCTATCCGCAAAACCAACGACAAGCGGTCTTTACTGTTTAAAGTCGCGCCAACCCTGGTCATGACCGACTCCAACCTCTCCCTGGGCCAGGAATATACTCAGGAAATTGTTGTGCATTTGGACCCTGAGCTACGGCTAGTGGATATCAGTGCTGATGCCAGCAAAAGCCAAACCAGCATCGAGCTACGCTTTTCCACCTCTGTGGCAGCTGCTTCCTTGCGCAAACACCTTCAGATCACCCCTGGCCTTGATTTTACTGTCTCCAGTCATGGCCGCACAGCGACCATCAATGGAAATTTTCAGCCTGGCTCCATGTATAGTCTGGCCCTCATGCAAGGACTCACGGCTGAAGATGGGGCGACCCTGGCCGCTCCCTTTACCACTTCTTTGGCCATGCCCAATCTTGAACCCAGTGTGGACTTTGCTGCTCGAGGCATGTTCCTGCCCAAGGATGGCGCAGGTCAGATTGCGGTGGAATATGTCAATACCAAATCTTTGGAGCTCACGGTCTGTCGTATTTTTCCCAATAACCTGGCTGCGCTCTTTCAAGATTATGGATATTCTGTTTTTGATGACGACTATGCTGGGGATTGGGTGCCAGAACATCTGGGCAGTGAAATTTTTCGTACAACTTATGCCCTTGAATCCACACCCAATAATAAAGAAAAACTCAATCTTTCCATGTCGCAAATTATTCCTGACGACCGACCTGGTCTGTATAAAATCAATATGGCCAGGCCCTCATCATATCGGGGCGCAACACGTTGGGTCATGCGGACAGATATTGGCCTGGTGGCCAAAGAAGATCCCAAGGGCTACATGATCTGGGCTTCGTCCATATCCTCTCTCAAGAGCTTGGCTGGTCTGGAGATCCGCCTCATTAGCTCCAAAAACCAGATCCTGGGCACGGGCTATACCGATGACTCTGGCCTGGCCCGAATTTCTGCATCTGGCAATGATGAATTGGGCTATCCCCTCATGCTTTTGGCCCAAAAAGGTGAAGATTTCAGCTTTATCTTTTTGGAACGTTTTCACATTGATACCACAGGCCTGGATGTCAGTGGCACAAGCATAAGTGACACCGGACTCCAGGCCTATATCTATGGCAAACGTGATATCTATCGACCTGGAGAAACTCTGGATGCCATGATCCTGGTACGGGATATCCGCCTCAATACTCCCCAAACCATGCCCCTGAAGGTCGAACAATTTGATCCTGAAGGTCGATTGTTGCGCACCATGCAACTGGAGCTGCAAGCAGGCATGGCTCCAGTCACTTTGGATGTCCCTGACTGGGCCTTGACCGGTCCCTATTCTTTGCAAGTATCCAGCGCCAACCAGGTTATTGGCTCCTATGACTATCAAGTGGAAGAATTTATTCCTGACCGCATTAAGGTAGAAATTGTTGCTCCTTCCAAGCCCATACTTCCTGGGCAAGACCTGGATTTTGGCGTGGCCTCCCACTATCTTTTTGGCCCCCCGGCATCCAATTTGGCTGCCACCACCAAAGTGAGGCTTATTGCCGCTCCTTTTGCTCCCAAGGGGTTTGAAAAGTATGTTTTTGGGCATAGCACACGAGCTTTTGAACCTCTCCAGATCTTTTCTACAGAAAGTCATTTGGACCAGGAAGGCCAAGCCTCATTTCAAACAGCCATTCCTGACGATCTGACCCCACCGGCAGCCCTGGAAGCAGAGTTGACCAGCCGGGTCCAGGAGCAGGGAGGACGAGGCGTTACAGCCCGAACCCGTATTCCAGTCCATGCCTACACCTTGTATCCTGGCATCAAGGAGCCAGACTCCATAGAGCTGGAACCTCGTAAAGCAGCTAGCTTTGAATTTGTGACCGTTACTCCAGATGGTACCCTCGTGGACCATCCAGCCCTTGAGGCCACCTTGTTTCAAGATCGCTGGCAAACAGTGATGCGCAAAACCTCCAGTGGTTTTGTGTACGAATCCGTGCGCAATCCTTTGGAAATCTCCACCCAACACATAAAATCTGGCAAAGGACACGGAAAGATCACTATTGTGCCACCAACCTACGGTTCTTATCGTCTCCAACTCACTGCTGGCCAAGGCCAGGCTGTTACTGAGCTGGAATTTTATTGCGGTGGTTGGGGTTATTCACCCTGGGCAGTTAAAAACCCCGCTCGATTGGAATTGGTGGCCGACAAGGCCGGGTACCGTGCCGGTGAAACTGCTTCCATCCAGATTCGGGCCCCCTTTTCAGGCAAGGTGCTTATCTCTGTGGAAGGACAACATGTTGAGCACCATGAAACCATAGAACTGACGGACAATACGGGTCATGTGTACCTGCCTGTGCGTGAGGAATGGCAGCCCAATGTTTATGTCACTGCCACCCTGGTGCGCAAAGGCCAAGACATTGCTCCCGGCAGTACGGGTCGGGCCTTTGGGGCCATACCGCTTTTTGTGGACAGCATTTCCAATAAAATGAAAATCCACATGGATACCCCAACTGAAATTCGACCCCATTCAGACCTGACCATTGGCCTGCGCACTGCACCAGAAGCCAAAGTCACCATAGCTGTGGTGGATGAAGGAATTTTACAATTAATTGGTGGCAAAAATCCTGATCCCTTTTCCTTTTTCTATGCCAAACGCTCCCTGGACGTTATCAGCTATGACAACTTTGCCTTGCTCTTTCCGCAAATTGGGCGCTACTTTCCGCCCCTGGCTGGAGGTGGCGATGCCATGTACGGCGTGTCGGATTTTATCCGTACCGAAGGCATTCGTCGCGTAAAACCAGTGACCTTCTGGTCTGGACTCCTCACAGCCGATGCCACAGGAAATATTCAGCACACCATTTCTGTGCCTGAATTTCAGGGAGCCTTGCGTATCGTGGCAGTGGCCAATAATGGCAAGGGCTTTGGCATATCTACTGCCCAAACTCGTGTGCGGACACCTTTAGTGGTTATTCCAACCTTGCCCAGATTTCTAAGCCTGGGCGATGAGCTGGAAATTCCGGTTACCCTGCGTAATGATACACCCACCTCGGGTTCTTTTGTTCTTAATGCCACCTTGTCTGGCCCAGCTACATGGGGAGCCATACCAGAGTCGGTGCACCTGGAAACCGGACGCGACACCACCATCTACCTGCCCCTGATCTGCGGTCAGGAAGAAGGCAAAGTCAGTGTGACCATTACCGCCACAGGCAATGGTGAAGTCACTTCCAGCACCGAAGATCTGGATCAGCGTTCACCCCTGCCCGTGATCCGCAGGCAGGAAACAGGCACTGTAAAAACCTCTTCTGCTTCCATTGGACAGGACGCCACCCAAGACCTGCTGCCGGAAACCATCACCAGGTCCATACGTCTGTCCAACTCACCTCTATCCCGGTTTACAGGGCATCTGGATACTCTTTTAGCCTACCCCTATGGTTGTGCTGAACAAATTGTCTCCAAAGCCTTTCCCCTGTTATACTTTAGTGACCTGGCCGCTGAAGTGTCTCCAGGTCGCTTTAGCCAGGCTGGGCCAGCTGGTCTGGTTCAAACCACCATCCGTCGCCTGCAATTTATGCAGACTTCCTCAGGAGGCTACGCCTTCTGGCCAGGAGGCAATCAGCCCAACCCCTGGGTATCCACCTATGTAGGCCATTTTCTTTTAGAAGCCCGCCAGGCTGGACATCATATTCCTCCACGCATGCTCGATGGGCTTTTTTCTTACCTGCAAAGACAGCTTGGACAAAACAAAGACGCCACCCCTGCTCAGGTGGAAAAAGCAGCTTACGCCCTGTATGTATTGGCCCGGGGGCAACAGGCTGATTTGGGCAGTCAGGATTTTATGCGGGCTTCCTTTGAAAAATCTCTGACAGGAGTGGCCCGAACCCTTTTGGCCGGGGCCTATTTTGCCACGGAGAACTTTGAAGTTGGTGCCAAACTTTTACATGTTGCACCAAATTTCGATGAAACCAGAAAGGAAAGTGGTGGAAATCTTGGCTCAAGCCTACGTGATCGAGCTTTGGTCAGCCTTATTTTGCTAGATCATTTCAAGGACGATCCAAGGCTGGAAGGACTGATCAATAGAATCAGCCAAGATCTGAGTCGGGATTTTTGGTATACTACTCAAGAAACCAGCCTGGCCTTCATGGCTATGGGCAAGTATTTGCACCAATGGCACGATGATACCCAGGCCAGAGGGCCCTTTTCCGGCACCCTGACCTGGCCTGAGGGAGAAAACTCCTTTCACCAGGTGGAGACTTTTATTCTGCCACATGTGTCCACTGCCGCACCCTTTACCTTGGACAAAACTCCTGGTGATCAACCCGTGTTTTATACCTTGCTGACCAGCGGAGCCCCAACTCTGGCCTCTCACAAGGCTCAGGCCCAAGGCCTGGAAGTACAGCAAGTACTCTTGACTGAAGATGGGCAGCCTCTGGATACCCAGGCCGTGCGCCAAGGCCAGATGATCATCATGAAAACCATGGCCCGAAGCACAAGCGGACAAGTGGACAATGTCATTGTCCAGAGCCTCCTTGCTTCTGGACTGGAGGTGGAAAATCCACGCCTGGAAACAACAGAACATATGGAATGGATGGATACCAAGTCCCCCTTTATGAGTGGTCATCAGGATTTACGTGATGACCGCATTCTGGTCTTTACCAGCTTAAATAAGAACTGGACCGTGCGCTATAGCCTGTTACGGGCCATTACCCCGGGCATTTTTACCTTGCCCCCAGTACAGGTAGAGGCCATGTACCTGCCTGAAGTACGGGCATCAGGAGAACTGGGAACCTTGCATATCCTTAAAAATATGCCCACTCCATGAAAAAACTCATTTGCTGGTTGGTGGCGACAGGACTTGCTCTTGTCGCCACAGCCGCAATTTTGGACCACCTTTTCCCCTTTCCTGAGCATAAATTAACGCCACCGTCATCTACCCGCGTACTGGACCGTCATGGTCAACCTTTGCGTTATTTTTTAGCCTCTGATGACATGTGGCGGTTTCCTGTAACTCTGGACCAAGTTGCACCAGATTTTATTACTGCTCTCATTGCCTCTGAAGATCGTCATTTTTATCATCACCCTGGTGTCAATCCTTTTTCAGCACTGCGCTCGTTATGGCTTAATATCCGTTACCATCGAACCATAAGTGGTGCCTCCACCATTCCCATGCAGCTGGCCAGGCTGGCTGACCCCAAATCGCGTACCTGGAAGGCCAAAATCATTGAGTCCTTTCGGGCCATACAATTATGTTTCCATTATTCCAAAGAGCAAATCTTGACCTGGTATATAAACCTCACGCCCTATGGAGCCAATGTGGTGGGAGTAGGAGCTGCGGCCTGGTACTATTTTGACAAAACGCCTCAAGGGCTCTCTTTGGGAGAAATTGCCTTGCTGACAGTGTTACCCAGGGCTCCCAACCGCTATAATCCCATCAAACATCCAGAAAAAGCCAAAGAAGTCCGCAATCGGGTCTTAAGGCACTTTGGGGAGCAAAATATTTTTGAATCCTGGCGCATTGCCCAAAGCCTGGAGCGGCCTTTGCTGGCCAAACGAGCTCAAATTCCACGCCAGGCACCTCATTTTAGCTATTGGCTCTATGCCAACTCTCCGGCCAAGGCGGTAATCAGCTCCACCCTGGATAGCTCCATGCAAAGTATTGCAGAAAAACAAGTACAAAATCGTATTGATTCCTTGCGTCGTGAGGCCATTGGCAATGTGGCTGTAGTGGTTTTGGATACTCGTACCCGTGAAGTTTTGGCACATGTGGGCTCTGCCAATTTTTGGGACAACTCTCACCAGGGCCAGGTGGACAATTGTCTGTCCAAACGGTCTCCAGGCTCCACCCTCAAACCTTTTCTTTATGCCCTGGCCTTTGATCAGGGGCACCTTATTCCTGACTCTGTCCTCTTGGATGTCCCCACAGATTTTGCCGGCTATACTCCAGAAAACTATGGCCGCAGCTACCTGGGTCTGGTCACGGCCCGGGACGCTTTAAGCTTATCCTTAAATGTCCCGGCGGCCCGGCTTTTGAGTCAATGCGGATTACACGCTTTTTACAATCTTTTGGGTCATGCTGGTCTAAGCACCATTGACAAACTTCCGGCTCATTATGGTCTATCCCTGGCTTTGGGTGGCTGTGAAGTGCGCCTTATTGATCTGGTCACAGCCTATACAGCCCTGGTTCAGGGGGGCTCTTTCCAACCTTTTGTGCTGGAACTGGATGGCAAAAATCTTTCTGGGCAAAGCCTGTTTTCCCCAGAAGCCAGTCGTCTGACCCTGGATATCTTGAGTACAGTTACCCGTCCCACCCAGGCCCAGGCCTGGGAGTTTACTCGGGACATGCCGGCTGTGGCCTGGAAAACAGGAACCTCCTTTGGACATCGTGACGCTTGGGCCATTGGCCTGAGTCAAGATCTGGCCATTGGAGTGTGGGTTGGCAATCCTGATGGCTCTCAATGCCAAAATATTTCTGGAGTCCGCCATGCTGGACCGCTTCTTTTTGATTTGTTTCGCACCCTGGCCCGAGGCCAGACAATGCTCCCCCAGCCCGTTGCTCCAAGGCTCATAACCATGGAGATCTGCTCTGTCAGTGGATGCACCCCAGGCCCCTTTTGTCCGGTCAGCTATGTTCCCGCCATTGCTGGTGTGACCACTCTGCCCGCCTGCCACATGCACAAGCGTATTTTTGTCCATCAAGATTCGGGCCTGCGCCTTCATGGGGAATGCTTGGGCCAATTCCCCTCCAAAGAACAGACCATTGTCCTTTGGCCACCAGAGCTTGTGGCTTACCAACGGGCCCAGGGTGTACCTTTGCCAGGGCTACCAGCCCTGCACCCACAATGTTTGGATATTCCTGATGAATCTGGACCTGTTATCCAGTCTCCCTCGCAACATACACCATATCTGCTCCGCACTGATGCCCCTGCATCTTTTCAGCGATTGGCCCTGCTGGCTGCGCCTGCCCCAGGAGGCACCAAACATTATTGGTATGTTGATAGTAGGTATGTTGGCCAAACCAGGCCAGAAGTTCCGTGTTTTGTTTCTTTGGAATCAGGAAAACATGAGGTACTGGTAACGGATAATTTGGGCCGAAGTAGTCAGACAACGTATTTGGTAACAAGGAACGAGAACTAGAGATAAGTTGAGCAAGAGGGATTCGCGAATCACTCCTCAGATTTTCCTCAGGTGGCCTGGCGTCTTATTTTTCTCTACCTTTCTCTGAGATTCCTTTGCTTCGGGCTTGCGCCCGACAGGTTGAGTGACTTGGAGTGGTGGTCCGTCGTACTTTGTTCGCGGTCGCAGTCGGTCGGAGTGACAAGCAAATTCAAGACAGCCTTGCCTAAAAATCGACTCCTTATACATATACTAAAGTCGATTCTTCATCAGCCGGGGTCAATTCCCCACGCAAATTGGTGACAATGGCTTTTTGTATTTCTTGCAAAGACAGATTCAAACTAAAAAGATAGATAAGTTTGGCCAGGGCAGCCTCAATGGTCATGTCCTGGCCAGAGATCACTCCGCACTCTGCCAAGGCTGATCCTGCCTGATAGGTGCTTTGGTCCACAGTCCCTCGCAAACATTGAGTGCAGTTAACCATAATCACTCCCCGTTCATGAGCCTTGGTCAACACATCCATCAAGGCAGCATCAGTTGAAGGCCCATTGCCCATGCCATAGGTTTCCAAAACCAGGCCCTGCAACGGAGAACGCAATACGTTGGCGACCAGTTCTGCGGAAATACCGGGGAACAGGCGTAAAGCACCCACCTTGGCCTCGGACAAAGGATGCACCGACAACGTGCTGGACGCCTTGGGGCTGCGGATCAAATGCTCATGAATGGTGATATGAACACCAATATGTCCCAAGTCAGGATAGTTGGGCGAATCAAAGGCCTGAAATCCGGCGGCATCCACTTTGGTGGTTCTGCAGCCCCTGAGCAGGCGGTTGCCAAAACACAGGCATACTTCAGGCACTGGAGCCTGAGCGATAACCATTAAGGACGTGATAAGATTATCCCGCCCATCGCTGCGCACCTGGCTCAAGGGAATTTGGGACCCAGTCAAGATAACGGGTTTAGCTAGACCATCCAACATAAAAGGCAGGGCTGAAGCAGTATAGGCCATGGTGTCTGTACCATGAATAACGATAAATCCATCAAAATCTTGCTCCAGATCAGCAATGGTTTGGGCAATGCTTTGCCAATGACGGGGACCCATATTGGAAGAATCCAGCAAAGGGTCAAATTCATGGATACTATATTCAGGTACTTCTGGAGCCCGAAATTCAGGGATCGCGTCCATGACTTGGCGTAAATATCCCGACTGGGGTGCGTAGCCCTGGGCCGTGGGTTTCATGCCAATGGTCCCCCCTGTGTACAAGATGCAAACCCGTTTACGCATCCTTGCTCCAACCAGCCAATTTCCAGGAAATAAACTCCACTACTTCCTCGTGTTCATTTTTACCTGGTCCATGAATGGTCAAGGGTGAACCAAAACAAAAATGCACCCTACGCTGTGGATGGATGGGACCAAAATCCTTGAACAGCCGTCCTGTACCCCAGGCATCAGTTTTCAAGGCCAGAGGCAAGACCGGCACACCAGCCTTTTTGGCCAACTTGATGCCAATGGTATTAAAAGCTTGGCGATCCAAAGAAGGGGTCCGGGTGGTTTGAGGAAAAACAATGACCGACAAACCACGTTGCAAGCGATCCAGTCCCTGCTCCATCACCACTTTAAAATCCTCTCGCGCATTGACCCGGTCCACCACAATGGGCTGGGTAACATTTACCACCCGGCCAAAAATCGGATAGGTGGTCAAACTACGCTTGAGAACAAAGCTAATGGGTCGAATACCGCTTAACAACCCTGGCAGGCAAAAGGTTTCCAGGGTGGACATATGATTGGCCACAATAACACATGGTCCAGGTAAGTTAGTATAGTTATAGACATTTTCAGCCAAAAAACGCAAACCACTGGCTTCACAGTACCGGATAAAGGTCCGACTATCTTCAATCCACTGGGCATTGCTGTACCCCTTGCGAGTCCGCCAGGCTGCTTGGCAAACAATGGACAGGGTCCGCCAGTAAAAAGCAGCTGTGGGACACAAACGACTGAACAAGGACACAGGATGAGCCGGGGTCATATAGGTATTGGTAATAAGCATAGGCAATAAAGTTTTTTACAAGGTTATGGGATGATTTTCCATGATACGCAAATTTTTCCAGTAGGAAAAGGAGGGGTTTTATGGCTGATTTTGCAAAAAAACAAAGTGCTATCATTGCAGCACACTATGCCAGAAAAAACTTCTGTTGTCATTTTAGAGAGGCTGATTAATTCTGTCATTGCCAGAAGCATAGCAATATGGCGTTTCGCTAATCTATAACTTACTGATAAATTGGTGATTCTGGATTGCTTCACTCCGTTCGCAATGACTTGTTTCGGTTTAATCAGTGCCTCCTTAACCGATTTTTCTTGTCATTGCGGCCACGAACAAAATGCGGTGGGTGGCAGGAGCGGAGGAATTTCAGGAAAAGGCATACGACTTTGATTCCCATCTCCACGGGAATGACGGACTCCACTCCAAGTCACTCACCCTGTCGAGTACAAGCCCGCGTAGGCGGGAGTCCAAAAAGCCAGAGACCCTTCGACTGCGCTCAGGGTGACAAGAGAAAAGACGCTTGGAATGAGTGCAATCTCACTGATTTTCTTGTCATTTCGACTGAGCGTAGCGAATGAAGGAATCTAGATCTTTCGACTTCGTTTTGCTCTGCTTGGGATGACACGGGCAACTTGTGTTGACCATTAATCTGTTTGTCCCTGTCCCAAAGAGTGTTGTTGCAAGACCTGAATGAGCTTGGTGACCATGGGCACCAAACATTGGGCTTCCAGTGGCGTCAAAGTGCTTAAGAAATCCTGGGTCAGACGCACATGATGGTGATGATGTTCTGTGTAGAACTTTTGTCCCGCTGCTGTCAGGCCCACGAGAATAGAGCGGCGGTCCGTGCTATGGGGCATGCGGGTAACCAGACCCAGTTTTTCCAAGCGGTCCACATTAACAGTCAACGTGCCTGTGGAAATACCCATTTTGGCGGCCAATTCCTTCATGCGCAAAGAGGGAACTGGCCCCAAAATTTCCAAAGTATGCATCTGGGCTAAAGTAAGGGCCGAATCTTTGACCACTGCCAACTCCCAAGCTGACAGCCTTTCGTAAAGCTCAACCATGAGGTCCGCAACTTGGTCAACCTTAGTCATGGTTGCTCCGGACAGATCGGGGCGGTTTCAGCCGGACAAGGACAGGCATGTACTTCCACCATAATCTGATTCAACTCATGCACTTGAGATAAAAGATTTTTATAATGTTCCGGTGGCTTAGGCATGGGATCTTCAATGGTCAGATGTGCGGCCAATCGCTTGGGCCCAACACTCCAGATGGACACATCACGCACCCGGATCTGACTATCTTTTTGCATCTGAGTGACAATTTCCTGGTGCAAATCTGGATTGGTGCGATGATCCAAAAGTATTTTAGAGGTATCCTGTAAGAGCCCCCACGCCCAGCGACCAATAACAAGGGCCCCCACAATACCAATAAGAGGATCCAGCCAGTTCCAACCGTAGAATTTGCCGCCCAAGAGGGCAAAAATGGCCAGCACAGAAGTCAGGGCATCGGCCAACACATGGAGATAGGCGGCCTTGAGATTATGATCATGACTATGGGCGTGATCTGCATCACGAAGGAGCCAGGCACTGACCAAATTGACGACTAATCCAAGAATAGCCACAAAAATGGCTGGGCCAAAAAAAATCTTTACTGGGGAAACCAGACGTAAGGTTGATTCTCCAACCATGAATACTGCTACTAAAATAAGCCCTATGGCGGAAGCAAATCCAGCCAGGGCATTGACCTTACCTGACCCAAAGATGAGATCCGGGTTGTTCGCATGCTTACGAGCATAGCGATAGGCAAACCAGGCCACAGCCATGGCTCCAGCGTGACTGGCCATATGCCAGCCATCAGCCAAAAGAGCCATGGAGCCAAAAATCCAGCCAGCCAGGATTTCTGCAGCCATGGTGATGATGGTCAGCCAAAAAACTAGACGAGTACCCCGTTCGCCATGCTCATCACAATATTCAGGATGATGGTGGGGACAAGAAGAATGATTATCCATGTATACCTCATGTATTTGATTTCATAATTACTTGACAGTCAAACAAATAAGAAACGAAAGTTTGATTGTCAAATAATTATTACACATAGCGTACACTTGGCTTATTTATTAGGGATTTCTATAAATTTTAGACAGTAAAAGGCGTATTGTATAACTAGGCAAACCTTATGACCTGCTTATAACCCTTGGCCAAAACATGGGCACTATTTTTTGATATTCTTGGTAAGCTGGCCCATAAACCGCCACAAGCTTTTTTTCCTCCCACCAGGCACCAATCAAAAGATAGAGGGTCAAAATAATACTGGTGACCAATTCTCCCCAATCAAAGGTAGCGGTTCTGGTCCAAAGTAAAACCAGTCCTGCGCTATACCAGGGATGGCGCACGCGCTGTAAAATTCCGTGGGTGTACAAAGGGTCGCTGTGGGTATCTTCAGGCAACTCTGGCCTTAACCGAACTTGTTTTACACCACCCACCAAGCCCAAATCATACACCTTGGCCCCAGCCCAGGCCAACCAAAAAACATAGATCAACCCGGCCCAGCGTAAAGGAGCAAGCCCAATGGGCCAGGTCAGGAGTACAGGTCCGGTCAACATCTGTTTATAGTAAAGCAACAAGCCCAAGGTCAGCAGTGCAAAAATATTATAACTCAGCCGATACCAGGGATAAAAACCGGGCCAAGAGTGTTTCACACCAGCCAGCCAGACCGGACTGATCAAAAAACTGTGCAAGGTAGCCCAAAGAATCCAGCCCAAGGCTAACAGCATTACCCCATGCTCGTTTTTTCCTGGTCCAAATCCTGGCCTGGTTGTTCTTGCCCTACGTCCCTGGAATGATCCCTGGCAATAAGCATATAAATGGCCGGTACCACAAACAGGGTAAAGAATGTGCCAATGGCAATACCACCCACCAGGACCAGGCCAATGGAATTTCTGGCTTCAGCCCCAGCACCAGTCACCAGGGTCAGGGGAAAATGACCGGCAAAGGTGGCCCCAGAAGTCATAAGAATGGGCCTGAGCCGGGTCAAAGATGCCTCACGCACGGCCTTGATTTTGGTCAACCCCTGCTTTTGCAATTGATTGGCAAACTCCACAATTAAAATTCCATTTTTGGACACAATGCCCACCAGGGTGACCAAACCCACCTGGGAATAAATATTCATGGTCGTGGTCCAGGAGTCAGTCCAAAATGGTACCGAGGGATCGGGGATACGCAAGAAGGTAAAGATCAAAGCTCCAAAGACCGCCAAGGGCACGGACCCGGCCAAAATAACAAAGGGATCACGAAAACTGTTGAATTGCGCCGCCAGGACCAGAAAAATCAGCAGAACCGCCAGGCCAAAGGAAGTGATGAACTTTTCCCCCTCGGTCCTGAGCTGACGCGAATCACCCGTATAGTCCACCAAATAGCCACGCGGTAAAATTTTGGCTGCTTCGTCTTCCAAAAAACGCAGGGCCTCATCCAGGGGACGGATAGACACCCCACTGAGTTTTACGGCATTGAGCTGCTGAAAACGGTTCAGGGACCGGGCCACGGTGGATTCCTCGATTGTAGCCACTGAGGACAAAGGCACCAGCTGCCCGCCGGGACCAGTGACATGAATGTGTTGAAGCTGCTCTGGAGTCAAACGATCTACGCGCTGCACCTGAGGAATAACCTTGTAGCTGCGGCCATCAATATTGAAGCGATTGACATAATTGCCCCCCACCATGGCCGAAATATCTCCGCCCACTGCCGCCAGACTCAGGCCCATGGCCGCGACCTTGTCCCGATCAATGATCAGTTCCGCTTGGGGCTGGTCAATTTTGACATCAATAAGGGGCGGAAAGGCAAATAGCCCGCTGTATATGGCTTTTGCCTGTATTTGCCGGGCAAATTCCAAAATTTCATCCAGGGGCGCGGTGGAGGCCAGGATAAATTCCACCGGAAATTCTCCACCACCGGGCAGAGCCGGTGGAGTTACGGGAAACATCTGAATACCAGGTATGGCCGCCAGCCCGGCTTGCACTTCAGGCACAATTTCCCCGGCTGTACGACTGCGTTCTTCCCAGGGGGTGAGAACCAGGCCGGCAAAGCCGCTGGAGGGGAAGGTGGCCTGAAAGGTAAAATCCGCCTCAGGTACTCTTAAAAGCACATCCGTGGCTGCTGCTGCGTATTTTGTGGTCTGATCCAGGGTGGAATCCGCCGAGGCATCGAGAATCCCGAAAATTACCCCCTGATCTTCGCTGGGTGCCAATTCCTGGGCGGAAAGCATGTACATGGGTACGGATAGGGCAGTAATGACCAGCCAAATCAGGTAAATAGCCGGACGGGCATGTAGAACCTTGTCCAGAACCCGGCCATAGAATTGTCGCAAAGCATCAAAACCCCGGGCAATGGCTCCGGCCAGGCCACGCTCATCAAAGCCCGAACGCAGCAATTTGGCCGACATGACCGGGGATAAGGTCAGGGCCACAATACCGGAAATAAATACTGCTCCAGCCAGGGTAAAAGCAAATTCACGAAAAAGAGCGCCCGTCAGTCCACCCACAAGACCAATGGGCGCGTACACCGCAGCCAGAGTGATGGTCATGGCAATGAGAGGGCCGATGAGTTCCCGCGCCCCAAAAATAGCCGCTTCCACAGGAGTTCTGCCCAGGGACAGGTGCCGGGCCACATTTTCCACCACCACAATGGCATCGTCCACCACCAGGCCCACGGAAAGGACAATGGCCAGCAAAGTCATGAGGTTCACGGTAAAACCAAAAACCTGCATGAGAAAAACCGCGCCAATGAGGGACAAGGGAATGGCCACCACGGGAATGATGACCGCCCGAAAAGATCCCATGAACAAAAAGATAATGATGACTACAATAATGAGGGTATCGCCCAGGGTTTTCAGTACCTCGCGGATGGCATTATTAATGTAGTCCGTGGCATCGTAGTTGACCTCGCCCCTGAGGCCCGTGGGCAAGGTGTTTTGTATGGCCTCCATTTCCTCCTTGACCACCTTGATGACCTCAATGGAATTGGCATTGGGCAGGGGCCAGACTCCGATAAAAACCGCGGTCTGCCCGGCAAAGCGCACATCCACCCCATAATCTTCGGCCCCCAGGACCACATCAGCAATATCATCCAGGCGAATAATGGCCCCGTTTTCAGCACGAATGGCCAGACGTTTGAATTCTTCCACTGTTTGCAGGTCCGTGTCTGCCGCCAGATTGATCTGGATCAGCTCGCCCTTGGTCTGACCCAGAGCTGCCAGATAGTTGTTGGCGGCCAGGGCCTGATGCACAGCCGCAGGACTGACGTTTAAAGCAGCCATACGCTGGGGTTTGAGCCAGATGCGCATGGCAAAGGTGCGTGCTCCAAGGACATCCGCCTTCTGCACGCCAGGCAGGGCAGAAAGACGGGGCTGCACCACGCGCAGAAGATAGTCGGTGATCTGGTTCTGCGCGAGATCTTCAGAGGTAAAACTTAAGTAGGCTGAGGCAAACTGGCTGTCTGCGGACTCCACATTGAGAATGGGAATTTCCGCCTCAGGAGGCAGGTCGCCGCGCACCTGATCTACGCGGGACCCGATTTCCGACAAAGCCTTGATGGGGTCATAATTAAGTTTCAGGCGGACATTGATCGTGGACAGATTTTGGGTACTCTGGGACTGAATATAGTCAATACCGTCCGCCGCGGCAATGGCCCGTTCCAAAGGTGTGGTCACAAACCCACGCACCAGCTCGGCACTGGCCCCGACATAGGTGGTGGTCACTGTGACCATGGCGTTGTCACTGCGCGGATACTGGCGCACGGACAGGGTAAAGGCCGCCTGCACCCCGGCAATGATAATCAGCAGGCTGACCACTGTAGCCAGGACCGGTCGATGAATAAAAATATCGGTAAACTTCATAAATTATCCGTGCCCAAGTACGTCTTGACAGCTAGGAATTTTCCGGACTGGGCTTAAGATCAAACTCTGGAGCCAGGGTATTGTCCACCACCACATTTTGTCCGTTACGATACTTGAAAACCCCGGTGCTGACCACAGTCTGTCCGGGAATAACACCACTGGTTATGGCCACAAAGTCACCGCGCCGTTCACCCAGAGCGACAAATTGCTGGCGCAAGACCAAGCCATCATTTCGTGCATCTGCCTCGACAAAAAAGACAGAGTTACCAAAAGCTGCGTAGGATACAGCTGTGGCCGGCACCAGAATAACCTGCTGTTTTTCTGGCAAAACCACTTCTGCATGTACAAACATACCCGGTCGAAGGAGATGCTCTGGATTGTCCAGCACGGCCTGGACACGCACAGTACGAGTAGCACTGTCAGCCATAGGCTCCACAGCCTTGACCTGGGCTAGCAAAAATTGGCCAGGCAAAAAGTCTCCCTGCACCCGCACCTCAATACCAGGTTGTACTGGAGCTATTTGTTGCTGGGGCAAGGTAAATTCCACCTGAACACGGTCCAGGTGCTGCAAGATGGCAATGGCATCATCACTGCCCAGATTCTGACCCAGATTGACCTGTCGGATACCCAGCATCCCTGAAAATGGGGCGCGAATGGTTTTTTTATCTATCACTGCCTGCAAAGCATCCATTTCTGCCAAAATTTGCTGATGCGTGGCCAGGGCAGTATCATATTCCGACTTGGTGGCTGTACCCTGCTTGACCAGGGTGGTCATGCGGGCCAAGGTAATACGGGCCAAATTTTCACTGGCTTCCAGGGCTCGCAATTGGGCGGTTTCTGTGGATATATCCAGTTGGACCAGGGTATCCCCAGCCTGCACCCTGTCTCCGGAATCAAAATCAATGCGCACCACCCGGCCCGTTACTTCCGAAGTCAGTGTCACGCCCTGCACCGCAGTAATGGTGCCCGTGGCCAAGAGCACGGACTCCCATGTATCTGCTGTGGCATTGGTCGTGGAGACTACTGCCGGGGGGATGACCATGGCTTCCTTTTGAGTAGTCATTTTTTGAATCTGCAGGACCTTGATACCCGCCAGGAGTCCGGCCAAAAGAGCCACAAAAAGTAACGCCAGAAAAATTTTTTTAATCATACATATCTCGATAAAAAAGTTTCTAAAACCCTGAGAAGCTGTACCTTGTCCTATCTCCACTGTAAACAGATATGCCTTGTTCTCCTGGTTTGTACGAGAAATTTTGATATGCTCTTTACGCTACCAATAATCTGTCTTAAATGAATAACACAATTTAGGCTGTATAGAATTGTCTTCATATCCACATCTGACTGAAGTGAGGTAAGTATGAGTATCCATGGATTTAGCGCTGCTGATCTTTTTTCCATGATTGTTAAACAAGAACAATTTTTACTCCTTGATGTACGCAATGCCACAGAATTTGAGCGGTTCAAGGTTGAGGGCCCCTATGCCTTTGATATGCTCAACCTGCCCTACATGGAGTTCATTGAACACGAAGCCGATAGTGTGGCCAAAGTGCCTGGAGACAAACCCATTCGCACGGTCTGCGCCAAGGAAAAATCTTCAAAATTTGTCACAGATATTCTGGCTCGCCATGGTTTCTCTGACCTGGGCTATCTGTTGGGCGGCATTAAATCCTGGGGCAATTTGCTCACCCCGGTACTGCTCCATGGCAAAGACTATGAACTGTATCAATTTCAACGGCCTGGCAAAGCGTCCTGTAGTTATGGTTTGATCTTTGGACAAGAAATGGTGCTTTTTGACCCATCCCGCAATGTGGATTTTTATCTGTCTTTTGCGGCTGAACGTGGGGTCAAGATTGTCAAAAGCTTTGAAACCCATAAACAGGCTGACTATATTTCTGGTGGCCCCATACTGGCTAAAGAACACGGAGTAGAAATGTTGGCCCATGAAGCAGATTTTGGTGGGGCTGCTTTCCCCTTTACCCCGGTTCAAGATCAACAGACCTATACATTGACTGGAGATGGCCCAGAAATAAAGGCATTACACACACCTGGCCATACACCTGGCAGCACCTGCTATCTTGTGGATGACAAATATCTGATCTCTGGAGATACGGTATTTATCGAATCCGTGGGCCGCCCAGATCTGGGCGGACAAGCCCGGGAATGGTCAGGCCATCTTTTTCACTCTTTGCAACAAGTGATCAAAAATCTCTCCCCAAAAACACAAATCTTGCCTGCCCACTGGATGGAGTGGAGCGAGGCTCGTCCGGACCTGGCTTTTGTTGCTTCTTTGGACGCCATTACCAAGCGAAACCTGGATATCTTTGCCATGAAAAACGCAGATGAATTCTACGCCTTTATTAAGGAACATATGCGTCCACAGCCTCCAGAATATGCTATTATTCGAGAAATCAACGCAGGAACACGGGTAGAAACCGAGGAGCAACAGGAAATTCTGGATCTGGGCAAGAATGAATGTGCCGCCAGTGCCAGATAGCTAGAAGCATTTGACTGTGGTGGGGGTACTAAATACGTACCCCCACCAAGACAGGGTAGGGATTAAAAACGTGCTGATAAAACGGCCAGTTACCGCCAGTGTCATTCCGAGGGACAGAGGGGTTCATAGTCTATGTCTGATGAGATTCCTCCATTCGCTATCGCTCAGTCGGAATGACAAGAGGGGTTAATGGTCTGAGGACGATGGCTAGTAGTAAATGCTTTGATGAACCATCAGCCATCCACTATTTGTCACCCTGAGCGTAGCCGAAGAGCCTGCCCTGAGCCTGTCGAAGGGGTCTCTGAGTTCCCTCCGCTCCTGCCGCCCGCCGCACTTTGCTCGCGGTCGCAGTCGGTCAGGACGACAAAAAAACATGCTATGGCCCGACCCGTTTGATATAAAAAGTGGCTCCACCATCGCCCTTTTCATCTACACGCACAATTTCATTGCCACTGGTCTCAGCCCAAGCTGGAAAATCGGACAAGGCTCCAGGGTCTGTAGTCCTGGCAGATAAAATCTGTCCTGCTGCCAAGGTCTTGATTTCCTTGCTGACCTGCACAATAGGCATGGGACAAGCCAACCCACTTAAATCAAGCTCTTTATCCACTTTTATTTCACTCATGATACCCTCCTGACTTGGCTAGATAAATAATTGAATCTTGCTTTTCTTGGCTTCAGCTAAAAATGTAGCCACTCCAGCATATTGTAATTCTGGATAAGCAATCATTTCTTCACGACGAAAACCCATCAGATTCATAGACATTTCACAAATATACACCTTGACTCCCAGTTGTCCAGCCAAGGTAATCATCTCTGCTAAAGAAGCCACATTTTTCTTGGTCATCAAGGTCTTCAGCATCTGCGTGCCTGCACCAGCCATATGCATTTGGGACAAAGAGGCCTTGGCCGCACCTTTGGGCAGCATCCAGCCAAACATCTTGCTCATCAAATCCTTGCCCAGGGCACGGCCTTCTGACTTACGAAACAAAGGAGTCCCCCAAAAGGTAAGAAAAATCACTACTTCCAAACCCATGGCCACTGCACCTGTGGCAATGATAAAAGCAGCCAACGCCTTGTCCAGATCTCCGCTAAAAAGGATCATGGACAACTTGTCCTCCTGCCCTGTTTGACCAGCCTGATCCAGCTCCTTGCGTAAGGCTTGCACTTGTTCAGCAAGGTGGTTCAAATTATCCATACCATGATCTCCTCTGTAAAAATATCTAACAAGGTTGCGTAAAAAATGCTTTTTTAACCAGACAACTCCATATGAAATATTTACCCCTTAAAACATAACAGCCCTTGCGTCCACGTCAAGAAATGATTGGCAGAATCAACCCCAGACTCGACAAGGGCAAACAAATCTGGTTTTCATAAGGAAAAGGTTAAGGGATGAGGGAATGAGGAGTGAAGTCATGATAGAATGGGATCGCAACAACGCTACTGCTGTAAATATATGCTGCCAAAGTATCGATTACCAAGGCATAATACGACATATCAATGAAGGTGTGCTGATTATTCGGGAAGAAGTGATTGTTTTTGCCAACTCAGGTTTTGAGACTCTTGTTCGCTCAACCCTGGATACTTTTCTTGGCCGCCCCCTGACCGATCTTATTGTGCCCGAAGATCGAGGCAGAGTTTTGCGTCATTGTCAGGCGATCATCAAAACATCCAGCCTGCCGGACCGTATTGAGTTTTCCATTGCCCGCCCCCAGGAAACAACTATTGTAGAAATGAAAACAGCTGTTATTGATTGCCAGGGGCCGGCTATTCTTGCGGCCCTGACGGATATTACGCAACGTCGAAAAGATCGTCTGGAGCTGCAACAAATCAAAGATCGCCTGGAAAGTATTCTTCATTCCATGAATGATGTGGTAATTTCCCTTTCTACCCAAGATAATACCATCTTGGCCATTAACCCGGCGGCAGAAGCTTTGTATGGTATTCCACGCCGAGATTTTGGTCCCACAGCAGAGCAACTCATGCAATTTGTTCATCCTGAAGATCGTGAAAAAGTTCAGGACTATTACAACAACCTCATTGAAGAAGAGTTTGACGAATTACAATACCGCATTGTCAGCAAGAACGGTCGAGTCAAATGGGTCCATGACGAAGGACGGCTGGTCTATTGCACCGCCAGATCCATTCGCCGCATAGATCATGTTATCCGAGATATTACCGAACAAAAAGAAGCTTTGGATGCCTTGACCCGTAGTGAAAAAAAATACCGTAACTTTTTTCACCACACTAAAGATATGGCCTACTCCGTAACCCCAGAAGGCCATTTTATAGATATTAACAAGGCTGGAATCCAACTCCTTGGATTTTCCAACCGCGAAGAAGCACTCTCCGCCAATTTAAAAGATTATTATGAAAATTTGACTGACCGAGCTGACTTTTTGGGACAGCTCAATGAAAAGGGTTTTGTGACCAACAAGCATGTCCGTTTTCGGCGTAAGGATGGGCGCACCATTGAAGTGGCCATTACCGCCCGGGCTAAAACCGACGAGTCTGGTTATCTCATCTCTTATGAAGGTATTGCCCACAACATTACTCAAGCCCTGGAAGACCAGCGCAACCGAGTTTTGCGTAATGCTGCTGGTGGTATGTGCCATTATTTAAACACACACCTCATGCATATTATCAATGCCAATGAAGGTATTGCAGAGGAAATGGATGCTCTGGAAGAACTTATGAGCAAAGATGCTTTAGCACCAAAACAACATGGCACTTGGTTGACTATCAGCCAATCCCTCCATGATTACATTTCAGATCTTACGCAGGCCTCTCACAAAATAACTACGGTAACAAAAGCATTTAACTCTGCATTTTTAACCTATAAAGAAGAGGCATATCTGGATAAAACTATTTTGGATATTTTCAGCTTGTACTTGGATGAACCAGGAAGCTGCTCAAACACCCCTGATACTGACTAGAAAAACACAAAAACAAGATAATAATAGAGCTACCGTGTTTTTTAAAGATTTGACATAGGCTGAACAGCATGAGTCTTTTGAACTGGCTAGGTTTTCTTTTTCTGGCAGCATTGGCCTTTGGAGCCGCTGGGCACGCCTTGCTGCGCAAAAGTGATTCCCGCTCAGCCCTTGGCTGGGTAACTGTTTGCCTCCTCTTTCCCTTGGCCGGACCGACATTATATATCCTTTTTGGAGTTAACCGGGTCCGTCGTAGCGCCAGCCGTATGCGCCAAGAAATAAAGGCCATGGTCAGTAGCGAGCATTTAGCCTTCACGTCCACAAGTACGACTATTAATTCTGCTGCCTTGCACCGATCCTTTCGCCAACTGGATACTGTAGGCCGCAATATTTTAAAAACCCCGCTCGTTGGTGGTAATTGTGTGGAGCCCTTGTTCAATGGGGATGAAGCCTACCCCCAAATGTTGCTGGCCATCAACCAGGCTCAAAAATCTGTCTATCTGTCCACGTATATCTTTGCGACAGACGCCATTGGCCGGCTCTTTATTGATGCCCTGGCTCGGGCAGTAGCTCGTGGCGTGGAGGTTCGAGTCCTTATTGACGGGCTGGGTGAAAAATATTCCTGGCCCCTGGCCTCACGAGTCCTCAAAAAAAAAGCAGTGCCCACGGCCCTTTTTACTCCACCCAAGATCTTCATACCAGAGCTACACATCAATTTACGCAATCACCGCAAAATTTTGCTTGTGGATGACACTTTTGGTTTTACCGGGGGCATGAACATCAGCCAAAAACATGTTCTCAGTGAACAGCCCCGTTCACCCATTACTGATATTCATTTTATTTTACGCGGTCCCATTGTTGGGCAATTACGGGAAACCTTTCTTGATGACTGGATTTTTACCACGAAAGAACCTCTTGATGTAACTACCACAACACCGGATCCCACTGGAGATTGTTTGTGCCGAGCGGTCATTGATGGACCAGATAAAAATGAACCTCTCAAAACATTGTTGGCCGGAATCATTTCTGCTGCCCAGACCTCCATCCGCATTATGACTCCTTATTTTTTGCCACCACGGTCTGTACTTTTTGCTCTTAAGTCCGCTCAATATCGAGGTGTCAACGTCCAAATTATTTTGCCCAAGCTCAATAATCTCCCCTTTATCCATTGGGCCACCCAACATATCCTTGAGGATCTCTTGGATGCTGGACTAACTATTGCATACCAGCCGGCTCCCTTTGCCCATACCAAACTTTTACTTGTGGACGATTGTTATGTACACTTGGGCTCTGCTAATTTGGACTCCCGCAGTTTACGTCTGAATTTTGAAATGACCCTGGAAGTCTTTGATCGATGCCTTTCTGATACCTTAACCCAACATTTTGATTCCATTATGTCCCAAAGTGCCCTGGCCACCATTGCTGAATTACAAAGTCGTTCTTTAGCTACCCGGCTGCGCGATGCTTTTTTCTGGATTTTCAACCCATATCTTTAAAACTGACTTCAAAAACTCATGCAACAAACACAAAATCATACTTCTATGATAGAAGATCTCTGTGCACGTATTGACAACAGCCTCACCCACAGTCTTGGTAAAATAAATACTGCCCAAAAAAAAGGATTACTCCAGGCCATAACCATTGCCGTGGATCATGCCCAAAATATAGTCGCTTCTTTACCTAATCCTCTCCTGGTGGAAGAGCATCTGTGGACTGGCCGACAATTGGTTCCCATCATTTTTGCCTCAGCCCAGGATGCACTGGAGATCATGGGCCGCTCCCAGGCATTACATGAACACTTTAGTGATCCTGGCATATCAACATGTATTTTACTGATGACCATGCATCGCCATGAATATGAAACCTTGGGCCATGAAATGGATGGAGAAATCGTCAAACGAGAAGTACTCCAAACTGTGGTGGACTTTACTGACCACCGTATTGACCTGGTGGCATCGACCATGCCTGCGTTAACACGCAAACTTATGGAGCATATTGTTCTTTACTTGGCGGGACTGGTGCCTGAACAACGACAACAATCCCTGGCTACTCAAAAAAATCTGCGCGACAATCAGGAGTTGATCAAGGCCCAAATGCGAACTCTCCAACTGGCACGTCAAGAATACAGTCCCTTTACCATGCCCACGCCACTCAAGGATAAATTGGACCAAGGCCAGGCGGCCATGCAATCCATGACTGACCAACTACATGCCTTGAGCACAGATTTGAGTTCCCAAGACTCCTTTGAGCAGATCCTGGATATTCTTGCTCACCCCAGGGAGTATATTCGCCTGGAACCCATTACCGAGTATCTTCTGGATTTTGGAATCAAGTCTGCCCAGGGCCAGGCTGTTAATTTTCTGGACTGTATCTACGACCAGGACAAACGCAGTACTGTGCTTCTTTTAGGCCTGACCAGGGCAACAGCTCAAAAAATATGGCCGAATCTCTAAGGATACCATCAGCTAATCCTTTACGGCAAATGACAATGAGGCTCATGGCCCAGGGGATGAGCGTGAACATGCTCATGAGGAAGATAAGGCATGTCGGCAACCAACTGGCCATCTTTAATGGTCAAATAGTTATTGGTGGTTTGGGCCAGAAAATCCCAGTCATGAGAAATAATGATCTGGGCTGTGGGCAAGGCAGTAAGGATGGACACAATATGTGTTTGGGTTTGGAGATCAAGGCCAGTGGTGGGCTCATCCAGGAGAAGCACCTTGGGCTGCATGGCTAAAATCGTGGCCAAAGAGACCAGCTTTTTTTCCCCCCCGGATAACCGGTGGGTCAAACGATCCTCAAATCCAGCCAGCCCAAGGTCTGCCAATGTTTCCAGGGCTCGCTGTCTGGCCTGCTGGATATCCAGCCCCAGATTTAGAGGGCCAAAGGCCACGTCATCCAGGACAGTGGGGTGAAAAAGCTGGTCCTCAGCATTTTGCAAGACCAGGCCCACTTCACGGCGCAGAGCTTGAAAATCTTTTTCCGAACCCATGGCCTGACCATGAAACAAAATTTGCCCGGAACAAGGGGCCAAGAGTCCGGTAATAAGATGAAAAAGTGTTGTTTTTCCGCTGCCATTGGGTCCAAAAAGGCCAATTTTTTGTCCTGAAAAACAGGATAAATTGACGTCCTGAAGCACTCTTTGGCCTTGGGGATAGGCAAAGGACACCCCGCAGACACGAAAAATTTCCTGATCAGACACGGATAAACTCCCAAAAAAGATCCATAATCAGGATGACCAACACCAGACTGGTCCACAGCACCAAAGTCAGCAGATCACCATGGTTAGCCTGAAAGTGACGCACTGAAACAAATTGGCCGGAAAACCCTCGCAAGCGCATGGCCTGATAAACCCTTGTGGACCGATCATAACTATTGACAAAAACCATGGCCAGCAAATTACCCAAGGTCCGGTAGGTATGCATGTTGGTGCGGGGGATAAAGCCACGTAAGCGAGCGGCAACAAGGAGCCGTTGCCATTCTTGGGCCAGCACGTGGACATAGCGATAGGTAAACAGAAAAAGAAAAACCAGCTTGGCTGGAAAGCCCAGACGGCCCAGGGCATGACCAATGGTCGGTGCATCCATGCTGGCTACCAGGGCCAAAAAAACAAGAACAAGAGCATTGGATTTAAGGGTCACCAGCCAGGCCAGTTCTATTCCAGGACGGCTTAAATTTATGGGACCAAGGGCCAGCCAAAGCTCTCCGGGCATGGTCCAGGGTACAATCAGCCATAAAAAAAGAACAAAAGTATTGACAACCAGGAGTCGGTTCAGAGCTTGTCTCACCGGTGGATTACTGACCATAAAAATAGCACAGGCCAGCCCCAGAGCAATGCCGGCCAGGGTTGCCTGATGCAGCACAGCCACCACCACGGCAAAAATCATGGCCATGACCAACCTGATACGCGGATCCAAGGAATGCACTATGGAGGAGCGCCGGGCAAAGGGCTCATCAAACACGGGGCCAGCCTTTAAAATATGCCACAACTCCTGCTAGCCCCAAGATCCAGCCAATACCGCCGATAATCTCGGTCAAGCCAGGCCCCTGCTTTTCCAACACCGCCCGCTTGATGGGGGCAAGCTTGGCATCCAGGGCAATATTGATGATTTCTTCCAGCTCCTGTCGGCTCAGACTTGATGTTTCAGGCTGATTGTCTATCCTTTGTGGTTTCTCGGACTCAGACTGTTGACCATGGGCCGGGGCAACAAAAGGTTCTGGAGCACTGATTCCAGCCAATTCTGATTTGTCAATTACCCATTCATTTTGGTGTCCCTCACCAGCCAGGATTTTAATGGTCAAATCTGATCCACTGCCAAGGACCTCTTGGGGAATGGGAAAACGAAAATGCCCCAGCGCATCTGTTTGTCCCTGTAAAAGCAGGTTGTTATTTTGATCATACACTTCAATCTGGCCATGGCGCACTGGATTGGAACGGCTAAAACCACACTCCACCAGCACATCACTGCCTTCAAGATAGGCAAAGATATTGACCCGGTGCGCCCAAGACCACTGGGTCAAACTCAAAATCAAGATCAACAGGCAACAGCTACGCATACTGACTCCAAATCAGGACAAGGATAGTATTTCCGGACGCACCTTGGATAAAAAAGAGATGACCAGCGCAGTAATCATCCCTTCCACAATCATAATGGGAATATGGGCCAGGAATAAAAGCTGCGCGGCACGTAAAAAACCTTCATCAGTCCAGGCCAAAGATAGAGCGGTCAGAAACCCTGCTCCAGCCACCGCCAAAGCCCCACAGCAAAAAGCACCGACCAGGCGCGCACGGCCCGGAGACAAAATCAAGGGCCGAAAGATATAAAAACCCAGGACAGCCGGAAAGGCCATGTTAAAAGTATTCACCCCCAGCACTGTGATGCCTCCATACTGAAAAAGTACGCCATGCAGCATGAGTGCCACGAAAATAGCCGGAAAACTGGCCCAGCCCAAAAGCGCACCCAACAAACCATTTAAGATCAGATGGGCGCTACTGGGGCCAATGGGAACATGAACAAGGGAGCCCACAAAAAAAGCTGCCGCTAAAATAGCGACAGTCATGAGTCGGTCATAGTCCAGCTTGCGCAAGCCCATAGTTATGCCCAGAGCTGCCAACACTGCGCCAGCTCCCAGGATGGCCGGGGATAAAACTCCTTCAGAAATATGCATGAGCTCCCGCTCCTGAAAATAACTCAAGGCCGGGCCCAAGTCATGCCCGGCATCAGCAAAAATTTTAGATTCAAGCTACTTGCGCACTGGGTCAAGGTATTCCACCCAGAGTACTGCTCCCAACTCCACTTCCTTGGGCTGGCCTTCAAAGTCAATGGTTTCTCCGGCAGTATTCAGAGCAGCAAAACCCCACCATCCGGCAAAGGGGATACCATAGGTAAAAACTCCATTGGCATCGGTCTTGACCATGTGGGTGACAGCATAATCATTGGGAGCTTCATATTTTTCATCGCGGTTGTAAAACTCCACTTCCACTTCAGCAAAAGGAACAGGCTGCCCATCAAGGAGGACCACTCCCTGGAAAACATTGCCCGAGTAATTTCCAAAGGGCCTGGTCAAGGGGACGATTTCCGTCTTGACTCCCACAGGTTCATCCCAGCCCTCTTCTTCACCAAAGGCCGCGACCATGGTTTTGGTATAATGAATGATATAGAGATCTTCAGCTGGTTCCCAATACGGTTTGGGCTCCATGACAAATTGATACACCCCTGGTCGCTTGACTTCATACCCAGCGCTCCAGGCCGGATGATCCATAACTTTGATGGGTTGTAGAGCCCCCAACAGGTCTTCACTTTCCTCATTAACAAACACCTTGAAGGACGCTGGAGCCTCTAATGGCATGCCTTCCATGCCCATGGGATGTGAAAAGGAAAGCTGCACATCTAGCTGGGCATCTTTTTTATCCATAATGGTCGAGGTGGAAGGAACCACCATGCCAAAATGGGCCCAAGCCTGACCAGCGACCCAAAATACCAGGGCAATTGCCAAGAAAATTCTACCCATCTTCCTGCTCCTTGAAGTGTCCTGCCATATAATTTTTGGAACCAGACACAAACTAAAGTATGAAAACAAAAAATATAGCACCACAGCGATACGAATAAAAAAACCATGTCACAAGATGGTAAAACAAGGCAACCCCATTTTTTCAGGGTATTTTAAAAGTGGTAACTATAAATAGTGGTTATGGTAGTTATGATCAGGATCAACCAGTTGTATCTCTGGTCGCATCCTGCTCCAACCGACCTCGGATCAAAACAACTGGCTGGACAACAATATCCAGGTCATGGGCATAACGCTGCATCAAGCGTTCTTCTGCCTTGGTCACCAAAGTTATGACCAGACCAGGCGCCTCACCTCGCCCAGTACGTCCGGCTCGATGCAAATAATCTCGGCTCTGGCTTGGGGCATCAAAATTGATGACCAGCTCCACTCCATCAATATCCAGACCACGGGCCGCAATATCTGAAGCAACCAGAATCTGACTCTGGCCACGACGAAAAACTTCCAGAGCTTTTTGCCGGGCCAGTTTATCATGGGCACCATGCAAATCAGCCACATGTAAGCCATGATATGTAAGCTTGGGCACCATATCTTGGGCCGTACTGCCACGATGGACAAAAACCAGGGTCCGGGCTGATTGTAAACTCCGTACAATTTTACGCACCAGGTCGGTTTTATCCCGCTGCTCACAAATCAGGTATGTATGCCTGATGGCTGGATTGATTTGCTCTTCGTCAACCTCTACCAAACGCAAGTCTGGAGCCAATTCCTGGGCAATCCTGGTTGTCCGGGGATCTTTGGTGGCCGAGACAAAAACACAAGTTGTCAGCGCACTTTTGGCCTGGGCAATACGCTGGATGTTCTTCAGCTTGTCCTCAACCAACAAACGATCGGTCTCGTCAAAAACCAGCCAATCCATTTGGGCCAGTTTGAGTTTTTTCAATTCAAGAAAATGAACAATGCGCCCGGCTGAGCCAACAATGAGCTGAGGTTTTTTTTTCAAGCCTTCTAACTGACGTTTGGAGGCCACGCCCCCAATCAAAGCCTGCACCCGCACATCCAGCCCGGATTGTTGCACTACATTGGCCGCTACCCGGTAAATCTGCATGGCCAGTTCATGAGTTGGAGCCAGAACAACGGCCTGGACTAACGGCTTGGCTGGATCAAGCTTGGCCAAAACAGGCAACAAATACGCCAGGGTTTTACCCGAGCCAGTCCGGGAAATGAGCATGGCTGATTGTCGATCAAGTAAAAGAGGAATGGCCTGGACCTGGATCGGCAAGGCAGTATTCAGACCTGCATGCGACAGGCCATGGACCAATTCTTGGGACAAACCAAGGTCTGTAAAAAGCATGGTGCTCTTCCTTTGGGTGCGTAAAAGATGACAAAAAGGCCATTTTTTGGCATTCATGAAAATTATATCAAGGTGCGGCAAGCTCGCGGGTACATCCTGGGCTTGTCCATACCAGGGCAGTACTGATTAAAGCTCGTCACTCCCGCCCAGGCAAAAATCCAAGATAATAAAAATACTGGATTTTCCAATCGTTGGCACAAGACCCACTTTTAGGGAGATACTATTTTAATCAGCACCGTGGTAACAAATTCGTACATTGGAGATGTTCATGAGTAAAGAAACCAAAACCCTAACCAGCTTTGAAGAATCTTTGGGCCTGCTGGAAATTCGTTTGGGCAAAATTATTGCCGTAGAATTGTGCACCCAAACAGCCAAACCGACCTATAAAATGACCATTGACTTTGGAAAATTCGGTCAAAAAACCAGTTATGGCCGCTTTACCATGCATCCTCTGGAAGAGGTCATTGGCCGTCAGGTTTTGGCCGTGCTCAATTTTCCACCACGGCCCATGGGTGAGGTGGTCTCAGAGGTCCTGGTCCTGGGTGTGCAATATCCCAAGGCGGACAGTGGTGAAGCCACTTTTGTCAGTCCCGTGGCCACCGCCAAAATTGGCAGCAAAGTTTTTTAGCCCTTCAGGACTTTCTCTGGATTTCTCCGGAGCAACAGTCTTCAAGCCTGTACCCCTCGTCATTCCCATTTTCATGGGCCTGTGCCATTTATGGTAAATCCATGCCTTTTCCTGGATTGCCGCGTCCTGCCGCACTCCGTTCACAGTCCTCGCAATGACCTGGAGCGGTGTGGCCGTCATCCGCATTACCACTCGTCATCGCGAGGAGGGTCCTGCCCGACGTGGCGATCCATCTTTATGCCTTACGACATCCACTCTGTCGGGTACAAGCCCGTACAGACGGGCCTATGCCATTTATGGTAAATCAAAGTCTTCAGACACCCCTTTCCTGGATTCCTCGACTTCGCTTTGCTTCGCGCGTAATGACAATGTTAATTTATACATCCTTACGTCACCCTGTGCCGTACTTTATTATGTCACCCTGCGCGATAGTCGCAGGGTCCAGGTCTTCTGGATTCTGCAATTTTGCTGTGCAAAACAACAAAATGACAAGCCATGAGTCTGCTTTTGCAGCCTTCATTCCTCGGCTCAATTCTGGCCTTCCAGCACCAATCGAACAACTTCCCCAGCCACATAAAGACCAAAGATACCCGTTAAATAAGAAATAGAACCCAGAGGTTCTCGGGGCCGGCCATGATCGCCATTGTCCCAAGCCTCCTCTTCAGGTGCCTCATGGGTATGATGCGCCAATTCTGTGGAAAAAACACAGCATACGCCAGAAGTAATCCCTCGCCGCCGCAAACGTTTGCGCATGATTCGCGCCAACGGACAGCAGGAAGTGTCGGCAATATCTGCACTTTGGATGGCTGAAGGATCCATCTTGGCTGCCGCCCCCATGCTGGAGACCACAGCAAGGCCCAGACTCCGGGCGGCAACAATCAAGTTGACCTTGGAATTAACACCATCAATGGCGTCCACCACCACATCAACATCCGGACCAAGAAGAGAGTGCGCATTATCTCCATTCACAAATTGTTCATAAGCCCGAACATGACACTCGGGGTTAATATCCAAGACCCGCTCCCTGGCTACTTGGGCTTTGGGCCTGTTTATGCTGGAATGCACGGCCAACAATTGGCGATTAATATTGGAAGGGCTAATGTGGTCATGATCAAAAAGTGACAGCTGGCCTATACCAGATCGAGCCAGAGCTTCTACCACATAGGAGCCCACTGCTCCCAGGCCAAAGATAGCCACATGCGCCCTGTTTAAGGCTGCGAACTTGTCCGCACCAAGGAGTTGAATGGTCCTGGAAAAAACAGGCATACGGTTCAGTTTCCTACATTACTGGCTGGGTTGGGCACAACAGGCAAATACTGTGCGGGCATTCTCAGCGGTTACTTGAGCTATTTCCTGCGGACTTTGTCCTCGCAACATTGCCAATTCTTTTACAACAAGAGGTAAATAGGCTGGTTCATTGCGTTCAAAATCAACGCCCAAGGGGGCAATGGCCGGGCTATCGGTTTCCACTAAGAGTCGATCCGGGGAGATGTGCGTACAGGCGGTACGCGCTTTAATATTGGCTGGCCGGGTAATGGAGGCACCAATAGAGATATAGCAGCCCAGCTTTTCAAACACAGAAACCATTTCCGAAGATCCGGCGTAGGCATGAAGGATCATAAAGGGTGGCTTGTGGGGCATGGTGGCCAGCAAGTGGGCCAAACGGCCAAAGGCTTTGCGACAATGAATGGTTACCGGACGATCATAGCGCGTGGCCAGATCCATTTGCGCTAAAAAAACCTCTTCCTGGGCCTGATCATTGCGCTTGGCCAAGGCGTTGTCCAAACCAATTTCTCCAATACCCACGTCATGGGCGGCCACCAAGGCTTCCAAATTTTCAATCCACAAGGCAGACCGATTCTGCACATACCAGGGATGCAGGCCCAAAGAAACGCAAATATCTTTATGCATCTGCCCCAAACCGAGCACATAATCCCAATCCCCTTCATGCGTACCATTGCAACACATGAGACGCACTCCAGCCGCGCGGGCACGTGTCAGGGCTGGTTCAAGATTGTGCCGCAAAAATCCATCCTGCAAATGACAATGACTGTCCACAAGATCAGGGTATATTATTGTAGGATCTATCAACATAGGCGACTCGTAAAAAAACTATGTATAACCAGTGCTAGGCTCATAAGCTTCCTGATGCCCCAAGGCAAGATTGTTCGTATCTACCTCAAAATCAACGTATTATCCTGCCCTGGCTATTTTCAAACAGATGCTCATCTTCTTTTTTACAGGCAATTTACCTTTGATCTGTACATTGATTGGTGGTAAAATTAGATAAATTCAGCCAAAAAATAAGGATATTTCATTGAAAACTATCCCTGTTGAACAAGCCATTGGCACCATGCTCTGCCAAGATATCACCCGCATTGTTCCAGGTCAGGACAAAGGGCCTATATTTCGGCGTGGTCATATTGTTGGTCCAGAGGACGTTCCAGTTCTTTTGGATATTGGCAAAGCTCATCTCTATGTTTTTGATCTTCAAGACGGCTATGTGCACGAAGATGATTGCGCCTTACGACTGGCGCACGCTGCCAGCGGTATGGGGATAAACATCAGCCCGCCCAGCGAAGGCAAGGCCACCCTGACTGCTGCCCATGACGGAGTGTTGCGCGTCAATGTCGAGGGTCTGCTGGCCCTCAATACTGTTATTGATGTCACCTTTGCGACCATCCACACTGGGCAATTTGTCAAAAAAGGCCGGGTTATTGGCGGCACCCGGGTTATTCCCCTGGCCATGCCCCAAGACCTCATGCATGAAGCCGAGCAAGTCTGTAAGGCCCATGCACCAATCATTGCAGTCTATCCTCTTCAGGCCGCTACTGTGGGTATTGTCACCACAGGGAGTGAAGTGTTCACGGGCCGCATCAAAGATGGTTTTGGTCCTATCTTGCGTAAAAAATTTGCAGACCTGGGCTCAAAGGTACTGAATCAAATCTTGGTCTCTGACCAGATTGATATGACTGTGGACGCCATCAAAACTTTAATTCAGCAAGGCGTAGATTTTATTGCTGTGACCGGGGGCATGAGTGTTGATCCTGATGACCAGACACCGGCCGCCATCCGAGCCACTGGCGCTGACATTGTTACCTATGGCGCACCAACTTATCCTGGCGCCATGTTCATGCTTGCCTACCTGAACCAGGTGCCCATTGTCGGTTTACCTGGCTGCGTTATGTACTATAAAGCCAGTATTTTTGATTTGGTGGTGCCCCGCTTACTTACGGGAGAACGCCTGGAGCGCAAAGATATCCTTGCTTTTGGCCATGGTGGATTATGCGAAAATTGCCCCAGCTGCCATTATCCGGCCTGTGGCTTTGGTAAAATTTCTTAGTGAATTAAAACATATTCCTTGGAGGAAAAAGCATGATTAAAAAACAAATTGTAGTTAACGGAATAGCCAGGAATCTGGTGGTGGATGCCGAGGAAACCCTGGCCAATGTGATCAGGGAAAGCCTTGGCCTAACCGGAACCAAGGTTGGCTGTGGTGAAGGACAATGCGGCGCATGTTCTGTGATCATGGATGGCAAGGTCATCCGTTCCTGTGCCACCAAAATGAAACGTGTGCCTGATGGAGCTGAAATCATCACCATTGAGGGTATTGGTACTCCGGCCAATCCCCATCCTTTGCAACAATCCTGGGCAATCCATGGTGCTGCCCAATGCGGCTTTTGTTCGCCTGGTTTTATTGTTTCATCCAAAGGATTGCTTGATACCAATCCTCAACCCACGCGCGAAGAAGTCCGCGACTGGTTCCAAAAGCATCGCAATGTCTGTCGTTGTACCGGGTATATTCCCCTGGTGGATGCAGTCATGGACGCCGCCAAGGTCATGCGCGGTGAAAAAAGCGCCGCTGACCTGGAACACAGAATGCCCAAGGATGGCGCGGTCTGGGGTACCCGTTATCCTCGGCCCACAGCCATGGGCAAAGCAACCGGTACTTTGGATTTTGGTGCTGATGCTGCTCTGAAAATGCCGGCCAACACCTTGCGCTGTGCCCTGGTCCAGGCTGAAGTTTCCCATGCCAAGATTCTGTCCATTGACACTTCGGAAGCAAAAAAAATGCCCGGTGTCTTCAAGGTCGTGACCCATAAAGATGTCAAGGGCAAAAACCGCATCACCGGCCTGATTACCTTTCCCACCAACCTGGGTGACGGCTGGGACCGGCCTATTTTATGTGATGAAAAAATCTTCCAATATGGCGATGCCCTGGCCATTGTCTGCGCAGAAACTGAAGCACAAGCCAAAGCAGCAGCCAAAGCGGTCAAGGTGGAGATAGAACAACTGCCTGAATACATGAGTGCGCCAGCGGCCATGGCTGAAGATGCCATTGAAATCCATCCAGGCACACCCAATGTGTATTATATCCAAAAAATTGCCAAAGGCGAAGACACCAAGGCTATTTTTGATCAGGCTGAGGTGGTCGCTGAAGGCAGTTATTACACCCAGCGTCAGCCCCATCTCCCCATTGAGCCAGACTGTGGCTTTGCCTATCTTGATGATGAAGGCAAACTGATCATCCACTCCAAGTCCATTGGCCTGCACCTGCATCTGTATATGATTGCACCTGGCCTGGGTCTGGAACCTGATCAATTGCATTTGGTGCAAAACCCCACTGGTGGCACTTTTGGCTATAAATTCAGCCCAACCATGGAAGCTTTGGTCGGTGCAGCAGCCTTGGCCACAGGTCGTCCGGTCACTTTGATCTATGATTACCGCCAGCAGCAGGCCTACACTGGTAAGCGTTCACCTTTTTGGACTGATGTCCGCTTGGCAGCCACCAAAGATGGAAAATTACTGGCCATGGAGACTGATTGGACTGTGGACCATGGTCCTTATTCTGAGTTTGGTGACCTGTTAACCCTGCGCGGTGCACAATACATTGGTGCTGGCTACGATATCCCCAGCATTCGCGGTGAAGGCCGCACTGTCTGTACCAACCATGCCTGGGGTGCTGCTTTCCGTGGCTATGGCGGACCTGAAGCAGAATTTGCCTCAGAAACGCTTATAGATGAATTGGCCGAAAAATTGGGCATGGATCCTTTTGATCTGCGCTATAAAAACGTCTACCGTCCTGGTGCCACCACTCCCACAGGCCAGGAGCCTGATTCCTGGACCCTGCCAGAAATGTTCGACATCCTGCGCCCCAAATATGAAGCCGCCAAAAAACATGCCGCTGAGAACTCCACCGACTATGTCAAGCGCGGTGTGGGTATTGCTTTGGGTGTTTATGGTGCCGGTCTGGATGGGCCAGACTCTTCAGAAGTGGATGTGGAACTCAATAGTGATGGCACAGTGACTATTTTTGCCTGCTGGCATGATCATGGCCAGGGTGCGGACATTGGTACCCTGGGCACTGCCCATCAGGCACTTCGGCCTTTGGGGTTGCGTCCAGATCAAATCAACCTTGTCCTGGGCGACACTCGTGTCGCTCCCAACACCGGCCCGGCTGGTGGTAGCCGTTCCCAGGTTATGGCCGGTCAAGCGATTATCAATGGCTGTGAACAATTAATCAAGGCCATGAGCCGTGCGGACAGCAGCAAGCGTACTTACGCGGAAATGGTCGCTGAAAAAATCGAGACCAAGTACCGTGGTAAATGGACTGCTCCGGCCAATAATTGCGACGAAAATGGTCAAGGCAGCCCCTTTGTTTGCTATATGTACGGGCTGTTTATGGCTGAAGTGGCTGTGGAAAAAGCTACTGGCAAAACCACAGTAGAAAAAATGACTGTTGTCGGCGATGTGGGCAAGGTCAATAACTACCTGGCTGTGGATGGACAGATTTATGGCGGTATGGCCCAGGGTATTGGCTTGGCCCTGACCGAGGATTACGAGGACATCAAGGCTCATGCGACCATGCGCGGGGCCGGTATCCCTTACATTAAGGATATTCCGGATAATATGGAGATTATCTATATTGAATCTCCCCGTGCTTCCGGTCCTTTTGGTGCCTCAGGTGTCGGTGAGATGCCCTTGACTGCTCCTCATCCAGCCATCACCAATGCTATTTACAATGCTTGCGGGGCCAGGGTTCGGGAACTGCCGGCCCGACCAGACAAGGTTTTGGCAGCAATGAAGAAATAAGTACCTGCTACATAACCCACCGGATGCCCAAACGTCCGGTGGGATTTTTTATGTACATGGATGAAAGAATAGCTTTGAGTTTAAAAAAGGTAGGAAACGCTGATTAAATCGAAACAAGTCATTAGCAGCAGAACAGGGAGATGCCAAAGCTCAGTTTAATCTTGGACTCATGTATGCCCAAGGCCAAGGAATTCCACAGAATTACCAAGAAGCGGTGAAATGGTTCATACTTGCAAAAGCATCGGGTGCCAGGGATGCAGATAAGGCACTTGATATGCTAACAAAAGACCTTACTCCATCCCAGCTTCAAAAGGCACAAGAAGATGCTCAAAAGTGGTGGGATGAACATAAATAAAATAGCCGAGACCAAAAAAACGCTGATTAATTCGGTCATTGCGAGGACTGCGACAGCGAACAAAGTGAAGCTGGCGGCAGGACGCGGCGTTTCGCTAATCCATAGCTTACTGATAAGTCAAAGATTCTGGATTGCTTCCCGCTTCGATTTCTCGCGGTCGCAATGACTTGTTTTGGTTTAATCAGTGCCCCTAAGTACGACCTTGGTTAGTCAGTTGGCAATAAATTTTGCGCACAAGGAGAGGACATGGATCAACAGGAACTCAGGCAATGGGAAGCCAAATGCACTCAGGAAGAGCCCCCCAAATGCCGGGCTGGTTGCCCGGTTAATGTTGATGCCCGGGCTTTTGTCTTGGCCATGGCCCAAGGGGATTTGGATGCGGGGCGGGCTATTTTGGAAAAGTCCATGCCCCTGGCCCAAATTACAGCCCGTTTGTGCGAAGCTCCGTGTGAAAACTTTTGCCTGAGAAAAGATCTGGGCGGCGCCATTGCCATTGGCCGTCTTGAACACTTATGTATTGCCGAAACCACCAACAAAAGTCGCACCTTGCGCCTGCCAGCCCGTCCCAAAACAGTAGCCATCTTGGGCTCTGCTCCCAGCAGCCTGACCGTAGCCTATGACCTGGCCAAAAAAGGCTATCCCATTAACTTGTACCATTTGGGTGACAAGCCTGGAGCCTGGCTCAGGGACGAACAAAACCCTAACTTGCCTGTTACGGCTCTGGACCAAGAGCTGGACAGGCTTACAACCCTGCGAGTCAACTTTCATGCTGTCCCGGCCCTGGATCTGGAGTTAACAGCAAAAATCTCTGGCGATGCCCTTTTTTTAGGCCAAGATGATGACCTGGCCCCAGACCTGGTGGCTGTCCTGGGCCAGGTGGATGTTGAAACCATGGCCCTGGATCGGCCACACTGGTTCACCGGTGGTCTGCCAGACAGGGAGTATCACTATATTTCTGCGGTGTCCCAGGGCCGAGAAGCAGCGGTGTCCATTGACCGCTATTTGCAAAATGCCTCTTTGACGGCCAGTCGCATCCCCCTGCGTAACGGCCACACCACCCTGTACACAGAAACCAAAGATATTGCCCCGCTGCCCCGTCTCACTCCAGCTGACTCCAAAGGATTCACCAGGGAAGAAGCGCAAGCAGAAGCCGGGCGCTGTCTAGATTGTCAATGCCTGGAGTGTGTCAAGCATTGTGTGTATCTGGCTGAAAATGGAGCGTATCCCAAGGTCTATGCTCGACGTATTTTTAATAACCTGGCCATTGTCCAGGGCATGCGTCAGGCCAATACCTTTATCAATTCCTGTTCCTTGTGCGGACAATGCGAGGTTATTTGTCCCTTTGACTTTTCCATGGCTGAAATGTGCCTTAACGCCCGACAAACCATGATTAAAGATAAACGCATGCCTCCTTCGGCCCATTGGTTTGCTCTGGAAGAAATGCGTTCTGCAGGAGGAGAGCAAGAGGCCTTTATTGCCCATGCGCCAGGCCAAGAGCAAAGCAAGGTCCTCTTTTTTCCAGGCTGTCAGCTGGCAGGTATTCGACCGCCACAAACCCTGGCCCTGTATGACGAACTTTGTCAGCTGGAATCAGCCACAGGGTTATGGCTGGACTGCTGCGGAGCTCCTGCCCATTGGAGTGGGCAAAATCAAGATTTTGAGCAATGGCTTGGGCGCTTAGAAACATTGTGGAAAGAGTTGGGTGAGCCTCCTGTGGTCACGGCCTGCTCCTCGTGTCTGGCCATGTTTCGAGAGCATTTGCCCCAATTCAAGGCTAGTTCTGTGTGGACCAAAGTTGGGGCGCAAAAGGGCAAGCCTTTAGACCAAAGTTTGGCTCTTTCTGATCCCTGTACTGCCCGCCATGACCAGGAAACCAGAACAGCTGTGCGTGGCCTACTTCAAGATTTGGGACAATCTTTGGCTGATTTGCCCATGTCTGGTGAGCTGACGGAATGTTGTGGGTATGGAGGTCTTATGGAAAATGCCAATCCAGAGCTAGCTCGTAAAGTGGTTCAGGCGCGGGTGGAACAGTCTGAAAGTCCTTTTCTCACCTATTGTGCTATGTGTCGGGACCAATTGGCCAAAACCGGCAAGCCTGTTATGCATATCCTTGATCTTCTCTTTCCAGATTTGGCCAGAGATCCAAAAGAAAATCCTGTCGGTATTTCACAACGTCGTCAAAATCGTCGCCACTTGAAAAATCAGGTCCTGGCCCGCTATGGTCAAAAGGAAATGCCTCCTGCTCCCTGGGCAGACATAGTCCTGGACATTACCCCGGAAGTACGCACTCTCCTTGATGAGCGCAGAATTTTAGACGATGATGTACGCCAAGTGCTGTACGCTGCCCACCAAGGCACTGCACAAAGATTCCAGCACCCGGATGGGCGGCGCATGGCCTCAGCCAGAATAGGCCAAGTAACCTTCTGGATCGAATATAGAGAGCAAGGCACAGGCCTGGAAATACTTTGTGCGTGGAGCCATCGCATGGACTTGGTCGGAGGTCAGTCATGAGCCTGTCATTTTTACCCGAAGATATGCATTGGATCTGCGAACCTTGTGGTCAGGTGCTGGTTCCGGGCAAGGCAGAACTCACCTATCTGGGAAATGTCTTTCAGGTGGAATTGCCCACTTGCCCCCAATGTGGCGCGGTCTTTGTCTTTGAGTCCCTGGCTTTGGGACGGATTTTGGAGGTGGAGCAGCTCCTTGAGGACAAATGAACTTTACTCTGCCCCATCTGTACAGGCTGTTTTGGGGCCCACTTTACGGCCAGGGGGGATGCTGCTTACTCAGCGTATCCTGGAATACATAGCACCTGAGCCTGGGTCTTGGGCTTTGGATGCAGGTTGTAGCTATGGAGCAAGCTTAGGCCTTTTGCGCCAATATGGGCTGAACGCTATTGGCCTGGATATTTGCCAGAAATTTCTCCTTAAGGCCCAAAAACATGGGCATGATCTTGTGCACAGCAGTCTCAATGCCCTGCCTTTCACCTCTCAATGCCTTGACCTCATTCTTTGTGAATGTGCCTGGAATCTTACGGACAAAGAGACAAGTCTGGCAGAATTTCATCGTGTCCTGCGGCCCCAAGGGATTTTGGCAGTAACAGACATGTTTGTGCAAGGTGAGCTAGATCAGTCATGGCCTGTCCAATGCTGCTTTGCCCAAGCTACCACTTTGGAAAGAGTGCAAGAGCAAGTCATGACAGCTGGTTTTCATATTGAAGTGCTGGAAGATCAGAGCCAGGTCTTGAAAAAAGCAGCAGCTGATTTTATTTTTCAGTATGGGTCATTACATGGCTTTTGGCAGGCTGTGACTGGGGATCCTGCTTTGGCTGAGCAGGCCTGTACCAGTGCCAAGGAGGCTCGGCCCGGTTTATTTTTACTCATTGCGAGGCGCATATGAATGAATATGATCTTGATATCTTACGTCTGGGTAGCCAGGGCTATTGTTGTGCCCAGATTGTGGTTCTTTTAGCTCTGGAAATGCAAGGAGTTAACAATCCTGGCCTGGTCCGGGCCATGGCCGGTCTCTGCGATGGGTGTGGAAATCAACGCTGTACCTGTGGCATTTTGACTGGCGGGGCCTGCTTGTTAGCCTACTATGCGGCCAAAGGACTTCCAGAACAAGAAAACCATGATGCATTACCCCTGATGCTTGAAGAACTCTCGGACTGGTTTGAAGAGTATGTTGGCGGGCAATACGGGGGTATTACTTGTGCAGCCATTGTGCCCGACGGCAAACCCAATCCGGTGGTGTGCGGCGGCCTTGTGGCAGCCTGCTTTGAGCAGATTCTTCGTATTTTAATGGAGAATGGTTTTGACCCCAGTCAGGAGCCAGCATGATTGTTGGCCACACCCAAAGTGTTTGCCCTGAATGTTTAAAGCGTGTTGAAGCCGTCTTGGAGCGTGTTGGGGATGTGGTGGCCATGGTCAAAACCTGCCCTGACCATGGTCAGTTTGAAACAGTAGTCTGGCGCGGTCAGCCTGATTTTTCCTCCTGGGTGCGGCCCAAGATTCCCTTTGGCGGCGGTCCCAGAGAAGCAGTGGGGCAGGGCTGCCCTTATGATTGCGGCCTTTGTGAACTACATGCCCAACGGACCTGCACTGCTTTGGTGGAAATCACCCAGCAATGCAATTTACATTGTCCGGTCTGTTTTGCTGATAGCGGCAATAAGGACGCTGACCTTGATCATGGCACCCTAAAGCGCATGTTTGCCCAGATCATGGAGCGCACAGGGGGCTGTAATCTCCAGCTTTCTGGTGGGGAACCGACCATGCGCCAGGATTTGCCAGAAATTGTGGCCCTGGCCAAAAAAGCTGGGTTCACCTTTATTCAATTAAATACCAATGGCCTGCGCTTAGCTGAAGGTCCCCAATTGGCCCAGACCCTGGCCCAGGCAGGACTGGCGTCTGTGTTTTTGCAATTTGATGGGGTCACGGATCAGGTTTATAATCTTTTACGCGGGCGAGATCTGTGGGCAATAAAAAAGCAGGCCGTGGTCCATGCTGCGGCCGCCGGTCTGGGTATTGTTTTGGTGCCGACCATAGTCCGGGACGTGAATACCCAGCAATTGTGGGATATTGTCCGCTTTGCCCTCCAGCATCAACCCCATGTGCGGGGTGTGCATTTTCAACCCATAAGTTATTTTGGCCGCTATCCAGCTGATTTTATACCTGACCATGTGACTTTACCCGAATTAATGACTGGTTTGGAAGTCCAAAGTCAGGGTCTGGTCAAGGCTCAAGATTTTTTACCCCCAGGCTGTGAACATGCCCTGTGTTCCTTTTCTGGAAAATTCATGACCACAGAAGACCAGAGCCTGGTGCGATTGGGGCAAAGTTCTTGTGATTGCACTCCCAAGCCAGCTGAAGAAGGGGCTTTGAAATCCATTGGAGTGACAGCTAGACAATGGGCTGCTCCGATTATAGATGGCCAACCAGCAAAGGACCAGCCTCAAAATGATTTGGATCGCTTTGTAGCTCGAGCCAGAACTCATACCCTGACCATCTCGGCCATGGCTTTTCAAGATGTGTGGAGTGTCAACCTGGAACGCTTGCAAGGCTGCTGTATCCATGTGGCCCAGCCTGATGGGCGTTTAATTCCCTTTTGTGCCTATAATTTGACTTCCACTCAAGGCCAAACCTTGTACCGGAATCAAAGATGTTGACCACCACCCTGGATGGGTTCAATGCGCACAACCTGGGTCTTGTTGATCCCTGGGACCAAACCCTGCTCCAGGCCGCACAAGGCCAGGCCCTGGCTCAGACCCTGGCCTATGCCCGCACCCATAGCCCCTGGTATGGTCAGCATTTGGCCGCCATTGATACGCAAAAAATAAACAGTCTTCAGGACCTGGCCCAATTGCCCTTAATGGATAGCCAAGATGTCATTGACCACGGCCCGCAAATGCTGTGTGTCTCCCAAAGTAAAATTAAGCGGGTCATGACTTTGCACACTTCCGGCAGTACCGGAGCACCCAAACGCTTGTATTTTACTGACCACGATCTCCAAAGAACCAAAGATTTCTTTTTCCAGGGCATGGGCAATCTTGTGGACAATAGCGACCGAGTGCTGGCCCTGTTACCCTTTGATCAACCAGATAATACTGGGGACCTGCTCATTGGGAGCCTCAATGCCCACTCCATTTTTTGTGCTGGATTGTGGCCACCCATAAGCCCCCCAGACCTGGCCACATTTATTATCAAAGAAAACTTTACCGCTGTGGTCGGTCTGCCACAGCACCTTTTGAGCCTGGCCGAATTTTTACCCCCAGGCCAGGTACAAACCATGCTGCTATGCTCAGACTACGCGCCCCAAGCCTTGCGCCAACGCATTGAGCAGACTTGTGGCTGTCGTACTTTCCTGCACTATGGGACCACAGAAACAGGCTTGGGTGGCGGGGTCGAATGTCAGGCTCATGCTGGCTGCCATTGGCGTCAAGCTGACTTGATTATAGAAATCATTGATGCCCATAGTGGCCAGGTGCTGCCAGAAGGACACCTGGGCGAAATGGTCATCACCACCTTAAACCGTGAAGCCATGCCCTTAATCCGCTATCGAACCGGAGACACAGCCGCCTTGGCCACTGCTCCATGCTCTTGTGGTGGCTACACCGCCCGTATTGTCAATATTGCTGGCCGGCAAAAAATATATACCCTGGCTCCAGGCCTGAACCTCACCAGTCAGCTTCTGGATGACACAATTTTTTCCGTGCCCGGTTTGTGGGATTATCGGGCTACCCTGGATTGTCACCAAGGACAACAACGCCTGTCTTTGGATTTTCTGGCCAGCCCCACAAACCAACCCTTGAGCCAAGATCTGGGTCATGCTTTGCAACAAATTCCTGTCTTGGTGCAGGCCCTTAACTCGGGCCAGCTGATCCTGGGTCCCTTAGGTCAGGTCCCGGCCTTTGACCCTTCCCACACCATCAAGCGTACCATTAATGATCAACGAGGAGCATAATGTGAATAATTTGTGGTCAATTGTAGTTAAAACCTTAAACACAGGCCAAAGCGTCCTGTTATGTAGTATTATCGCCAGTGCTGGGTCGGCTCCACGGACTTCTGGTGCGCGGATGCTCGTTCTTGAAGATGGCACCAGCTATGGTTCTGTAGGTGGTGGTCCGGTGGAGGGCAAGACCATGGCCAAGGCGCAAGAAATGCTGGTCTCCCAGGAAAACCATCTTGTCATGCCCTTTAATCTCAATGCCAGCACTGCCGCTGAAGCGGGGATGATTTGTGGAGGTGCGGTAACCGTACTTTTACAACGCATCACTCCCCAAGAGCATGATTTTTTCCATACCCTGGTGGACCTCCAGGCCCAAGGTACTCCACCAGCCCTGATCACTATTTTGGAAAACAACAACCTAGTGGGCCGAGGCTGGTGGAGTGTTAAAACTGGTGTGCAACACATAAAACTTACGCCAGCCATTACGGCTGACCTGGCCCGCAAGGCTGGAAAAAGTCGTCAAAATTTTCAATTAACCGACCAGGAACACGTTATTATTGTTGAGCCTCTGGTAGTGCCCAATGTCTTGTACCTGGTGGGCGCCGGTCACGTGGCCCAGGCCACAGCCCTGGTCGCTCATTGGGCTGGCTTTGAAGTCGTGGTTATGGATGACCGGGCAGAATTTGCCAATACAAAGCGCTACCCCCAAGCCAAGGAAGTTGTGGTGTTGGACAGTTTTGAGCAGTGCCTGCCTCACTTTGGGCCTGATGATTTTGTGGTTATTGTCACCCGGGGCCATGCCCATGATCGCAATGTTTTGGCGCAGGCCCTAAAAACCAGGGCTGGTTATATTGGCATGATTGGCAGTGTTGCCAAACGCGATGCCACCTATCGTTCTCTGCTGGAAAGTGGCTATACTCAGGCTGATGTGGATCGTGTTTTCTGTCCCATTGGCCTAAGCATTGGTGCAGATACCCCAGAAGAAATTGCCATCAGCATTGTGGCCGAAATGATCCAAATGCGGGCCCAAGGTGCTGCAAAAGCCATGGGGAAATAATGTTCGCTGACTTTGGTGCCATTATTCTTGCAGCTGGATTTTCCTCGCGCATGGAAGATTTCAAGCCCCTCATGCTCCTGCAAGGCCGGACCTTGCTGCATTGGGCAGTACAGTGTTTTCAACAGGCAGGCATTCCCCAGCCTTTGGTGGTTACTGGACATGGTGCGCCACAGGTGCGCCAGGCAGCCCAGACCCTGGGTGTACCGATCGTCCATAACCCTGATTATCAGCAAGGCATGTTTTCCTCGGTGCACACGGGAGTCTCCACCTTAAAACATTTTCAGGCCTTTTTTGTCCTGCCTGTGGATATCCCTCTGGTGCGTCCAGCGACCATTTCTGCCCTGATCCAGGCCTGGCAAGGACAAATGGTCCTTCCTGTTTTTGAAGGTCAACAAGGGCACCCACCCCTTATTCCCGCAACCCTGATTAAGGATATTTTAGCCCATGATGGTCAGGGCGGATTACGCGCGGTGTTGGCCAAGCATACAGCCCGTGAACTTTTCGTGTGGGACCAGGGGATTTTATTGGATGTTGATACGCATAGTGACTTTCAAATTCTGGAAACCCAGGCCACAAGACTAAAGATTGGCACCCGTGCAGAAGCCCTGGCCCTGGCCAAGCTGTACATGCCCCAACGCGGCCTGGCCCATGGTCAGGCTGTAGCCCAAATGGCCCTTGGTCTGGCCCAGAAACTCAATGATTATGGTTTCAATCTGGACCTGGACCTGGTCCATAACGCGGCGTTGCTGCATGATATTGGTAAAGGCCAACCCCAACACGAGCAGGCTGGAGCCAGACTCCTGTCTGACCTGGGTCTTACAGGACTAACGCAGATTGTAGCCAGCCACAGAGATGTTCCTCCGCCTGCATCAGGGATACTTACAGAAAAAGAAGTGGTCTATCTTGCAGACAAACTCATGCGTTGTGACCAGCGCGTCAGCATTGAGGACCGTTTTCAAGAAAAATTGGATAAATATGTTCAAGACTCACGTGCTACCCAAGCTATTGTAGGCCGCCTGAACCATGCCCTGGCCGTGGCTCAACTTTTTAAAAACATCTGTGGCCAATCCGTTAATAAAATTCAGTTAAGCAAATAACCATGACCACCATTTATCTGCTGCGCCACGGGGAAATCACCCAAAATACACCGCGTCGTTTTATAGGCCAACAAGACCTGCCTTTGACTGCACGCGGACAAGAGCAAATTTTGCACGCCGCCAGGTATCTGGCAGACAAAAATATCCAAAAACTTTGGTGCAGTCCTTTGTCGCGCTGTGTTCTGAGTGCAAAAATTATGGGGCAGGTCTTGGACCTTGAAGCACATCTGGTCCCGGATTTGCGAGAAATTTCTTTAGGGGCTTGGGAAGGACTGACCCAAGAAGAGGTTAAGGAACGGTTCCCCGGGCAATTTGAGGCTCGGGGCCAAGCTTTGACGCATTTTCGTCCCCAGAGTGGAGAAAGTTTTGCTGATGTGCACAAAAGAGCTTGGCAGGCCTGGACAGAAATAAACCAAGACAAGAGCAGCACTATGGCCATCGTGGCCCATAGCGGGGTCAATCGGGTTATTCTCTGTCAAATTTTAGGACTGCCCTTGGAAAATCTTTTTCGTTTTGATCTGGACTATGCTTCCATCACTACTTTGGGAGAAAAAGAAGGAAATTTTGTAGTCCAAAACCTCAATTACCTGCCCTATAAATTTTGAAAAACAGCCTAATTTTGCAAGAGTGAATACACTCGACGGTTACTGTCCCGTAAACGTTCGGCCTCAATGAGCACCACAAAGCGATGAAAGGCTATGGCCAATTGAGGAGATTCTTGCTCCATGGTCGTTAAGGCATCTTGGGTTAATTGATAGAGTAGAGTTTCACCGATAGCTTTGACATGCGCAGAACGCGGGGCTTGTTGGTACAAACCCATTTCACCAATCAAGGTTCCTGGCAGCATTTTTTTAAAACGTACCCAACGCTTGGTATCTGCATCCAGCACTCCCACATCCACCTGTCCTGAAGCTAATAAATACAGGGTTTCATCATAGCTGCCCTGCTCAATAATCCACTGACCATCTGCATAGCTTTGTTCTGTAAAATAGCTCAACAGGGCATCCACATCTGTCTCTTGTACGTTGAGATGTTGTTGCAATATTTGTTTCAACAACGACGTCTTGCTCTTTTGAATTTGTTCCTGTGTCCCTAGAAAATCATCTTCAATGAGTTCAATGGCCATTTCCAGGCAGTCCACAGCATATATTTTTCCAGCTTCAGGGGTATCCACAAATTGGATATCTTTATTCAGCTTTAAGCGCAAAATAGTTTCTGTATTGGCCTCTGTAATATACAACTTAATTCCTTGAGTTTGCAAAAATTGAATCAGACGCAACACACTATTCACAGCAGATGCATCCAAGCTTCTTACTCTCCTAAAATCCAAGACCAAAACTTCTAATGTCTCATAATTTTTTATATCAGTTTTTATTTGTTCAACAAGCGTGTGGGCAGATCCAAAAAACACATAACCCCTAAGTTGATAAATACGTATAAAATCTGCATATTTATTTAACAGATCCTGCTGCTCTATGGTCCGCTCAACACCACTGGAAACACCAAGCAAATTGGTATTGAGATAGATAATCTGCATGCGACTATATTCACGAACAAAAAGTAAAATAGTCAGTATTAAACCAACCAGCACGCCACCAAGATAGCCATAAAAAAGAATAACAATAAAAATGGAGACAATGATCAGGCGATCAGACTTTAAAAAGCGATCTCCGGAAAAAATCAGCCAATCATTTAAAAGCTGGATACCTTGAAAAACAAGGATCCCCACAACCAAGGGAATGGGCAGCCATTGCACCAAAAATCCATGACAAAAGATCGCTATCCCTAAAAATAATGCTGTAAAAATTCCGGTTAAACGATGGCGAGCACGCATATCATCGGCCAGAGCAGTCTGGCTGAAAGATAACGCACCGTGTACACCGCCCAGGGCAGACAACACCATGTTCAGCACCCCGGTCACTTTCATCTCATGATCCAATTGCAATTCTTGCTTAAATTTTAATTCCACAGAACTGGCATGGAGAAGCAAAAACAAGGTACTGATACAGATCAAGGTAAAGACCTCTGCCCACGGTAGCTGCAACCATTGAACATCAGGTATCCCCGTGGTTATCCAGGCCATGGCTGTTAAGGGGAGGCCCCCTTGTCCCTCCAGGTGAAAAAACCAGTCTTGACCATTTTGTACATGGGGAGCCAGGAGGACCATAGCCAATCCCCCAAGCAAGGTGGCACTGGGCAGCAATTTGGCAGTAGAAATAAAGACATTGAGTACACTTAACCCCAGGCCAAAAATAACAGCAACCCATAATGCTGTATCCCCAAGGTATGCAAGACCAAAGCCCTCCACCCCAACTAAGAGCAGCCCACCTTTGATAAAAAGCCAGCCAACTCCAGCTAAAAATCCCGCCAGCACAGGTAGGGGCAGATAGCGCACAACACGTCCCAACCGTAACCAGCCAAGTATAAAGATGAGCAGTGCTGTTAAGCTGCCTCCCACGAATAACAATAACCAAATTTCTTCAGGACTGGATTGGTGATTGCGAAACATCTCTGAAAACAAGGCCATTGCACCAGACAATGGAGCTGCAATCAAGCCTTTGAGACTCCCTTTCCAAGCCACCACAAAAACTGACACAAGAGCTGTAAACAACACGACCATAATCATGTCTGGCAAAAGCTGGGGTTGGGTCGCATGGACCATCATGGCCGCAAAGGAAAATGCCAGCATGGTGTTGAGAAAACTCAACAAGAGTGAAGCTGAAAAAACTTGACCGATATAGGGTGGGATACCTTTCATATGTTGTATGGCATGAATAATAAAATGGGCAGACGAGCTGCCCGAAAAAAATTTACTACGAATATCTATAACCAAACAAAGCTAGACCATTTCATCAATAAAGACCCCCTGCATATCCATGTGCGCTCTAAGAGCAGCAACATTGGCAGCAAAAGCGTGTTCATCCTCAATCATCTGTACTATTTCCTGGGTCAGGTCTGTGTTGGAGCCTTCTGTCAGACGCTCTTCATAGCGGACTTCATCATTGTCACGCACATATTCATCTCCAGAAACAAGAGGGTCTGAGGCGCTATTTTCGACCACATCCTGGACATGGACACCCTGATCCTGAGGACCTGTTTCCAAATGCACACGGCTGGATTGAAATTCCGGAGTATGCATGTTGGCAATATTATTGGCTGTGACCTGTTGAGAAAGGCCAAAAGTGTCTAGCGCATTGATATTACTATTCATGGTCCACCTCCTATGGTTTAGCCATGGGGTTTTTACGAACAATGGTCAAGTCCCAAGCGATCAATACAGGCATAGGCACTATGATTGTGGATAGATTCAAAGGATTCTACTTCCACCCGAAAGCCCTTAATTTTGGAATGAGCAGACAAACGTATCGCTGCATTACGCACCACATCCTCCACAAAGGCTGGAGTAGAAAAAGCACTTTCAGTGACGAATTTTTCATCTTCCCGTTTAAGCAAGGCATACACTGGAGATGATCCTGATTCCTGACCAATGGTAATCAGATCTTCCAGCCAGAGCATGCCCTGGCACTGGACTTCCATACGGACCACCGCTCGCTGACTGTGAGCACCTTCTGTGGATATTGCTTTGGAGCAAGGGCAAACGGTCATCACCGGTACAGTAACCCCCAAAAAAAGACGCACCACATCCTTTTCCAAAACACCACGTAAAAAACAGGCATAATCCATCAAGGCCGGACTGGCTGTGACCGGTGCATATTGCTCCACAAAATAGGGGAAAGAAAAACATAAATGTGAGCTTTGGGCTTGCAGACGATGCCGCAGGTCCAAGAGCAAGCAGCGGCAGCTTTCAATATCCAACGTTGTGTCCATGTCCCGCAGGGCCTCCAAAAAGCGGCTCATGTGCGTACCCTTAAACTCTGCGGGCAAATCCACACTTAAATCCACTTGGGCCACAGTGTGCTGTTGGCCTTTGGCCCGGTCGCGCACAGCCAAAGGAATAGCCAAATCCTTAACCCCGACCCGATCAATGGCCAGGGCCACATCAGATGGCCCACTTTGCACATCACGCATCAGGTCAAATCCTCACCCGTTGTCGTCAGGGTCAACTGGCCATGCTTAATACCCTTGGTGGAAATAAGCCGATCAGCAGTATTTTTAATCTCCTGACCTGGACCGCGCAAAATAAGCACTTCCATACAATTATGATGGTCAAGATGGATATGCAGGGAGGTAATGATAACATCCATGACAGAATGCTGAATCTCGGTCATTCGTTGTGCTAAATCCGATTGATGATGATCATAGACCAAGGTCAACGTTCCAACCATTTCCCGGTCCAGATCCTCCCACTCCTTTTGCACCAATGTATTGCGGATGAGGTCACGAATGGCCTCAGAACGAGTCTGATAGCAGCGTTCTTCGCATAATGTATCAAATTTTTCCAATAAATCTGAATCTAAGGATACTCCAAAACGAATAGTCTGACCCATGGCCTCCTCCTTCCATTTATATCAAGTGCTGTTTTTTGCGCACTTCCCAAAGATCCACAGTCATGCACACCTGCTCCACAGAAACTTTTTCACAACCCCGGTGCGCCACTTGCCAACCACAATGAGAAAACCTGGACCAGACATTGTGGGACACACTGCGCTGGGGAATAGCAAACCAGGCTCGCCCATCAGCCTTAAGACAGCGTAACAGTAATTTTTCCAGGGGCTCAAAAAAACGCTGTTCATAAAAAATATCTCCACCCCAAATATAATCAAAACAAAACGGCTGAAATCCTGGCCGGCTCCAGTCCATACAGAGCCACAGGGGTGAAATGACCTGATTGAGTCTGGCATTTTGTGCTGCAAAGAACAAGGCATCTGGTTCATAATCCATGCCCATGACCAGAGCTCCCTGTTTGGCTGCCACTAAAGCAGACAGTCCCAGGCCACAACCAAGATCCAGGCATATTTTTTGAGCAAGATGTTGACCAGCCAGCCACTGGGTCAAAGCAAGGGTCGCCGGCCATAACTCCACCCAATACGGAATATGTTCCTCAGCATGGGCATCGTGATCATCCATGGATTGCCACAAGGTTTCCAGGTCTGAGGGGCGGGTTATAGTCCAGCTCTGACCCGCTGCTTCAATGGATAATTCTTGGTGTTGATCAGGATGATCCATGTTGTGCATCTGCCGTCATCCCGGCCATCATCAGGCCAATATTGTCCACCCGATCTCTTTGACTGGTAAAAAAAGTATCCACAATCCGACCCTCAAACATGACTGCAACCCGATCCGACAAGGCCAAAGCCTCGGACAAATCCCCAGTGACCAATAAAATTCCGGCTTCTTCTCGTGCGGCCAGTAATGTTGTCCACACCTCTTCAATGGCGGAAACATCCAATCCTTGGGTGGGTTGTTCAGCCACAATCAACCGGGGACGACGATGAAATTCTCGGGCCAGCACCAATTTTTGTAAATTGCCTCCCGAAAGCTGCCGGGCCAAGCAACGCACATCTGGAGGCCAGACCTTAAATTGTTCCATTAAGCCCTGAGTGACTGCTTGCGCGGCCTCTTGTTTGATCCACACCGGTGTGGAGTAGCCTTGCCTGGTGGTCAGCAAAAAATTATCCACCAAATTCATATTCCGGCAGACCGCAAGGCCGGTGCGGTCTTCGGGAATATAGCTCAAGCCCCCCTGCCAGGGTGGGTCAGCAAAAAACGCAGACCAGCCTTGACCCAACACCGAAATTTCTCCCTGTTGAGGACGCTTGAGCCCACAAATAGTTTCCACCAGATCTTTTTGCCCATTACCAGCCACACCCACAATAGCCAAAATTTCTCCATGACGGACCGTCAGGGAAATATCTTGGAGCAACCCCGAATACACCCCGCTCAAACGCAAGACATTTTGACGCAACTCAGCAGGCGTATGCTCAAATTGCAAAAGTACTTCGCGCCCAACCATAGACCGGGCCAAATCGCTTTGGGAAACCACCTCACTGGCCAAAAGCTCATCCACTATTTCGCCCTTGCGCAAAATAGCTATTTCATCAGCCAGGTCCATGACCTCGCCCAACTTGTGGGAAATATAAACAATGGCCTTACCCTGGGCAGCCATGGTGCGCAGAGCAGCAAAAAGTTGCTCTGCCTCCTGGGGAGTGAGCACAGCCGTGGGTTCATCAAAAATAAGAATACGGCTCTGGCGCTGCAAGAGCTTTAAGATCTCCACGCGCTGTTTTTCACCCATGGACAGATCAGCCACCCGGGCCTGGGGGTCCACATGTAAGCCATAGGCCTGGCTTAAAACTCGAACTTGTTCGGCCATGGCCGCTGGCGACAGAAAAAATCCAGCTTCTTGACCCAAAAAAATATTTTCCGTGACAGTCATGGCCTCCACCAGCATAAAATGCTGATAGACCATGCCAATGCCGGCTACAATCGCGTCCTTGGTCGAACGAAAGGTTTGGGGCTGGCCGTTAATGAGGATTTGACCATCATCTGGATGATAGTGGCCAGCCAAAATAGACATCAGGGTGCTTTTCCCTGCACCATTTTCACCCAAAAGAGCCTTGATCCGTCCGGCATGGATATCCAGGCTGATCTGGTTATTGGCCCGCACCGCACCAAAAACCTTGGAAATACCACGCAGGCTGACTATGGCCGAAGCAGCACTCACCTTATCCCTGACGTAGTCCGGCTATGGGTTGAACAAATTGAGATTCCGCATCCCAGGGAAACAAAATCCAGGTATCCTGACTGACTTCAGTAATAAACGTATCCACCAGGGGACGTCCGGCGGGTTTGGCATAAATAGAAGCAAAATGGGCCTTGGGCAGCAGTTCACGAATAACCTTGGCTGTTCGACCGGTATCCACCAGATCATCGACAATAAGCCAGCCCTCGCCATTACCGCTGATATTTTTAAGGACCTTGACCTCGCCTTTTTGATTTTTCCAGTCATAACTGGAAACACAAACTGTATCCACCAGGCGAATATCCAGTTCTCGAGCCACAATGGCTGCGGGCACAAGACCACCTCGGGTGACAGCAACAATGCCATTAAAAAAATCCTTGTCCAACAAGCGCCAGGCCAGGGCCTTGGCATCACGATGTAATTGATCCCAGGAAATGGGATAGGTACGTTGATATCTGGCTTCCGTCATACGTTATTCCTATTCTGAAGGTTCAATGTTGATGCCCAGGGCAGCAGGGGCTCCGGTGCGTGCACTGCGCCAAGAAGCAAAGGCCAAAGCAGCAATGGTCAGCACATAGGGAAACATAAGTAAAATAGATGAGGGCAAAGTGGTGCCCATGGCCTGTAGCCTGAGCTGAAAAGCCATCACTCCACCAAAAAAATAGGCCCCAAGCATGGCTCTTTCTGGCCGCCAAAAAGCAAAAATGACCAAAGCCACCGCGATCCAGCCACGTCCCGAAGTCAGGCCATTGGTCCACAAATGGGTATAGGCCAGACTCAGATAGCTGCCGCCCCAACCGGCCAAAACACCGCCACCAAGCACAGCTGCCCAGCGAAAACCCTGCACATGCAGACCAGCCGCTCTGGCTGCCGCCGGACTTTCACCACTGGCTCGAATACCCATGCCCCAACGGGTATAACGCAAAAAAGCCCATAATAGGGGAGCAATAAGAAAAGAAAGATAGACCAGGGCATCTTGTTGAAAAAAAATGTATCCGATCCAGGGAATATCCCCTAAAAAGGGCAGAGAAAATTTGTCAAATCCAGGAGCAGTACGGCCAATATATGGGGTGCCAAAAAAACCAGCCAAGCCTGTTCCCAAAATAGTCAGCGCCAGGCCAGAAACAATTTGGTTACCCAAGAACCAAATACACACCAGACCATGGATTGCCGCCATCCCTGCACCAGCCAAACCACCAGCCACAAAGCCCAACACTGGCGAACCACTATGCAAGGCAACCACAAATCCGGCCAGGGCCCCAACAAGCATCATGCCTTCGACACCCAAATTGATAACCCCACCCTTTTCCGTCAAAATTTCACCCAGGGTAGCATAAACAATGGGCGTACCGGCCTGCACTGTGGCTGCCAAAAGGGATAAAAAAATCGCCCAGGTCATCCTTTGGACCTCCAGCGAAAACTGTAGCGGGAGAAAAAACCTCCAGCCAGGACCGATAAAAGCACGCAGCCTTCCATGATCTGACCAAAGGCGGCTGGAACCTGCAAGTCCAACTGCAAGGTTTCCATGCCCACCCTAAGCCCGGCCAACAGAAAGGAGGCCACTGCAATAATCAATGGATTCAGTTGGGCCAACCAGGCGACCACAATAGCTGTATAGCCGTATCCTGACATGATGCTCGGCTGTAAACGCCCCAAAATGGCCGAAGATTCCAGAAATCCTGCCCAGCCAGCCAAAGCTCCGCTGACCATCATGACCATTATAACCAAAAATCCATAGGGCATCCGGGCATAGCGGGCGGCACGGACATTTTCACCGCAGGCACGTAGCTCATAACCAAGACGCGTGTACCGCAAAAATATGGCCATAACAGCGCCAATAAATACACACAAACCAAGCCCCCAATTAAGGCGGGTGCCTGGAATGCGGCTGACCACTGCCGCAGAGACAAACTCACTGGTCATGGGAAATCCAAAACTGTCCGGGCCTTTCCACATGCCATAGACCAGGTATTCCAGGACAAGAATACCCACATAATTGAGCATCAAGCTGACTATAATTTCATTGGCCCGCATTTTTAAACGTAAAACAGCCGGAATAGCACCCCACAATGCACCCGCCAGGGAGGCACAAAGCAGCATCAAAGGCAATAAGCTGTACCAGGGCCAGGTTGAAAAATTAAGGGCCGCCCAAGTTGCCCCCACAGCACCCAAAGCAAATTGCCCTTCAGCACCAATATTCCAGATTTGCAAACGAAAGGTCAGACCCACACCAATGGAACAAAGAAAAATGGGCACTGCTTTAATTACACTATCTTCCAGGGCATGGCGAGAGCCAAAAGCACTTTCCATCAACAGCCACAGAGCGGCCAAAGGTGCTTTACCCTGCACCGCCAAAAGCAGCCCACTCAGAAAAAAGGCCAGGGCCAAAGCCCCAAAAAAAACAAGACAGGAACCCCAACCCAAGGGCTCCTGTCTTTTAACTGCTTGAAAAAACAACATAAAATCCAGAATGGTTATTCCAGAGTACCAACCACACCCTGCACAAACCAATTAAAGCTGAGCAATTCTTCATCACTCATTACTGTGCCAGCTGGAACTTTTTCTGCACCACTCTGGTCAGCAATGGGACCACTAAAAACCGTGTAGCTACCACTGGCAATTTCAGCCTTTTTAGCCAGAACGGTTTGGCGCACATCTTCCGGAACCATGGCTCCAAAAGGAGCAATATCCACAATGCCTGTTTCCAGACCATCCCAATGAGAGCCACTTTTCCAGGTATCAGCCTTAACCTGTTCGACCATGGACTGATAAAAAGGAGCCCAGTTCCAGATGGCAGCAGTCAAATGGGCTTTGGGTGCAAAGGAGGTCATGTCTGTATTGTAGCCCACGGAATACGCGCCGCGTTCTTCGGCGGCTTCCTGAGGACCAGGAGAGTCCTGATGTTGGGCAATGACATCGCAACCTATGTCCAACAGAGACTTGGCTGCTTCCTTTTCGGTGGCCGGATCATACCAGGTCTTGGTCCAGACCACGCGCACTTCTGCTTCAGGGTTGACGGCCTGCACACCCAAGGCAAAAGCATTGATACCGCGCACGACCTCAGGAATGGGAAAGGCACCCACATAGCCAATGACCTTGGATTTGGTCATGGCTCCAGCCACCATACCTGTGAGGAAACGGGCCTGATAAATACGCCCAAAGTAATTGCCCATATTATCATGAGTTTTATATCCAGAACAATGCATAAAGGTGACTGCAGGAAATTCCTTGGCCACTTTAAGCATGGGATCCATATACCCATAGCTGGTGGCAAAAATAAGATCATAGCCTTTACGAGCCATATTCAAAATAACCCGTTCCGAGTCCTGACCTTCGGCCACTGATTCCACAAAAGAAGTGGTTACTCCATCCATGGCTTCCACAGCCTGACGCCCCAAATCATGAGCATAGGAGTATCCAGCATCACCCACAGGTGAAACATAGACAAAGCCGACCTTCATATCATCGGCAAAAGCAGTGGTCCCCAAAGCCAAAAACATGGTCAGAGTCAACAAGAACAACTTACGCATCATTTATCCTCCGTGTGTATTATGTCTGGCTACCGGAACAGATACCCTTGACCGGTAAAGTTGCCGAAAAAAACATAGACCATCGCCCTTGGGCTGGCAACAGACATTCAGAGCATAATGCTTATGAAAAACTCTACTTTTGCATGGAACAAACTTGAGGAGGCTTACAAATACCACAAGGATGAAGGATGAATGAAGCGTTTTAATCAGTGATTTCTTAGTATTTCAGAAACAAAGCTATTTATTGGCTCAATTTGGAACTGGCAATACGATTGAGGCTTACACCAAACTCAGCAGCTTGTATGGCCAATTTTCTATGTACCTCTGAAGGCACTCGGACCATGAATTTTCCGCTGAAGTGTTTATTGGCGATTGGTTCGGGAATAAACTCACCGGTTTTACCCATGTCAGATAGTACATCGGCGACAAGATTCCGCATACCTTTGAGAGCTTTTTTTTGTGGCCATGACTAACCTCCAATTTTTCAATAGCCAAAAGCACCTGCTTGACTTGATATGCCTTGGCCCTGCCTTTCTGATTCTGGATATTTATCCTTGGGTCACCTGGCCAAGGCGTCTTGTAAGTTCCAAGACTGCTTTTTTGCTGACGTGGTTCGTCAGTCAAAAGCTAAAAATGGCCAGAAACGGACTTGTTGTTGAAGCCACCGGTTAATCACACAACAACCAAGCTCAGTCACCAGCAGTCCGTGCAACAGTTGTGCAGTCGGCTGGAGTATCTTGTTCCATGAATCTTTCCATTAGTTCGAATGTAATGCCATGTTCGATAAAAATGGGGTATTCTGGCACCTGACCTGGAGCGGTTTGAAACCCAAGTCTTCTGAAAAACTCACCAGACGTATTGCGTGCAATGGTATGAATACGTCGGCAGTTTTTGATCTTGGCAATACGGTATAGCTCCGTGACAAGATTGCGGCCAATACCGCGTCCTTGGGCATGAGAAACGACGGCCAGATGCCGTAGCTCAATTTCGGTACCTCCGGTCCATACGGCAACCAGTCCTCCAACCGCTTGCCCATTTTCTTGAGCAAGCAACTCGAACTCCTTACCCTGCAAGCTGAATGTGTGGCGTATATCGCGTGGGAGGCTCAAGGGCTGCCACAAAACCACCCAAAGGAGTTCATCCAATCTTGTGGCAGCATCGGCTGTCGTTACAATTGCTACGGATACCATACTTTTCTCGTTGAACAGTGCTATTCTACGGACTTCCCCACAATGGAGGTCCTTTGATATTTACCTGGTTGCATACTCAAGAACAGAGATCCTTTGGGCTGGGCTCAGGGCAGGCTCTTCGACTCCGCTACGCTCTGCTCAGGGTAACAAGCAAAAGACACACTGGATCGCCACGCTGCGCTGTCGGGCAGGCCCCCCTCGCGATGACGGACTCACACCGACCAACCATCAACTATCAACCATTCACCATCCCCCCATGATCCATCAACTATATACTCAGGCATAGAGCCAGCGCCGTAAACCCGCTACTTCCTCTGGCCATCTATCACCAAAACGCACCTCAACAAATTGGGCAAAAACACTGTCCACATATTCCAGACATTTTTCCAGCAAGTACATTTTTTCCAAAATCCTGGCGTCAGGGTCCTCGCCTTCCTCAACCTTCATGTCCACCTTGGGTGTTTTTAAGCCTTGCATGGTCAGGGTTGCGGCATCCAAAAAAACCTGCCAACTGGCCTCATCTTTTTCAATACGCACCTGAGCCTTGTTCACTTTCTTGCCGGTACGCAGTCCAAGCCTGGCTTCCACCAATTCAGCCATAGGACCACTGCATACCGCTGTTTCTTTGGCTTCGCCCTCACCACCCTGCACAGCCACCTTTTGTTCCACATTCAACGTAAAGGCTTCACCGCTTTTGGTTCGAAAAAGTCCATTTCTGGTTTCACTGGCAAACCACAACCAGGTTAAAAATTCCTGCCCCAAGGCCAAGCTTACACTGGCGGCGCGATCAAGATCCATTACTCTTCTCCTGTGGCAAAAATTGTCGGCTGCAAGTCATCCAGGGCGGACCATTGTGTCTCTTCCAGATATTGTCTGGCCAGAAAATACGGTGTTAAGGGCTCCAAATGTAGGCCAAAAGTATGGGTAAACAGCTCTTCAAAAAGTTCCAAAAGCTTGGGCTGTACTGAAGCCAGATACACGTTGTTGGCCATGGTATCCCAGAGCACATCAAAACAGGCCGGGATGGGCAGGGTCCTGGCCCGCAGGCGCAACACAACCTGATCCCTGATCTCTATTTTTTGCTCCTTGGTCATGAACTTCTTGCCCTGTTCCTGCATGGCTTGCCTGGCCTCATTCATGGCTATGGTCAGGTGTTTCTTGACCACTGCCGGAGGAATACGCCGGGTATCCAGACGCAAAACAAAAGCCAGATATTGCCCTTTTTCCGGTGGAGCTGAGACAAAATCTGCATCCAGCATATTCTCAAAAGAAACCCAGCCAAAACTGCGCTCTTCGGCACTGGCGTCAATATCACGAAAAGCATGGCCACGCAGCCGTTCATCAATTTCCACCCACAATGATGATGGAATGTCTTCTTCTACAATGCGATAGCGGGTCATGCCCACGCTTGTTGATAAAAATCCCAAAATATCCTCCTAACCCGTTCTTTGTACTTTGACGGGTCCAAAGCTTTATTGGTAGTGTGAGCCCATGAGTATGCTAAAATATTTGGAGTATAACAATGACTAAATTTCTTTGCGTTCATGGCCATTTTTATCAGCCACCTCGCTTTGATCCCTGGCTGGAAGAAATTCTGGCCGAAGGTAGTGCTGCTCCTGCTCATGACTGGAATGAACGCATTACCAATGAATGTTATGCCCCCCTGGCATTGGCCCGCAGGCTGGACCACCAGGGGCACATTACTGAAATGATTAATTGCTATGCCTGGATAAGTTTTAATTTGGGACCAACTCTACTGGCCTGGATGGAAGGTCATGATCCAGACACCTACGCTCGAATCCTTCAAGCCGACCAGGAAAGCCAAAAACGTCTGGGGTATGGTAACGCCCTGGCCCAAGTCTATCATCACGCTATTATGCCCTTGTCCATGGATCTGGACAAAGATGTAGAAATTCTCTGGGCCATTCAGGATTTTCAGGCTCGCTTCAATCGAAAACCCGATGGTATGTGGCTGGCTGAAACCGCTGTGGACCTGCCTACTCTTGAGGCTCTGGTCAAGCACAATATTGGTTTTACCATTTTGGCTCCACGCCAGGCCAAGGCTGTGCGAGCTCTGGACGAAAAGACCTTCCACTCTGTAGATGAAACTACGTTAGATTCCACCCAGCCCTACCTGGTACGTTTGCCAAGCGGACAATCCATAACCGTGTTTTTTTATCAGGGCGAAATATCCAAGGCCGTGGCTTTTGATCGTTTGCTGGAAAATGGAGAAAATTTCTGGACCCGTCTGACCCAGGCCGCACCCCAGGGTTTAAGCCATATTGCTACAGATGGAGAATCCTATGGCCATCACTTCATGTTCGGAGAAATGGCCCTGGCCTATGTTATTGACCAGGCCCGGACGGGACGAGACCAGGTCCAGATGACCAATTACGCTGCGTATCTGGCCGCCCATCCTCCTACACATGAAGTGCTTATCTATGAAAACACTTCCTGGAGTTGCGTCCATGGCCTGGAGCGCTGGAAAACTCATTGTGGGTGCTCCACTGGGGGCCATCCGGACTGGATGCAGGACTGGCGCAGACCCTTACGCCGTTGCCTGAACTATCTCAAATACTATGTGGACGAACATTTTTTTAAAATTGGCAAGACCCTCTTTCTTGATCCTCTCCAGGCTCTCAAGGATTATGGTCTGGTTCTGGCCCAAAGCCTGACGATAGAAGATTTTTTGGACACCCGCCTGAAACCTGGGTGTACCAAGGAAGAACAACAAACTGCCTGTAAACTGTTGGTCATGCAAAAACAGGCCTTGGCCTCCTTTGCCAGTTGCGCCTGGTTTTTTGACGATATTGCTCGTATTGAACCTTTGAACGCCCTCACAGCAGCCCGGCGAGCCCTGGATTTATTGCAAGCAACCCAGGGACCGGACATAGAGGCCGGATTTGTCCGTGTGCTATCTGAAGCTCATTCCAATATGGATGACGACTTGGATGGGACAGAGATTTGGTCTAAAATCATCACTCCTCGCAAGCCCTGTCTGATCGATCTGGGGCGCTTTGTTCTGGCCCAAAAGAACAATCAAACTCCGGCCCATTACCTTTGGCCCGGGCTGCATGTAGAAGTCACGACCCAAGAATCAACATATACTGTCCAGGCCTTTTGGACTCGAACTCTAAAACTGGAAAAAGAAAAGTACAATCAGGCCGATCTGCTTAACCACCCCTTATCTGATCGCCTGCAAGTAGAACTCAGCCTGGATCGAATTTATCAACAAGAACAAGAATTATTAGAAAAATCCTGCCAAAAAGCCGTACTCACAGCTCAACTCCTTCCTGGCTTTACTGAAGGCCAGCATCGTCCTCAGCCCACCTTGATCTTGCTTATGCCCGGACTCATCTGGAACTGGGTTTTTTCCATTGACAACCTTCACCCAGATCACCGGGCCTACATGCAGACCTGGCTCGCTGAAAATAAAGATATTGCCCAAAGTCTTGCCCTGTACATTGAGGCTCAGGCCATGGCCTGGGCAAAAGATCTGCCCAAAAACAACATGCAACTGGCCACACTTATTCAGCGTTGCCGTGAACTTACACTGCCAATTTATTGGTGGAAGCTCCAAAACCTGGTGTATGGTCGAGACGATTATGCCGCCATGCCGCAACTATGTCAGACCTTGGGACTCGCAAAAAAATAAAAGGATCTACCGAGATACAGCTAAAAGTCTTTGATTCGTCATATTGACGAAAAGCTTGGCCTTATGTTTTGCCTTGAACACTTTTATAATTATGGAGGAAATTGTGCACGATAAAGAAGGTCTTTTTTATTATCCCTATCCGGGCAACAAACGGATTCGCATGTATATACGTGAAAATGAAGGAGTTATTGAATTTCGGCTCCACAATGTTGACCACCCTGAAATTTGGGAAGGTCACGGCTGGTTGGACATGGACATCATTAAACGTGGCGCCCAAATGTTTGCTGACCGTGGAGGCAAGGCTGATCCGATCCAGATTTACGATCTACAAACCGCCCAGTATCTTATTAAAGACGCCAAGCAAAAAAAGTGAACCCCGGCGTTTTTGCCCAAAAAATACAGGTGGCCGGGATTCGTAGTCTGGACGAAGCCCGGCTGGTGCTTGATAATGGTGCACATTGGTTAGGATTTCCCTTACGCCTGCCTGTCCACACCCCCGATCTGTCTGAAACTCAAGCTCAAGCAATTATCAGCACCATAGGCCCTGAAAAATGTGTGCTCATCACTTATGAAACAGATGTTCAAGAACTGGTGCATCTGTGCTCTTTTTTACACATGACCAAGGTCCAAATCCATGCCGTCATGGCCCCTGCCCAATTACAACAATTTCGTTCCTGCTTTGCGGGGTTGATTATCAAATCCTATGTAGTGGGCCTGGAGAGTCTCAAACCTGAGGCATTTGCCCATACTTATGCGCCTTTTTGCGACGCCTTTATTACCGATACCTTTGATCCTTGCACCAATGCTTGTGGAGCCACGGGCAAAACCCATGACTGGGCCATCAGCGCTGAGTTGGTGCGCAGGTCACCTGTGCCAGTTATTTTGGCTGGGGGCCTTGATGCAAGCAATGTACGCCAGGCGATCTCTTTAGTGCGACCAGCAGCAGTGGATGTACACAGCGGAGTTGAAGACAAAAACGGGGCCAAGAATGCTGGCCTGGTACGCGACTTTGTGCGTCAGGCCCAGGCTGGTTGGGAGAATCTACAACAAGCGTAAATCCCAATTCCACAGGCCAGGACGCTCTTTAAGGGTCACCTTGCTGGGTACAGGCTCATGAAGACGGGTAATCATGGCATAGCCAGCCTGAACCAGACGATCCCATTGGGAACTGAGGTCCAATCCCCAACCTGGAAACGTCCAAAAAAGCTGGTCATATTTACGAGTCCACATGGTTTCTCCCTTGGGGCTTTGGATGCTTTCTCCCTCACGGAGTTCTGAAGAAAAAATACGAGAGACACAAAGGGGATACAGACCTTTGGCCACAATCCCCAATGGCAGAGGAGACAGCCCAGGAAGCTCTAAGATATTTTCTGCATCCAGCTCTGCACTGATAAATGCCCCTTGAAAACCCATGCGGACCAATTCATTTAAGGCCAAAGAATTGGCCACATTACACATGGGTCCGGCCCACAATGTACAGGGCTTGGCAGCATCAAAAAGTCCCTTTTGCCAAGGTGCATTAAGCACAAATTGTCTGGCCCCCAAACGAATCATATTGGCCAAACAGCCTGCCCAGGTTTTTTCTTCTTCAGGCCAGATAACCGGAGGCAGCCACCACCAGATGCGCTTAAAAACATGCTTGGATACCTTGCGCTCTACCCCTGGAGTCAGCCACAAGGCCTGCTCGCTTTGATTGCCCAAACGGCTGGGCAAGATCCGCCACACATCCATCTCCCGCATTTTACCCCGAAGCTTCACCGCCCTGGGCAAGGTGGGGACAAAAGATGATGGCCGTAAACTTGCGCTGGGTTGTAATTTCTGGCGCAGCCCATCCACCAGGATCTGTAATTGCCTGTCCCGGCGATCCACCAAAAAAACAGGAGTACCCTGGGCTGGCAGAAGTTTTAAATGGGACAAATCCATACGACCGGCCTTGGGAATATTGCGCCTGATTTTGACCATCTGATGGCTGGCCTGGCCTTCATAGCCAACACGGAGCAAATCCCCATTTTGCAGTGCTTCACGGGGGACCAAATAGGCCTTACGCCCACCTTGAACCTTGGCCACCAGACGACCAGAACCTGTTTGTTCGCGATCAACCAAAGGGTTTGTTGGTCGATGGCCTAAAAAATTGTAATGGGATCCCGGCCGTCCCAACGCCATTGCTAATAAATCCAAGGCAATTTTACGCTGTCCCGGATCGTCACCTGCGTCACGGAGTAATTGATAGGCTTTGACGGTATGGTAAACGTAATGAGGACCTTTTTTTCGACCCTCAATTTTCCAGGAAACAACTTTATCCACTTTGTGTAAAGGGCGCACCAAAACATCCAGGGACAAGTCATCGCAGGAAAAAAACGACCCATTCTTTTTTTGTCGATAGACACGACGACAGGGTTGCACACAGCGCCCCCGCAGCCCACTTTTCCCCCCCAGATAACTGGACCAATAACACCGCCCCGAGACAGCATAACATAAAGCGCCATGGATAAAGACTTCCAGTCCAAGATCCGTGGGGCAGGCAGCGGCAATGAGCTTTATTTCATCAATGGTTAATTCTCTGGGGAGCACCAGGCGATGAATACCCAGATTGCTGACCTCTTTGAGTCCAGTCCGCATACCGGCATTGGCCAGGGTGGACAAATGCAGTTCCCCTGCAAACCCAACCTGCCTGGCCACAGCCACCAGACCAAGATCCTGAACAATAAGGGCATCGGGCCTGATCTCACGAGTCAAGCGATCCACCAACCGGCCAGCCTGGGCCAGTTCACTGGTTTTAAGGAGATTATTTATGGCAATGTGGACACGCACATTGTGGTCATGAGCTAACTTGGTCAGAGATTGGAGCTCGCTTAGAGAAAAATTATCTGCTTCCATGCGCGCAGAAAAATTTTTCAACCCACAATAAATAGCATCAGCTCCAGCAGCAATGGCCGCCAAAAAACTATCCGTATCACCGGCAGGAGCAAGAATTTCAGGAAGTATATGCATAAGAATACCCAAGTTATGAAAAAATATTTATCAGTACATCCTTCACATCAACCAAGGGCTGGCCAGGGCAGATCGACCAGGGAACCAAGGTCTTGCACCCCTTGCCTGATCTTTTCATGGCTAAAATATTGGCCCTCATCTGGAGGGCAGCAAAAAGTCCATTGTTGCCCCCGAAAAGTAAAGCACAAGGTGTGAGCGTGTAAATATAAACGATCTGGCCAGGGATAAACCTGTTCATGGTAGAGCCTATCTCCCAGAATAGGTGCGCCCAAAGCTTTCATGGCCACCCGCAATTGGTGCGTTTTTCCTGTCAAGGGACGCAACACCACCAGCCGTAGCCCTAGAATAACAGATCGGGCTATAATTTGAGTGCGGGCCGGACTATGCAAACTTCGACACAATTTCCAGGTTTTGCGTCTGGAGCGCTGCATATCCCCCTGAATCAACCCGTGTTTTTTCTTTGGTGTCTTGTCCGTTAACGCCAGATAAAACTTGTTGACCTGCTGGTTTTGAAACAACAACCCCAAATCTCTGGCTGCATTTTTTGTCGTGGCCAACAATACCAGCCCCGAAGTATCCTGATCCAGCCTGTGTACAGGCCATAAGGCCGGCATGCGAAGATCCTCTCGTACCAAAGCGCATAATCCAGGTGTTTGTCCCTGAAAATGCATATTAGTCCCCGGACTTTTATAAACCACCAAAAAATCCGGACCAGTATCTACAATCCGGTAAATGCTCATGGGCTGGAACATTGTCCAGAGCAGCACGGTCCACCCAAGCCTTTATAGGCCACAAGAATACGCTGCTCTTTTTCAAGACGTTGGGCAGCAAGAGGGGCTACGGGATGCTCGGCAGCGATCTTGGGCAAGGCCTCCCACAATGGTAAGGCATAAAACCCTGTGCCCAAAAGAGCTCCCTTTTCCACTGCATGAATATGGACATCTTTTAAATCTGTCACAGCCACCAAAGGAAAGGGTGCTGGCTGATGTATCCGGGCTGCGGCAATACTTTGACGCACAAAAGTACCTACTGCACCAGGACAGAAAAAAAGTGCCAATAATGGTGTTTTATCTGGAGCAAACACGGCCAAGTCCACGCTTACCTGTGTCTTTTGGCCGTCAAGAATAAAATCAAACCCATACTTGGGATCAAGGGCAGTTTTGGGATATTTTTTATCCTCCACCAGAATTTTGGCTAAAGCCTGGCGTAGATCTTCATAGGTGGTTTCTTCAATTTCCTGACCAGTAACATAGTCAATAATGGTTTGATTCAGGCTGACTTCGTGCATAAAGTCCTCCATAATTTGTTAGAATCCCATTTCTTGTTCCCAAAAGATACGCGCTTTGGTCCAACTATGTACGGCCAGAGGCTCAGTCCAGACCCGGACCATAAGTACACCACGTACCCTGGTTTGGGCAGTAATCTCTCCCTGAGGTGAACACAACACCCGATGTCGCGGGGTCTGCATGGCTGGTCCATCCTGCTGGGTAATTTCAATTTGCCCACCATGAATGCTGGATAACAAAGGCCAATCCAATGAACGATCAGCATAGGTATCCAGGCGGTTGATGGTACAGGAAAGAGCTGACAAAGTCGGGGTCTCCGGGACAAAACGGGCCTTTTGATCTACAGTCAAACGGGAAAAATCATCACTTTCCGCCAGACCATGGATTTCCCAGGTATCAGGTGTGGCCAACAGTAAAATCTCCTGACCCAAAGGTACTGTGGACCCAAGATGAATGGTGCGATCCATGTCCACCACCATGGCCGGGCCTTCTGCCCGCACCACCAATTGGCCAATATCATCCTCACGCTGTTGTAAATCTGCTTGAGCTGCGCGTAACTCTTCCCGCAAAATGGACAAAACCGCAGCGTCACGCTTATTCAGACTGGCAGCCCGCAGTTTTTGATCGGCCAAGGTCAGACGCAATTGGCTGGCCTGAAGGCTGCGCGCAAGCTCTGGACTATGCAGCCGCAAGAGCAGTTCTCCTGCCTGGACTTCTTGCCCCACCTGCACAGGAAGCTCCTGTACATAGCCCCCGTAAGCCGCATACACATGGATTTCATTTTGTAATTGTAGCACCGCTGGAATAGACGCAGTGCGCGGCCAGGGCATAAACAGAATCAGTCCCAATACAGCCAAAAAAACAAATATTACCACAGGACGAATGGACACGTGTTTTCGCAGCTCCTTCCAGGCTTGAATTTCACGCCATATAGGCAAAAAGATAAACCAGCCAAGCTCCACCACCATGAGCATAACTCCCAGCACTTTGAAAAAAAACACATAGACCAGCCAGGCAATACCCAGAAAAACAACCAGACGATACAGCCAGGTACTTATGGCATAGACGATCATCATTTTCTGAGTATGGGGCGGGGCACTATCGGGACTGGGCTGGTTGAAATCAAAAATAAGTCCACGCAGCTTCCACTTGGCGACAGCAAAGGCTCTGGGTTGCAAATTGGGAATGCCCCACAAATCCATGAGTAAATAATAGCCGTCAAAACGCATAAAAGGGCTCACATTAATGGCCAGACTGACTAACCAGGTGACTGCGGAAAACAGAAAAAAAGCATCGCGCAAATGCCCAGGTTCAACGAGGGACCACAATAAAAGTGCCCAGGCTGCTAAAATAAACTCTGCTCCCAAACCAGCCAAACTAATACGCAGTCGGGCTCCATGACTGGAGAGTTTCCAGGCTTCGGTAGCATCAGTATAGAGCATGGGACAGCCCACAATAAAGGCAATACCCATGGCTGCCACCCGGCAACCATAGCGGGTCGCAGTCAGAGCGTGACCAAATTCATGTAGAGTTTTGGAAAAAACCAAGGCCAGGAACATGGCCACCATGCCTGATGGGGTCAGCATATCTGGTAAAAAAGCCGTGTACTCATCCCAACGCACAGAAACCAATGCTGCTCCACAGAGGCCCGCCAAAAATGTAATGAACAGAAAAAGAGGGCTAAAGATCCAGTGCAGATACTTGTGCATAATCCGAAGCAAGCGCTGGGGACGAACCAAAGGAATACGCACAGCCAAATAGGTATGCAGGGCCTGTTTAATCAAGGTTTGCTTGCGCCGCTCGGCCAGGGTCAGTAAATACTGGGTATCTCGGGAGCTGCCCGCCTGTAAAAGCTGACCCTGAGCCAAAAAATTGGCCAATTCCTCAACCTTGGCCGAATCAATAGATTTGGGCGCACCTACAGATGCAGCCTGGGCAATTTGTTCGGGGCTGCCTATATTCCAAAATTTTAAAATACGCAGCTCATCCTGGCCTACAGAAAAAAATCGATTGCCCGTAATATCGTGCAAGGTCCAACAGGGTTGGCCATCTTCCCGTGGGGGAGCTGGATAAATATCAATATCCTCGCGCAAAGGACGTAGGGTGGCGGGCTGACTCATGGACTTCTATGCCTTTAAATCCCCAGCCACATGCGCATGATGGCCAAGGGGCGCCTTAACAGATAAAAGCCCAACGGCATTTTTTCACCATAAATCCGGCCGGTTCCAAAATAACCAATGCGCATTTCTGGAACATCCTCATCAATAGTGGCCAGGACTTCATACGCCAAAATACCCTTGGGGCTTTCCCTTGGTTGATATCCAATGGAGCGCACAGTAGCCTTGATGGGTGTATTGGGTGTCAGATTTAAATACAGATGTGCCTTATCCCCTACTCGCAGCAAAGCTGCATCTGTGGCCGGTACCCAGATCTTCACTTCCATGCGCTCGGGATCAGCAATGGTGAGCAACCGCTCACCCATGGATACAGCCCGACCAGCCCAGGAAGGATAATTATCAATAAGAGCAATACCTGGGCCTTGGGCTTCCACATTCATGCGTTTTTTTAGCTCTGTGAGATAGGCCAGCTCGGTGCGGGCCTCTTCCCGCCGCACTTCCAGCTCCGGCAGGCGCAAGACGCTGTCGGCCATGAACAATGCCCCCTGCTGGGCCTGACGCAGGGCTTCTTCAGCGCTGGCCAAATTTTCCCGAGCAACTTGAATTTGATTGTCAATGCGTAGTTGTTCAAAAACAACGAGGGGTTCCCCTGCCAGTACATGGCTAAAGGGCTCCACCATCATGCGCTGTACAATGCCGTCCACCGGGGAGCGTACCACTGTAGGCTCCAGGGGCACCACCTCGCCCAACCCCAAAATAGCTGATGATACTGGCACAAAACTTAAGGCTAAAAGTAAAAGCACAATGACCCGAGCTGTGCCAATACGCAAAAAATTTTTAATGGCTGACCATGGGCCAGGTCTGCGCATGGTACGCAGCATAGCCCCAGTGATTCTTACCAGCCGACTGACCAGAAATATCTCATCCTGAGTCCAGTCTTGAGTACGACCCAAAAGCAAATGTCCGGCTAGAGAACCCTCCTGGAAAAATACCTGAAAGACCAAAACATGTGTGGGCAACCATTGGGACCATTCCTGACGCAGGGCCAAAGGCACATCAGTGGAGCGCAGCACCCGGGGACCATCCACAATTTCCCAGGCTTTTTCCAAACGTCGTAAATATTGCACGCACGGTGCATTTTTATCTGACAAAGCCAGATGGGCAAAGGTCAACTCCAGATCAGCGACGTCTTTACCGGGCAAAAACACAGCAAATTCATGGGCTAAAATCTGGCGCGATTCGTTGACCAAAATCAAAAGCACTTCACGCAAATTACGGGCGCTTAAAAGACGATCAGCAATAAAATCTTGGGGAGAAATCTGTACTTGAGTCACGGACTACCTTGTGCTTTAGATAAAGGATTACAGGTGATGTTCACGACCTCCCTTAATCCAAGGAGGCACTGTATAAACCGTCAAGAGATTCGCTGCTATCCCATTGTCTTGAGCAGAGATCTTATACCAGAATATCCCTTAAAAATAACTTTTACCAAAACAGACTTTGAAACAGCACAGCTGAATATAAACATTGACGTCTGGAAAGTCGATATTCTTAAATTTTGAAAATTTTTTGATAAAAAGAAAAAAACATTGCGCCAAGGGCAATGCAAAAATGCGGGAGTATTTGGCCCTGAAACAAGAGACAGGATATGCGGAAGGTGTCAGCTGGCCGTGTCAGTTTTGGTCTTCCAGAACACTTCGCAAATACAGTTCACCTTCCTGCACCTGCTCCACGTCAGTGTAATAGTATCGGCTGGGGTCAATGCCTGTTTCTTCCAGACACTCAGCCATATGTTGCAATGGAGAGCAAGACTTGGTGAGAAAAGGTAAAAAAAGATACACAAAGGAGAACATAATACCAGCTGCAAGTACAAACTGTCGTATGCGAGTCAAAAATGTTTTTTCACTCATGAGAATATCCAAAAGGGCCGGAAGGAAACTTCCGACCCTAGCATGTTTAGATTTGTGCTGTAATTTCAGGGAAGATAACATAGAACATGAGGTATGCCATAGCCAAGGTCAGAACCAGGTTAAAACTTTGACCACAGACATACAAGATAACCGGTTTGCCACCCTTAAAGTACTTGGCCAGTTCCCTAAAGTTGGTGGACAAGCCAATGGCCGCAAAGGACAGGGCAAAAAACCAGTCACGCAAGGCTTTGGTGCCACCGTTAACAATGCCATGATTCATAATGGCATTGCCCAAATCTTTGCCCAGGTTGACGTCAATGATTGAAAATAAAATGGATGCACCAATAAAGCCCAGAACAAACTTGGGAAAACGGTGCCAAATTTCTCCAACACCAACTTTATGTCCAGCTGCCCCAGCTGTTTCTACTTCCACCTTGGTTACCCAGTACAGAGCTACAAAAAAGGCAGTCACACCGATCATGACATTTTGGATCATCTTGATTGTTGCTGCAACATACATGGCTTTTTGACCCAAGAAAGCACCAGCAGCAGCCACTGCACCAGTAGCGTCAATGGTGCCACCCATCCAGGCCCCACCCAAAACTTCGGGAATGCCTACTGCTTTAATAAAAGCAGGCATGGCGATCATCATAATGGCCGTAAAGACGAGAGAAATTCCAATGGACAGAGTCAACTCTTCCTTTTTGGCTCGGCACGCAGCAGCCGTGGCAATGGCCGCTGAGGTACCACACACGGACATGTCCGCAGAAATAACAATATTTAGAGTTTTGGAAGGCATTTTAAGAATGGTCTGTCCAAAAATATAGGTAACAATAAGTACAGTGGGAGTCACAGCCCAGGCCACAAAAATACCGGGAATACCGATGGCCACGATCTTGTTAAAAAGCACTTCCGCACCTAAAAGAACCAGCCCTGTTTTAATGAAAAATTCCACCTGACAGGCGGGGAGAACCTTTTTGGGGGTACCCACGGTATTGGCAATGAGCATACCCAGGGCAACACCCCAGGCCTCAGCACCAAAGCCATATTGTTTGGAAATGGCCTGGGCTCCCAGAGTATAGGCCAGAACAGCAACCACAAAGACCCCTGGAAAACCAAAGGCAAATTCCTTGAGGCTTTGGCCCATCATGGCCATGCCCACACCAAAAACAAGGGCCATAAAAATACAAAGCCCGACAAGGCTGGGGATAATATTATAGGCTTTGTTGCCTACTTTTTTCTTGGCAGCACCCATAGCCTTGTCAGCATCGCGCCACTGGGCAATTTTATCAGCAGCTACTGTATTAAGACCTGCGTCCTGAAATGCAGCGGCAGCAGCAGCTTCTTCTGCACTAATGGCAGCAGCAAAAGCAGCCTCTGTCTTGGCCTTGGCTTCTTCAAAAGCAGCCTGACCTTTGGCATTTATAGCCTGGGCCTGACCTTCGGTACGCACAAAACCGTCCAGAGGATTGGTTTTCCAGCCACCAGGGCGTTGAGTCCAATAGGTCATGAACTTGCCAAAAGCAGTATCTGTTCCCTTAAGTTTGGTCTTGTCATCCTGGGCAGTATGCCAGACAATGGTTTTAAACGGTGCTTTGGCTGCTTCAGCAACCTGAATTTCATTGGCCGTTGCAATTTTTTGTGCATACTCTGCTTTGGGTCCAAAAGTGGTGTAAGCTAAAATAGACACAGTAATGATGATAAGGCCCAGCCAAATGGCCAGATAATCCTCCTTGGTCCACAAGTCGGACCAAGAACTAGCTCCCTTATCAATGACAACATTGCCCTCTTCGACCATGGATGCAACCCTCCTTAAACAAAAAATTGATAATTAAAATAATGAAGCCCTCTACAATTTTTCAACTACTCACAAAACATGTTCCCATATATTCGATTTTCTAAGTATACACAAACAGTCAACATTATGCCAGGACAAATCTTAATCCTTGTAAATTTCAATAGTTAAGGTGAATAAAAAATCTGCCCAGCCCAATACACTAGAGGCAGTCACTACTTCAAGAAATATATTCTTACAAAAATAAAGTTCTTGAAATTTTGGAGTATTTGGACCAGAGCTTCTTCCTGTTTGGCCACCAAAAATAATCATCATAGGTTGTTATATGAAAACGTTATCCATCATCCCCATGAACATAGAACCAGGCTTTGATTTTTCCACTTTTTTATTTTTGGCCCAGTTAGATGAAGTCGGGCCACAGGAAATGCTTTCTATACTGGAAACCTGGGAAAAATGGCTCCCGCATCTGAAAGTTTACAAACTGGGAGATCGCAAAGGCTATGCTCTGGTTTTTTTGGAAGCACAAGTTGAAGAGGAAATCGATGACATCTGGAAAACTTCTCCATCCGAAGGTTTCAAGCACGAAGCTATTGCTCAAACCATGATCATGGGTACCTTAAAAGGTCTGATGCCGGAGCTGGAAGCCAATGAATGTGCACCAGTACCGGAACCGACCAAGCCTATTCGTCGGACTCTGGAAAAAATCAACATGGCCATGCACGAATCCGGGGCCCTATCGCGAAAGTATTCCACCATTACGCCTTACCCCCATCGCTATGGATGCGAACGCTGTTATCTTAAAGAAAGCTGCATAAAAAATATGAATCTGGACCTGCGGGGGATTGTCAATACCGGCCTGGAAAATTAGGAAAGAGCTGATTAAACAATTTTATTGGTACCGGTGAGTTTCGTATCAATGCATACGTGTTAGAAAAGCGTTGATTTGTCTTGTCATTTCGACCGAGTGCAACGAAAGGAGGAGTCTCAAGGCAAAAATCCTTTCGGTTACGCTCAGGGCAGGCTTCTCAGATTCCCGCGGGATGACGCGAAGTTGCGATGATTACGATAGTAAATTTGATTTAATCAGCATCTCCTTGCCTCATAGGTATCCTATTAAATTATTTATTTTTCATGTCATTCCGACCGGCTGAGAACGGAGTGCAGCAGGAGCGGAGAAATCTAGTTCCCTATTTCTCAAAAGCCCTGTCCATAAGATAACGATACAGCCCCCCAAAATCCTTGGGAGTTCGCCCCAAAACACTGCGCCAAACTTCATCAGATTCCATGCAAAAATAAAGCTGTTTATCTAGCCCCCCTTGACGCAAAGCTGTAACCAAAAATTGGAATTGCTCCACACGCAAAGGACGAAGCAAACGTTGCTTCCCATCCAGTCCGGTAATAAATTCTCCATAAATATAGGTGGAATCCGGGAAATTCTCCTGAATACAACGACGCAAATCCGGCATATGGCGAAAAGAGCCCAGGCTTAAGTAGGCAATGTCCTGGGGACGTAAATACTCAAAAATGAGAGCAATGGTTTGAGCGTAACCTTCCTGCCAACCAGGAAAATAAATGATGGGGTCAAAGTGCAAACAAACCCGAAACCCAGCCTGAGCACAAGTTTTAGCTGCATCCAGCCGTTCTTCCAGGGTAGCACGCTGACCTTCTTCCTCATGCTCGACAATAAAGGGCGCATTCATGGACCAAGCAGGCAAGACCTGGCGTGGATCCTTGACCTTGTCCATCCAGGACAGGTCCACAACTTTAGATTTGAGCTCCAGACAAACCTGAGGATAGTTAGCAAGAAATTCCACCAAATCACGGCTATACCCGGTTAGGGGTTCTAAAACCAAAGAATCAGTAAATTCTCCGGTCCCCACCCGAAAACGTCGCCCGGGATGAGCGGAAAATGCCTGATCCAGCTCGCGCCACAAATCATCCTGGTTGGCCCAGACTTTAAGCACCCGGTCCTGAAAATAGGCCTGTAAAATACAATAGGAACAGCGCAGGGGACAATTTTCACCAATATGGATGATCTGATACCCGCAGCATTGGTAATGGCTGGTTCCCGGACAAAATCGTAAAAAGCGTCCCTTATAGTTTTTGAGATACAAGATGTCTTCTCTGGCCAGCCCTGAGGCTAAAAACTGGTCTTCCGCCAAAACCTCCCAGGGCAAATTGCCAAGGCGCTCCCTGACTCGTTGGGCCAAAACCGAATTGGCTACGGTTGCATCCACCACCACACGGCTAATACCCTGTAAATAGGCAGGTAAGGTGCGCACTAGTCTTTCTCCTCAAAAAGCTCATCCCACATTGGGTGAGAACCCAAAGCCACCAGGTCAGTAATGGCCTGCTGCAACTCACTCCCATTGGCAACCCGGGTTGTTAATTCCACAAACCCAGTTTCAAACTGATCCTTGTGACTGAGTTGCCACTTGGTTTTATTAACTATGGCCTTGGCCGCAGTAGAAAATTTTTCTTCCATGGCAGACCAATGGGGAAAACGCATACTCCAGATGGCAGCACTGAGTGTGGTCATGGCATCTTTGGGAGAAAGCTGTGTATCTAAAATCTCCTGGCCACCCAGGGCCTCAAGGACTGCCGCAGCTTTTTTCCTGTCCCTGATCATGATTTCTTTGATCCACGTCAGAACATTGTTTGCTCCGGACCTAGACCAGGACCACGTAGAAAAAAAAGGGAAAAGGGTTTGCAAATCATCCGGATCAAAACTGCACAGTCCCACTGCACAAGGTAATGAAAGATGCCCCATGGCCAACAGCTCATCCCAAACCCTGGGGAGCTTCAGCCAGGACAAAGCTAATCTTGCTTGCCTGGATCGTGGGTCAAGACCTAAAGCGGAAAACACTTCACCCAGCCGGCCGGCATCCAGGGCATGAAAAAAACGCAGCGCAAACACAAGGCGAGAATCATCCACTATTTCCTGGCTATTGGAAGCCAAATACATGCACCCCTTGTCCCAGAGACTTTGGGCACCCACATCCAGACAAAGTACATCCCTATTCAGAGCAGACAATACCTGTAACCGGGCAGCACCTGCTATCAATACCGGACGTGAGCCACTGGCATCCACCACAACAGGCACCAGCTGACCACGATCTTTAATGCTTTGTTCCAAAATCGGAGAGGGTGCTTTGGACCAAAAAAGCCATTCCCCTTGCCCATCCACCTCCTGAGCTGAACAAAGAAAAAGCTGGGGAGCAGGAACGGAAATATTAGGCAGATCAGGCACATTCATGAGGTTCTCTTAATAATTTCATAGCGTTATACAAATAAAAAAATCCAGCAGCACTTGACATCTTCCAAGGCCCCTCTCTATAGGGATACTTCTTGAAAAAAGCTTGGGGCAGCAAAAGGCGCACATGGCCTTGCAGCATAGCAAGGGGAAATTTTGTCCAATTCTTTCTCTTTGGCAAGTTCATTTCCAAAGCTTCACCCAGGAAAGGTATCTTTCACACTCTGTAGCCATATGGTTGCGTAATACTTTGCACAAGGGGGCTATATGCAGGATCAACTTCAAAAACAGAGAACTTTCGCCCTCATAGGGCATGGTGGAACCGGTAAAACATCTTTAGCCGAGATGTTGCTCTTTACTGCTGGTTCCATCACCAGATTGGGAAAAATTGAAGAAGGCACCACTCAGTTGGATTATGAGCCTGAGGAAACCAAACGCCGAGGAAGTATCCAGCCTGGGTTTGCTCAATTTGCCTGGCAAAAAAATCTGAACTTTCTCATTGATACACCTGGAGACAACAATTTCATTGGTGATCTCCCCTTTTTATTGCAAGGCGCAGATAATGCCGTCCTGGTCATTGATGCTGTGGATGGGGTAAAACCCCTGACCAAAAAAATCTGGTCGGAAGCAGTCAAAGCCGAACTGCCGGCCATGGCCTTTATCAATAAAATGGACCGGGAACGAGCCAATTTTCAAATGGCCTATCAAGGGCTCATAGACATCTTGGGGATCAAACCCGTCCTGTTATATTTACCCATTGGCAGTGAAGCCAACTTCAGGGGTGTAGTGGATATTCTGGCTGAAAAAGCCTACTTGTTTGGAGAAAATGGAGAACTTAAGCCCACGGATATTCCAGAAGATCTCGCTGAAGAAGCAGCGTTGACCAAAGAAATCGCTGTAGAAAATATTGCTGAAAGTAGCGAAGAGCTCATGGAAAAATATCTGGAAGAAGGTGCTTTGACTGAGGAAGAAATGTACGCTGGCCTGCGTGACGGTGTACTCCAACGCACCTTGGTTCCTGTTTGTGTGGGCGCGGCCATACAAAACATGGGTGGTATCCCTTTTTTAAACGCCATACAGTCCACCATGGTTTCCCCCTTGGAGCATAACCCATGGTTAGATGCTGATGGTAACGAACGCCCTTCCAGCACAGAGGCCCCCTTTGCTGCCTTTGTCTTCAAAACCATTGCCGATCCTTTTGCCGGACATTTGTCCATTTTGCGCGTTCTGTCTGGTACTTTGGCTCCAGACGCGACAGTGCTCAATGCCTCCAAGGAAGAAAAGGAAAAAATCGGTCAGCTCTTGTTTTTGGAAGGAAAAAAGCAAACCCCCTACAAACAGGAAGTTGGCCCTGGTGCCATTGTGGCAGTGGCCAAACTCAAAAACACCTCTACCGGTGATACCCTTTGTGCGGAAAAATCCACTTTTGTTCTGCCCAAACCAGAACTCAGTCCAGCCATTATTTCTTACGCCTTGGCTGCTGAAGAAAAGGGTGAAGAGGACAAGGTCTTTGCCGCAGTACAAAAACTTCTGGATGAAGATATTAATTTACGCCTGGAAAGAAACGATGAGACCGGGGACATGCTTTTGTCGGGCATGGGACAACTGCATATTGAGCTTTCAGTGGAAAAGGCCAAGCGCCGCTACAAAACCAATATTGTGCTCAAAACTCCCAAAATTCCCTATCGGGAAACCATCAAGGGCAAAGCTCAGGTTCAGGGACGCCATAAGAAACAATCCGGTGGACGAGGCCAATTTGGCGATTGTTGGATTCGCATGGAGCCCAATCCCAGGGGAGCTGGCTATGAATTTTTAGATGAAATAGTTGGCGGCTCCATCCCCCGCAACTATATCCCCGCAGTGGACAAAGGTATTCAGGAAGCAGCTGTACACGGTTTTTTGGCTGGTTATCCCATGGTGGACTTCAAGGTTGCTGTTTATGACGGTTCCTACCACACTGTGGATTCCTCGGAAATGGCCTTTAAAATTGCGGGCTCTCTGGCCTTTAAAAAAGCTGTAGAACAATGCAATCCCATCCTGCTGGAACCCATTATGCTCGCCTCGGTTTTTATTCCCGATGAATTTATGGGTGATGTTATTGGTGACTTGTCCAGCCGTCGGGGTCGAGTACTGGGATCTGATTCCATTAGTGGCATCACAGAAGTCAAGGCCCATGTGCCCATGGCTGAAATGATGCAGTACGCCCCTGACCTACGCTCCATGACCGGAGGACAAGGTACCTTTACCATGGAATTTGCTCTTTATGAGGAATGCCCACCACCAGTAACGGAACAAGTCATTGCTGACAGCAAAAAAGAAGTGGAATAAAAAGCACTGCCTTGCCAGTGTCCATGTACAATTATTCCATTAAGATTTTATCTGCCTCAAAACAGCGTGAAGCACTTCGGTGTTTCGCGCTGTTTATTATTGATACAAAAACATTACCCCATCAAGACAGCCTTGAAAATATCAATAAAATCAACAAGAAAGATATTGAGTTTGGGCTTGTCATCGGTACGATTATGATTATTTTTTTAAAAGAGTCATTGCCAAATCACATTAAGACAAGACCAGGTATCCAAGGCCGCGAGATGAAAATATGGCCCTGCCACAATCACTAGCCAAACTCATTAGTCCAGCTCTCAATGGAAATATTGGAGCCTGGAAAAGCATTGTTGATCTCATCTCTCCTTTGGCTTTACGCTACGCCCAAGAACGCCTCCCCAGCCATATTTGTCCAGAAGATGCCATTCAGGAATCTCTTCTTATTGTTTACAACAACCTCCATAGATTACGAAACAAATATGTATTTCTGCCTTGGTTCAAAGCAATATTACATTCCCAATGTATAAAACTTGCGGCCAGACATCCCTATGAAATTTCTCTGGATCAGTTGGATACTCAGGGCCTTTTACCTCCATCGAAAAATCAAAATCCCGAAGATGTCTATTGGGTCATGGAACTACGTAAGACCATTGATTTTGCTATCAAATCACTCCCCTGGCACCTGCGTGAGGTTGCTTTTTTGTTTTATTTGCAAGAGCTATCCATTGATGAAATAGCCCAGCTTTCTCAGTTACCCCAGGGAACTATCAAAAAACGCCTGTTTACAGCCAAACGATTGCTCATGGGCAACCTGACCGAACTTCATGATGAAGAGGTGTTACGTGTGGGGTACATGCCCATTAGTGACCATCTTTTGTCCATGTGTGCAGATCATTTACATAGTGGCCGAAAACCAATTTTTGATTCCAGACGCTACCTCTCCTGGTCTTCCCTGGCTAAAGATCTCCAGAGTGGAGTTCTGGATGCAGCTTTTATTATGGTCCCTTTGGCTCTTTATCTGCTGCAAACCGGAACCAAGCTCATTTATGTCATGAATGCCCATCATGACGGAAGTTCTTTGGCTGTTTCCACAGCCAACAAACAAGCACAATGCATAGGAGTACCGAGCAACTATTCAACCCACCGTATTCTGCTTAACCAGATTGCCTATAATTACCCTGAGTTTTTTAAACTACCGACAGTGGTTGTAAATCCATCTTCAGTTATTTCGTCCATGCGCACAAATAAAATAGATGCTTTTTTTTGTGGAGAGCCTTGGATCAGCAAATGCGTACGTCAAGGCTTGGCAAGAGTGGTTACTCACTCTCATGATATACTACCCAACCACATGTGCTGTATTTTGGTGGTGCGCCAGGAATATGCCCAGCATCGGGATCAATTGATTGTTAAATATATTCGTGCACTTCGGCTGGCCAGGGACAAAGTTTACAAAGACTTGACTATGGGGGCCAAAATACAGTCCCACTATACCAATGTTGAAATAGACAGTGCTTTGCACGTTTTAGAACGCCGGACCATTAACTTTGATAATTTAACTCCAGATCAGGCACGCATAGAAGCTTTGGCCAAGCTGGCACAAAAAACAAACATCCTTGATAGCTCTTGTGCTTTAACCGGATTTGCCCAACCTGACTTTTTTGGCACTGCCTATTAATTTTTCATGATCATCAACGTATTTTCTTTTTTACGGGAACTTTTTTCTTCCAGAAGCACTCTTACTCTTAGGAGCAATGGCAAAAAGAAAACTTTTTAACAAAAGTTCAATTTTAACAGGAGGCTTTAAACATGCACGAAGACAAATGGATTCCAACTATTTGTTATCAATGTAAGGCAGAATGCGCTATTCTGGCCCGCGTGGAAAACGGTGTGGTCAAGGAAGTCAAAGGTAATCCTTTGGCCAAAGGCAAAATGTGTGTCAAAGGCATGGCCGGCATTACCACCTTATACTCAGGAGAACGCCTCAAGTATCCATTAAAACGTATTGGTGAACGGGGAGAAGGAAAGTTCGAGCGCATCAGCTGGGATGAAGCCATGGATATTATGGAAAAAAAATTACGTGAATTGCGTGACCGCGGTGAAATGCACAAGTTCACCTACTCCATGTTTCCACATTCCAGCACGGACCCCAAATGGCGTTTTGTCAATGCCATGGGCGGTTTTATTACCACTGGCCTTCCTCATTGCGACTCTGCAAAAATTATGGCCCATTTACATACCTTTGGCTGTTTTCCCAACCACCATATTGCTCCCATTTATTACAGTGTTCCCAAAGGTGGCATCATGATTTTGGCGGGCCGACATCCTTTTGGTTGCCTGGATGATGCAAGTGTTGCTCGCGATATTTTGAATGCCAAGGAACGTGGTGCCAAACTTATTGTTATTGATCCCATTTTTCGCAGTGAAGCAGCCAAGGCTGATTGGTGGATTCCCATCAAGCCTGGCGGTGATGCTGCATTCTTTTTGGGTATGTGTAACTACCTGTTAACCAACGATCTTTATGACAAAAATTTTTGTGACAAGTGGGTTCGGGAAGGGGACATGGATAAGCTCATGGAATTTATCAAGGACAAAACTCCTGAAGCCATGAGCCCTATTTGCGAGGTACCTGCCCAAGACATTATCAAATTAGCAAAAATGTGTGCCCAAGCACCCAGTGTCTGCGTGGATGCTTTTAAATCAATCATGTACGGCAATGCCATGGATTGGGGGCACGCCTGGTCTATTTTCTTAGTCATTACTGGCAATCTGGACAATCCTGGCGGCCAGCCTTTACCTGAAATTGCACCCATGGCTCCAGTAGAGCCTGTGCCTCCAGCTCCAAGCCTGCACGAACTTGGCTACCATCGTACTGGACCCAATCGAGATAAATTCGACTACTACACCTTTATTTTAGAACCGACTTGGTATGCAGCCCAGGCGGTTAAAGAGGGCACCCTCAAAGTTTTTTTTGCCTCTGAATGCAACCCTGCTCTTTCTGAAATGGGCTCCTCGGTGTGGCGCGAAGCCATGACCCTGAAAGATAAGCAGGGTAATTATCTTCTGGAGCTTTTTGTGGTCACAGAAATATTGCCGTCAGAAACAATGAAATGGGCAGACTTGGTGCTTCCAGATCAGACCAATTTTGAACGTTGGGAACTGCTCTACATGCCCTGGTGGTATACCTACGCCCATACAGCTGCCATTTGTCAGCCAGTTGTCGAACCCATTGGCGAATCCCGTCATGCCAACAAAGTAATGATTGAGCTGGGCAAACGTCTTGTACCTGAATACTTCGCATTTAAAGATGACCTGGAATACTATGACACAGAACTAGCTGGCGTGGGTATGTCCCTGCAAAAAATGCTGGACAATGGATGCGTCTGGTCACCTCGCACAGCTGGTTTTTACAAATATGAAAGTGCAGGCAAGTTTAATACTCCCAGTGGAAAAGTTGAGCTGGAATGGCGCATGTACAAAGACCTTGGCCAAGAATGGCCCAGCCCTGAACTACCTGTAGAATTTAAAAGAGGAGAACAAGAATATCCTTTTATCCTGGTAAACTTTAGATCCACATTTTTGAATAATACTGGCGCATGGTCCCACAACAATGCGCAATTACGCGATCCTATTTCAGGTCGAGATCGCAATCCACTGGTTCTTAACCCCCTTGATGCGAAAAAATTGGATCTTATGGATGGTGATTTGGTTACTGTGACCTCAAAAACAGCTCAAGTTCGTATCCCAGTTTGCTTGTCAGAAAAAATCAAACCTGGATGCGCAGGTCTTATTCATGGCTTTGGACAAACCATGGGCAAGATCGCTTCCCTTGGAAACTGGATCGGAGACAACGAGCTTATTGCAGATGCAGGTTCCCACCTTGATGAACAAGATTTGCGTGGCGGCGAAGCTCATGTGGCGACCCGTGTCAAAGTTTCCAAATAAAGGAGAAGGTCATGAGACAATTAAGCATAATGGTTGATTTGGATCGTTGCATTGGCTGCAAAACATGCGTTGTTGCCTGTAGAAATCATCACAACCTCGTGGATCATGAAAATGCCATGCCTGGCAATCTCAGTTACTATCTGCGTGTTGAAAGTGAGTTAACCGGAACCTACCCCAATCTGGCTGAAGATACTTGGGTGGTCATGTGTCAGCATTGCAAAAAACCGCCCTGCGTCAAAGCGTGTGAATCTGGAGCTATCAGCAAAGATTTGCAAACAGGGATTGTCCTTATTGATCAAGAAAAATGTGTTGGCGCAAAAAAATGTATTGAAAAATGTCCGTACAAAGTTATTCAGTTTGATATAGAAAAAAATTGTGCTCATAAATGTGACTTGTGTTATGATCGAGTCGTTCACGGTCATGATCCTGTCTGTGTGGAAGTCTGCATGGCTGATGCCCTGAGTTTTGGTGAACGCGAGATCCTGCTCATGCAAGCCGAAGCAGCAGGAAAGAAAGTTATTAAGAAAAAAAGTACCCAATCTGTTTTATATGTAAAAAATCCCAAAAGCTAAACTCTAACAAACCCTAGAGTTAAATTATTTAGTCCAGATTCGATACAAAATAGTATTCGGATCTGGACTTTTTCTATGAATTGGACAGATGCACAATCAGTAGTTTTCTATCAAAAACTTTGGGTTGTATTCCTGACCTTTTTCAGGAGAACACATGATACAAATTCGACTATGCCCATTACAACGCAAGGAATTTACAAGTAACCTCTACGGACCAGGAGTCATTTCTTTGGCTCGGCTGGTATGGGGGTCACTAGGTAGTGGCCTGGCCTTTATAATTATGACCTTTTTATCCCAAATCTGTGCCATACAAATTTTATTGCCCCCCTTGGCTGCTACCTGTTTTATCAATACTACCTGCGTCTATCTTCGTGTGGCCAGACCGCGTCAAATTGTTGTTGGCCACTTTGTCTCAGCTATTGCCGCAGCTCTGGTCATCTCTGGTTTTGATTTTTTTTCAAATTGGTTGCCTGGTAGCGATGTGCTCATATATAAATTGGGTGTAGCGCTCCTTTTATGCACAGTTTTTATGCAGCTATTTGATGCTGATCATCCTCCAGCAGCAGCGACTGCTGTTATTCCAATTCTCCATCCCCTTGCCCCTGATCTTTGGATTCTGCCCTTACATATGAGCTGGGGGGCTCTTATTACTGTTATATTTGCTTTGATCTGGAATCAAATTTGGTTTGCCTATCCTGTCCAAGAATGCAGTAAGTCTCCCATGTGTTTGGGATTACACCAGGAAAAAATGGAAGTAATTGGCCTTGGTATCTGTGTACTAGGGGCTGTTTTGATGGGCTTACAATTGGTAAGTCCTGTCTTGTATCAAGCAGGGTTATGCATCACTTTTATGGGCACTGCTATGCTTACGTTACAACATTTTGCTCATGCCAAAATTATTTTTAAAGACAAACCGTAATAGCTACGACAACCATTGCGATACAAAGTTCTTTGTGGAGGATCCCACCGGTCTGTCCATAGTCAAATAATCACCAAAGGTCTGGTGTTGCTAAAAAAGTAGCTCCCTGACCAAAGTCAGCCCTACCTTGCACCATAATGCAAAAAAACTATGCTCGCTTTTGACAGAAATAGATTTATCCATCACCATGCCCACGCAAGGCACGACAATGTTGTACCTCTTCAAAACCATATGTAACCAACCCTTTAACCTGCGGAGCTCCTATGTCCAAATCATTGGTCACCCTGACACCCCTGGGCGGCCTGGGCGAAATTGGCATGAATTGTTTGGCCCTTGAGACCGAAACAAGCATGATTTTGGTGGATTGTGGGCTCATGTTTCCTGATGTTATTTTGTATGGTGTGGATGTGGTTATTCCACGCATGGATTTTATCATTGAGCGCAAACACAAGCTTAAAGGCATTGTGCTCACCCACGGACATGAAGATCACATTGGCGCTTTAGCCTGGCTGGCCCCCTACCTGGCTCAAACTCCCCTATATGGCTCTGAATTTACCCTGCGCCTGGCCCTAAAACGTCTCCAAGAGCGCGCCCTGGAAACCCGGGTTGTTGTGCATCCTGTGCAGGGAGGAGAACGAGTTCAACTGGGTGATTTTGGGGTTACCTTTATCCCCGTCTGCCACAGTATTGTGGAAGGCTTTGGCCTGGGTATTGAAACGCCTGCCGGTCGCATAGTTCATACGGGAGACTTTAAAATTGATCGCAATCCCCTGGATGGCCATGCCACAGACCTGGAGACCTTTTCCCAGTTTTCCAAGGATGGCGCTTTACTTTTACTTTCTGATTCCACCAATGTGGAACGAGAGGGTTTCTCCCTGACAGAACGTGAAATCCTGGAGACCTTGGATGGAATTTTTGCCCAAGCTCAAGGACGAATTCTTGTTACTCTTTTTGCAACGCATATCCAACGCATGCAGGAAATTTTTGGCCTGGCTGCCAAGTACCACCGCCGCGTGGCTTGTACTGGTCGCAGCTTGGTAACTAATATTGAAATAGCCAGGGAACTTGGGCACTTGCGTTTTGGAAACCACAATTCTTGTGAGCTGGAAGATTTGGCCAGACTGCATGATGACCAAGTGGTTATTCTTTTAACAGGCTCTCAGGGTGAGCCATTATCTGCTCTCAGCAGGGCCTCCAGAAGCGAACATAACCAGATCAATATCCGTCAAGGGGATACAGTGATCATGTCTTCACGCTTTATTCCTGGCAATACCAGAGCCATTACCAGGGTCATTAATGATCTGTATCGCCAAGGGGCAACAGTCCTGTATGAACGGGTCCAGGCCATTCACGCCTCGGGCCATGCTCACCAGGAAGAACTAAAAATTATGCTCAAGACCATTCGGCCCAAATTTTTTATTCCTATTCATGGTGAATACCGCCACCTGCATAAACATGCAGAACTGGCCATTACGCAGGGTGTGGCACCGGAGCGGGCTCTCATTCTGGAAAACGGCCAACCAGTGACCTTTTCTTCCACAGGTATTCGCTTTGAAGATCCTGTTTATGCGGAATCTATTTTGGTAGATGGCAAAGGGGTCGGGGATGTGGGCCAAAGTGTGCTCAAAGAACGCCAGATTTTAGGTGGTGAAGGGCTGGTCATTGTCCTTTTAGTGCAAGATGAACTGGGAACCATTGTCTTTGGTCCCAGTGTCCAATCCAAAGGTTTTATCTTTGAACAGCATTTTGATCATGTTCTGGAAGACGCCAAGTGCATTATTTTGGACATTATGGAGAGCAATCCCCAGACCGAGGTCCACAAGCTGGAAGAACGCATCCGCTCAGCTCTACGCCGCTTCTTCCGTACAGTGTTAGATCGCGATCCCATTGTTATCCCTCTCATTGCCCGAGTCTGAGGAAACGCTGATTAATTCTGTCATTGCGAGGAGCGTAGCAACGTGCCAATCTATAACATATTGATAAATCAAGGATTCTGGATTGCTTCACTGCGTTCGCAATGACTTGTTTCGATTTAATCAGTACCTCCCTCAGGAGCGGACAAGTACAATACAGGTCCTCTAATGCCCTTGAGCATACCTCATCAGCAGATTTTTCTTGCTATTCAAGGCATAATCCCTTAGATATGGCTGTTTCTACTCATTCCACACGCTCGAATTGTCTGGTTTGGCCCATGGGGGCTCATGCGAGCGGAGGATTAAAACCAAGGAGCTTTTCATGTCTTATGTAACCATGAAACAAATGCTGGAGACCGGTGTACATTTTGGTCACCAGACCCGGCGCTGGAATCCCAAAATGCGCCCCTTTATTTTTGGAGCACGCAAGGGAATCCATATCATTGACTTGCAACAGACTATTAAATTGTACCGCAAGGCCCATGACTTTATTGTGGATACTGTAGCCAAAGGTGGGAAAATTATTTTTGTGGGTACCAAGCGCCAGGCCCAGGATGTGATCAAGGCCGAGGCTGAACGTTGTGGCATGTATTATGTCACCAATCGTTGGCTTGGCGGGACCTTGACCAATTACCAAACCATTCGCTCCAGTATTGCCCGCTTGAAAAAATTGGAGTCCATGTTTGAAGATGGCTCCGTCAACCGTTTTGTAAAAAAAGAAATTGTGGATATGGAACGGGATGTAACCAAGTTAAACCTGACCTTGGGTGGTATCAAGGACATGGAAGAACCCCCTGCAGCAGCTTTTATCATTGATCCCCATCGTGAAGAAATTGCTGTCAAAGAATGCCGCAAATTGGGTATTCCCATTATTGCTGTGGTGGACACCAATTGCGACCCTGACCAAATCGACTATATTATCCCCGGCAACGATGATGCTATTCGCGCCATCAAACTCTTTTCCGCAGCCATGGCTGATGCCTGTATTGAAGGCCAGGCCCTGGCTAAAGATACCATACCTGCTTCAAAAGAACAGGTTATTGAAGAAATACCTGTAACCGAGGCTCCCATTGCCGACGAGAATTCGGCCGACAATACGGACGAGGAGAAGGAATAATGAGTATTAGTGCATCAATGGTAAAAAACCTGCGTGATCGTACTGGCGTAGGCATGATGGATTGTAAAAAAGCATTGACCGAATGTGGCGGTGATGAAGAAAAAGCCATTGCTTGGCTGCGCGAGAGAGGTTTGTCCAAAGCAGCAAAAAGAGCTGGCCGCGAAACTTCCGAAGGCTTGATTACTGTTGCCTTTGCAAAGGATGGCCAGTCTGCGGTCATGAGTGAACTTAAATGCGAAACTGACTTTGTGGCCAAAAATGAAGAATTCATTGCCTTGGCCCAAGGAGTTGCCAATAAAGCCCTGGAAATGAAAACAGACAATGTCGAGGCATTGCCTGCTGAAATTACCGACCTCACTGATCTTATTGGAAAAATCGGTGAGAATATGCAGGTAGGCTGTTTGGCTTACATGGCCCTGACCCAAGAAGGTATTATTGGCTCCTACGTGCATTCCAATAACAAGCTTGGTGTTTTGGTAAAACTCCATGGCCCGGCAACCCCAGAATTGGCCAAGGATATTGCCATGCAGATTGCAGCTGCAAATCCCATGTGCATTTGCCCAGATCAGGTGCCTGCTGAGACTTTGGCCCAAGAAAAAGAAATTTATCTGGGCCAGGCCAAGGAAGAAGGCAAACCTCAACAAATTGCAGAAAAAATTGTTGAGGGACGTATCCGTAAATATTTTCAAGAAGTATGCTTATGTGAGCAGTCCTTTATTAAGGATGAAAAAAAGACCATTAAGGATCTGCTCGGGAAAGATACCACTATCGTCCAATTTTTCCGCTTTGCCGTGGGCGCATAACCAAGGGCCGCAAGGCCCTTTTTTTGGGTCTGTTGCCTGGAATACAGGGGACAAAAACCGTATCTGTCTTTGTTGCACCAGACCTATGAAATGAGTATAGACTCTTTGTTATGAGAGTTGAGGCCTTCAGCATTTTTACTTCGACCTAAGGACACTATCCATGGACAAATTGTGCTACAACCGAGTCATGCTCAAATTAAGTGGAGAAGCTCTGGCTGGGAATCAAGGTTTTGGTATTGATCCTCAGACCATTTTAGATATTTGCCAGGAGCTAGCCGAAGCGGCATCCTTGGGCGTACAAATGAGTCTGGTTATTGGTGGTGGCAATATTTTTCGAGGTGTATCAGTCTCCTCCAAAGGCATGGATCGAGCCTCAGCAGATTATATGGGTATGTTGGCCACGGTTATGAACGCTCTGGCTGTCCAGGATGCCCTGGAAAAATTAAACATCTCTACCCGCGTCATGACTGCCATTAGCATGAAAGAAGTTGCTGAACCCTATATCCGCCGCCGAGCCATCCGCCATTTGGAAAAAGGTCGTGTGGTTATATGTGCAGCAGGCACAGGCATTCCATATTTTACCACAGACACAGCGGCTGCCTTGCGCGCCATGGAACTCAAATGTGATGCTATCCTCAAGGCGACGCGAGTCAATGGAGTCTATGATAAGGACCCGGAAAAACATGTTGATGCAACTATGTATACCCGGCTTACCTATCTGGATGTCCTCCAACAACGCTTGCGGGTTATGGATTCTGCCGCTATTTCTTTATGTATGGATAATAAAATGCCTATTGGAGTCTTTAATCTTTTTGTACCTGGAAATATTAAACGCGTAGTCAGGGGTGAAGACATTGGAACTATTGTCACAGGAGAGTAGTCATGGATGAACATGTGCAAGATTGTCATCAAAGAATGCAAAAAAGTATTGATAGCTTGGAAAAAGATTTTAACAAACTGCGTACCGGACGGGCATCCACGGCCTTGGTAGATAATATTCGGGTTGATTATTATGGTACACCGACACCTTTGAATCAGGTTGCGTCAGTGTCCATTCCTGATAGTCGAACTATTTCTATTTCTCCTTGGGATCGCAATGCCTTTAATAGTATTGAAAAGGCAATTATGAAATCCGACTTGGGGCTGACCCCCATTAATGATGGTCGTGCTATTCGTATCAATATCCCGCCATTAACTGAAGAACGCCGTAAAGATTTGGTCAAAACAGCCAAAAAATATACGGAAGATGCCAAGGTTGCCATCCGCAATGTGCGTCGAGATATCAATGACACCCTTAAAAAAATGCAACTGGCCAAAGAAATGAGTGAGGACGAACAGCATAAGGCTCAGGATGAAATTCAAAAAATCACAGATAACTTTGTCAAAAAAGTAGATAGCGTACTGGCTGAAAAAGAGAAGGAAATCATGGAGATTTAGCTCCCATCATGCCTCCTCTCACACATCTTGCCATTATTATGGACGGCAATGGACGTTGGGCCAAAGCCAGAGGACTATCGCGTAGCGATGGACATAAGGCTGGAACCACCGCAGCTCGGGCCATTGTTCAGGAATGCCGTAAACTTGGCATCCCATATCTGACCTTGTACGCCTTTTCCAAAGAAAATTGGTCACGTCCCAAGCAGGAAGTGGGATTTTTATTCACCTTGCTCAAGGATTTTTTGGAGACGGAATTACCTACTCTGCTTCAGCAGGAGATACGCTTACACGTACTGGGAGATTTGAATGGGGTGCCCTTGGCCACACGAACCATGGTGCAGCACACTATGAATAAAACTGCGTTGGGCACAGCCATGACCTTGAATTTGGCTCTCAACTATTCTGGCCGTCATGAAATCGTCCGGGCCTGCCAAAGGCTTTTGGCGCAAAAGGTGGCTCCCACTGATGTCAATGAAGAACTCTTTGCCCAACATTTGTACACCGCAGGAATGCCAGACCCAGATCTGATCATACGCACCAGTGGAGAGCAACGCCTGAGTAACTATCTTCTTTTTCAAAGCGCCTATAGCGAGCTGTATTTTACTGATGTGGCCTGGCCTGATTTTCATGCATCAGAACTCCACCTTGCTCTCCAAGATTTTGCCCACCGTCAGCGACGTTTTGGAGCCACAGGAGAAGAATCAGCATGACCAAGTCGCATGTACAACGTGTCCTGACCTCCATTCTTCTTCTGCCCATTCTTGGCTGGGCTATTTTTTGTGGTGATCCTGTTTTAAGCGTTATGCTTACCTTGGCCGCTGCTATTGGGCTGTTTGAATTTACAAGCATGTTTTGGCCAGGCAAGGAAAAATTGACCTGGAAAATTGGACTGATCTTTGCTGGCATGACCATGATCTGGGCACCATTAACCTGGTCCGGCACAGCCTTGCTCCTCCTGGCTGCAATGGGTGCAGTGATCTTTTTTCTTCTGATCTACAATCAAAACACGGCACCCAATGCATTTTGGGATAGCCAGGTGTTATTTTTTGGACTGCTCTATCTGCCCTTTATTTTGCGTCTGTTGCGCTATTTAAGTGCCCCAGAAATCATCTTGGTGCTTCTGGCCACCTTTGCCACAGACACCGGAGCCTACTATACAGGTAGTCATTGTGGCGGTCCCAAAATCTGGCCCAGTATCAGCCCTAAAAAAACCTGGTCAGGCTCCTTGGGTGGTCTCATATTATGCACTCTAGTCACCTTGGCCTTGGGACTTCTCTTGGGCTCAGCCCATTGGGGAGCATGGATAATGCTGGGTATAGCCCTTAATCTGGCCGCGCAATTGGGTGATTTTTTTGAATCAGCGCTCAAGCGTTGGCGAGGCATCAAAGATTCTGGCCAGGTCCTGCCTGGACATGGTGGGATTTTAGATCGTATTGATAGTCTGCTTTTTTCTTTACCCATGTATTGTGGGTTGGCAGCTCTTGTTTCTTTTTTTCCACAGATCTCATGAAATATATTTCCTCCCTTACTTCTTCTTTGCTGTCCGTACCAGGTCAGCGTTGTGTGTCCATTTTAGGCAGTACTGGCTCCATTGGCACCAGTGCCTTGCGAGTTGTGGCCAAAAATCCTGATTCCTTTCATGTTCTTGCGTTAGCTGGAGCCAGAAACATGGAGCTTTTGGCCCAGCAAGCAATTCAATTTCGCCCTGAACACCTAGGAGTGCTGGATGTACAAGGGGCCCAAAGCCTGGCCTCCTTACTCCCCAAGGACTATTCCCCGTGCATTCATATCGGCCAATCAGGGTATATGACCCTGGCCACCCTGGACCAAGCCCAAATTATTTTGGCCGCCCAAGTTGGGGCAGCAGGATTAGTACCTGCTTTGTCCGCAGCTCAGGCCGGAAAAGTGCTTTGTTTGGCCAATAAAGAAGCCTTGGTTTTGGCTGGACACCTCTTTCGCCAGGCCTGTGCTCAATCTGGAGCCATTATTTTGCCTGTGGACTCTGAACATAATGCCTTGTTTCAGGCCAGTCTTGGCCATGGCCACAACCAGATCGCCCGACTGATTCTAACCGCGTCAGGTGGGCCATTTCGAACCAAAACCGTAGAGGAAATGACCAAGGTCACTGCGCAACAGGCCTTAAAACATCCCAATTGGTCTATGGGTGCTAAAATTTCCATTGATTCTGCCACCATGATGAATAAAGGGCTGGAAATCATTGAGGCAGTGCAATTATTTGGTATGGCGTCTCAAGACATCAATGTGGTGGTCCATCCCCAATCCATTGTCCATTCTTTGGTGGAATATACTGATGGCTCACAACTGGCTCATTTAGGTATTCCAGATATGGAAATCCCCATTGGTTATTGCCTGGGTTATCCTCACCGTCTCAACATTGGCCTCCAAGCTCTGGATCTGGCGCAGATCGGCACCTTGACCTTTGCATCTGCAGACCCCATACGTTTTCCCTGCTTAAACCTCGCCAGGCAAGCCCTGGCCGCAGGTCCTGGCCACCTGGTCATCCTCAACGCGACCAATGAAGTAGCTGTGGACGCTTTTCTCCATAACCGCTTACCCTTTTTAGGTATCGCACAACTTATTGAACATATGTTAACAACTACTCAACATACTGAGGCGCACAACCTGGAAGATATTTTGGCTTTGGACCACAATACCAGAATCTACGCTCAAGAAGCTTTAGGGAGGCTCAATGCTCATTAGTATTGCTGCCGTTATTGTTGTTTTAGGCGGACTTATTTTTTTCCACGAATTGGGTCATTTTGTGATAGCCCGAAGTCTGGGCATGGGTGTCAGTGTTTTTTCCCTGGGCTTTGGTCCTCGCCTGGCCGGCTTCAAACGCGGAAAAACTGACTATAAAGTGTGCGTCTTTCCCTTGGGAGGCTATGTACAATTGGTCGGACAGGGTCCTGACGAAGAATTACCTGAAGACTTTACACCAGAAGAATCCTTTTCCTCCCGACCGCCGTGGCAACGCATGCTGGTGGTCCTGGCTGGCCCTGTATTTAACTTTCTTTTGGCCTGGTTTATTTTTTGGGGCCTCTCCTTTAGTCAGGGAGTCCAGGAAATACTTCCAGTTATTGGTCAGGTCACCAAAGATAGTGCGGCTGAACAAGGGGGGTTGCAGCCTGGGGACAAAATACTGGCAGTGGATGGTCGAATAATTGCTGCGTGGGAAGACTTGGTACAACGCATTGAAACCAATAAAGGTGCCCCCATGGAGATCTCTGTGGAACGCGGCCAGGATTTACTTTTTCTCCACATTACTCCCAAACTTCAGGAGAAAAAAAATCTTTTTGGTGAAATTAAAACCATGCCCATGTTGGGCATTGCTCCCAAGGGAGAATGGGTCACCCGAGACTTAAACTTTTTTAGTGCAGCTCTGCATGGTGCCAGGCAAATTTGGGAAGTCAGTGGACTTATGCTTACCGGCATTGTCAAGCTCATTGAACGGGTTATTCCCTGGACAGACATGGGTGGAGTCATCCTCATTACCGAGATGATCCACAAAGAAGCCCAAACCGGGCTCATCAATCTTTTGGCCTTGGCTGCGCTCATTAGTATCAACCTTGGCATTTTAAACCTCTTGCCCATTCCGGTCCTTGATGGTGGCCATATCTTATTCTTTTTTTTGGAAATGATCACAGGAAAACCTTTAAGCCAACAAGTGCAACAAGTGGCTTTAAAAATTGGTATTACCTTACTTTTTATGCTCATGATTGTTGCCACTGCCAATGATATCCTGCGCCATTTCCGATAATCCTCTTGTAGTTATCAATTGTGCTGAAGAGCGGGCCCAAATCGTCCTGGGTACCAGGACACAGCTTTTGTTTGCCGAAGAAATCCATTGTCCGGGCCAATCCATTGTCCATTTGCCCACAGCCATTGAGCGTGGCCTGCGTGTTGTAAATATCAAAGTTAAAAACCTGGCCGGCATTGCCTGCGTGCGTGGGCCAGGCTCTTTTACCGGCCTGCGCATAGCTCATGCCACCATGTACGGCCTGGCCCGCCCCTTTGCACTGCCCATGGCTGGTCTGGAATACCCAACTCTTTTAGCCCATCAGGCTGATCCATTTTTCCAGAAGGAAATCTGGGTTTTGACCTATGCTCGAAAAAAACAGATCTATATGCAGGGTTTTGTCCAGGGCCAGCCTTTGGGTCCAATTACCCCCCTGACAGTAGCTCAAGCCATGACAATTCTTGAAAAAAGAACTAAGTCTTTCTATCTTGTGGGCAGTGGCATTGCCAAAAATCACGAGTTTCAGGCCTTATCCAAGGCCCATATCTTCCCCCAATTCCTGCATACTCCTCATCCTCAACTCCTCCTTAATGCAGCTTTGGCTGCCAATTTTTCCACCCAGCCCCCTGTACCTCTTTATTTGCGCAAATCCGATGCTGAAGAAAATCTGGCCAATATTGCCCATGGCCGAGGCATTGATCCAGACCATGCCCGCCAGCATATTTTTGATTTTGAATAGTCTATCTCATTAATCCAAATTTCTGCTAAAGAAAATTTTCCTCCTGCCGATTCACTTATCAAGAACAAGGAGTCGCAATACGCGACATAACCCCAAGGCAAGGAAGCCGTTACCCTTTCAAGGAGGAATTCACATGTCTCTCGTTATTAATAACAATCTCATGGCCATGAATGCGGCCCGCAATTTGTCCCAAGCATATTCCAGCTTGGCCCTGTCCACCAACCGTTTATCTTCTGGTCTGCGCATCACTTCAGCTGCTGATGATGCTGCTGGGCTGGCTATTCGCGAGCTTATGCGTGCCGATATCGCCACCCTGAACCAGGGTATTCGTAATGCCAATGATGCTATTTCCATGATCCAGACCGCTGATGGTGCTTTACAGGTTATTGATGAAAAGCTCATTCGCATGAAGGAATTGGCAGAACAGGCCGCTACAGGTACTTACAGTTCGACCCAACGCCTGATCATTGATTCCGAATACCAGCAAATGGCTTCGGAAATCACCCGAATTGCCAATGCCACAGATTTTAATGGTATTTATCTTTTAAATGGTGCTCTATCCACATCAGCAACTAATCCTGCTGATTGGGGAGATGATCACGAAGGTTCAGATATTAATTCCACTGGTCCCCTCAAGGTCCACTTTGGTACTGGCAACTCCTCGGCTGAAGACTACTATTATATTGCCATTGGTGACTCCACAGCCAAGGCTTTGGGAGTAGGTAATTCACTTGACGATGATCAGCAGGCAGGCTTTTCCATCTCCACTCAGGCTGGTGCCCAGCAAGCTCTGGATGCCATTAATGCAGCCATTACTTCCAAGGACAATATTCGGGCCAGCTTGGGTGCCATGCAGAACCGTCTGGAAAACACCATCACTAACTTGCAAATCCAGGCTGAGAACTTGCAGGCCGCTGAATCTCGCATCTCTGATGTGGATGTGGCCACAGAAATGACCCAGTTTGTGCGCAACCAGATCCTGACCCAGGCAGCTGTGGCCATGCTTTCCCAGGCCAACACTCTGCCCCAAATGGCTTTGCAACTGATGCAAGGATAACTATCAATTGTAACCTTGTTCCAGGCCGGGTCGCGGAAGCGGTCCGGCTTTTTCATTACTTAACTCTGGCATCAGATTTGCTTAATTTTAGACAAGTGTAACTATAACCCAGAGAAAAAACATGGCTGACAATATTTCTTCCCTGACCTCATCCCTGACTTCCGGCTCTATCCACTTTACTGGACTTGGTTCTGGTACAGACTTTGAGTCCATGATCGACAAATTGATGGAAGCAGAGAAAATTCGCACCAAGCGCTTGGAATTGTGGCGTTCAGAATGGGAAACCAAAAGTGAAGAATTTGATAAGCTTTCCAGAGCCATGCTGGACCTGCACACTACCTTGCAAGGCATGAACACGCCTGATGAATTTTTAGTTAAACAGGTCACAGTATCCAATCCCATGGCCTTAACGGCCACAGCCAACAGTATGGCGGAAGAAGCCACCCATGACCTGGAAATTGTTTCCCTGGCTACCAATGACATGCACATGGGTTCGGCAATTTTTTCCTCGCCTGAGGACAAGATAACCACTGCTCCTGGTACTTTTTCCTTTGTCTATGGCAACCGACAAATAAGTATTGATGTCAATGCGGACACCACCTTGTCCCAATTTGTCAGTCTCATTAATGCCAATGTTGGAAATCGTAACTATGTCCGGGCCAGTATTATTAACGATGGCAGCGGTTATCGTCTACAATTACGGGGCATGGATTTGGGTGCAGGCAATAATATTCTTATTGATGATGGTCTGACCACCCTGGATGCTTTCAAGGCCAACCAATTTGTCCAAACCCAACAGGCAAGCAACGCTCAACTGAAGGTTGATGGCTGGCCCAATGTGCCTGAAGCCAGGGCCATGATTCTTAAGGCCAGCACAACCTATGATACTATAACAGAGACCATAACCACTACCTCAGAAACACTAAAAATGGCCTATGCTGGTCAAATTCATTCCATTACCGTGGCCGCAAACAGCTCTGTGCAAGATCTCATTGACAGCATTAATACTGAAGTTGGTTTTACCATGGCCTCCACTATCATCAATGATGAAGGCAAAATGGAATTACTGCTGACAGGCGAGGCAGGTTCAGCCAACCAAATTTCCATTGTCAATACTCCTGGTACAACTCTTGGCCAATTTCAAAGCACAGCTTTTACTCGTATCCAAGGCGCAACAGACGGTTATATTGAGCGACCCACCAACTCCATCTCAGACCTTATTCCTGGTGTAACCATGAATTTGACCAAGGCCGGTGAATCAGTGACCTTGGCGGCCAGTGTTGATACCGCAGGAGTTACAGAAAATGTGCGCACCTTTGTCAATAAAATTAACGAAGTACTTAAGCTTATTCAGGACCAGACCAAAGTGGATACTGTGGGTAAAAATGTTACTGGAGCCATTTTAACAGGCAACTATGGCGTACAAATGATTCAGCAGCGCCTCAAGGGCATTCTGGCCCAAAGTGGCCTGGGCTTTGACTACCATCTTGATCCCCTGACTTCTTTGGGCAGTGTGGGCATCACTACAGATACATCTCAGGGCTCATTGACCTTTGGGCTTTTGGTCTTTGATGAAAGTGTTTTTGCCTCTGCTTTGGCCAATGACCCTGATGCTGTGGCTCGTCTTTTTAGCGCAGATTACTATCCCTCTACCCGAGAAATAGTCAACGGCCAGGCAGTGGAATCATCCAACTTCAGGTTTGATTCGTTTGTACGGGGTGTCACTGGAGCTGGTGATTTCAAAGTTGCTTACTCCATTGAGGGAGGAGTGATTGTTGCGAGCCCCCCGCCAACCATCAATGGCTATCCAGCACACATAGAGGGAAACAAAATCACAGCCATGGGTGATAACAACCCGGCCAGAGGCCTGAGTATTGAAATACTCAATCTTGCTGATGGCACATTTTCTGGCCACGCCCAGATCAAATCAGGAAAAACCGAAGAACTTTCCGCAGCCATTAAAACTCTGACAGATCCCCAGTCTGGAACTTTGGAAATTTTGAAGAATAATTATCAGGATATTATGGATGCCATTGATGACAAAATTGCCTACGAAGAGCGCCGCCTGACTCAGCTAGAACGCACTATGCGCCTACGTTTTGCCAACCTGGAAGCATTGCTGGGCAAATATGATGGACTGGCCAAACAGCTGGAATCCCAAATTAAAGGTCTAAGTAGTAAATCCTCATAAAAATATATAAAAGGAGTTGTATCATGCACCGAGCCGCCAATGCCTATATGCAAACCCATGTAATTACCACCACTCCCGGCCATTTGGTAGTTATGCTTTATGATGGAGCCATCACCTTTTTAGAACAGGCCAAGGAAGAAATTCAAGCCAAACATTATGACAAAAAGGGGATTCTTATTTCTCAAGCTCTGGATATTATTGCCGAGTTGGACAGCTCTCTCAATGCTGAAAAAGGCGGGGAGTTGGCCCGTAATCTCCACGCCCTGTACATGTACTGCAATACTCGATTGCTCATGGCCAACTTGAAGATGGACACCAGTCTTGTGGACGAGGTTATAAATATCTTGTCCTCCTTTCGCTCTGCCTTTGCGGAAATTAATAAAGTCCAAATCCCACCCACAATGCAAAATAGTAATACGCCTGCCTATAGCCACTCCTAGTGCTATTTATACATTTTAATTAGCTTTATGAATAAAAGCCATCAGAACAATAACTAGACCTTGCCTGTTCAAAGCACTACACTTGGCATCCAATACTTAGAACTATAAGGATTTATGCATGAGTGGCTTTGCTGGCTATTGTCATCTTCAAGGGTTACCCCCTTTTCCTGCTGTTCTCCCGGCCATGGCCAAAATCCTTGCCCATCGCGGCCCTGACCATACAGGATTTTTTCAGGATAGATGCTGCGCTTTGACTGCGTGCGAACAGACCATCATGCATCAAAGAACTGGCCTGACCCAACCCTTTATCCACCCCACATCAGGCCAAGTAATTCTTTTTGATGGAGCTCTTTCCAATCTGCAAAAACTTCGTACCGATCTTGTTGCCCGCGGTCATACTTGCGAGTCAGACCAGGAAACTTTGATTGCCGCCTATAATGAATGGAATGAAACATTTGTTAGCCATATAGACGGTATGTTTGCCCTGGGGCTTTGGGATCCAGGCAAACAGACCCTGCTCCTAGCTCGGGACCGGCTTGGCCAAAAACCTCTTTTTTACTGCGCTTTGCCAGACAATACCTTGATTTTTGCCTCGGAAATCAAAGCAATCCTTTGTTTTCCAGGGGTCAGTCGTACCTTTAACGCCTTGGCCATGGACCGACTTTTGGACTTTGGCTTTAATCTCGCACCCTCAACATTTTTAGAAAGTGTCCAGCAACTCATGCCTGGCCATACTCTAACTCATAATTTCCAAGGCTCAAAAATCAGATGTTATTGGCAACTTTCACCTGTCAGCCAAACTATACAGACACAACAGGCTGCTGAAGGGCTCTATGACCACCTGATGCAGGCCACCAAAAATTGTCTGATGGCAGACCAACCCATTGCTGCATATTTAAGTGGAGGCATTGATTCCAGTGCTGTGGCCGCTATGTATGCTCTGCAAACAAAAGAACCTGTAAACACCTTGTCCATTACCTTTGAGGAAGCTGATTACGATGAACGTCATTTTGCCCGCCTGGTCTCCCAAGTCTTTAACACCAAACATCACGAATTTATCTGCACCATTGATGAAAAAGAAATTGAAAACCTCATTTGGTTTTTAGAAACCCCTTTGGTGACTCTACTTAATCTGCCTTTGTATTTATTGTCTCGCCAAATAAAAGAAATGGGCTTTTCCATAGTTCTTTCCGGAGACGGAGCTGATGAAATTCTTGGGGGCTACAGCTATTTCAAAATACTAAAAGCCATGAATTTTATTGGGCACCACGAATCCCCCACCAGAGCAAATCTTTTGCGCCGTATCTGGCCGGATTTGGGCAATCAAGATCAGGCCTGGATGCGCTACCGTATGCTCAAAAACTTTCCCATAACGCATCCGGCACTGCCCTATCGCTGGCAGACCTTTCAGTTCAAAGGACAGTTGTTATCCGACACATTTTTGGAAAAACTGGCCTTGCACCAAAATGTACGCCAAAATGAACTGCCCATAATCCCCACTCAGCTGTCTTTGCTCGATCAGGCCCTTTATTTTGAAACGACCATGCGCCTGCCCAATCTAACCCTTGCGTTGGCAGATACCATGAGCATGGCCAACTCCGTACAATTGCGTTCCCCATTTATGGATCATCGCCTTGTGGAATATCTTTTTTCAATTCCCGGACATCTCAAAATGCGTGGGCTCAATGAAAAATTTTTACTCAAACGTGCCTTGAAAAATTTTCTACCCCAAGAAATCTGTACCCGTCCCAAGCAACCTCTGGCACCACCTGGAAAATGGTTTGTCAAAAAATTCCGTACCTTGATCGGAGATATACTTTCCTATCAGAATGTGCAGGCCAAAGGCTATTTTCGACCAGAATTTATGGAGTATATCCTCAAAGAATTCGACCACAATAGCCCCATGGATTATAGTGGGGTGATTATTGTTGCCTTTTTTGTCCACCTTTTTGACCACCTGTTCCTCTCCTCCCCTCAGGGGTTTAGTTGCTAAACAAGACAAGTGTGAGTATTGTTTGGTTACAAAAGGAGAATATGTCACCCATGAAGATCACCTGTCCCAATTGCGGCTTTGCTCGCGATGTTGACGAAAAGAACCTGCCACCCAAAGCCGTTATGGCCACCTGTCCCAAGTGCAAACACCGCTTCAAATTTCGAGAGAGTACTCCTGCTTTTTTGGCAGAAGAACCAATCGCCCCAAAAGAAACTGGCCAGGAACATGAGGCTACCCCAACCTTGGAGCCCACTCCTCCACAATCTCCAATACAAGAAGAGCCTCCAGGGGATTTATGGAGTGAACTGGAAGCTCTAAATGAGACAACTTCTGGTGAAAGTAACCAAGCAGCCGAATCTCAAGAACCAGCCCTCCCCCTTTGGGAACGGGTGGATTCAGGCTACGCCACTGCTTTTGTGCAGACCATCTTGGATATGTTCAAAAACCCCAGGCATTTTTTTTCCAGTATGCCCATGGGACATGGGTATATTAAACCCCTGATTTTTTTTCTGATCATTATTGAAGCTGTGGCCATATCACAGGCCTTATGGCAAGTGCTGGGGATTTTACCCCCAAGTTTTTTTGCAGAAAGTATGCACCAAAGCTTTCAAACTCTGATCGCCCTTGTCCTTTATCCATTGCAAGTTATTATTTTTCTTTTTGTGGATACAGCTATTTGTTTTAGTTTTTTGCGTTTATTCAAAGCTGATACCAAGGGCTTTGAAGGCACCTTTAGGGCTGAAGTATATAGTTCTGTCCCCATGTTGCTCATGATCATTCCCCATATTGGACTCCCCTTAGCCATGATTGGGGTTACAGTGTACAAATTCTTGGGGCTCAAACACATTCATGGCGCAAGCTCTAAGCAAGTTATCTCGGTTATGATTTTGCCTATGCTCATTGCCATGGCTGTGGCTATTTTATTAATTTTGCTCACCCAAAACCATGTATAAAGACACCTGAGGCAAATATTGACCCCAGGTCAGTTGTCCACAGACCTTGACTTCATAACCTGAACTATTAGGTCTAGAACTCCTGGCTCGGTGTTTTTCGGGCTATTTATTATTCTTGTTGTCCGATTTTCCCAACAAAACTATATGATGAGGCATGTATGATCGGTATTTCAAAATTGTATTGCGGCACAGTGGAACCTTCTGATGCTCTGCGCTATGGACGTCACTCCTCCCAACTTCCTTCCCATTTGCTGCAATTTGCCAAGGATAAAAAACCTGTTGTGGTCTGGAACATGACCCAGCGCTGTAACTTAAAATGCGTCCATTGCTATGCTCACGCTGTTGAACCAAGCAAACACAAGGATCCTATTTCCACAGATCAGGCTAAAACCATTATAGATGATTTGGCCCAATTTGGCGCACCAGTCATGCTTTTTTCTGGTGGTGAACCCCTGGTACGCGAAGATCTGGTGGAACTGGCCAAATACGCTACCTCCAAAGGTATGCGCGCAGTTATTTCCACCAATGGTACCCTTATTACCAAGGCCAAAGCCAGAGAACTGAAAGAAGTAGGCCTGTCCTATGTGGGTATTTCTTTGGACGGATCCGAAGCAGTGCATGACCAGTTTCGGGCTGTTTCCGGGGCGTATAAACTGGCGCTGAAAGGTGTGGAAAACTGCCAGGCCGAAGGCCTTAAAGTAGGCTTACGGTTTACCATCAGCAAACGTAATGCCCAGGAAGTGCCCCACCTTTTTGATCTTGTTGAACAACTGGAAGTGCCGCGTATCTGTTTTTATCACTTGGTATATTCCGGTCGTGGCTCAGAACTCATCAAAGAGGATCTGGACCATGGGGAAACCCGAGCCGTGGTGGACCTGATCATGAACCGTACCCGTGATTTGCATGATCGAGGCAAACCCAAGGAAGTTTTGACTGTGGATAACCACGCTGACGGCCCTTATGTGTATTATCGTTTGCTCAAGGAAGATCCGAAACGTGCGGCAGATGTGCTGGAACTTTTGAAAATGAACGAAGGTAATTCGTCAGGCCGAGGCATTGGTTGCATTTCCTGGGACGGCGCAGTCCATGCTGACCAGTTCATGCGTCATATTACTTTTGGCAATGTCCTGGAACGACCATTTTCTGAAATCTGGGTCGATGAAAACATTGAGCTGTTACACAAGCTCAAAGACAAACGCCCCCATGTCCAAGGCCGCTGTGCTACCTGTCGTTTTTTAAATATTTGTGGTGGCAATTTCAGGGCCCGCGCTGAAGCCTATTATGATGATTTTTGGGCTCACGACCCAGCCTGCTACCTGACGGATGAAGAGATCAGCGGTGAGCCCCTGTAGGAGAATGTGATGGAAAACTTTTATCGTGGCCGTCGCCTGCGTTCATCTTCAGCCCTGCGCGACATGGTCCGAGAAACAAAGGTTTCAGCCGCAGATCTGATTCAGCCATATTTTGTAGTCGAGATTGATCCCAACTATAAAAAACCTATTTCGTCCATGCCAGGCCAATTCCAATTGGGCCTTAGTGCACTCATGGCTGAAGTGGATCTGGCAGTAAACGCAGGACTTAAAAGCCTGATCCTCTTTGGTATTCCCAATGAAAAAGATCCTGTAGGCTCCGGAGCCTATGCTGAAGATGGTATTGTACAGCAAGCCATCCGTCGCATCAAAAAGAAATGGCCAGAGCTGGTAGTGGTGGCAGACACCTGTTTGTGTGAATATACCTCCCACGGCCATTGTGGCCTGGTTTCCTCCACTGGCGAAGTGCAAAATGACCCCACCCTGGAACTTTTGGCCCGCACTGCCCTGGCCCAGGCCCAGGCTGGAGCAGATATCATCGCTCCTTCGGACATGATGGATGGCCGGGTAGCGGCCATTCGCCAGGCCCTGGATGCCAATGGTTTTATCCAGATGCCCATTATGTCCTATGCGGTAAAGTATGCCTCATCCTTTTACGGTCCCTTTCGAGAGGCTGCTGAAAGTGCCCCGCAATTTGGTGACCGCAAAACCTATCAAATGGATCCGGCAAATTGGCGGGAAGCCTTGCGTGAAGCAGCGGCGGATGTAGATGAAGGCGCAGATATGCTCATGGTCAAACCAGGGCTGCCTTACCTGGATATTATCCGTTTGGTGCGTGACAATTTTGATCTGCCCGTGGCTGCCTACCAGGTCAGTGGAGAATACAGTCAAATCAAGGCAGCAGGACAATTGGGCTGGATTGATGAAACCTTGGTGGCTCTGGAAAGCCTGGTGGCCTTGAAACGGGCTGGGGCTGATCTGATCTTGTCCTACTTTTCTCAAGATTTACTTAAGGCAGGACATATCTCATGACCCACCATCATCACCACAATAGCAAATCCGGGGCAGAAAATAATCTTGATTTTGGACATCCAAGAAAACATCCAGGTGGCATGGTTACTACCCTGGAAGATGGCAGTCCGGCCTGTAGGCTCATTGCCTGGGAAGTGACCAGATCATGTAATCTGGCCTGTAAACATTGTCGGGCCGAAGCCCACCTGGAGCCCTATGAGGGCGAGCTGACCACCACTGAGGCCAAGGCCCTTATTGACACCTTTCCCCAAGTTGGAAATCCCATCATCATTTTTACTGGTGGGGATCCCATGATGCGCCCGGATGTGTATGAGCTGATGCGCTATGCCACAGACAAGGGCCTGCGTTGTGTCATGTCTCCCAATGGTACCCTGATTACCGAAGAAACAGCACAAAAGATCCAAGAAGCTGGTGTGCAGCGGTGCTCCATTTCCATTGATGGACCAGATGCCGCCAGCCATGACGAGTTTCGTGGTGTGCCTGGAGCCTTTGATGCGTCCATGCGTGGTATTGAGCTGCTCAAAAATGCTGGTCTGGAATTTCAGATCAATACCACTGTAACCCGTGCCAACTTGGGCAGTTTCAAGCAGATTTTTGATTTGTGCGAGCGCATTGGTGCTGCGGCCTGGCATATTTTTTTGCTCGTACCCACAGGCCGGGCTGCCCAATTGGGGGCTGAAGTCATTACGGCTCAGGAATATGAAGATGTCCTCAACTGGTTTTATGATTTTCGTAAAACCACCAATATGCACTTAAAAGCCACCTGTGCCCCCCATTATTATCGCATTATGCGCCAACGAGCCAGAAAAGAAGGACTGGCCGTCACCCCGGAAAATTTTGGTCTGGATGCCATGACCAGGGGTTGTCTTGGAGGTACGGGATTTTGTTTTATTTCCCATGTGGGCCAAGTCCAGCCATGTGGATATCTGGAATTGGATTGCGGCAATATACGCACCACACCATTTCCGGAAATCTGGCGCAATTCCAAGCAATTTCAGCAATTCCGTACCCAAAGTGACTATGAGGGCAAGTGTGGTATTTGCGAGTACCACAAAGTTTGCGGCGGATGTCGCGCCAGAGCCTACACCATGAATGATAATTATATGGCTGAAGAACCTCTGTGTTCCTATACGCCCAGACGCACAGCCAAGACTTCTTAAGGCAGGGATACTATGGACGATTATGATAGAAAGATTTTGGATATCATTCAAACCAACTTTCCCCTGGAATCCAGACCCTATGCACAAGTTGGTCACCAAATAGGACTCACAGAAGCAGAAACCTTGGCCCGTGTACGTGCTTTGACGGAAAAAGGTGTTATTCGACGCATAGGAGCCAATTTTCAAACAACTAAAATTGGCTTTCATTCAACCCTATGTGCTGCTTCTGTGCCTGAAGAAAAAATTGACCTCTTTGTTGACCTGGTAAACCAACTTCCTGGTGTAACTCATAATTACCTGCGCGCTCACCACCAAAATGTCTGGTTTACCCTCATTGGCCCAACAAAAGAACATGTTCGGAATACCCTGGCTGAAATTACCCAAAAAACCGGCATTGGGATCTTAAATCTACCCACCATAAAAATGTTCAAGATCAAGGTGGATTTTAAAATGGATGACCAGGAGGAAGACTAATGCGTGAGCTTATCCTTTCTCCATCTCTGCTTTCTGCGGATTTTGGCAACTTACGTGCAGAACTGGCTACCCTGGAAGAAGCGGGTCTCAAATGGGTACACTGGGATGTTATGGACGGTCTTTTTGTGCCCAATATCACCTTTGGACCACCCGTAATCAAGGCTCTGCGCAAAACATCCAGACTTTTTTTTGATGTCCACCTTATGATTGAACGGCCGGAACGCTATATCCAGGAATTTGCCGAAGCCGGGGCTGATCTCCTGTGCGTCCACGCTGAAAGCACCCTGCATTTGGAGCGAACCTTAAGCGCTATCAGGGATAATGGGATGCAGGTTGGCTTGTCTCTGAACCCAGGTACACCCCTAAATATTTTGGAATATGTTTTACCCCAGCTGGATATGGTCCTGATCATGAGTGTTAACCCGGGCTTTGGGGGCCAGTCCTTTATTCCTTTTTGTCGAGAAAAAATTTGTGATCTCAAAAATATGATCCAGAAAAAAAATCTGTCCACCCTAATCCAGGTAGATGGCGGGGTCACCCTGGACAATGCCCGAGAACTTTTTGAATTGGGTGCCGATATTTTGGTTTCTGGATCAGCTTTTTTTGGCTTTCCACCTTATAATAAAAGACATCAGGCCTTTTTGGAAGCTGTCGCCTAAGCTCCAAACCATATTTAAGCACGTACTCCTGACTCACGGTTTCCCAAGCATACCCAATGTATTGTCCATGAATTCTTTACCATGACCTGGCAAAAATTGAGAAATGCATTCTAATCGTCAATGACTATAAACTGCATTGACGACACTGGTTATATGAAATATATCTTGTAACCAAGAGGGCACCTATCATGTTAGACAAAATTGATATCAAAATACTGAATATTCTTCAAACACAGGGCAAAATTACCAATGCGGATTTGTCTCGTCAGCTGGATATGGCTCCATCTGGAGTGTTGGCTCGAGTCAAAAAATTGGAACAAGACAATATTATTCAGGCCTATGATGTTCGCCTCAATCCCAAGGCTTTGGGATTATCCTTATCCACCTTTATCCTCATTAAAACACAAGATTCTGTGGGCAGCGCAGAAATAGGACGCCAGCTTGCAGGTATTTCCGAAGTTCAAGAGGTCCATTGGATTGCTGGTGAATATAATTACCTGGTTAAAGCACGAGTCAGTGGCACAGAAGCCTTGACTCTGCTCATGAAAAAATTTGGTGAGCTTTCCGGGGTGTGTGATACTCGAACCACCCTTGTCCTAGACACCATCAAAGAATCTCAAGCAGTCTGCCTCGACTATGCTCAAACGAAAACCAAAAAATAATCGTCTTTTTTATAGTTAGTTTCCACAAGGAGTCAGCCATGGACCATTCCGGCTTGGATAAAAAAATTATTGTACGCGGCAAAGAGTTTTTCACCAGTATTTCTGGGGAAGCTCCTTCCATTTTTAACAAGGGCTGGTGGACTGGTAAAGTTATGGACTGGTCCATGAAAAATGAAAACTTTAAGGTCCAACTTTTTCGCTTTGTCGATGTCCTGCCCTATTTAAATACCTCCGCATCCCTGTCCCGACACATTGATGAATATTTTGCTGGAGAAGACCAAGATGTTCCAGCGGTCCTCAAATGGGGAGCTGGCGCTCTGGGCTCTGGATTTGCCGGAAAATTGGCGGGCGGGCTGGTGGCCAAAACCATTCGTTCCAATATCGAAGGTATGGGCAAGCAATTCATTATTGGTGAAAACACCACTGATGCTCTCAAAAATCTGAAAAAAATACGCAAAGATGGCTTTGCCTTTACTGTGGATATTTTGGGAGAAGCTTCTGTCAGCGAATTGGAATCCGAGGCCTACCTCAAAGAATATATTGATCTGCTCAGTGCTCTGCAAACCGAATATACCAAATGGCCAGCCCTGGATGGTGAACTGGACTGGGGACACGCGCCCAGAGTGAACATTTCAGTCAAGCCCACGGCCCTGTTCTCCCAAGCCGCTCCTCAGGACTATGAGGGCTCTGTGCAGGGCATGGTCCATCGCTTAACACCCATTTTGCGCAAGGTTCGCGAGATGAATGGTTTTATGCGCATTGATATGGAGCAGTACAAATTTAAAGACATCACTCTTGAAGTATACCGCCGCCTTCGTGATAGCGATGAGTTTCGTGACTATCCGCACCTGGGCATTGTTCTCCAGGCCTACCTCAAAGATACGGATCAAGACCTTGCCGATCTTATTGCCTGGGCTCGTGCCAAAAATCTGCCTATCTCCATCCGTCTGGTCAAAGGTGCCTATTGGGATGCAGAAACCGTTATTGCCAAGCAAAATGGCTGGGAAATTCCTGTTTGGACGATCAAGGCAGAAAGTGATGCAGCTTTTGAGCGTCAATCCAAAGTCATTCTTGAAAATCATGACATTTGTCATTTTGGTTGTGCCTCACATAATATTCGCTCCATTGCTGCAGTTATGGAAATAGCTCAGGAACTTAAGGTCCCTGATGAAAAATACGAGTTTCAAGTCCTCTACGGCATGGCTGAACCTGTCCGCAAAGGCCTGAGAAATGTGGCCAAACGTGTTCGCCTCTATGCTCCTTATGGTGACTTGATTCCTGGCATGGCCTATTTGGTGCGTCGCCTTTTGGAAAATACAGCCAATGAATCCTTTTTGCGCCAGTCCTTTGCTGAAGAAGCAGAAATTGAACACCTTCTGGAAAATCCAGCTATGACCATGGAACGCGAAAAAAGACAGCAACCCGCTCCCGAGCCAACCAAGAGCCACAGCAAACCTCGTTTTACCAATGAGCCCTTTGCTGACTTCACCAAAACAGAAGTTCGCCAGGCTTTTATTGATGCAGTCAAGGAAGTACGTGGCCAATTGGGACGGCAATATCCTCTTGTTATTGGAGGTCAGGATGTGGTTACCAACGACACCCTACCTTCGGTCAATCCGGCCAATCCCAATGAACTGATCGGTACTATTTGCCAAGCATCCACCCAAGAAATTGACTTGGCTATTGATGCAGCCAAAAATGCCGCTCCTGCCTGGAAAGACTTGGGCCCTGAAGATCGGGCAAATTATTTATTTAAAGCTGCTGAAATTGCACGCAAGGAAATATATACCTTGTCTGCTTGGCAAGTTCTTGAAGTGGGCAAACAATTTGATCAGGCCCAAGGTGATATTGCTGAAGGTATTGATTTTATGGAGTACTATGCCCGGGAAATGATTCGCTTGGGCAAGCCCCAACGTATGGGCCGTGCTCCAGGTGAAATGAGTCTCTTATCCTACCAACCCAAGGGCATTGCTGCAGTGATCGCACCCTGGAATTTTCCCCTGGCCATCAGCTGTGGCATGAGTGCAGCAGCCATGGTCACAGGTAATCCAGTGCTCTATAAACCTGCTGGTCCATCTTCTGTTGTAGGCTATACGTTAATGGAAATTTTCCGCAAGGCAGGCCTACCAGATGGTGTGTTCAACTATGTACCAGGCCGCGGTTCAGTTATGGGTGACTATTTGGTGGAACACCCGGACATCTCCATCATTGCCTTTACCGGCTCCATGGAAGTAGGACATCGTATTGTCAACAAGGCCTCTGTGGTCCAGCCCGGTCAAAAGCAAATCAAACGAGTGATTGCAGAACTGGGTGGTAAAAACGCTGTTATCATAGATGATGATGCTGATCTGGATGAAGCAGTGCGTGAAGTTCTGCATTCGGCTTTTGCTTTTCAGGGACAAAAATGTTCAGCTTGCTCACGCGTCATTGTGGTTGAGCCTATTTATCCCAAATTTATTGAGCGTCTGGCAGAAGGCGCCAAATCCCTGGCCATTGGTCCGGCTGAAGATCCTACCTACTTCATGGGCCCAGTGGTGGATGCTAATGCCCAGGCCAATATCAAAAAATACATTGAAATCGCCAAAAGTGAAGGCAAACTCGTCTTTGAAAGCACAGTGCCTGACCAGGGCTACTATGTGCCCATTACTATTGTGGAAGGCATTACCCCCGAACATCGTATTGCCCAGGAAGAAGTTTTTGGCCCCGTGTTGTCTGTGATGAAAGTCAAGGATTTTGATCAGGCTCTTGACTGGGCCAACTCAACTCGCTTCTCCCTAACTGGAGCAGTATTCTCACGCAGCCCCAAGCACCTGGACAAAGCCCGAACCAAATTCAATGTTGGAAACTTGTACCTCAATCGTGGCTGTACTGGGGCATTGGTGGAACGTCACGCCTTTGGTGGATTTAATATGTCTGGCGTTGGCTCTAAATCTGGTGGACCCGACTACTTGCTCCAATTTCTGGATCCGCGCATTGTCTGTGAAAATACCATGCGCCGTGGTTTTGCCCCCATTGAAGCGGATGACGACTGGATTATTTAATTCTTTTTTCAACAAAATCCGAAACAAAAACGCCCAAATTGGGCGTTTTTGTTTACTATCAGTATCTATAAATCCAAAAACAACGTACAATATACTTTTAATGCAAATAAATTGATTTCTAAATAAATTGCTGATAGCCGTTTTCTTTCAAAAAGTGTATGTTCTCTTTACTGGGCATGGTACTACTGTAGAAAAATCATCAGGTCACCAGTGCTATACAAAAAGTAAAAACCGGGTCGCATCCTGCGAACCCCCAGTGTCATAAATCTGAAGGAGGATTCTTATGAAAAAAAGATTGTGTGTGCTTGGATGCCTGACTTTGGTTATGCTTTTACTAGCCCTTGGTAGTGCCTGGGCCAAGACCATTCGTATTGGCCTCATGTGCCCTCTCACTGGATCCTGGGCCAGTGAAGGTCAGGACATGAAACAGATTGTTGAACTCTTGGTCGGTGAAACCAACAAAGCTGGTGGTATCAATGGTCACCAAATTGAACTTATTGTTGAAGATGATGGTGGCGATCCTCGTCAGGCCGGACTGGCAGCTACCAGCCTGACCACGAAAGATATTGTAGCTGTTATTGGCACTTATGGCTCCTCAGTCACTGAAGCTTCTCAAAATATTTATGCAGAATCTGACATTTTACAGGTGGCTACTGGATCCACATCCATTCGTTTGTCTGAAAAGGGATTACCCCTCTTTTTCCGTACTTGCCCTCGTGATGACGAACAAGGTTTAGTAGCAGCCAAAATTTTGGATGATCTGGGCTTCACCAAAATCGCCATTCTCCACGACAACACCTCCTATGCCAAGGGACTGGCCGATGAAGGCAAGGCCCTACTTGAAAAAAATGGGAAAGACATTGTTTTTTACGATGCCTTGACTCCTGGCGAACGCGACTACAACGCCATTTTAACCAAAGTTAAATCTACCAATCCGGAAGTAATTTTCTTTACTGGGTATTATCCAGAGGCTGGCATGCTGTTGCGCCAAAAAATGGAAGCTGGTTGGGACGTGCCCATGCTCGGTGGCGATGCAACCAATAATCCTGATTTGGTCAAAATTGCAGGCAACAAGGCAGCTGAAGGCTATTTGTTTTTAAGCCCGCCTGTCCCTGGTGATCTGGACACCCCTGAAGCTAAAGACTTCTTGGCAGCCTACCAAGGTGCCTATGGCTCTGAGCCTGGTTCTGTTTGGGCTGTATTGGCCGGAGATGCCTATCGTGTTCTCGTTGAAGCCATTGCCAAAACCGATGATCCTAGCAGCGCCAATCTGGCCAGCTATCTTAAAACTACTCTCAAGGATTTTTCTGGGCTGACCGGTAAAATTTCCTTTAATGACAAAGGTGATCGTGTTGGTGACCTGTACCGTGTGTACAAGGTTGACGGCGAAGGTCGCTTTGTGCTCCAACCCTAGTGTCTTTTTTTGAGCGCCTTGATACCCAAGGCGCTCTTTTTTAACTCCTTGCCCGGCATGTATTATGGAAGAATTCTTTCAACAATTGACGAACGGCCTAGCTGTAGGTGGAATCTATGCCCTCATAGCCCTGGGATACACCATGGTTTATGGGGTTATGAAGCTTATAAATTTTGCTCACGGAGATTTATTTACCATTGGTTCCTATCTTGGGCTAACACTGCTTATTTCCCTTGGTCTGTTTGATAAAATAGGTCCACTACCCGGTGTGATTATTCTGGCTATTATGGTCATGATCTTGGTCGCCCTTATTGGAGCCATGCTTGAACGGGTAGCCTATAAACCCTTACGTCAATCACCACGGCTGACAGCTGTGGTCTCGGCTCTGGGGGCATCTATTTTTTTTCAAAATGCCATTATGGCCATCTATAGTCCAAAATTTCTTGTCTATCCTCACGACATTCTGCCCAGAGTAGCCATTCATATTCTGGGCATTGATATCCCCATTATGCGCATAGTTTTGTTCATGACTTCGTTAGTACTCATGGCTGCACTTTACTTTTTTATCCAAAAAACAAAAATCGGCACAGCCATTCGAGCAGCTGCCATTGATCAGGGCGCTGCCAAGCTCATGGGCATCAATGTTGACCGGGTTATCATGCTCGTTTTTTGTATTGGCCCTGCCTTGGGTGGTGCTGCAGGACTGATGGTTGGGCTATACTACGGTCAAGTCAACTTCAATATGGGCTGGATGTATGGTCTGAAAGCCTTTACTGCGGCTATTTTGGGAGGAATCGGAAATATTCCTGGTGCCATGGTCGGAGGATTATTGTTGGGTGTCATAGAGGCTCTTGGCGCGGCCTATATATCCATTGCCTGGAAAGACGCTATCTCCTTTTGTGTGCTGATTCTGATCCTTATTGTGCGGCCCACTGGCCTACTCGGTGAACGGGTGGCGGAAAAAGTATGAAGCCAATTAATTTCTTATACCTCGCTGTTGCTCTTGTTATTGCCACATGTCCCCTGTTTTTAAATGCCTACTGGACTGATGTTATAAATAATGTGGGCCTATACGCTATTTTGGCCTTAAGCTTGAATGTCATTTTGGGTCATGCTGGCCTTTTTCATATGGGCCATGCTGCCTTTTATGCCATTGGTGCATACACCACTGCAATTTTGAACACTACTTATGCCATTCCTGTCCTGTGGCTCATGCCTCTAGCAGGTCTGGCGGCTGGTGTTTTTGCCTTGATCATTGCCCGGCCCATCATCCATTTGCGAGGTGACTATCTGCTTATTGTGACCATTGGCATTGTTGAAATTGTACGTATTGCCCTCATCAACAATGTTTTTGGCATCACGGGCGGAGCCAATGGTATTTTTGGTATTAGTCGTCCTCTTATTTTTGGGCTGAAAATAACAAAACCCATGCAATTTTTTTATCTTATCTGGGGCTTTGTGGCCATAACCATCTTTTTGCTCTCACGCCTGGAACATTCCCGCTTTGGGCGGGCCCTTCTGTTTATCAAGGAAGATGAAATTGCCGCCGGAGGCAGTGGCATCAATGTGGCCCATTACAAGCTCATTGCTTTTGTTATTGGAGCAGTTTGGGCGGGTATGTGTGGGACCATTTATGCCGCCAAAATGACCATCATCTCACCAGAATCCTTTTCCTTTGCCGAATCTGTTATGCTTTTTACCATTGTTATATTGGGAGGTTCTGGAAGCATTCCCGGGGTACTCTTGGGAGCCTTTCTTTTGGTCGGTCTACCGGAACTCTTCCGTGGGCTGGCTGAATACCGCATGCTTGTCTTTGGTGCTGCCATGGTCTTGATGATGATTTTTCGCAATCAAGGCTTATTGCCTCCAAGGCCAAAGCATTATGATGTTTCCTCTCTTGGCCAAGGAGAAAAAGCATCATGAATATTTTAAGCGTTGATGGCTTAAGTAAAAGTTTTGGCGGCCTCATGGCAGTCAATGATGTCAGCTTTGAAGTAGAAAAAGACAGTATTGTGGGACTCATTGGACCCAATGGTGCGGGGAAGACCACTGTTTTCAATTTAATTACTGGAAACTATCAGCCCAACACCGGAACAGTCCTCTTTGATGGCCAAAACCTTGTTGGCTTACCAACCCACATCATTGTTGAGCGAGGAATTTCCCGCACTTTTCAAACCATCCGGCTTTTTCAAAATATGACTGTGTTGGAAAATGTTTTGGCTGGTTGCCATTGTCGCATGAAATGTGGATCTTTGGCCGCCATGTTGCGTAGTCCAGCACAACGCAAAGAAGAAAAGCAGGCTCTAGGCCAGGCCATGGATGAATTGAAGTTTGTTGGCCTGGACCATGAATGGCAAAATAAAGCCAAAAATCTGTCCTATGGCAACCAGCGCTTGCTGGAAATTGCCAGAGCTCTGGCCACCAGACCCAAACTCATTGTCCTTGATGAGCCAGCCGGAGGGATGAATGAGCAGGAAACACAAAAATTGATCCAGCTCATTCGAGCTATTCAATCCCGTGGTATTACTGTGCTTTTAATTGAGCACGATATGGGCTTGGTCATGCGTGTGTGTGCTTCCCTCATTGTCCTTGAGCATGGTGCCAAACTGACCTCGGGTACTCCAGCTGAAGTTCAAGCTGACCCACGCGTTATTGAAGCCTACCTCGGATCTGATTCTGAATAAGGGACCACATATGCTGCTTAAAATTGAAAACTTACGTGTCAACTATGGCAACGTCGAAGCCCTGCATGGAATTAGTCTGGATGTGGCTGAAGGCGAAATTGTGACCATCCTCGGAGCCAATGGTGCTGGAAAATCCACTACATTAAATGCCATTAGTGGACTTATGAATATAACTGGTGGCAATATCTTTTTTAAGGATATCGCACTGCACAAGCTTCCGGCACATGAAATTGTAAAATTAAAAATTACCCAAAGTCCTGAAGGTCGTCGTGTTTTCACCACATTGACTGTGGAAGAAAATCTTATGCTTGGAGCTTTCACCTCCACAGATACGGACCGTATTCAAAAAAGCCGGGCCTGGATTTATGATCTTTTTCCGCGTCTGCAAGAACGTCGTAAACAATTGGCAGGAACGTTAAGTGGTGGGGAACAGCAAATGCTGGCCATGGGCAGAGCTCTTATGGCTAATCCACAAATTTTACTTCTGGATGAGCCAAGCCTTGGGCTGGCCCCTATTTTGGTCAAGTCCATTTTTGATACTGTGCGGGAAATCAACAAATCTGGAGTCACAGTTATTTTAGTGGAACAAAATGCCAAAGCAGCATTAAAACTTGCGGATCGGGGTTATGTCATGGAAGTAGGCAAAATTGTTTTGGCTGATTCCGCTGCCAATTTACTGGAAAACAAACAAGTTCAGCAGGCCTATTTGGGTGGTGGGCATTAAATATCTCAACCTGTTGGGAGGACAAACCCTCCTCTAAAAGCATTGTTGATACTGATAAAAATCATCTCCAAAAAAAAAATTCTACTCTTCTTTTCTACGCAATAGCCCGTGCTCCAAAAGTAATACACTGAGTGTCCCCACAACAAAACCATTTCCTGCTACTGGAATCAACGTCTTGGGAAAAGTGGCAATAACTTCTGTTGGCAAAAAAGAAACCAACACACTGATCATCACCGGTACGCTGATAATCATGGCATCATGAAAGGTAAACTCCTGGGAACCAAAAGCGACCATCAAACCGGCAGCCAATTGCAACCCCATGATATACAAAAGAATTGTGCCAATGACCACGGCAGGTATATCCCAAATCATGGCAATGGCCGGGGGCATAAAAGAAATCAAAGCAAGGCACAACGCAGCAGGTACAAAGCAGATCCGCGAAGCATTGCCATTGGAAGAAATAATGCCTGCTGTTAAAGAGAAGTTCACCAGGCCAATGACTCCCCAAAAACCAGCAATAATATTGGATAAGCCCGTAACCACCATGCCTCTGGTCAAGCGCCTCTCCATATTGGAAGGCCGCAAAAGCTTACCCAAGGACTCAATGGACCCAAGGTCATTGATTGCCAAAGCAAGAAAACAAATAAGAAAGGAAAGCACCAACCCCAGATCCCAGACAAAGTGGATATTCCAGTGGGTGAGCATGGAAGAAAACAAGGGTAAATCAGCATGAACAATGGTCCCTGCGGATGGAAGAAACACGAGGCCTGCAAGACCTCCCACCACCAGGGCCCAAACCAGCATGGTCGAACGCCATACTCCCCGCAAAAGCCGATCTCCGGCTATCATGGCCAACAGCAAAACCAGAGCAAAGAGCAAATTGCGACCCACTTGGTCTGGGCTTGGAGCAGTCAACATTAATTTAAGAATTGTGGGGGTGATGGTTAAGGCAATAAGTATTAAAATCGTGGCCACAACCCTTGAGGTAAAAAGCTTGGCTACATAACGAAAAAGTCCTGAAGCACAAAGGGCGGTCAAAAACATACCACCTATGGCCATGCTACTGTAAATAGCGTTAAAATCATGGTTACCACTGGATATAATACCCACCAAAAGGATCACTGCCGGACCAACGACCAAGGGTAAACGGTGCCCAAAAAATATTTGGATAATCAAGGTCATGGCAGTTAAAAACAATAATTTTTGCATATAAAATAATTGGGCAACAGACTCAGAAAAGTGCAAAGATGCAACGATCTTGCCCATAATAATAACCGAAACCCCTGTTACTGCCAGCCATTGTAGCCCATAAAGCAGTAATGCACCCCAAGCAGGACGATCATTAATACCATAACGAATAAAAGAGGGTCTCATAAGCATCAGATGGGTTTATGTTGTGTTGAAAACAAGGATCTCATGCGTTGTACACCCAGAGATTACAACTTAACTCTGGGCTGAACAGATGAGGCATTAGGACTGGTCAACAAGTGTACCAGCATCTCCTGGGCCTGATCAAGGGTACAACATTCATCAATATTTTGCTGTAAATAGGAACGAATGGGAGTTATCATTTGTAAGGCATGGTCAACTTCTGCGTTGGACCCCGGTGCATAGGCGCCAATATTGACCATATCTTCCACTCGATTATAGGTAGCCAAGAGATGTATAAGCTGCTGGACCAAGGCAATGACCTTTTTGTCTGTCACATCTGAACTCAACCGACTAATACTTTTGAGCACATCAATAGACGGATAGTGCCCCTGATCGGCCAGTTCTCTGGTCAAAACAATGTGTCCATCCAAAATGGACCGCACCGCATCAGCCACAGGCTCGTTAAAATCATCTCCTTCCACGAGCACTGTATAAATACCCGTGATACTTCCCTTGGCCGAACGACCGGCCCGCTCTAAAAGACGAGGCAGGTGAGAAAAAACAGTGGGCGTATATCCACGTGTGGTAGGTGGCTCCCCTGCTGCCAGCCCCACTTCTCGTGCGGCCATGGCAAAACGAGTCACAGAATCCATCATCAAGAGTACGTCTTGTCCTTGATCACGAAAAAACTCAGCCATGGCTGTGGCTGCATAGGCAGCCCGCATACGTACAAGGGGCCCTTGATCTGAAGTTGCCACCACCAAAACAGACCTGGCTAACCCCTCAGGACCAAGATCTTTTTCTATAAAATCCACAACCTCACGTCCGCGTTCCCCAATCAAGCCAATAACATTGACATCTGCTGAAGTGTATCTGGCAATCATACCCATCAGGGTACTTTTGCCCACACCAGAGCCAGCCATAATACCTACACGCTGACCTTTACCCAAGGTCAAAAGTCCATTAATGGCTCGGACGCCAACGTCCAAAGCATCACTAATACGCGGTCTGGTCAAAGGGTTGGGGGGATCTGCATGCAAGGGGTAATACCTGGCCGGAAGGATGGTCTTGGCTGGGTCAAGCGGTACGCCAAAGGCATCCACAGCCTGGCCCAAATATCGATTGCCCACAGGAAAATGGGGTGGGGTACTGGTATTACGGATAAGACTGCCAGGACGTACACCGCGCATTTCACCATAAGGCATGAGTAAAATAACATCGTCACGAAAGCCAACCACTTCAGCGTTGATACTTCGGTTGCCTTTGTGATCAGGAATAAGCTGACAAACAGACCCCAACGGGGCCTTGATGCCCTTGCCTTCAGCGACTAAACCCACAACCTTGGTAATCTTTCCATAGGCTTGAGCTGGTTGTAAGCTCGATAAAAGTTCCAGGGTTCCTTGCAGATCTACAGTCATGGCTCCACATAACCATCAAAAATATTTCTCACCTGTTCAAACCTGGAAGAAATAGAGTTATCAATCACTCCTTCACCACTTTCCAGACGGACTCCCCCAGGCGCTACATCGTGAGCTGTACGTAAAATAATTTCTGGCAGAGCAGGCTGGTCAACTTTGGCCTGGGCAAGAATTTGCTGTGCATGGTCAGTGTCTTCAGGGCAAACGTACATGGTGACCACAGACTGAGCATGAATTTGGGTCACAGATTCCTCAAAAAGAGCGCTTAGAGCCTGAAAACGATGCTCCTCAAGCATAACTCCAAAAGATTTTTCAAAAGCCAAACGCAGAATTTGGAACAAAACATCTTTGTGTTGCGAAAAAACCTCTTCTTTGGCCTGAACCAAAGCATGTTCAAGGCTGTCCAAAAATTTGACAACTCGTTGTTTCTCCACCTCTACCTGTTCCTGGGCATCCTGTTTACCAGCCCGATATCCCTCCTCTTTCGCCTGGTTCCGAATGCCTTCAGCTTCCGCCAGGGCCTGCTCCAGAATTTCCCGAGCTTTTTTCTGAGCTCGTTCACGGACCTGGTCCATATATCTTTCCTCGGTTTCAGTATTCCAGAAAACAGTTTCTGGCCGATCGAAATGATGTAAGGAGCGAGATTGTAAGCCATAAATAATACGACTCTGGCTATGAGGCGATGACTGATCAGACAAGAACTTCCCCTCCACTGCCAGCAATAACAAGGCGCCCTTCAGCTTCCAGACGACGAACTTGTTTGACAATATTTTGTTGTGCAGCCTCAACTTCTGACAATTTGACTGGCCCCATGATTTCCAAATCTTCACGAATCATATTCCCAGCACGTTCTGAAAGATTTTTGAAGAACTTGTCTTTGAGTTCATCAGGAGATGTCTTCAGGGCCAAGGTCAGATCTTCATTACTTATCTCTTTGAGCACTTCACGAATGCCTCGATCATCGATCTTCAATATATCCTCAAAAATAAACATGAGTTGCTTGATTTCATCAGCCAGCTGGGCGCTATCTTCTTCAATATCAGCCATAATTTCTTCTTCTGTAGCTCGATCAATGGCATTTAAAATCTCCGCCACAGCATTAACACCACCCACTTTACGACCTTCCTTGCCCCCAATGGCAATGAGCTGGCTTTGTAAGACCCGGGAGACTTCCACCAGCATCTCATCAGCAACAGCTTCCAGTTTGGCCAGGCGTATAAGCACTTCTGGGCGTACTCCTGGCGCCAGATGCTGCACCAGGTTACCCGCACTTTCCGGAGGAAGATGTCCCAAAATAAGGGCCAAAGTTTGAGGATGCTCGTTTCTTAAAAGTTGTGCTAAAATTTTAGGACTAACATTTCCCAACTCCTTAAACGGTGCTGGCCCAGAATCAAAATCCAATTCATCCAGAATATATCGGGCAGTGTCAGAGTCCAGGTTGGAAGAGATCATCTTGCGGACCTGTTCTGGCCCACCATAGAGCATTTCCTTACCCAACGTCATGGATTGGTTAAATTCCCGCAACACTTCTTCCGCCTGCTCTTTGGAAATAGTGTCGAGCTTGGCCATGGCTTTGGACACAGCCGAAATCTCGGATCGCTCGAATTTTTTAAATGCTTCCGAAGCAAAAGCATCGCCCAGCGCGAGGATGAGTATGGCCGTTTTTTGCGGGCCAGTAAGTTTTGTACCTGTTGCCACTTAGGCTTCTCCTTGTGTCAACCATTGGCGCATAATCACCACTGCCTGATCCATATTTTGTTCGACCAACTGTTGCGCAACATGCTTGGCATTTTCAATACGCTTGGCACTATCCACTGCTGCCAAATCATCTTCACTCATCCCTTCCGTCAAGGCCATCAGCTCTTCGGCTGGAGATAATTGAGCTGTAGTATCCGCAGCTGTAGGCTCGGCAATTTTAGGTCGAATTAATGCCAGAACTATTGGCCGGGCCACAAAAAGCAGAAACAGAAGCACAATAAGGGTATTGAGAAGGGGCTTGCCAAAAAGGTGAAAATACTGCGAGGCCACCTCAATCAAAGGCTGTGGTTCACTGTCCATAAGATCACCAAAAGCCACGGAAGAAACTTCAATGGCATCTCCCCGTTCATCGTCAAAACCTACTGCCCGCTGAGTTAACTGCCTGATCTGTATGATTTGTTCTGCATTTAACGGTTCAAACATTGTTGAGCCATCTTCTTGGGCCATATACTTCCCGTCAACCAAAACCGCAACGCTCAGACGCTTGATACTGCCAATGGGACTAACAATTTGCTGCTCTTCACGATTAATATCAAAGTTAGTTGTTGAGGCAGTGCGAGTGCTTTCCTGAGCAGTCCCTGAAGCAAGGCGGTCATTTTCTCCCTGATAATTGGGGTCTGGAGTCCCACCATCAACATTGGCACTTCCCCGGCTTTCTTCTTCACTTTTAACTTCACTCCGTACCACTGCAGATTTGGGATCAAAAATCTCCTTGCGGATAGTGGTCCGACTGAAATCCAGATCAGCATTGACCCGAGCGATAACTTTGCCTGCACCCACAATGGGAATAAGCAATTGCTCAATGCGCTGCTCAAGATCACGTTGCAGGGCATGTTGATATTCCAGCTGGCTGGAAGAAAGCCCGGCTATATCTTTATCTGATCGGGGCTCATACAGCACCTTACCCCGGCTATCAGCCACAGTGACATGTTCTGCATCCATACCCTCCACACTGGTAGATACCAGATTGACAATGGCTTGCACTTGCTGTGCGCCAAGAGCTCTGCCCCCTCTAAGCTTGAGCATAATGGCTGCTGAAGGAGGAGCCTGTTCTTCAATAAAAAGACTCTTACTGGGGAGCACCAAATGAACGCGAGCACTTTCAACCTCAGGAAATTCAGAGATGGTTCGCGATAGCTCTCCTTGCAATGCCCTTTGATAATTAATGTTTTGTACGAAATTGGTCTGGCCAATATTGGTTTCATCGAAAAGTTCAAACCCAACGCCCTGGCCATGCAATGAACCTTGCCCGGCAAGTTTTAATCGAGATTCATAGACCAAATGTGCAGGCACCAAAACTGTCGAACCAGCGTCACTGATCTGATAAGGAATTTTTTCCTTTTGCAGATAGGCAATAACCGTGGCTGCGTCTTCTTGGTAGAGCTGGGAATACAGCACCTTGTAATCCGGTCGATTTATCCAAAAAATCATTCCCAAAAACGCTACCAACACTGACGCCAGCAAACCGCCAAGCAAAACACGATGCGCCAAAGATTTGTTGTTCAGATAATCCTTGGCCTTGGACAGAGAATTTTGCAGAAAAGGGGGCATGGTCAAACCTCGTATGTATACAACCAATTAAAACTGAATACGCATTAACTCTTGATAGGCCTGCATGACTTTGTTGCGCACTGCGGAAGTCATATCCATGGCTAATCCTGCTTTTTGCAGGGTGATCATCAGTTCGTGGACATTTTGACTTTTTCCCGATGCAAATTCTTCAATCATACGCATATTATCTTGTTGCAAAGCATTCACCTTGCCCAAGGAGTCACTGAGGGTTTGTGAAAAGGACGTAGTGGCTTCTTTGGTATTTTTTAGGCCTGAAATACTTTGAGAAGCGTTTAAAAGATCGTTGGCAGCAGTATACGCCTTAATAGCTAACGGTGTGGTTGCCATGTGCATCCTCCTAGATATTGAACAAGAATTTAACGACCAATTTCCAGGGCCTTAGTAAACATGGCTTTGGCCGTAGTAATGGTTGAAACATTGGCTTCATAGGCGCGCATGGCTGACAGCATGTTCGTCATTTCTTCCACCACATTGATATCTGGATAACTGACATACCCTTCTTCATCAGCATCTGGGTGCCCTGGCTCGTAAACTCGGCGCAGACCACGGCTGTCATTTTGAATAGAGTCCACACGAACTCCCTTGATTTCGTCATCCAGAGCAGATTTCATTACTTTTAGGAAAGGGCTGTCCACTTCTGTTTCCTTAAAAATAATTTCTTTACGCCGATAGGGGCCACCACCAACAGTGCGTGTGGTTTTGGCATTGGCCAAATTCATGGACACAACATTTAAGTGTGTACGTTCGGCCTTTAGTCCCGAAGCTCCAATATCTATGGCGGTCATGAAATCCATTATTTTGCTCCTTCCTGAATGGTCTGCTTGAGTCCAGAAAAGTTCTTCTGAATAACTGTAGCCAAGGTGGTGTACAGCAAATTATTTTTGGCCATGGCTGACATTTCCTTATCCAGATCAACATTATCTATACCCTGGATAACACGGGGCACCAGTTCTTTGGTCACAGAAGCCTCAGTATCATCGACAGAAAACTTGCTGGGCATATGCTTGGGATGGGTCCTCGAGACTGCGCCACTATCAGCAAGACCCAGGGCGGACTGAAGATCTTTTTCAAATTCCAGGGTCCGTGCCTTGTATCCAGGAGTATTGATATTGGCCAAGTTGGAACTGACAATGTTTTGACGCTGGAGTTGGAAATCCATCACTTTGGCTGTTACATCCATATGTCTCGGAAACATACTTTTCATAATATAACCTCATGTAATTGCGAGCAAAATATTTTTAATTGATCCCAAAAATACTCATTGTTTCCTGTCTAATTGCAATGACCATTCCAATTTAAAACATAGAGATATTTCCTTGAAAAACATGGTGTTACTATCTTGACAATTCATATTATGAAAAAAGTCCTAGTACATAAAATATTTGGCATTCATGTTGCTTATACCTTCACATCTGATCAAGACTATCTGATTTTCTGACAAGGAGGAAAAATTATGAGTTCACATCTGGATTATGAAATCAACAAGGAATTGGGCGAATGTTATTTGTTCATGGGTGAATTGGACAAAGCAGAAAGCTACTATGAAAAGGCAGCTGGCAGTAACGGAGTTCATCCTGATCCGTATTTGGGGCTGGCCACTATTGCTGTACAACGTGGCGATTTGGGCCGGGCCCTGTCCTTATATCAAAAGGCCAATGACATTGTGCCTACGGACAAGTCTTTGGCCGGCATGGGCCTTATCAACGCCCAACAAGGAGACCATTCTTCTGCATTTACCTTTTTTACACAGGCTCTGGACGTCAATCCAGAAAATATGATCGCTCTCTTTGGTCTGGTCCAGGCAGCACATGTTCTTGGTCGTACGGCTGATGCCATCGTTCCCCTGGGACGATATCTGGATCTGAATCCAACCAAGAGTGAAGTGCGTTATGCCTTGGGCGGTTGTTTAAGCAGTTGCGGCCGTGTTGAGGAAGCCAAAAAACAGCTGGCACACACCCTGGAGTTGGACCCTGACTATGCACCTGCAACAGAGCTCCTGTCTCAATTGTAATTTTGATATCTTGCCAAAGTCTATCTTGTTTCAGGTCATGTCCTCCCTTGTCTGTCTCTGTTGATGAGGGTGGGCTTAAAAGCCTGCCCTCCTTGTGCCTTCTTGCATCTTTGCTCCAAAGCTGGCAGGGGCACAACATTAACGACAAAGGAGAGCAGCATGGACATGCTACCAATTCGCCGGGCTATCCTCAGTGTCACAGATAAAACTGACCTTGTGGACTTTGCCCATTTTCTAGATGGTTTTTCTGTGGAGTTGATCTCCACTGGCGGGACCTATCAGGTCTTGGCTCAAGCCGGACTAAAAGTACGCCCAGTGAGCGAACTCACTGGATTTCCAGAAATTTTGGATGGTCGGGTCAAAACCCTGCACCCCCATATTCATGCTGGAATTTTGGCCAGCAAAGATAATCCCAGGCATATGCAGACCTTGCAGGATCGTGGCCTGGCACCCTTTGATCTCGTGTGTGTCAATCTTTACAATTTTTCTAAAGCTGTGCGCCAAGGTCTGGCTGACACCGATGCAGTGGAACAAATAGATATTGGCGGACCAACCATGCTCAGGGCTGCAGCCAAAAATTTTTACTCTATAGCTGTTTGCCCTGATCCGACCTTGTACAGCCAGGTTATGCAGGAAATGAAAAAATATAATGGCTCCCTGACCTTGGCTTTTAGAAAACGCATGGCCGTGACCACCTTCAAGGCTACTGCTGATTATGACAGTATGATTGCCAAATACTTGGCAGGCTCTGACCACATTGCCTGAGACAGTCTGGATTTGCTCATTGTCCACCAACAGTTCTGGCAATGGCAATAAAAAATTGATGCTTCCCCTGGCTCTACTTGGATAAGGAGATTTCTTATCGCCTCCAAACCTCTGGGCAATCTTGTTGGGCTTAAACCCAGTCAAATTACTGCTATTTCCCGTCTTTATAACCGACGCTTCCCTAATCAGGGTGGCTTTACTCTGGAACAAGCCCGTGAGCTCTGCCTTCTCAGTAAAGCTATCAGCCGCCAGCTAGGTGTGCTGATCAATCGCAAGGGTGTGCCCATCATGGTCTTGGTAGGTGAAGCAGACAAGATTATTATCCCTGAACTCAGTCGTCACCGCCAGGCTGATTCCAGACTGTCTGGATTACGTCTGATACACACCCATCTGGACGCAACTTTGCTTACCCAAGACGATCTGATGGACATGGTCTTTTTACGTCTGGATGCGCTCTGCGTCTTAACCATTGACCGCCATAGCTCTCCGCAACTATGCCAAATCGCCCATCTTCTACCGCCCAATGTCGAAGAAAAACCCTATGTGGTGTACCCAGCCATGAACTGGGATGAAGTTGACTTTGATTTTGAGGCCAATGCTCTGGCTTTGGAAGACGAATTGGCACGCTCAGGCCAAGGGGGCATAAGCACAACCAACGCTGGCACAGCTATTTTGATCAGTGTGGGCACACGCCCCAAAAATGAGCAGGAACAATCCCTGGCAGAACTGGCTGAATTGGCACGCACCGCTGGACTGGAAGTGGTGGATATTGTGGTGCAACGTATCGGTAAAACAAATCCCAAATTAATTCTTGGGCGAGGCAAGCTGGCAGAACTGGAAACGCTGGCCTTACAAAAAAATGCCTCAATCCTTGTTTTTGATCAGGAATTGACCCCCACCCAACAACGCAACTTGAGTCAGATTACTGAACGCAAGGTGTTAGATCGCACCCAGCTTATTTTGGATATTTTTGCTCAGCGGGCCCAAACACGAGAAGGAAAACTCCAGGTGGAGATGGCCCAGCTCAAATATATGATGCCTCGATTGGTGGGACAAAACCGAGCTCTTAGCCGCTTGACAGGGGGTATCGGGGGCCGAGGCCCAGGGGAAACCAAATTGGAAATGGATCGTCGAAAAATCCGTGACCGGATCACACAACTTAAAATTGCCCTTAAAAATGTACGCAAACATCGCCAGGCCACACGAAGTCGTCGGGACAAAGCCGGACTGCCTGTAGTTTCCCTGGTTGGATATACCAATGCTGGAAAATCAACATTATTAAATACCCTGACCAACAGTAACGTCTTGGCAGAGAATAGACTTTTCGCAACCTTGGATCCCGTCAGTCGCAGACTGCGCTTTCCAGAAAATCGTGAAATTATCTTGACTGATACTGTGGGCTTTATTCGTCATTTACCCGATGACCTGCGTGAAGCCTTTATGGCCACCTTGGAAGAGCTTAATAATGCGGATTTGCTCATCCATGTTGCGGATGCCTCACACCCAGAAGTGGATCAACAATTGGATGCAGTAGAAAAAATTTTACGAGATCTCAAAATTGAGGACATTCCCCGCATTTTAGCCCTGAATAAAATGGATTGCTTGCCAGATGCACAACGTGAAACCCTCACCTTCCTCCATCCAGAGGCTCTGTTTATATCTGCTTTACACCCGGACTCATTGGTAAGTCTGGTGGATAAAATAAAAAGCCTTTTGTGATTCTTCTGTGTATAGTGGGGACAATGAGGCCAGTACGTTTTTAAAAATCAGTCATAAAAACGAATTTGCACGTTGGGATTTTGTCGCCATGCATCAAATTTTTTTCTCAACCACTGTTTGAACAGATTGCGGGTCAAGGGAAAAAGAATCAAAAGTCCCGCAGCATCCGTTATGAGCCCTGGAACAACTAACGCCATACCAGCTAAAAAAATAAGTAGTCCATCAAGCAAATCTTCCGCAGGCATAAACCCTTGTGCTAAATTTTCACGCACTCGAAGCATCACAGACAGCCCTTGCATGTGTGCCAAATATGCCCCAGCCATTGCCGTAACAATAACCAGAGCGATAGTTGGTAGCACACCAATCATACTCCCAATACTGATGAGCACATACAGCTCAGCTATGGGCACAAGCACAAAAAAAAGAAAAAGTTTCCCCACTTATCCCTCTCCAAAGGCGAGCTGATTCATGGTTTCCCGATCACGAAGGCCCAGAAAATACAGCACTCCATCCAAACCCACATTGGAGATAGCCTGGCCTGCACCTTCACGCACTACAGGTTTGGCATGAAAGGCAATGCCCAAACCAGCCACATCAAGCATGGGCAGATCATTGGCGCCATCACCCACAGCAATGACCTGGGCCAAAGAAATTTGCTCCTTGGCGGCAATTTCTCGCAAAAGCCTGGCCTTACCAGGACCATCAACAATGTCACCCACCAGATTACCTGTCAGGAGTCCATCCCGGATTTCCAGCTCATTGGCATGAACATAGTCTATGCCCAAATGGGCTTGCAAACGGTAACCAAAATATGTGAACCCACCAGACAAAATGGCAATGGTGTACCCCAAACTTTTCAATGTTCGGATTAAATGCTCAGCACCTTCGGTTAAAGGTAAGGTATCCGCAACCTCTTCCAGAACTGATACTGGTAAACCCTCTAGCAGACGAACACGTTCACGCAAGCTCTGGCTAAAGTCCAATTCCCCCCGCATGGCTCGTTCGGTAATACTTGCTACTTGTTGCCCTACTCCAGCTCGTTTGGCCAATTCATCAATGACTTCAGCCTGAATCAAGGTGGAGTCCATATCAAAGCAGACCAAACGCCGAATACGGCGAAAAGCGGTATCTTCCTGAAAGCCAATATCAATCCCCTGCTGCCGAGAGAGATCTAAAAAAGCAGCACGCATGGCAGAAATATCTCGTGGCGTTCCGCGCACAGAAAACTCTACACAGGCTCTGGGTGTAGCCGGAACATTGATCAAGGACCGCCGTCCTGTCAGCCGCGTGATATTATCAATGGTCAGATTGTTATCCGCCACAATCTGGGCCAGCAGGGTGAGGTGTTCAGCAGTCAAAGTCCGCCCCAAAAGAGTGACAATATAGCGTTTGCGTCCCTGCATGGTTACCCAGGATTCATAATTGTCCTCGGAAATAGGAGAAAACTTAAGAGTTAGACCTTGGGTATGAGCCCAGAACAATAAGTCTTTGACCACAGGGCAACTCTGATTTTCCCTGGGTACTTCTATAAGTACACCCAAAGATAATTCTTCATGAATGACTGACTGGCAAATATCCAAAATAGTCACTCCAGACTGGGCCAATTGCCCCATAATGCCTGCCAAAAGACCATTCCGGTCTGCTCCAGAAATTTGAATTAAAATTATTTCTCGCATAATTATTTGTGCATAAGCCCCCAAGTACGCATGGCTACCCACTCCAATGTTACCGCAGGTTGTGCACCAAGGCGTAAACTTTCCAGGGCATTTTCAATAATAACACAGGTCTGACGCATGGAAACCACATCCAAACGCCTGCTTAAAATCTGGGCCAGGTTGGAAACTGGAACACCATAACCAGCCTGTACCAAAGACCGTTGCACTTCACGTAAAATACGTCCAGCCAGGTCTGTATCCACAGCTCCCTTTTTGCTGGTACAATCCAAAAGATTGCCGCGGCCCGTTTGTATAAACTCACCCAATTTGTGCATCCAGTCTTGTAATTGAGGGTCACTTTCCTCAATCCTTGGCCAACTCAAGGTCAGTACAAAACTTCGAGAAACCAGTGTGGGCAAAAGAATTTCCCGAGTGGGAGCCAAAAGGACAAAGATATTACCCGGTCTTGGCTCTTCCAGGGACTTGAGCAAGGCATTGGCCGCAGCAGGAGTTAAGGCTTGGGCTTCGGCCACAACCACAACTCGATAACCATGCCCTACAGGAGGATCACTGAGTACAGTGCGAATATCACGGATAGTTTCAATGGAAATGGTACCTAAAGCGCCATCCAAAAAAATAAGATCGCGATAGGTATCTTCAATAATCTGGACACAAAGACGGCATTGCCCGCACGGTGCATGCTCTTGCTGACAATGAAGACGAGCAGCCCAAAACAGGCTCAAATTGCGGCGTTCCTCAATGGTTCCGCCTTCAAGCAACAAAGAACTGGGTGGATATGAGGCCAATCGATCCAAAAATGTCCTCACCCGGGACTGACAAGCAATAGTCTGGCTCCAAAGCATGCCGTACAAAAATAAACGTATGCTAGGAACGGATAATGGTTTGATCTCGGTCCGGACCCACAGAAACAATACCTACCGGGATACCCAATATTTCTTCAATGCGCGCAATGTAGTCTCGAGTGGTCTGGGGCAATGCATGGTAATTGCGACAACCAGAAATATCCTCCTGCCAACCTGGAAGGGTTTCATAGACAGGCTGAACTTGGGCCATGCCATTTTCTTCTTGTGGCGGGTAGGTTATTTCTTGTCCTTTATATTGGTAAGCCACACAAATTTTCAATTCATCCAGGCCACCCAAGACATCGAGTTTGGTCAAAGCGATTTCCGTTGGCCCATTAAGACGCTGAGACTCACGCAACACAACCAAATCCAGCCAGCCGCAACGACGTTTGCGGCCAGTAGTGGCACCAAACTCTGCCCCTTGAGTTTGCAAATAGCTACCAACTTCATCTTGAAGTTCTGTGGGAAAAGGCCCAGCCCCCACACGAGTTGTATACGCCTTGACGATGGCCACAACACGTTCAAGCATATGCGGTGAACATCCCGCCCCTATAGCAGCACTGCCGGCAACAGTATTGGAAGAGGTCACAAAGGGATAGGTACCATGATCTATATCCAGATGCGTACCCTGAGCTCCTTCAAAGAGGATTCCTTGGCTCGCATAGTCCTGAATAATTGTAGAAATATCACCAAGATAGGGGGCTAAACGCCGGGCAATGGGGAGAAGCTGATCAAAGATACCTGCTGCTGATAGTGGCACCTGGCCATACAACCCTTGGAGCAGAGCATTCTTTTCAACCAAAGCTTTTTCAATTTTATGTCGCAGCAAAGGCTCATTCGCCAGATCTGCGGCGCGAATACCAATACGAGCGGCTTTATCTTCGTAGCATGGACCAATACCCCGACCTGTGGTTCCAATTTTATCAGCACCTGATTTGAAATTTTCACGAGCTCCATCAATAGCCCGGTGATACGGCATAATCAGTTGGGCTTTATTGCTGATCACCAGCCGTGCAGGGCTGACATCCACTCCAGACATCTCCAGCTTGTCCATTTCCGCACAAAAAACAAAAGGATCGAGTACCACACCATTACCAATGAGGCATTTTTTGCCCTGATGCAAAATACCAGAAGGAATAAGATGCAAAATAGTTTGCTGACCATTGACAACCAGGGTGTGTCCAGCATTATTACCCCCCTGAAAACGAACAATGGCGCCAACTTCCGTGGTCAACAAATCAACAATTTTTCCTTTTCCCTCATCGCCCCATTGGGCACCAATAACAACTATATTGGCCATAAATCTGGTCTCCTTGTCTTGGTGTTACGCCCCTTTGCACAATGGCAAATGGCTTTCATCTGTACGAGGCGGTTGACAATGTGTCAATTTATCTTGCTCATTGTTTTGCCGCATGTGGTCTTGTTTTCTCAATCCAGGTCCAAAAATCCAGGTTTGCCGTTTGAAACAGTGCGTGCTAGGTGCGTTTCTTTCAGCTTCTTTGTAGGGGATTCCCAAATAATTTTGGAGAAAATATGTCTAATCTCAAAAAAATGTATCATACCATGCATACAGATCCTTTCCCTGAGACCTTAACCCTGACTCTGGGCCAGCAGACCATCAGCTATAGGAAAAAAACCTGGGATATTGATGGCACACAAATGGGGCTGCGTTATGGTGAAAATCCAGATCAGCCAGCTGCTCTGTATGCAATTGCCTCGGGAGCACTCACCCTGGGCGGAGTAAGTTTTCAACAAGGACAACACAAACTGGTCTCTGCTTTGACGGAAGACAACCTTATTCAGTTTGGTAAGCACCCTGGAAAAATCAATCTCACCGATGTAGATAACGGCATAAATATTTTACAATATCTTACGGCCAAGCCCGCAGCAATTATCCTCAAGCATAACAATCCCTGTGGTGCAGCGTGGTCCGATGACGGACTGTATCCTGCTCTGGCCAAAGCTTTTACTGCGGACCGCATTGCCGCCTTTGGAGGTACCATTGTCGTCAATCGGCCTGTAGATAAAACCTGCGCCCAATGTATAACTTCCAGTTATTTTGAAGTCATTGCTGCCCCAGACTATGATGACCAAGCGGTGGAACTTCTCAAAACGAAAAAAAATTTGCGGATCATTCGTATTCCTGCTTTAGGACATTTGGAACAGGTTATTGGTATTCCATTTCTGGACATCAAATCTTTGCTCGATGGCGGCCTGATTCTTCAATCATCATTTTGTAATCGTATTTTGAATCCAGCTGATTTTCTTGCAGCTGAAGCAACCAAGGATGGCACCACATATCTGGCACGCAGGCCCACTACCCAAGAAGCTGAGGACCTGCTTTTTGCTTGGGCAGTGGAAGCTGGAGTTACTTCCAATTCTATTATTTTTGCTCGCAATGGAGCAACCATTGCCATTGGTACTGGTGAACAAGACCGGGTAGGATGTGTGGAGCTCACCATCCAGAAGGCATATACCAAGTATGCGGATCGACTGGCTTTTGAACGTCATGGTCTGTCTTTGTACGAGCTGAAGGAACAAGGACAAACCAGTGCAGATCTGGCTCAGGCCTTATCTGCAATTTTACAGGAAACCAAGGCCAACAAAGGAGGCTTACCTGGGTCTGTCCTGGTTTCTGATGGTTTTTTCCCTTTTCGTGATGGAGTCGATCTGGCCATTGCTCAAGGGGTAACCGCCATTGCCCAGCCTGGAGGCTCCATTCGTGATCCTGAAATCATTCAAGCCGTTAATGAAGCCATCCCGCAGGTGGCCATGGTTTTCACTGGTCAAAGATCATTTAAACACTAATGTACTACCCTGCTAAGGTATGCGTAAAAGCTACTTCAAGCAGCGCGCTTTATGCGCATAAGGCCTTTTATGTCTGCCATGAGTACCCCACAAGCTGGGTGTATTGTCGAGTTTTTGCAAAACAACCAACCCGTGATTGCTTGGGTGTTGGAGATACAAGGAGCAAGATTACGTCTTTTCACTGCCAGCCAGCGTGAAATGAAATTGCCCATTTCCAGAGTCTTACCCTGGATCGGGCCACAATACTCCACAGGAGCCAGTCGCCAGGAAATACTTGACCACCTGCTTACTCATCACGGCCAACGTGAGCGAATAGCAGATTCTGTGGACACCCTGGAAATTTGGGAGCTGGCCCAAGGAGAAGTGGAAGAAGCAGAAATAGACTGGTTTGCCAGCCTTATTGGTGAATCTGATGACGCAGACCAAAGAGCCGGACTGGGCCGAAAACTCCTGCAAACCAAAACCCACTTTCGATTTACCCCACCCAAATTTGAAATCTATTCTCTGGACATTGTTGAGCGTCGCCAAGAAGAATTGCGCAAGGCTAAAGAACGTGAACGCCTGGTGGGCTTTGGGCAGGATTTTTTACGTGCGTTGTGGGAGCGTTTTTGCAAACGAAAACAATTCTTGCCTGAGACCAACCCAGAGCAGGAAGAGCGGTTACGTGATCTTTTGATGACTCGCATTACTAGTCCTGATGATCGGGATTCAGAGGCATTATGGAAGGTCATGAGCCAGGGATTGCCTGAAGACCCTTTTTTACCTCTCTATTTAGCCCAGGCGTGGGGTATTGTTACACAACATTTCAATGTGCATCTGGCCCGGGCTGGATACGCATGGAGCTCGCAATGGGCCGAAAAACATACGGAAGCCATCTCCACCATTAAGGCCACAGTTCTCTCCAGGGCAGCTGAGCCCATTTTTAAGATTATGACCATAGATGCGGCCAGTACCCAAGATTTGGATGATGGTTTTTCTTTGGAAAAAACAAACACTGGCTATCTTCTGCACCAGGCTCTGGCCTGTCCTGCCCTAGGTTGGGAATTTGATTCTGCCTTGGACCGAGATGTCCAACACCGCTACACCTCTTTGTATCTGCCCGAGGGGACCAGTCACATGCTTCCCCAAGAGCTGGGCACTGGTTTTTTTAGTCTGGCCAAAGGACAAAAACGGCCTGCCCTGGTTATTACTTTTGATCTTGATGAGCAGGCCCGGCTCCGCTCCTGTTCTCCTCAAGTGGCCTGGGTGCATATCAATACAAATTGGACTTTTACAGAAGTGGAAGAAGATCTTGCCTCAGATAAAACAACGCTGCTGACCCACGCTCACACTTTGGCCATGCTGCTGCGCCAGCAGCGTGTTGCTGCTGACCATGCTGTCATCATGGAGCAACCTGATCCGCAAATTGTTCTGCAAGGAGATTTGACACAGCCCACAGTCCATATTGTTCAGCCCAAACCTACGCCCAAAGCCCAAATGATCGTCTCGGAATTCATGATCCTGGCCAATAAAACCATGGCTGCCTGGGCATTGGAGCACGACGTTCCTTTGTTATTTCGCACGCAAAACATCACCTTACCTGCAGAAAATGCCGGAGTTTGGAGTGATCCCACAGATATTTATCGATTGATTAATACTATGGGTCCCTCCATTTTGGAATGTGAACCCAAGCGCCATGCAACCTTGGGGGCTACAGCCTATGCTCCTGTTACATCGCCTTTGCGCCGCTATTCTGACTTCATTAATATGGCACAAATTATTGGAAAATTGACGGGCCAAGGGCGCTTGTTGGATAAAAATACCTTGGAAAACTTGCTTCCTGTTCTATCTGCTCGCGCTGAAGCAACGGGACAGGTACAACGTCTGCGTTTACGATACTGGAAATATGAATATTTTCGTCAAAACAGCAAAAAAATGCGCTGGTCCGGAATAATTGTCGATCCTGGATCCATGTTAACCACCATTGCTTTGCCAGATGTGCAACTTTTTTTAAAAGCTCCACGTAAAATTTTTGGTGACAAAGTGCGTGTGGGTCAACGATTTGCCATCCGTATTGGTCGAGTTGATCCTCTGGCCGGTGAAATAAAAATCATTGAGGCTTGGGAAGAGGAATAATCTTGTCCCCTTGGATTTTTTAGCGTAATAGATATAAAGACATGGCAACATTCACAAACCAAGGAGAATAATTATGGCAACAATATTTTGGCTGGCAATAAGTTATTTAATTGGTGCCTTGCCTTTTGGGCTCATTGTATCCAGATCGTGCTGCAATGTTGATCCTCGTCAGCAAGGAAGTGGCAATATTGGAGCAACCAATGTTGGCCGTGTATGTGGCACAAAATATGGTGCTCTGACTTTGGGGTTGGATATTCTTAAAGGATTTATTCCTGTATTTTTAGCATCATTTTTTTCAGACTCAGGTTTTTTTCTCTCCCTCGTAGCTTTAGCTGCCGTTAGCGGTCATATGTTTTCTGTCTTTTTGAATGGTCAGGGTGGTAAAGGCGTTGCAACCTGGGCTGGTGCCTTTGCAGCCATTTCTTTTTCTGGCACTGTATTTTGTGGACTGGTCTTTTTAATTGCTCTCTACTTTTTTAATTATGTTTCTTTAGCCTCCATGACCATGGTAGCTTTGATGCCCATCGTCCTGTTGTTTAAAGGTCATTGGGGTGCTATTCCTCTTGCTCTTGTACTTATGGCTCTCATCTTTTGGAGACACGCAGAAAATATTCAACGCCTAAAAACAGGGGAAGAAAATTCCTGGAAAACTACGAGCTAACGCGATAACTCACCGCATATAAAAAACGCCATAACAACATTGTTATGGCGTTTTTTATGGTCAAGCCAGTCCAAATTTTAATGCAAAACACATGAACTCGCATTGGGCGCATACTCCGGCACTATATTGGACAATTGGCATCTAATATCCTCAGCTTGGAACCTCTCGGCCAAACCAATCAGTGTCTTGATATCCTTAAAAAAATTTGCCTGTACTGCCCCTTCAGAACTTCGTAAAACCATGATCAAATCATGTCCGGTTTCCAACACATCCTCACCCTCGGTAATCAGTTCCTCATATAATTTTTCGCCAGGTCGCAATCCAATGAATTTTATACCAATATCCGCTGGATCCCGACCAGACAAAAGGATCAAATCCCGAGCCAAGTCAGCAATACGTATTGGCTGACCCATTTTAAGCAAAAACACTTCTCCGCCCTGTCCTTGAGCCCCTGCCTGAACAATAAGTTGGGCAGCTTCAGGTATGGTCATAAAATATCGCGTTACTTCTGGGTCTGTCACAGTTACTGGGCCACCACGCTCAATTTGGCTGCGAAAAAGTGGAATGACTGATCCCGACGATCCCAGCACATTCCCAAAGCGTACCGCCATAAATATGGTTTTTCCTCCTGTTAGCCCCAGCATAATCTTTTCTGCTACACGCTTGGAAGCACCCATAACATTGGTGGGACGTACAGCTTTATCCGTGGATACCAACACAAAACGCTGCACGTCATATTCTACAGACAATTCCATGACCACTTGTGAACCAAGAATATTATTGGTCACGGCCTGCCAGGGATTAAGCTCCAGCATAGGTACGTGCTTATATGCCGCAGCATGAAAAACAACTGCTGGCTGATACTGCTGAAATACTGCATCCATGAGCACACGATCTTGTACTTGTCCCAATACAGCCCGGTATGAAGAAAAATCTATCTGGTGTAAAAGCTCCATTTCCATGGAGTAAAGATTTTCCTCTCCAGCATCCACCATCACCAGCAGTCCGGGCTTAAAACGAACAATCTGACGACAGAGTTCCGACCCAATAGACCCTCCAGCTCCAGTAACCAAAACCACTTTATCTTGAAGATATTCTTCAATACCTGGAATATCGAGATGTATTTCCGAACGGCCCAATAAATCTTCATAACGTACATCTGCCAAAGCCTTAATGCTCACCCGACCGCTCACTATATCCTGCAGGGCGGGCATTTTTTTCAATCTAACCCGGGCAGATTCACACATAGCTATAACTTCACGTAGCTGACTTCCTTGCGATCCAGCAGCATTGATGAGTACCTCGTCAATGGCCATCTCCTGAATCAAATGCGGCAGACGGGATACAGGCCCATATATAGGCAGACCATGAATACGACGACCAATACGCACCGCATCATCATCAACAAAGCCAGCCAATTCAAAATTATTGCCTCCCGGCCCCATCATTTCCCGGGCCAGGCGTGCACCAATGTCATCAGCCCCAACAATCAAAGCCCGATATCTGGAGCCATGCCCAACCCCTGCCTCTGAAGATGGGTACATGGCCTCATAGGCGATACGAATAAAAATACGTGCCCCACTGGCCAAAAGAAAGGTCAAAAGAAAATCAAGAATAAAGACTGATCTGGGAAAACCCTGAAACTGGGTGGTCAAGGCAATATAAGCAACCAAAATACATTCAGACAAGATCGCTGCACTGCCAATACGCCACAAGTCGCTTAGACCTGTATAGCGCCACATGCCCCGATACAGGCCAAAAGCACCAAAACAAACCAGTTTACACGCCACAGCTACAGGCAAAATCTCCAGCATGGAGCCCAAAAACATATCTGGAATTTCAAACTCAAAACGAAGGCCATAGGCACTGATAAGCGCCAGAGCAAACAACCCAGCTTCACCCACAATCATGACATAAAAATTTTTATTCTTAAAAAGCTGGGAAGGTGAAAAGGCTCTCATGAGATATCCTTCTAAATTCTATGGACCTATTGTATGAAGCACTAAATGACAGCAAACACCACAGGCTTACATACGAGTTGCAGCACTCATGACCTTGGTGACCACAGCTACGACCTGCTCCATATCTTCAGCGTTCAAAGTCGGATGTACCAAAAAAAGCAAACTGCGCTGCCCAAGGTTGGCGGCCACAGGTAGCGGTTTTTTTGGACTCAAGCCAGTGCGCATAAAAGCCTGTTCTCGATAAATTTCCGGGCAAATTCCAGCCAGGCAAGGTATGCCAGCAGACCGAATTTCCGCAACGATTCGGTCCCGATCCCAACCTTGAGCCAAGGTCGAGAGATCCACAGAAAAATAAAATTTATAATAGGCATGGAAAAAATCCTGGCCTGGGACCTGGATGTCCACTCCAGGCAAATGCCCCAACCCATTGATCAGGATCTGGGCATTTGCCCGGCGCTGGGTCACCCATTGGTCCAGCTTGGACAATTGGATACGGCCAATGGCCGCCTGCATCTCGGTCATGCGCCAATTGGTGCCAAAGGATTCATGGACAAAACGAAATCCACTCCCAATATGGGGTGTATGCATGAGGGTCCAGCTCTTGCCATGGTCCTTATAGGCCCAGGCCCGCTCAAAAGCTGTCTGGTCATCCACAAGCAGCATGCCCCCTTCACCCCCGGTGGTCATGATCTTGTCCTGACAAAAGGAAAAGGCTGCCGCATGTCCCAAAGAACCAACAGGTCTGCCTTTATATTGGGCACCATGGGCCTGGGCGCAATCTTCAATAACAATGAGATCATGCTCCCTGGCGAGGTCCATAATGGGGTCCATGTCACAGGGCCAACCCACCAGATGCACGCAAATAATAGCTTTGGTGCGTGGGGTCAGGACCTGGGCAATGGTTTGGGCGGTGATATTACGTGAAATAGGATCCACATCAGCCAGCACCGGACGCGCTCCCCGAGCCACCACACAGCTGGCTGAAGCAATAAATGTCCAGCATGAGGTAATGACCTCATCCCCTGGCTCAATGCCAAAAGCCTCCAGTGCCAATTCCAGAGCCACAGTGCCATTGGCCAAGCTGATAGCCTGATTCCGTCCTACATAGGCGGCAAATTCCTGTTCAAAAAGCCGACATTCCTGACCTGTCCAATAATTGACCTGGCCTGAGGCCAGGACACGCTCCACTGCCTCGCGTTCGTCTGGGGAAAAAACTGGCCAAGGGGGGAAAGAAGTATTTAGCATATGAAATCCTCTAAATCAGAAAACCGATCTATCCAAAGCCCTGGATGACAAACAGGATCTACTTTACATTGAGTATGAATATTTTGGCCAGCATCACGCACCCCGATAGTTTGCCAACCCAATTGATTGGGTGCTAAAAAATCTTTTTTGGGATTGTCTGCGACATAAATAAAGGTGCAACCCAGAAAATCTTGCATGACTTGATGAAATCTCAAGGGATCAGGTTTGGATCGCCCAGCCCATTCTTCTGAAATATAGGCAGGCAAATGTGCCAGTCCCAGAGCCTTAAGTTTTAAACGTTGAGAAATGGACCTACCATCCGTAAGTATAGCCAAGGCAGCGGATTTTTCCTGCAACTTGCACAAAGTTGTCCTTACGTCTTCAGACAATTTGATACACGGCATATGCAAACGATAAGCCCATAAAAGTGATTCCTTGACCGACATCTCAAGGCGTAAATGTTGAACAAGCCGGCCCAAAAAATCTGTTTCTCCTTGTTCCCTCCAAAGTTTCATCTCTGCCAAAAGATCTTGACCATATAAAGAGATAACAAGTTGCGATACATGGTTGATGCCGGATTCCACATAAGCTGCTTCCGGGTACAATGTATCATCCAAATCAAGGACAACGCAGGTTTTTTTATCAATCCGGAACATGAACGACTACCTTGGCGTCATAGCGGAGCATCAAAAGATTTTCTGTCCAATCTTCAAATTTCCCTATTTCTTGCTGAAGAAAATACTCTCTGACCAGCCAATCTGGATAGTCAGCTCCAGCAGCTGAACTTAGTGGAAATCCGCCTCCAAAACGTGGATTGATCTCAAGACCTTTAATGTCTCCTGATTGGGGGTTTCCAAAAACTTGAATGGTGCAGCAACCACGAAAACCCTTGAGTTTAGACAGTCGCGGCCATAAAAACTCATAGACAAAATGTTTACGCGTAATGCCTTTACTGACCTCTCCTGCCCGAACTTCTATACGTTCACGGGGAACCAGACATTGCAAAGTTCCATACCGATCATAATACCCATCAACTGTATATTCCCTATATTCTGGACCTATGAACTCCATAAAAATATTTTTTTCATTAGCAAGCATGTTATGAGTTAATTCATTTTTACCTCTGATTATGGCTGTCCCAATACTGCTACTGCCATCATAAGGCTTGCAAAAACATGGAAAAGTCAGAGAAGATCGCGCATAAATTGTTGGATAAGGTATATCTATGGATTGAAAGAGCTGACCTGTTTTCCTTTTGTCACGACAAGACATAACCAGGTCACACGAGGAAATAAGTACGATGATGCCATCTCGGGCAAAGTCCTCGCGCAAGGAACATAGGACTGGAAGTTCTGTATCTATAGTAGGAATAACAAGTCGGACTTGTTGATCAAGGCAAAGCTTGTGCAATGCTTGGGCATATCCGCCAGAAGTCACTCGAGGTAACGTAAAATGGCCATCAGCCACATGACAGGCCGCGGACCATTGCGGTACAGCGTCCGCGGCCAAAACTTTTCCATCAAGACCATGATTAATCATGGCTGTTTGAAAATTTTTTAACAACTCAACTCGACGGCCGGCAGAGAGTATAAGAATATTCATGAGCTTTTGTCCTTGGTCCCTGTAAACTTGGGCATGGTTGCTTCACCTGCCGCATTAATACCTTCCCGCCCTAAGACCGCCTTGATGGTCAACCATAAAATCTTCAGATCTAACGCCATACTTTGATTATCCACATACCAAAGATCAAGATTAAACTTTTCTTCCCAACTTAAGGCATTGCGACCATTGACTTGAGCCCAGCCCGTAATTCCTGGTCGAACTTCGTGACGCCGGGCCTGTTCTTTGGAATACAGAGGCAGATATTCCATAAGTAACGGCCTTGGTCCCACCAACGACATATCTCCTTTGAGCACATTCCAAAGTTCCGGCAGTTCATCCAAAGATGTGGATCGCAAAAAACGCCCCCAAGCTGTCAAACGCTGGGCATCGGGCAAGGGCTGCCCGGCTGCGTTTTTCACATCACGCATGGTTCTAAATTTAAACATGGTAAAAGGTTGTCCATGCAGACCCGGACGAACTTGGGTAAAAAATACTGGCGCCCCCAGAACCAGGCGTATTATCAGAGTGATGATCAGCAACAAGGGCGCAAAAAAACATAATGCCAATAAGGAAACAACAATGTCAAAACTGCGCTTCATAACCTAGATAGCCTTATAAACCCGAACCCATGGGTAGAGGTCATCGACCAATTCAAAGTGAGGATTAAAAGAATCAGGATCAGCAATGAGCATCTGCACCATCAAGGAATCATACATCTTTTTTTCCATAAGATAAGCTTGATTGGCCAAACTATTGATAAGTAAATGCAATCCCGAACCATTGGGCCATGTGGTGTACTCCCGAGCATTGTCAGCCTCAAGAATATCCAAAGAATCAACGGGGATTTGTTGACCTTGCACGAGTATCACCCCTGTTTCTTGGTCCACACTAAACTGACCTGACATCAAATGCATCCGGCCTGGTGCACCTTGCCCGGTTATTAAATCCCAATGACCATAAAAACTGATCCAATAGGATAACCGAAAATTTTCCCAGGAAACCACAAAATACTGATCTGGCAAATCAGCATCCAGGATCAGAGGTGCTGAAGACAAAGAGTCCACAAAACGAGTAGCCTCTTCTGGCCCCATGTCTTCCAGAGTGGCGACAGGGTTGGACCAATAATATTTTTTTGGAAGAACCTGGTCGTCTTCAAGCTGCTGAACATCATTGCTCTGGGATTCTGCACCCAATGCCTTGGCTTGCACGGCTGCATCTCGTTGTACCTGGGTTACATATTTCATGAGTTGGCTGGCCAGCATGGGTGAGGAGGTACTATGAATTTTGGCCAGGGGATAAAGCCAGGGACCATCGTGAGCCCCTCCATCGGCAAAAGTAAGGCGCTCGGCATAGTATTGTCCGGCATAGCCATAATCCCACCACTGCCATAACCTGGAGTCAGGCTTGGTTTTTTCACGCAGATCTAAAAAAGCCTGGGCATAGACATTAGGCAGCACAGGAATGGGACTGGTGTTTTGCATAAATTTACCCATAGGCCAAAATACAGCCACGCATAAAATAAGCTGGGCAATCCAGCGTCGTCCCTGAGATTGTCCCAAAAGTCGCATCACTTCAGCCAGGCCCAGACCAAACCCTGCACCCAGGGCCACGCCGCCAAACATGGCAAAACGATTGCCCAATTGCACACTGGCTATACTCAAACCTAAAAAGGGTAAAAATAAAAGGAGTTGTGGCCGACGATACACAGCAAAAAAATAGAAGCCCAAGCCCAGAAAGAAAAGATAGCCATGTCCGGTCATGCGCATGGCCAAATCAGCCCAGGGCACGTTTTGTGCTTCGCGCACGCTTTGGGTAATACCGGGCAATTTCAGAGCTGAAACACGAACCTCTTCAGTCACATTTTTACTATAGCCAACAATGGCCTGGCCATAAGTCAAAACCTTGGTATGTAGCCCAGCATAAATAAAGATCACAAGAGCGGCCAAAGTAAAAATAAGCCATCCATTACGCTGTTTCCACAAATTCGGTTTGATCCAAAATATTGCTCCCAGGCCCAAGACAGCCCCCAGACCAACCAAACCACCATAGGTCAGGGCATAAACCATAAGTAGGCCTACCCAAAGTTCCACCCATTTTTGGGGAGGAGTCAAAACCAGGGATAAAAGAGCAGCCATACCCAAAACAGCAAGGAGAATGCTACCACTTTGGGGATAAAAAAACATGCTCAAAAATCCGCAAATTCCTGTAAGAGCCAGCATAACCAAAGACCAAGATTGTTTGGACTCAGCTAAAAGTGCATCCGGTCTCCAGGATTCTCTGGTTTGAGTAGTGATCCAGACCACCAAAGCGCAAACAAAAGCAACAGGAAATAACAGGGCAACCAAATCTGTGTCACAAAAACCCAGCCGGGTACGGGCCAGAAAACCAATGCTGGACGCAGCCAGTACAGAAAATAGCACCCCACCTTCGGTCAGCCGCATAAACCTGGCCAAAAGACAAGCAGGTACAGCAACCCAGGGGATCAGCAGGACCGGAAGCCAAAAACCAATAATACCTAAAGAAAGTCCGGTTATGACATGCAACCAGCGAATAATTCCAGTAAAGGCCCAGTGCACATAGCTGCCCACACCTTTGGCTCCAGCCAGCCAGGCATAAGCGTCATGAGTGGCCATAAGCGGCTCCCCACCAATCCAATAGGCGTCATGCTGCCAGGGGCCGTATTCAATGAGGCGAAGGGCGGCATTAAGAAAAAAAGCCAGCCCCAGGGCCAAAAAAAATTCTCCCTTTTCTCCCAACTCCCAAAAAGTATCCGGCCCAAGCAAAGAAGATGCTGGTTTCTCATCCGTACTGGATTGAGGATTCTTCCTGTTTTCTGCCATTGAAATTTTCCTTTACTGATTTTTTGTATTGGTCATGAATACATCTCCATATGCGTAGTCAGAATCCCCTATCCATTAAAAATCACAAAAATCTCATTTTCAAATCCGTAACCCCTGTGACAAACATATATTGACCTAAAAATCCATTACTGCTTTACCTTTATAACAAGTACGGCTTTATGCATAGGCTTTGATTGACTGCAAGAAATTGGAGATTACTAAAATGCCTGTGCCTCTATTTATTAAAATTTCTTCTTCTACCACGGTCAAGCTAATAGAAATCTCTTTGCACTCTTGAATGCAATATCTAACAATTCCCAAGACCTGACCACTCGTCAATACCAAAGAACTGTCAGGAACCTCTGAGACAAAACAAAGCCAATAAAAAAGGCCCCGAAGGGCCTTTTACATCCAGCTCTAAGCCTGTTTATTGAGTTCTACTTCCTGTGGGAAGATAGGTAAGTAGCGGTAAGATAAACTCATGACCAAGAACCCATAGGCCACAATCATGAGGGAAGTGGACCACTCAGCCCAGTTGGGATAATAGGTAGTCCAACGATCAAAGGGCATAACTGGTATGGCCAGACCTTGAACCGTGAAGACAAAACGATTGATGGTCACCCCAATAGCCGCCATAATAGCTGCCAAATACATAAGGGCTGGAATTTTACGTACCTGGGGGAGCACCAGCATAATTGCTGGCAAGAGCCCAAACCAAAAGAGTTCTGCCCAAAGCAATCCTTTCCCATAACCATGCTCACTACTGAACATCTCATCAAAGGTCAGGCCCATTCCAGGCAAAATACCTGCTGCCCAAGCATAGGTGTCTAATATTTTAAAAAAGATATAAAAACACAATAGCAGACCGGAAATCTTAGCCAAAAGAGCCTTGGTCTTGTAGCTAATGAGCTTGCGACCAGTAATAACTTCCATCAAAGTGCCGCAAAGCATGGTAAAGGCCGGGCCACAGGCTATGGCCGAGGAAATGAACAAAAAGAAGGTCCAGGGCCAAATGAAGAATCCTTCACGATAAACCAGAGGGCGGCCAAAAAGAACGCCATACATACCACCCAAAGAACCCTGGTGAAAAAAGGACAAGAAGGTACCAATACCAGCAAAAAGCGGCATGTACACATGGAAGTTGTGTGCTAAATGATGGCAGAACTTGTTTTGGTTGATCTTGCGATTTTCCAAAATCAGGGGAACATATTCAATGATCAACACTGTGCAATAACAGGTGATACAAAAGATAACTTCTGTAAGCATGGAGTGCACATTGGGATGCCAATAGCCAAACCAGGCCCGTAGTGGTTGACCAATATCCAGCACCAAAATGAGCATGGCACCAGAATAACAAAGGAATCCAACAATTACTGCGAGATTAATAACATTTTTGAGTTCATCAATGCGAATAATGTAACGCAGAAAACCAGAAAAAAAGGCTCCCGCACCCAGGGCAATGACAGCCAGGTCAAAGGTGATCCATAGCCCGAATCCAAAGTAGTTATCCAGACCGGTAACACCAATACCATTACTAAAAATTTGAAATGCAGCGTAGCCGCCCCAAGCCAAAAAGACACTGATGGCAGCCAGCCAAACCAGGAATTTCCCAGCGGAACAACGTTCTACCCCTTCGGGCCAGTACGCACTAGACATTTTCGCCCCCCTTGTCATTCTTCAGGTAGTTGTCCCCAAGCTTGCGCACCCATTCCCGCTCGGAATAATAATAGACTTGCGGATCGGTACCAAGTTTCACCAACAGACGAAATGCATTGGGACTTGCCACCAGCTTACTGATCTCATGATCAGGATTATGCAGGTCTCCAAACGTGATGGCACCGGTGGGGCAAATCTCTGCACAAGCAGGAATATAGGCGTCTTCGGCCAATTGGGTGGGATCCTCATCATTCATACGTGCCCGTTCTTTGGCGGCCATAAAACGATGATGGCAAAAAGTACATTTTTCTACCACCCCACGAGGCCGGGCGGAAACATAGGGAGTCAAAGTTTTTTCCATGCCCTCAGGCCAAACCGGATCAAACCAGTTAAAATACCGAGCATGATAAGGGCAGGCGGCCATACAGTACCGACAACCAATACAACGAGGATAAACCTGACTAACAATGCCGCCCTCTTCGTCTTTGGTTGTTGCTACCACCGGACAGACTGTAGAACAGGATGGTTTACCACATTGCATGCACGGTCTGGGTAAATAGGCAACTTCGTGATGAGGAAAAGGCTCCCCATTGGATAACTCGTATATATTCATCCAGTCATTGGTGCGTAGTTTATTACCAGCCTCAACCTCAGGCGAAAGATTATTCTCTGCCCGACAGGCGACAGTGCAGGCGCCGCACCCGGTGCATTTGTCAAGATTGACAAGCATGCCCCATTTTACTTTAAATTCAATTGCTTGCATAGCGAATACCTCTTATTTTTTCCAGATGCTCAGGACATTACGCCTTACCAAGGACAACCTGCACTGTGGCAAACCGGGACACTCCGGTCTGATCTTCTGTGCTGGCAGGCAACAGTTTAAAGACGTTATCTCCTTTACCTCGGGAAAAATCATCCCAAGCGGTATGGCCAAACCCCAGAGGAGCCACGACTGTATTGTCCATTACACCTTCAAAGATGCGCAACCTTGCCTGACACTCACCGCTAGCGCTCGTCAGCTTGACAGCATCGTCTTGTTGCAGTCCAAGATTCTTGGCTGTGACACCATTGACCAACACGTACATTTCCCGACCAGACATTTCATCATAGCGAATAGCGTTAGTTCCAAAGGGCGGGGTAGCAAGCTTGGAGCTTCCTATTTTGAGCCGTACAACTGGAGCCAAAGCCAGGGATTTTCCATCAGCCACAGGAGCTTCTATCTCGCGCAAAGGCGTGGACCATAACTCCAAATCCTGAACTGGAAACTCTGTGCCTACCCAAGCAGTGCCATCAACCATATCATCATAGTCTGCACCAAGAGCTTCAGCCTTGGCCTGAACTACATCTTCAAAAGAATCAAAGCCAAGATCCAGACCAGCTGCACTAGCTACAGACAAAAGTACATCTCCAGCAGGCTTGGTATCATACACAGGCTTAATAATTGGAGCTGCGACAGTATAAAGAGGCTGGGCAGAACCATAAGGACTATAGCTATCATCCAGGCGTTCAAAACCATAGCTATCGGGCATAATCAAGTCTGCCAGAGCAGCAGTTTCATCCATAAAAGAGCTAAAGGAAACCAAAAAGTCAGCTTTTTCCAATGCTGCTTGGACCTTAGCCAAATTCGGCAGGGAATGAGCTGGATTGGCACCATAAATCATAAACACAGCAGGTGCGCTGGCGCTACCATCAGCAATAGCACTTAAGTACGCAACCAAATCATTGGCGAGCAAATTCTTGCGTTCCATGGCTGCGTCAATCACCCTTGGATTCCAGGGTAAAACACGCACACCACCTGTTTCATTGATACGCTCCAAGAGCATATTCAGACACATGCCAGCTACTGCTTCAAAAGCACCTAAACCCTGACTGGCCCCAGCAGCAGTAAGCACCAACGGATGTTTGGCTTTGCCCAAGGTTTGTGCCAATTCTTTGATGGTCTCCGCAGGTACCCCTGTAATTTGAGCAACTTTTTCCAAAGGATATGTACTGCTGACAAATTGAGAAAACTGGGAAAATCCAGACCAGAAAGGACGCCCTCCACCATCAGCAATGATCACACCAGCAAGGCCCATAGCTAAAACTGCTTCTGTTCCAGGAGCACAGGGGACCCACTTATCAGCTACAGCCGCAGTACCATTTTGTGCGGGACCTACATACACATATTGAGCATCTTTTTTCCGACCAGCCGCAAAAGCTTTGCCATTGCGAGTCACATTGCCCCAAGACCCAAGCACATCCGCACCAAGCATCAAAATATAATCTGAATTTTCAAGGTCATATCCAATTTGACCATCACCACCAAGCAAAGCCAGGGCTTGTGCAGCTGGACCACTTTCACTGGGCATAAGAAATGCACTCTTGGAACCAGCCTGGCCCACAAGACCTGTTAAAATATCGGTTACAGATCCAGTTTCATCTCCGCTGACCATGGCCATATCGGATCCAGCAGCCTTGATTTTTTCAGCCAAAAGACTTTCAGCTTCTTCCCAACTAATATCCTTAAAGGTATTCCCGTCTTTCACTTTTGGATTTCTCACCCGGGAGGGGCTATACAAAAGCTGAACACTGGCCGCGCCCAAAGGACAAATGCCGCCAAGACTTAAGGGATGATCCGGATCGCCTTCTGCCACCACCGGATTTCCGGCAATAGTCTTGATCTTAATGCCATAGGCGTCAGCTCCCAGTTTGCACAGGGCAAACCGCTTACCCTCTTCACCATATTTTAGTCTGGGAATCCAGGACCAGTTTTGTGACCAAATGGAAACATCATCTAATGTTTTCCATATTACAGGAGTCAAAGTTGTGCCAACAGCACCACCCACCACCAGAGAAATAAAGCTTCTTCTATCAAATCCCATGGTACATCCACTCCTCTCTTATTTGTGGCACACAAAGCAGGCGTTACTGGTCCCACGTTGTGCATGGCATCGTTCGCACTGCCACATCTTCATGGTATCCTTACTGTAACCCGTGAGCCTGTTTTCAAAATAGACGGGTGGAGTACTCATGTTGGCCACGTCCGGATGACAATTAATGCACTCAATGTCCTTATGTGCAATGTGGGAAAAATAGGCATTGTCAGGCTGCTTTTGATAAACCAGCCATTCAACCTCTCGCTCTTTTTCCACGTACTCGGCCACAAAAAGAGCCTCGTCAGGATCATCGCCTTGCACATCCTCGTGACAATCAACACAATTCGCGTTGGTCGGCAGTCCAGTAAAGGATCCGTCGTCCCGAAACGCATGGCAGTCTTCACATTCCATGCCTTGATCTTCCACATGCACGATGTGATCGAACCGGATGGGTTGGGTCTTCTGACTGTATAAGACTTTGGGAAATCCCCACCAACCAAGCACGATCGATGCTACCAAGCCGATCAGGAATGGTAACACCACGCAGCTTTTGCTTTTTGCCACAGCCCTCTCCTCCTACCGCATTGAAATAAAATTGTGAAAAACGGACACTAAATATAGCTTTCTGTATGCAAGGGGATCACTCTATGTCAAGAGATAATGAAAAAAATCACGAAGTTCCATAGGCAAACAATCGCACGGGAATAAAAAACTTTTTCCTCATAAAATCTAGGCTATAAGAATCAGGCTGCAAAAAATGGAGAGGTGAAGTCTCGGAGCAAGGGCATATGGGTATCTTTTTTTGAAAGAATGGGCTCCAGGTCAGGCCATTTTATACCTAAATCAGGATCATTCCAAAAAATACCCCCATCATGTTTTGGCGAGTAAAAGGTATCAACTTTATAAAAAAATAACGTATCAGAAACCATGGTCATGTAACCATGGGCCAGGCCCTTGGGAATTAAAAGTTGCTGTCTATTTTCTGCAGACAAGATAAAGCCCTGCCATTTTCCAAAAGTAGAAGAGTTTTGTCGTAAATCTACCACAACATCAAAAACAGCTCCTTGTAAGACACGTACTACCTTGGTCTGAGCCATGGGAGGAGCTTGAAAGTGCAGGCCTCGTACTACTCCGGCCTGACGAGAAAAGGCTTCGTTATCCTGGACAAAATCAAGGTTCAATCCATGTTCGAAGAATTGTCGTTGACTATAGGTTTCACAAAAATACCCACGGTGATCACTGAAAATCTTGGGCCTGAGCAACAACACATCGGGGATATCCGTTACCATGACTTCCATTTTTTTCTCCTGTGCCAAAATATCCTTGTTGGCCGATTATAGAATACCCCGGTAAAAAACAATGTTCCTTTCCTTGCTGATCATGGACACATCCATAAATCACAAATGCCACAGGATATTATCCTGCCATCTTTTCCCGCAGCACCCTGGCCTTACGCCAGGCACCAGACTGAATACGTAAAGTCCAAAGGACAGCTGTGGCCAGAATATACAAGGTGGACAGAGTCCATTCCAAATAGAGATTAGGATAAAGCCAATCAACCAGCCCAAGGACGACCAGAAAAAAACAGGTAACCCCAAAAAAGGTTCGTGCCACCCAGCGGGTATCACCCACAGCTCCCAAAACTCCACCAAAAACAATATTGGCCGCATCAAACAGGCAGTAAGCTGCAATGAACTTCATAACAATTATGCCGGCTTGAATAATCTGCCCAGTTTCCGGGGTCTGTCCGGCAAAAATGGCCACCAATGGAGCTGAAGCTGTGGCAAAAAGTGTGGCCATGACCAGTAGCCAGGCTTCGCACACAGCCAGAGATTGCCAGGCAATAGGCAAGATATCCTGATCTCGACCAGCCCCTCTGGCTTGAGCAGCCAAGATACCGGCGGCCTGAGCCAGGCCCATGGCCGGGAAAAAGGCCAGACCGTTAATACGAAAAGCAATACTGGAAACAGCCAGCTCCACAGTTCCAATGCGGCCCACAGCCAGCAAGAAGAAAGTCCAGGCCATGAGTTCAACACTGATTCTAAAGCCCATGGGCATGGCCAGTTTGAGGAAATGTGCAAATTCATGCCAATGAAAGGCCCGGGCCAAACGATTACCCAACCCTCCTTCCTGGCCAAAAAGCAAGAGATACATGCTTGCAGCCACAGCTTGAGCAATGACTGTACCCAAGGCCGCACCAGCAATGCCCAGGCGGGGTAAGCCCCACTCACCAAGAATAAACCCCCAATCAAGCACTGCATTGACCACAAAGGCCGTCATGGTCACCCAGGTCACTGTGGTTGCCCGGCCTGTGCCTGCCAGCCAGCCGGCCAACGCCCCGCTTAGCACAGGAAAAAGGGACCCAGCCATGCAAATCCAAAAATAGGTGCGTTCGGCCAGAGCCACATCAGGTTCATGACCCACAAAAAGAAATAAGGACCCCAGGGGCCAGGCCATAACCAACCCCAGTACTCCAGCCATAAGGGAAGTCTGGATTCCCAGCCAGGTGGACTTATGAATTCCACTGGTGTCCCCTCGCCCATGATTATAGGCCACAAAAGTACCGGCATAAGCAGCAATGCCAAAAAGAAATCCCTGAAAAAGAACGACAGCCATGCTCGACGGTCCCATGGCCGCCACGGCTGTACTGGAATGTAGGGAAAGAACAAAGGCATCCACAATCTGCATCAAGGTAATGGTCGATGTGGATAAAATCAGAGGCAAAGCCAGCCGTAACAGACTGGGAATATGTGTAAGCAAAAAGTTCTCCAAATGATGTTCTTGAACAAAGATGCAGACTAACTCAGAGAGGGATCAAGACAGGGAAGACTTTGGGATTGTCGTCACCGCACTAACTTACTTATACTGCCCCCTGAGTACTTCCCAGTAACCAGTCTTGTCTGAGCCAACACGCCGAATCCAGCCTTGTTCCCGTAATTTTTGTATGTGTCGCTTAATGGTCCGGTCACTCACTGACAGTGCCTGTCCCAGTTGGATAGCTGTCAGTTCGGGATTACCCTGCAACAAGAAGAGGATCTGTCCTGAAATTTTATTTTGAGGGACATTTAGAGGGACATGTTCTTGAACACGGTCAGCAGGCAGGTCCTTTGTTTCCCATTTTGTCTCTGTAGCCACATCAATATATTTATACAAAGAATTCTCAATGGCCCCAAGCATAAAGGTGATAAAAGGACGGCAATCCTGGCCATTTTTGTGTGAATCCTGCAAGGATTTGTAATAGTGAGCCTGGTTGTTATAAACCAATGTCTCTATGGGCATCCAGGCAAAAAGAGGATTCCACTTGCATAGAATCAGGCTTTGCCACAATCGGCCAATCCTGCCATTTCCATCGCAGAATGGATGAATATACTCAAGCATGTAGTGGATAACAGAACTGACGATAAGCGGATGTGCTGCTCTTTCTTGCCCCCATTCCAGAAGCTGGACGACCAATTTGGGGGTATCTTTGGCTGGAGAACCTCGGTGCAAAACAACGCCATCACTACGTACCACTGCAACATCCACAGTACGAAATTGGCCAGACTCATCTACAAGAGCTTCCGTCAGAGTGGCATGGGCACTGAGCAGATCATGCACTGACCATGGATTGTAGGTCTCCATCTGATTATAGGCCAGCCAAGCATTCTGTACTTCTTTAATGTCTTTGGGCGGCCCCCAGACAGGCTTGCCATTAATAACATCAGTGACTTGGCCCACAGTAAGGCGATTGCCCTCAATGGCAGTGGATGCATAAATAGAAAGAATACGGCTAAGCTTGCGCAGGTGGAAAACGTCAGCAGATTGCTCCTCGCTGATTTTTACCCTTTCCAACAAGGCATGAATGTTACCAACAAGCTCATACCATTTGGGATCAGCTGTGTAGAATTTCTCAAGGAGAGTGATGAGTTTTTCTTTTTGCATCTTCTCTATCCATGATCATTCATGTCGTAGGGCGTCGATGGGATTGAGTCCAGCAGCCCGGCGGGCTGGAAAAAATCCAAAAATAACCCCAATGGCCGCAGAAAAAATAAAAGAAGCCATATTGATGGTTGGGTCAAAAACATAGGGGATGTCCATGAACCCGGCCAAGGCCATGGATGCGCCAGTGGCCAGGGCAATACCTGTCAGTCCGCCCAGACTGGAAAGCACCACCGCTTCAATCAAAAATTGTAACAGTACTTCTCGCTCCAGGGCACCAATGGCCAGACGGATACCGATCTCCCGGGTCCGCTCTGTCACGGATACAAGCATGATATTCATGATGCCAATACCGCCCACCAATAGGCTCACCGCAGCCACAGCCCCCAAAAGCATGGTCAGGATCTTGGTGGTGCTGGTCAGGGCCTCGGCAATTTGCCTGGTATCCATGACTCGAAAATCATTGTCTTCACCTTCCAAAATATTGCGGCGTTCCCGAAGCAGCAAGGTGATTTGATTTTTGGCCGCATCAATGGATGCTCCATTTTTAATGGAAATACTCATGCGCCCAATATCTGGACTGCCCACCAAACGACGCTGCACTGTCCGTAGAGGCATGATCACTGTATCATCCTGATCTGAACCCATGGCCGACTGTCCCTTGGATTTGAGCACCCCAATAACTTCACAGGCAAATTGCTTGATGCGAATTTCACTGCCCACCGGGTTTTGCCCACCAAAAAGCTTGTCCCGCACAGTATCGCCAATAACACAAACGGCCCGGCCAGCTTTGAGTTCTGTATCCGAAAATGTTCTGCCTGAGGCCAACTCCCAATTGCCTGCTGGGAAATAGTCATTGGTACTACCCGTGACCACAGTGGACCAATTATTGGCCTGATACACAGCTGTTACCGACTTGTGGGCCACAGGAGCAATCCATTCAGCCAAAGAAATTTGATCCCCAATGGCCTCCACATCAGCCATTTTGAAATTGGGTGCTCCGCCAGAACCAGGCCCAAAACGCTGACCAGGTACAACCATAATCAAATTGCTGCCCATACTGGAAATTTGGTCAGTCACGGATTTGGTGGCCCCATTGCCCAGGGTGACCATGGTAATCACCGCGGCCACACCAATGACAATGCCCAAAACCGTCAAAAACGAGCGCATTAGATTACGACGTATGGCCCGCAAAGCTAAAAGAAAGGTATTCCAAAGCATTAGCTTGCCTCGCTATGGCGAAAATCACTATCCACCCGGCCATCCACAAAACGAATGATCCGCTGGGCATAGGCAGCAATTTCCGGCTCATGGGTGACCATGACCACGGTAATACCACGCTCCTGATTAAAGGAAGCAATAAGGTCCATAATTTCCTGGCTGGTACGTGTGTCCAGATTACCTGTGGGTTCATCAGCCAAAAGGACCATGGGCGTGGTCACCATCGCCCTGGCAATGGCCACGCGCTGTTGCTGTCCGCCGGATAATTCTGCCGGAGTATGGCGTTCCCAGCCCTCAAGACCCACTTGCTGCAAGGCGATTCTGGCTGCCTCTTGGCGTTCTTTGGCTGGCAGACCGCGATAAACAAGAGGCAGCTCCACATTTTCCAAAGCCGTGGTCCGGGCCAAAAGATTAAAACCCTGAAAAATAAAACCCAAAACATGACGCCGCAATAACGCCCGCTCATTGCGATGCAATTTTTCCACAGCCACATCTTGAAAGGCATAGCTGCCTGTGGTCGGGGTATCCAAACAGCCCAAAATATTCATAATAGTGGACTTGCCCGAACCGCTGGGCCCCATAACGGCCACAAATTCTCCTTGGGTAATGGACAAATCAATGCCTTTTAACGCTCTAAAGGCTGACTGGCCCTGACCATAAACTTTGGTCACTGCTGTGAGACGAATAAATTCCTGGGCACTCATGATCCAAAGCCCAAAGTCTCGGTAATCACCTGGGTCCCGGCCTTAAGTTCACCTTCCAGTACTTCTGTAACCCGACCATTGGTGGCCCCAATACGTACATTAAGGGCTTTTGGCTCGCCATCTTGCAGAATCCAGACCTTGGGGGATTGTAAATCAATTTTTTGTGCTTGTTGTCTGGGTTGGCGCGGGGGACGCGGCATGAACAAACCTGCCATGCCCCGACTATTTTTGCTTTGATCAGCCCCAAGATCAGAGGGTGAAAAACGCAGAGCTGCGTTGGGTACCAACAGGGCATCCTCTCTGGTCAGAGTACTGATTTCTGCGGTGCCGGTCATGCCTGGTCGTAAAGACAGATCTTCATTATTGACGGCCAAAAGAGTGGCATAGGAAACTACATTATCCTTGACCTGGGAGCCATAACTAACCCTGGTGATGGTTGCCTGGTAACGACGTCCGGGCCAGGCATCCACAGTAAAAGTCGCGTTTTGCCCTTCCAGCACTTGGCCTACATCAGCCTCATCCACATCGACCTGGAGTTCCATCTTGGTCAGGTCTTCAGCCAGAATGAAAAGCACTGGAGCCTGAAAAGAGGCCGCCACTGTTTGACCCGGTTCCACCTGCCTGTCCAGCACCACGCCATCAATGGGCGAATAAATGCTGGCCTTATACAAATCTGTTTCATCAGCCTGAAGCACTGCCTGAGCCTGACTGATGCTGGCCTGGGCCACGGCTTCACTGGCTATGGCCCGCTTGAGCTCTGCATCAGCACTATCCAGTTCCGATACCGCAGGAGTCTTGCCCCCAGACAGGGTATGGACCATGCGCATGCGCTCTATATTGGCTTTTTTTTCGGCCACCGTGGCCTGGGCCTGTACAAGCTGAGCTTTGGCCGCGGCCAAGTTGGCTCTGGATTTGGCCAGAGTATCTTTAATCTTGGTCAGATCCAACCTCGCCAAAACCTGGCCCTTGACGACCTGGTCGTTGATATCCACAAATACTTCTTCAATAATACCCGACAGTTCACTGCCCACATCGACCTTATTGGTCGGCTGAATATTGCCCGTGGCAGACACCGTGACTTTAAGGGTATCCATAATCACAGTCTCGGTTTTAAAACGCGGAGCCACTGTTTTTTCTTCGGAGTACTGAAAATAAAAAAAGACTCCCCCTACCAAGGCGGCCACAACAAAAAGCAGCAGCCAGCCCCGCAGGGATTTTTTAGGAGCATGAGTCGTCAAAAGTTCTTGCAGGCTTTGGCCCTGATGAGAATTTCCTTGTGTATTCATGGTTATTCCTTGGTGTTGGGATCAGATACTTGGGACCAGCCTCCGCCCAAAGCTTTATATAATCTAATGAGGGACAGAACATTATCTGCACTGGCATTGGCCAGACTATCTTGAGCCGACAACAGGCTGCGCTGGGTATCCAACACGGATTGAAAATCCACCATGCCTGATTCATAGCGTTGTTGGGCCAGGGTCGCGGCCAGATGTGCAGCCTGGGTAGCCTGGTCCAAAGCTTGAATGCGCTCAGCGGAATTGCTCAGGGCCACCAGGGCATTTTCCACTTCTTCCAAGGCCGTGAGCAAGGTTTGCTCATAATTGATCAACGCCTGTTCGCGCTGGGCATCTTGAATATCCACCTGAGCCTTGAGTCGCCCGCCTTGAAATAACGGCGCAGTAATTCCGGCCAAAAGAGAAGAACCCAGAGCACCACTCTGGCTCAAACCGCCAAAGGTCAGGGCATCCAGACCAATGGAGCCTGACAGCTTGAAGGTTGGATAACGGGCGGCTTCGGCCACTCCAACTCTGGCTGTTTCTGCCGCCAAAACCCGTTCAGCAGCCATGAGGTCCGGGCGTTGGCGCAAAGTATCGGCGGGAATGCTCACGGCAATATCCTGGGGCAGGCTGGGCAGGCTGGCTGGTACTGCAAGTTTTTGATGCAAAGTTCCTGGCTGCTGGGCAAACAGGATGTCCAAACTATGCTTGGTTTCTGCCAGGCTGGTTTCCAACGCTGGGATTTGCGCTCTGGTCTGCTCTACCTGAGCTTGGGCCTGGGCAGCGGCCAGACTGTCGGCCAGACCGGCCTGTACCCGCCACTGGGTCAGTTGCAAGGTTTCTTGTTGATGTGCAAGATTGTCACGGTTAATGCGCAATCGTTCCTGTAAAGTTCGCAATTGCACATAGCTGATGGCCACTTCAGCAGCCAAGGTCGCCTGGGCCCCATACACCCGGGCCTGGTAGGCTTGTATATCTGCCTCAGCAGCTTCCACACTACGCCGCACACCACCAAAAATATCCAGTTCCCAACCAGCATCCAGGCTGGTGGCATAATTTTCACGGGTTTGTATCCCCCCGCCCGGAAGGCTGACCTGGCTGCCCCGGACACTGCCGGCAGTATTTAAGGATGGAAAAAGGCCCGCTGTTGCCACCACGCGTCTGGCCCTGGCTTGGCGCAAACTTGTTTCCGCGCTCCGCAGATCCAAATTGTTGGCCAAAGCCTGATCAATAAGTTTGGAGAGCAAAGGATCATCAAAGCCTTGCCACCACTGGCCAACATTGGTCTGGCCAGAGTGGGCCAGTTCGTGCTGATCCAAATTGTTCCAGGCTGCAGGTGTTGCCAAGGTAGGTGCAGTATAATCCGGCCCCACAGAGGCACAGCTCATTATGCTGGTGCACAAAAACAAACAAAGGGACAAAAGAGGGAGCTTGGGCATGAGTTTTCTCAAGGAGTAATTTTGCAAATTGCGTTATGGTGACCACAAAATATGCCAGGGTCAAGCAATGTGTGTGCCACACATGATCTGGATATGAAAATGAAAGGAGCAATACCTCAAACGTTGTTTTACAGGTATGACTAGCAGCGCTTAAAGAAATACTGATATAGCTGATTAAATGAGCTGGTGGCTACTTTTCGTTATCCAAAGGCTTGATCTGTAAAGACACAATTTTGCCACTGCCAACCCCTTGGCACCCAATTTCCATGAACCCTTGTTTCTTGTGAAATTCCAGGGAGGCCAAGTTGGGCGGCTTGATGTCCACTTCCACAGCCAACCAGCTTAGACCACGAGCCTGAGCAAATGCTTGAGCCTGTTGATAAAAAAGAGTCCCCAGTCCATGGCGTCGAAACAGGGGACTCAAGACCACACGATCAATGTACAAAAAATTTTTCAGGCGAGCTGCAAACCAGCGGTAGTTGATACTGTCGTAAGCTCGATTATCGGCAAAGGCCATGATAAACCCAATCGTTTGTCCATCCACATCAGCCACTTGAAGCATATCAGACATTTGGGCCAAAGCCTGAAAACGATACTCGTCCAGGGGGCTTAACACAGCCACGGACTCGGCATTGAGATCCAAAATAGTTCTTTGGTCAGTATCCAGATACGGGCGAAAAATCACCCGCAGGTTTGGTTTGGTTGTGGCTGACATGGATGAACTCGTCTCTAGACAGGATAGCGGGTAATCACGGCCAGATCATGACCACCAGGAATATCGGCCTTGCGCACGGCCATGACCTTGGCACCGGAACGTAAAGCGCGGCCAGTGATTTCATCAATAATATCGTAATCCGCTGCATCGCTTTGGTCTGAAAGAATAATTTTACCCGTTGCATCGTCAATAAACCCATCAATAACACTATCAATGTCCACCAATAATCTTTCAATACCACCAAAAGTGGCCAAACGCGCTGCATCGGAAATATCCGTGGTCGTGCGTTTTTGGCCTGTGCGTTGCTCAAAGAGACGATGAAAGTCTTGGACTTGTTCTGCATAGTGAGCGTCCAAAATGGGCCTGGCTGCCTCGGCCAATTCTCTTTCATTCAAATGATCAGGATTACCAGCTATGGTCTCCGCCAAAGCAGGAATAACACTTACAGAACGAAACAGGGATTCCAACGGCTTGGCTGTGGCCAAAATCAGGGGTAGATTGGAGCCAGCCAGAACAGAGCGTAGTGCGGCATCAATCTTGCGCACATAACGCACCAAATAAAAATTTTCACCCTGGGCACCATGGCGATGACCACGACCAGAATAGTCTTTGGAAGTGGCCTTGCCTCCAGCACTGGCGGCATCCAGGGGCATGTTGGGCACCTGAACCTCTTTGGCAGGCAAGTCCGCTGATATTTGGATGAGGCGCACAGCTTTTTCCGACAAAGCCAAGACAAAGGCAGCATGGGGAAAAGTAAGGGCGCGCAACAAGGGTTTGAGATGAAAACGGTCGGACACCTCAACAGCTTCGGTCAACTTGTTGGCCATGCGATAGGTATGCAAGGAATCAGGAGTAGCCAAAATTGCCAAACTATTGGCCTGGTAATGCCAAAAATCCATATCCTCCAGTAAATCAGCAAATTGGGCCTGCAGGGCCTTGACGCCGCGTCTATCATAGTCTGCGGCTTCCAACTGAGCCACAGCCTTTTTGACCAAATTGCCGAGATTGATGCGACTTTGCTCAATATCCAGGCTCACGGGCGTGGTCGGCAAATAAATGGAAACACAGGCATCCGCACGCATTTGATTCAGTAGATCGATTTCTTCAATACTGGGCATGTCAATGTAGTACATAAAAACCTCCAACAAATTATAATAACCATCCCTGGACCAAGAACATACGCAGTTCGACAAATCTGACCAATACTGCTTGATTTTTCAGTCCAACTTCACCCTATATCCTTTTGGGACGTCGCAACTCGCCGTGCGTCAGGACCAACACAGCTATTAAAATCAGCCCGCCACCCAACAAAGAGGTGGGGGTCAGCGTCTCTTGCAAACACCAATAGGCCAAAAACACGGTGACAACGGGTTCCAAAGTGGAAAGCATGGCCGCGTTGGTGGGGCCAATGCGTCTCAGACCATCCAAAAAAGCCAATACCGCGATAATGGTCGCAACAATAGCAAGGGCAATCATAGCTCCCCACCCCATGCTTGTGGCCGGAAATTTCGGACCATTGATCATGGCCAGTGTACCAGCACTGATCCCAGCGGATATAAAAATAACGGCTGATGATTGCAGTACAGAAGCCTGCTGCATTACTTTTGACCCTACAATAATATAGGTAGAATAGGTCAGAGCCGCGATAAAGGCAAAAAGAACTCCCTGCATCTGGCCGTGGACTGGTCCAACGGTCAGGGCTGTACCTAAAAGGGCTAAAATAAGCGCCAATCCCTTGATACGGCTAATGGTGTCTTTTAAAAATATGGCTGCCAAAAGAGCCACAAGCATGGGGTAAAGATAGAAAAGCAACGCCACCAAACCGGCTGTGGCATACTTTAAGGCTGTTAAATAGGCAAAGGATTGCCCCACATAACCCAAGGCACCCATCCCTATCAGTTTCAGCAATACCGAACCACGGGGCAGCTTTTCCCCACGACGATAAAGCAAGGTCAGCATAACCACGGAAGCCAGAGAAAAACGTAAAAAAATAATGGTCAAGGCATCCATGCCATCAGCATAGGCAAAACGGGCAAAGATGGGTAACGCGCCAAAGGCTATTGCTGATATGGCAATAAAAATGATCCCAACGAGATGATTCATGAGTGTTTATCTCTGGATAGAGGGAAAAAATCAGCTTGTCATAAGCGTGAGACCAAGGATGTCAGGTCGGGAGCAAATCATCCCGACCTGTTGGGATAGACACGTTGAAGTTACTGACTTTCAACAGTTCTGGCCAGCACCAGTTTTTTTTCTTTGGTATCCACCACATAGTGCATACCAAAATGTGGTTGAGCCCAGCGATCAAAAACAAGATAACGATCTTGAACCCAGACCAGGTCGGAAAAAGGACGCCAAGGCATTGGAACACCCAGAATAACAAAAATTTCATCAGTGTGAAGATTCTGGAAATACACATACTCGCACTGCCATTCTGGCGGACCTTCAGAGAGAACAATAAAAGCACGCATGGTCTGGCTTTCATTGACCACTATGTCCTTCAACTGATCATCCTCCAGGGGCAAAACCTCAATCGGCATGATTGCAACATCCACCCCTTCCTCTACCTCCCAGGGCTGTGTGTGGACATTATTATCGTGCTCATGGGGATCAATAATGCTTACCTCTGCCCAAACACAGGTGGTCAGCAAAAATACAGCTAAACAGGCCAGCAGGATTTTGTGCATGTTTGTCTCCTTACAATTGGGAAAATTATTTTTATTCTTTCAAAACATTACTGAAAGACCTGCCAATTTCAAGCCTTATCCCAGACTCCACCAGGATAAAAAACTTCCTGCTACAGTCAAAAACAAGGTACCCAAAAACGCGGCCATGATCACGGATTTTCGTATTCTCCGGACCGCATCCGTGGACCAGGCCTGTCCTACAGGCCCAAGCCAAGGTTTCTCCTTAATTTCTCCATGATAGGTGGTTGGTCCGCCCATGGACACCTGGGCCACATGGGCGGCCGCACTCATGGGCCAGCCCGCGTTGGGGCTGTCCATGGTCCGGGCCTCCATCATCATTTTTTGCCAAGAAAAAAAACGCCCCTGCATAAGGCCCACACAATAAAGCAGGACCGCTGACAACCTGGCTGGAATCCAGGCCAGCAGATCGTCAGCCCTGGCCCCAACAAAACCTAATCGAGCCAAGGACTGAGTACGATAGCCCCACATGGAGTCTATGGTGCTCACTGCTTTATAGCCCCACAGAGCCATGGGGCCAAAAAGAGCCAGCCAGAAAAATGGAGCCACAAAACCATCATTAAAGTTTTCTGCCAAGGTTTCGCCCAGAGCGCGACAAATCTCTTCCTCATCCATGCTGTCTGTTTCTCTGCTGACCAAGGTAGCCAGACGATCTCTGGCCGCAATTAAACGGCCATCATCAACAAGAGACAAAACATGGGTGACTTCACGCACCAAACAACCCAAAGCCAGCCCGGCATAACCCAAATATAAGGCTGCCAGTTCTCCCAAAAAAGGTAGCCTGGTCAGAACCCAGACCACGACCATGGACCCCAAAGCCAAAATAGACACAGCCAAAAATCCGCCCAGACCCGGACCAAGACAAAAGCTTCTGGCCCAAGGCTCCAGGCGACGTAAAACAGCTCCTTGTAAACGTACAGGATGTGGCCACTCCTCGGGATCTCCAAATAAAGCATCCAGGAGAACACATCCCAACAAAAAAATGGCCAGGGACAAATTATAGGGCCATGCGTACAGGGTGTTCATCAGACAATTCCCCCTTTATGTGCCGGTATTTTTCTCGCGCCGGTCCAATTCTCCAGTTTGGCGATAGGCTTCGTATAAGAGCACAGCTGCAGCATTGGCCAAATTTACGCTGCGCACCGGTCCCCAAATAGGCATCCGCACGACATGCTTGGCAGTAGCCAGAACTTCCTGGGGCAGGCCACGAGTTTCCGGACCCAGGACAATCAGGTCATCCGGACCAAAAGAAAAATTGTGGTAAGGCTGGCCCTGCCGGGCGCTGGTAAAAATCAATCGGCCAGAATCACGACCGGTCAGAAAATCAGCCCAGGACGGCCAGACGCGTTTGTCCACATGGGGCCAATAATCCAGTCCTGCCCGCTTTAAATACCGGTCTTCCAAACTAAAACCCAAAGGTTCAATCAGGTTCAAGGGGGTAGTGGTCGCTGCACACAAACGGGCAATGGTCCCGGTGTTGGGGGGAATTTCCGGTTCATAAAGGACAATTTGCATCTTGGGTGCTCTTTCAGTATTTCATCGTTTAGAGTGATTTTATCAGGGCCCGGCAGATTTGTTTGGCGCTCAAAAGAACTTCCGTCAAGAAAACCAGGAGATATATATGCACATACTTGTTACCGGTGGCTGCGGCTTCATTGGTGCCAACTTTATCCAGCACATGCTGCACACATATGCAGACACGGTCATCGTCAATCTGGACAAGCTGACCTATGCTGGCAACCGCCGCAACTTGGCTGAAGTTGAAGCCAGTTTTTTGGAGACGCGCTATTTTTTTGTACACGGAGATATCTGCGACCAAAGCTTGGTCACAGACCTGATGCATGGTTTTCCCTTTGATGCTGTCGTTCATTTTGCAGCTGAATCCCATGTGGACCGCTCCATCAATGATCCCTTTCCCTTTATCACCACCAATGTACTGGGCACCCAAAATCTTTTGGAAGCTGCCCGTCAAGCCAAAATCTCCCGTTTTGTGCATGTTTCCACAGATGAAGTGTATGGTTCCCTGGGTCCGACCGGAGTTTTTACTGAAGACACGCCCCTGGCGCCCAATTCACCCTATTCTGCGTCCAAGGCTTCTTCAGATCTCCTGGCCCGGGCCTATTTTCATACCTATGCTTTTCCGGTCATGATTACCCGCTGCTCCAATAATTATGGACCATATCAATTCCCGGAGAAGCTGATTCCTCTGACCTACCTCAAGGCTACCAGAAATGAACCTATTCCTGTTTATGGCGACGGCCTTAATGTGCGGGACTGGATTCATGTGCTGGATCATTGCCAGGGTGTTGCCGCCACCCTGTTCAAGGGGCAACCGGGTGCAGTGTATAATTTTGGGGGGGATGCCGAACGCACCAATCTGGAAATAGTACGCACCATTTTACGGTTAACAGGAAAAAGTGAAGAGCTGATCACCTTTGTTACTGATCGGCCCGGCCATGACCTACGCTATGCCATGGCTTTTGAACGCTCCACCCGTGATTTGGGCTGGACGCCAAAGATCAGCTTTGATGAGGGTATGGAGCAAACCCTGCACTGGTATCAAGATCATGGCACCTGGCTTGACGAAGTACAAAGCGGTGCCTATCGCCAGTTCATGGACACATGGTACAAAACGAGGGGCGCATGAAAACTGCAATAGTGCTGGGCGGTAAAACAGGTCTGCTGGGACAGGCCCTGGCCTTGGCCCTGGAAAACAGGGGCTGGCTAGTCCATGCGTTGGGCCGCGGGGATGTGGATATTTTTGATTTGACGGCCATAAAGCATTTTTTAAGCACAACCAGAGCAGACGTTCTTTTTAATACCGTGGCCTATACCAAAGTAGATCAGGCCGAAGATGAACCAGCCGAAGCCTCCCTGCTCAATCGCCAACTCCCCCTGATTTTGGGCAAGGCCGTGGCCGAGACAAAAGCCTTGCTGGTCCACTATAGCACGGATTTTGTATTTAATGGAAAAAAAGATACCCCCTATACCACAGAGGATCTGCCAGAACCCGGTTCTGTTTACGGCCAGACCAAGCTACAGGGGGAACAGGAACTTTTAAACTTACACCTTCCCAACCTGCTCATACTGCGCACCTCCTGGCTCTTTGGGCCGGGGCGGACCAACTTTGTGACCCGTATTCTGGAACTGGCGGCCCAACGTTCAGAACTGTCCGTGGTCCATGACCAGGTGGGCAGCCCTTCCTACACCTTAGACCTGGCTGACAATACCCTGGCACTCATGGAGCATGGTGCCACCGGGCTCTTTCATTTAGCCAACTCTGGACAGGCCAGTTGGTGTGAATTGGCTGCTGAAGCAGTTCGTTGTGCGGGGCTGACCTGTCAAATTAAACCCATTACTTCTGCTGAGTATCCTCAACAAGCGCAGCGGCCACACTACTCTGTGCTGGATTTAAATGCATTTTCCAGGATAACCAACATTATCCCCAGACCTTGGCCACAAGCTCTGCGTGAATTTTTATTTGCACGTTTTAAGGCACAAATATGATCTTAAGTAAACGTGAAGTTCGTGTTTTAGCCGCTGTAGTGGATATCTACGTGGATACAGCCCAGCCCGTTGGCTCCCAGACTCTGGCCTTAAAACGTCCTTTGGGCTTAAGTCCGGCGTCCCTGCGCCAGTGCATGGCCAAATTAACAGAAAAAGGCTTTTTACAACAGCCCCATACTTCAGCTGGCCGCGTGCCCACCATCCAGGCTTTTCGCTACTATCTGGATCAAATTCTGCAACTCCATCCCTTGACCCGTCGCGATCAATCTCGTCTGCACGATCATATCCAACCTGAAGCCGGCGATCTGGATCAGGTGTTGCGCCGTGCAGCCAAAACCCTGTCCTCCCTGACCAAACAAGTCTGTGTGATTATGGCCCCACGCCAAGATTTGGCCCGATGGCAACAAATAGATTTTGTTCTCTTGAAGCCAGGCATGATTATGGCCGTATTGGTTCTTCAGGGTGGACTGGTCAGCAATCGTTTGCTGCATACAGATCACGCCCTGACCGCTGATGAGCTCATCATCTATGGTAATTATTTAAATAGCTTGTTCCAAGGACGCACCACCCAGGAAGTCCGGCAGGAAATCATCCGCCAATTGGATAACGCTCAAAAAACCCTCGATGCCTATCGACAAGCCTGGGAATTGGTGGCTGAAGCCATTGTTGATCATAACCAGCCTGAGCTCTTTGTGGGCGGAGCCAGTCATTTGGCTGACCAACCCGAATTTACAGAACTGGCTACCATGCAGAAACTCTTGCACCTTATTGAAGAACGCTCCCGGCTTTTGGAACTTTTGGACAAAACTAGCACCAGCCAATCCGTTTCCATCAGTTTAGGGCAAGATATGCCAGGCTTGATGGGCTGTTCTTTAGTGTCCTCAGCCTATAGTGCCTGTGCCTGGCCCAGCACCAGTCAAGGTACCCTGGCTGTTCTTGGGCCAGTACGCATGAACTACGCCCGCATTGTCCCTATGGTTGACTTTGCCGCACAGATACTTAGTCAGTGCCTCAAATCTCGCTATTAGTATCGGCCAAAACAATTTTTCAATTATCTCTTATGATGAGGAGTTATATATGCCCAAAGATAAAAATCAGATTCTTACCCCAGAAGAAATTGATGTCCAGGACGCCAGCGACCAAGAGCAAGAACTGACCCTGGAGGAGCAATATGCCCAGTTGCTGGCAGATATGGAAGAGTTGAAAAAAGAAAATTTGCGCATTCTGGCTGACAGTGAAAATTTCAAAAAACGTCTGCAACGAGAAAAGGACGAATATTGTAAGTTTGCTACTTCAACTATTCTGGAAGAAATTATTCCGGTTATTGACAACCTGGATTTGGCCCTGGCCCACACCAAAGATAACGAGGCCTGTAAAAATCTGGCCATGGGTGTGGAAATGACGCAAAAAATCTTTTTGGATACCATGAAAAAACATGGTTTGGAACAAATTGCTGATCTGGATGTCCCCTTTGATCCCACTCGCCATGAAGCCATGGGACAGGTGGAACGTGACGATGTCGTAGAAAATACTGTCTGCCAAATGATGCAAAAGGGCTATGTTTTAAAAGAGCGATTGCTCAGACCGGCCAAAGTCCTGGTCAGTCGTAAATGCGGAGTGTAGCATGGGACAAACTGTCGTGGTACTGGGGGCCAGCCATAAACCCGAGCGCTATTCCAATCAGGCTGTGCGCTTGCTCAAAGAATACGGACACCAGGTCATTCCTGTTACGCCAGGGCGTAAGGAAATTGAAAACTTGCCTGTGATCCCAGATCTCAAAAGCATTGAACAGCCAGTAGATACCCTGACCTTGTATGTCGGACCAACCCGGGGTCAGCAACTTTTAGATGCAATCATTGATCTCAAACCGGGCCGGGTCATTTTCAATCCTGGAACTGAATCCACGGATATGGAAAATGCCCTGACCCAAGCTGGGATTCCTTGGCAACAAGCCTGTACCCTGGTGCTTCTGCGTACTGACCAATTTTAAGGTACATACCTGAGCATAGTGATACCCAAAAAGCACCACACGGTGCTTTTCTTACCTACAAATATGCACACACTATACGCTCTGGTTGTGGGCTACTCGATTATATACATTATATATCAGCCAGATGAGTACTGATATACTCACGCTACACCATCATAAGGAGCTGTCACAATGATTGACGCACAAAGCCTGAGCATGCACTTCGGCCAGGTCACGGCTCTGCACGATGCCACTTTTCATGTCGGGCAAGGTGAAATTTTGGGACTTTTGGGGCCCAATGGAGCAGGAAAATCCACCATTATGAAAATTCTGACCACATATCTGCGCCCATCCCAAGGCACAGCCATGGTCTGTGGATTGGATATTTTGAAAAACCCACGCAAGGTGCGAGAAAAAATAGGCTATTTACCAGAACACCTGCCCTTATACCTCAACATGGAGGTCGGCGAGTATTTGACCTTTGTGGCCCAGGCCAGGGGACTGTCTCAGTCCAAAGTTCGAGAACGACTGGACTGGGTACTCACCAAAACTGATCTGTTGCCCATGTTTTATCGGCCCATCGCCCAACTCTCCAAAGGTTACCGCCAACGCACCGCTCTGGCCCAGGCCCTGATTCATGATCCAGAAGTCATTATTTTGGACGAACCCACCACTGGCCTGGATCCGCATCAAGTTTTGGAAATCAGAAATCTCATCCAGGAATTAAGCCAAAGTAAAACCATCCTCTTTTCTACCCATATTTTGCATGAGGTGGAAGCCATTGCCCATCGTGTGGTCATTATCAGCCAAGGAACTATCAAGGCCCAGGGCACGGTGGCGGAACTGGCCATGCAAGCTAATGTCCGACCATGGATTACAATGGAGATACAAAAATCCAGTGCAGAAGTACTGCAAGCTTTGCAACAACTCTCCGGTGTGGACCAAGCCTACGTCATTGTTGAAGATGGGCCATGGGCTACCATCCGTATTGCTGCTTTGGCCCCAGTCTCAACCCTGGAGCAAATCTTTGCCCTGTGTCAGGCACAAAATTGGCCCTTGCGAAAACTCAATCTTGAAAATCCATCTTTGGAAAAAATATTTCTGGCTCTGACCCGTTTGGACCAGGCGGCCTAAGGAATTTCCATGCGTGATATAATAACCATCTTCAAACGGGAACTGGGTGCCTATCTCAACTCCCCCATGGGAGCCATTTTTCTCATTGTTTTTACTCTTATGGCCAGTGGACTTTTTGTCACGGAATTCTTTCTTTTTCCTGTGGCTGAATTACGTAGTTTTTTCACAATATTACCCTTTATTTTTTGCGTATTTATTCCTGCTCTGACCATGCGTTTATGGGCTGAAGAGCGATCTGAAAATACTGTGGAGTTGCTCCTGACTTTTCCCATGCACCCCATGGTCCTGGTCTTGGGCAAATATCTGGCTGGCTTGTGTTTTGTGCTCCTGGCTTTGAGTACCACCTTACTGTTACCCATCATGATCACCACATTGGGTAACCCTGATTGGGGACAATTGGCCAGTTCTTATCTGGGAGCCTTTCTTTTGGGAGCTTTTTTTCTGGCTTTGGGGCAACTGGTTTCCGGCTTTGCCCAAGACCAAATCGTGGCCTTTGTCTTGAGCCTTCTTGCCTGTTTTATCCTTTTGTTACTGGGTACCAATTTTGCGGCCACTGCTCTGGATACCTGGATCAATGGGCTGGGAAACATGTTGCGCCAACTCATGGGAGTCACGGAGCATTACCTGGTTTTTGTCCGGGGTATTGTGGAAATAATTGATCTGATCTTTTTCCTGATCTGGATCATCCTCTTTTTATTTCTCAATGGCCTGTATATTGAGGGTCGAGGACGCAAGGCCTTTGGAACTATCTTTACTGTAAGTACAGCCCTATGCCTGGGTATTGGCCTGACCTTTAATGCCCTTATCAGTAGTACCAGCCTGGCCCGTTTTGATTGGACAGCAGGGCAGATCCACACTGTGAGTGAGGCTACCAAAACCATCTTGTCCGAGCTAAAAGTTCCTGTGCACCTGACCTATTATGTCACCCCAGAAGAGGACATGCCCACGGAAATCAAAACCCTGGAACGAGATATTATGGACCGTCTGGAAGAACTGCGTCTGGCCAGTAGCGGTCTCATTACCTGCAAGCGGGTGCATCTGCGAGCGGCCAATGTGCTGAACAGCCCCCTGGAACCAGAAGTGAACACCATGGACCCATTGGAAAAACGCATGCTGGCCAAAGGAATAGAACCTTTTTCTGTGTCAGCCATGCGTCAAACCGGATCTGTGAGTAATCTCATCTATTCTTCCATTGGCGTGGCCTACAAGGACAAGCCCGAAGAAATCATTCCCCGTATTGTCCCTGATTCTTTAAGTGAACTGGAATACGCCCTGGTCTCCACTGTGTTTCGCCTGACCAGGGAAAAACAGCCTCGCATCGCCCTGGCTGCCAGTGAAGACTTTGCTCTTCTTCATCAAGTGCTGGTCCAGGAAAAATATCAGGTCCGGCCCGTATCTTTGCAGGCCCAGGAACCCTTGCCCGTGGACACAGATATTGTGCTCATCCTTAACCCCATGGACCTGAATGAACGTCAGCTCTGGGATATCCGCGAGGCTCTGGCTGCGGGCCAAAAAACCATCTTGGCCGTGCAGTCCACACAATGGGACTATAACATGGCCCAAGGACAGATCACTATTCATCGCCTACCCGTAGCAACAGGATTGGAGCCCCTGTTAAAGGATCTTGGCATCAGTATTGAGCCCAAGGTGCTCATGGACGAGCAATACACCGCCGTGCGCGTGGCCCGAAGCCAGGTTGATCAGCTTTTTGGTACGGGCATGAGCCTCAATCTACCCATGCAGATTATTCTCACCAAAGAGCAAATGAATGCGGATGATCCTGTTACCGCGCATTTGGACAATATTTTTTACATGTGGGGTTCAGCCCTTCGTCTGGATGAAGAAATCCTGAACACCAATAAACTGACAGCCACTGTACTGGCTACATCCAGCCCCAAGTCATGGCTGGTGGATGTGCCCATGACCCTGACCCAAAATCTGACCAGCCCGATCCAAGGAGAGCAAAAGGCCTATCCAGTTATGGTCCGCCTCACAGGCCAATTCCCTGCCAACACCAAGGCTGCTCCATCCCTTGCTCGTAAAGATGGTCCAGAGGCTACGGCTGACAAAGATTTGGAAGAGATGATGGTGACCCGCGAATATCAGCCAGGAGAACTTATACTCTTGGGTGGTGCGGCCATGTTTAATGATAGTTTGTTACAACATAATATTGATTTGATCATGAATACCGTTGATTCCATGGCCTATGGATCGGAACTGATCCAGATTCGAGGAAAAAAAGCACCATCGCGGATTATTCTTGGTCTTTCTCCCCACAGCGCGACGGTGTGGAAAATTCTGACCTATTGTCTCCCATCCCTGATCATAGCCGCTCTCTTTGGGCTGCGCACCTGGTCACGGCAACGAAGACGCATCATTTTTTCTCAAACTTTGGGGAGCAAGGCATGAACACACGAAAAATTATCTTGCTGACAACTTTTTTTATTTTTCTGGTCCTCGTCTTGTGGTATCAAAAAACAGCCCAACCCCCTGAAGATCTCATTACAACAGACAGTCTGTATCGCTTTGTGCCTGAGGATCTTAATTTGCAAACTATTGATGCTCTGACCATAACTCAACCTGATGGCCCGGGAATCCGCTTGGAAAAAAAGGAGAATCAATGGCAATTGCCTCAATGGGGAGGAGTACCAGCCAACAAGCACAATGTGGATCGTTTGCTTGAGGCCCTGGGTACCTTGCGCGGGGAACTTCGTTCCAGTGACCACAGCATTCTCGCAGATTATGCACTCAAAGAAGATCAAGCGCTCAGCTTGACCCTTTTACACAATGGTACGGAACAATTACATCTTTTGGTGGGCAAAGGGGACTTTCGCAACCTTTTTCTACGTATGCACAATAGTACTGAAGTCTATGTTGCTCCAGGTATGATCCTCAGCCACTTGGGTGCTTATGGTGGCGCATTATCTGAACAATTCTGGATTGAAACCACTTTGCTGTCTCTGAATATAAAAGACATTAGTGAGTTACATCTGGATACCCCTGAGGCCAAAGCAATATTGCAAAGAGTAAGCTCGAACCAAAAGGATATGGACACGGAAATAGATCAAGATAACTGGAAATTTACACAAATAAAGGAAAGCGGACTGACTCAAGCACAAATGGAGGCTATCCTTCTTGTGCTGGATCGGGTCAGTGTTGTAGAAGTCCTGCCCTTGGATAGTCCTGAACGGGAAGTGTTGGCCCAGCCAACCCATGTCCTTGAAATTGTCACCAAGACCAAAACCTTACGCCTGGAAGCAGTGCAAGGGACATCTTCCAAGTTGATCCGAGAAAAAAACTCTCCCCATATGTACAAAATACACGACACGACTTTTGAGCGTCTCTTCCCATCAGCAACCATAGAAAGCACAAAATAAAGACTATAGCCCCTATTTTTGGGGCTTTTTTACTTCATTGACAATGATTTTGTCGATTTTTTTGACAAAATGGGGCTTTTGCCCTTTACAAGTGTTTTTTAGGCGTTAGTTTGTGGCCAATTTCAAAATACAAAATACCAACTACTTTTTTCATTTCATGTTACACGAGGAGAATAGAACATGGGTAAAATTATAGGAATCGACCTGGGCACAACCAATAGCTGTGTCTATGTCATGGAAGGCAAAGAAGCCAAATGTATTACCAACCCTGAAGGTGGCCGCACCACGCCATCTATTGTTGCCTTTACCGATCAAGACCGTCTGGTAGGTGAAATTGCCAAGCGTCAGGCTGTTACCAATGCTGACAAAACAGTGTTCGCAGTCAAGCGTCTCATGGGCCGTTCCATGGATGATCCCAAACTCAAAGACTGGGTCTCCAAAAGCCCCTATAAAATTGTTTCTGGCCCCAGCAACGACGCCTATGTACAAATTGCTGATAAAAAATATAGCCCGGCAGAAATTTCAGCCCTTATCTTGCAACGCTTAAAACAAGATGCTGAAGCTTATTTGGGTGAGCCAGTGACCGAAGCTGTGATCACTGTTCCCGCCTATTTTAATGACTCCCAACGTCAGGCCACCAAGGATGCCGGCAAAATTGCTGGTTTGGATGTCAAACGCATCATTAACGAACCCACTGCCGCATCCCTGGTCTATGGTTCAGACAAAAAGGCCAATGAAAAAATTGCTGTTTTCGATCTGGGCGGTGGTACTTTTGACATCTCCATTCTGGAAGTAGGCGATAATGTCGTAGAAGTCCGGGCCACCAATGGAGACACCTTCCTGGGTGGCGAAGATTTCGACCATGCTGTGATCACCTATTTGGTTGATGAATTCAAAAAAGAAAACGGCATTGATCTCTCCCAGGATAAGATGGCCTTGCAACGCCTCAAAGAAGCAGCAGAAAAAGCCAAAAAAGATTTGTCCACGTCCATGGAAACAGACATTAACCTGCCTTTTATCACTGCGGACCAAAATGGCCCCAAACATATGACCATGAAGCTCTCCCGCGCCAAACTGGAAGCTTTGTGTGAACACTTGGCTGCACGGGCCATAGAACCCTGTCGCAAAGCCCTGGATGACGCTGGCCTCAAAACCAGTGATATTAACGAAGTTATCTTGGTCGGTGGCATGACCCGCATGCCTTTAGTGCAAAAAAAGGTGGGGGATTTTTTTGGTAAAGAGCCCAACCGCTCTGTGAATCCTGATGAAGTGGTGGCCATGGGTGCAGCTATCCAGGGTGGAATCTTGGCTGGTGATGTCAAAGACGTCCTTCTTTTGGATGTTACCCCCTTGTCCTTGGGTATTGAAACGCTGGGTGGGGTATTCACCAAACTCATTGAACGCAACACCACTATCCCCACACGCAAAAGCAATACCTTTACCACAGCTGCAGATAATCAGCCCTCTGTATCTATCCATGTCCTTCAGGGGGAACGTCCCATGTGCGCAGATAATATGACTTTGGGACGCTTCGAGTTGACCGGTATTCCAGCAGCTCACCGTGGAGTACCCCAAATTGAAGTTACCTTTGACATTGATGCCAATGGCATTGTCAATGTTTCGGCTAAAGATCTGGGTACAGGTAAGGAGCAATCGATCCGCATTACTGCTTCCAGCGGTTTAAGTGACGCCGATATTGATCGCTTGGTCAAGGAAGCGGAAACCCATGCAGAAGAAGACAAGCAAAAACAAAAACTCATTGAAGTGCGTAATAGCGCGGACACCCTGATTTATACGACAGAAAAATCTATTCGTGATCTGGGTGACAATATTGATGCAGAACTCAAGGCTGACCTTGAAGCCAAAGCTGAGTCTTTGAGAAAAACTCTTGAGTCTGAAGATGCTGATGCTATCCAGAAATCCATGGATGAACTCGCCCAGGCGTCCCACAAGTTGGCTGAAAAACTCTACGCCCAAAAGACTGACGCTGGGGCTGGACCTGCTGGTGATCCTGGTTTTGGAGCCCAGGATGCTGGTCCTCAAAAAGATGATGACGACGTGGTTGATGCTGATTACACAGAAGTAAAGTAGGCATTGACACAGCAATTTGCCGACTCCTATACTCAAGGTCTGGTCCGTAATGGGCCAGGCCTTTTTTATTATCCTTAATCCCTGACCAGTAGGTCTGTGCATTACTATGAAAACAAGGCATATCTTCTGTGCATTCTTACTTGTTATGGCTATGAGCTCAGTAGCTTGTGGTCCCAAAAAAAGGATTTACCTCCCACCCTACTCCTCTGAAACTCAAACTCCCTTGCCTGGGTACAGGACCGAAGACCCACAAAAAGCGTTGCAAAGATATACCAAATATCTGGAAGAAACCAAACCTTCTGATCCCAAACGCGCTGAAGCCTGGAAAAACACCGTGGGCAGTGCCGTACAATTGGGTGAGTACGAGCTGGCAGAAAGAAATCTTAACCAATGGCAAAAAGAAAACCGTGAGGCTCCTTCTTCTTGGGATTGGAATCAGGTTAATGCCCAGCTGGTTCTTGCTCGCCAAGGACACAATGCCTACACCTCCTATCTTGCTCACCTCATCAATCGACAAGATCTGGACTGGACTACCCGGGAAGCGGCAGGCATGGAATTGGCCGAATATTTTTGGGCAGTAAAAGAACATGCCCTGGCTTTTGATGCTCTTGGCCATTTGTACAAAGAAGCCCCAGATGATGACACAAAAAATCCTTTGGAATCTTTGGCCTTGACCTGGGCTGAATCCTTGTCCTTGGAAGAGTTACAACGTGTCCAGCAAACAACTTTGGGCGCTGACCCATCCATATATCCCTGGTCCATGGTCAGTTGGGCACATGGTATGAAATTATTAGAAAAAGATAAGGGACAATGGGCTGCGGTTTGGCCCAGTCTGTCCGCTGTGGCGCGTACAACTTCCCTGGCCAATCGAGATTTTTTTCTGGCCAGCCTACGTAGTTTGGAACAAAAAATGGGCTCGGTCAGACAAAATATTGCACTGCTTTTACCCTTATCAGGACCTTACGCTCAGGTGGGCTGGCAGATTGCTAAAGGAGCGGGCTGCGCCTGGAGGGAGGGTCAAGTCGAAACCCAAGCCCCAGAAGTTAAAGTTATTAACACCGAATCCCCTACTTTTTTAGAAGAGCTCAAAGCTATTATAGGAAAAGATACCATTATAGGTGGCCCGTTACGTAAAGAAATTTGGGAACAAATCCGGGTGGCGGGGCTCAACCGCTGGACTCATTTTCTCACCTTTTTACCTAGCGTGGAAGATGAAGGAGTGGAGGCCTGGCGTTTTTTCAGTAGTCCAACAGATCAGGCCAGAGCGTTAGTGCGAGGATGTGCAGATCTCGGGGTCACATCCTATGCTATTCTTTATCCTGACGAACGCTTTGGCACAACCATGACTTCCATTTTCACCAATGAAGTTCACAATGCCGGGGCTCAAGTCCACATGGCTCGAAGCTATGATATCGATAATCCTCCGGTTTGGGGGAAAGCAGTAATTTCTGTTTTGGGTGCCAGTGGGAATAAAAATACCATGAACCCAGAACCATCCTTTCAGGCTATTTTTTTGCCTGACTCCCTGTCCAATGCGCAACAACTTGTTCCACTTTTGCACTATTATGAAGAAACCCGACTTTTTGTTTTGGGGCCACAACTTTGGGCCCAAAGCATGGGTGGAGCGCACCTCGAAGAAGATTATTTTGACTTGGCCATGTTTCCTGATGCCTGGGATCCCAATTTACCAACCTCCTCTGCAAAAAAACTGTGGCAATCCATGAAGCAAAGTGATGAAGGCCAGGCCGATCTCTGGGCAGCCCTGGGCTATGATTTTGTCCACTTCACGGCTTTGCTTGGCGGTAGCCATAGTTCTGCAGATGATTTCAACCAGGCTCTGACTCATGCTGCCAGCCGTATGCCTTGGAGCCTTGCCCCCATGCGCTGGATTGGTGGCAAGGTCAGTCAAGATTTATTTCTGTTCCAACCTACCCAGACAGGAATGGTTCGGGCTGACACAAAAACAATGCTCCAAGCCCGCGAAGTACGCCAACAGCAGCGCAACCAACGTCGTGGTGCACAATAGCTATCATCATAACGAGGATTATATGACCATAACCATTGATCAAATTCACGCCTTGGCCCGCCTTGCTCATTTTGACCTCAGTCCTGAACAAGCATCGCAACTCGCTCAAGAAATAAGTGATATGCTCGGGGTCTTACAGCAAGTTCAAACAGTGGAAATAACAGGTGTTTCCCCTATGTACACCCCTGTGGAACAACCCGGAAGACTGCGCGCGGATAAAGTGCATCAAGATTTTTCTCGTGCTCAGATTTTGGCAAATGCACCTGAAACCGATGGAAAACACTTCATTGTTCCCCGTATTATGTAACAACCTGCATCGATATTTGACCAAGGAAATTCCATGTCTCAATTAGCCAAACTTTCTTTAATTAAAATTCGCGATCTCTTGCAGACCAAAGAAGTCTCTGTCCAAGAAGTGCTTACTGCTTGTTTGGACCAAATCCAGACCACAGAGCCACAGATTGCTGCGTTGCTCTACCAACATACCGAAAAGGCCAAAACTCAAGCCCAATGCCTGGATGCTCAGGGCCCAAATCCCCAAAAGCCTTTGTGGGGGGTGCCCATTACCATTGCAGACAATATCAATACCGCAGACATACCCACGACCAGTGGTTCCAAAATGCTGGAAACCTTTGTGCCTCTTCAAGACGCGCATTGTGTAGCCAAGCTTAAAAATGCTGGAGCCATTATTTTAGGAAAAACCAATGTGGATGAATTGGGACTAGGCGCAAGCACAGAAAACTCAGCCTTTACAATCAGTAAAAATCCCTGGAACCCCGCCCATGTCCCAGGAGGATCTTGCGGTGGTTCTGCTGCCAGTGTGGCCAGTGGGCAATGTTTTGCCTCCATAGGCATTGATACAACTGGTTCTCTACGTCAGCCAGCCAGTTTTTGTGGTTTGGTGGGCTTCAAGGCCAGTTATGGTCGTGTCTCTCGCCATGGACTTATGGCTTGTGCCTCCTCCTTGGACCAAGCCGGTCCCATGACTCGCACAGTAGCTGACACGGCATTGATACTGGAAGTCATGGCCGGACACGATCCCCAAGATACTACCAGCTGTCAGACTTCTGTACCCAACTTTATCCATGGTCTGAACGAAAATTCTTTACAGGGGCTACGCTTGGGGCTGCCTGCTGAATATTGGCAAGATCTTTCTTCTGAAGTAGATATGGTGTGCCGTAAAGTTCTTGATCTGGCCCAATCACTGGGAGCAGAACTTGTCCCTCTTTCTTTACCCCATACCCCATACGTTGATGCTGTAGCCACCATTCTGACAGCTGCTGAAGCAAGCTCCAACTTAGCCCGTCTTGACGGGGTGCGCTATGGATATCGTTATCAGCAAACACAGGACTTAAATGACCTCTATACATACTCCCGCTCCAAAGGTTTGGGCATGGAAGTTATGCGTACCGTTTTACTGGGTACTCATGTCTTGTCATCCACAAACTATGAGCCCTACTACAATCAAGCAGCTCGAATTCGTCGGCTCATACAGCAAGATTTTATCCACGCCTGGACATCTTGTGACCTTATTTGTGCGCCAACTTGTCCGACGACAGCTCCCCTTCTGCATGCATCCAACAAACCACATCAGGCCATTGGGCTCACTGCAGCCGTAAATCTTGCAGGCCTCCCAGGCCTTACTCTCCCCGTGGGGCTGGGTGAAGAATCTACCTTACCCATAGGATTGCAGCTTATGGGACCCTACCTGGAAGAAGGAATTGTATTACGGACAGCAGCAACCTTGGAACAACATCTGCCAAGCTTGCAATTTCCTTTTGCATAGAAGTAGGCCCATGTCGGCCGTGTCATCATGAGTATAGCTATTGCATTAAGTGGCGGGGCTGATTCCCTGATGAGCATGCTTTTACTCCGAGAATCCGGGGTAAAAGTCATGGCTGTCCATGCCCTTTTTTTGCCGCAAAAAAATCAAGCCCTGATCCAAAGTTTGACCCAGATTTGTCAGCAGTTGGATCTGCCTTTACACATTATTGATTTGCGCCAAGAGTTTGAGCAACTGGTCATTGCTCCTTTTATTGCCGCCTATGCACAGGGCCTGACCCCTAATCCCTGTGCCACCTGCAATCCCATCATAAAATTTGGCCTGCTCTTGGACAAAGTGCTGGCCTTAGGTGCCGAAGCCATGGCCACAGGACATTATGCTCGACTTCAAGATAGCCCTGACGGGCCTTGTCTCTTTCGTGGCCGAGACCCAGCCAAGGACCAAAGTTATTTTTTATCCAGAGTGCCTCGCCAGTCTTTTAAGCACATTCTTTTTCCCTTGGCAGACTGGACCAAAACACAAGTACATGCAGCCCTGGCCAAGCAAAAGCTGGCCACTTGTGTCCAACAAGAAAGCCAGGAAATTTGTTTTATTCCTGGTAATTATCGAGACTTTATGTGTGACCGAAACACCAGTTTGTCGGGGTCTGGCCCCATTGTTCTTTCCAATGGCACACAAGTGGGACAACATCAGGGACTGTGGAACTATACCTTGGGGCAACGTAAAGGTCTGGGCATAGCCTATTCTGAGCCACTATATGTGCTGTCCAAAGACATGCAAAACAATCGTCTGGTGGTGGGCACCAAAGCTCAGGCTGTCAGTACACAATGCCAGACAGCCCCGCCCAATATACTGATTCCACAAGAGCAGTGGCCCAAGCAAACTGTGGTACAAACCATCTATCGACAGCAACCTGTGCCAGCTCTTGTGCAAACACATACCAAGGGCATGACTATTATTTTTGACCAGCCCCGCCCACTGCCCGCACCTGGGCAGATTGCCGCTGTGTACGCAAAGACCGGACAAGTTTTGGCTGGAGCTGTGCTTACCTCTGGAGAAAATGATGCGACCTGATGCCGGTCAATATTTTTATCTGACAACCCAGGGGTGCAAGGTCAACCAGTATGAATCCCAGGCCATTCGTGAACTCTGGATGCATTGGGGTGCCAGGGAAACTGTAGACCCCTGCCAGGCCGATTTTATACTTATCAATAGCTGTGCGGTCACTGAACGCGCTATTTTAGACTTGGAAAAACTGGTACGTTCTTTTGCCTCCCTTAAACCCAAGGCCAAAATTCTTGTTTTGGGTTGTGCTGTGGAAGCAGATACAAACCGTATCTTGAGTTTGCCTGGAGTTGATCTGGCCATATCACAACAAGACAAAAGATTTTTGAACCAAGAATCCACTTCCGGCCACAAATTTTCATCATTGCACATTGCTGATTATAACCGGGCACGCGCCGTGATCAAAGTGCAAGATGGCTGCTCCCATGGTTGCACCTATTGTATTATCCCCGCTACTCGTGGTCCATCTGTCAGTCGTCTGCCAGAGGAAATCTTGGCTGAGGTCAGGCAATTGCTCCAGGCAGGTCTGCGTGAACTGACCTTGTGTGGTATCAATCTGCGTCATTATGGGCGCGATCTCCATCCCAAAATAGATCTTTGGGATTTGGTAACACATCTTGATAATGAGTTACGCTCCCAATGGACAGGTCGTGCACGTATACGCCTCAGCTCCCTGGAACCAGGAGACCTGCACCCCAAAACACTGGAGACCTTGGCTAACTGCTCCTTGGTTTGCCCTCACCTCCATTTGTCCCTGCAAAGTGGCAGTCCACAGATTTTAAAACGCATGGGTCGCGGTCACTATGGACCAGAACAGGTTTTTGACTTCCTGGACAGCTTGAGCCATATTTGGCCTATGTTTGGTTTGGGCGCTGACATCATTACTGGTTTTCCTGGTGAAACAGAAAACTTGTTTCAGGAAACCTTAGAAGTAGTAACCCGGCTGCCCCTGTCTTACGCCCATATTTTTCCCTATTCCGAACGACCTGGCACTCCAGCGGCCACATTTCCCGATACAATACCCAACCATCTCCGTCGAGAACGAGCCAAGACTCTTCGTCATAGAGTGCAGATCAGTCGGAACAAGTTTTTGCAAACTTTGCTCAAGGTATCCCCCATGCATGTGGTTCTTGAAGCAAAAGGTGCGGGCATGAATGAATTTTATATCGAATGCCAGGTACAGGGACAGGCGTTACCCGGTAGAAACCTGCTCCCTGTAACTCCTTTGGAAATAACTAAAAATGGGTTATGTGTTGGAGTTTTAGGAGAAGGATCATGAGTACTCCACGTATTCCTGTGCCAGCCAAGGCTGTTTTGTCTGTACTCAGTTCTCAATGGGAACACTTTTGGACAGAACTTCTTCCCAAACTTGAAGAACTTTTGGGAGCCATTGACTATCAGTCCCCCCTGATCCCCTTTACCCAAACGTCCTACTATGACCAGGAGTTGGGCACCCCCATTACCAGGCGTCTGCTCTCCTTTGTCCAGCCCCTGGACATGGACAAACTCCCTGGTATTAAACTGGCGACCAATGCACTGGAAGAGCAATGGACCCATAATGGATCTCGACTCTTTAATCTTGATCCTGGCTATATTACTCAAGAACGTCTGGTCCTGGCCACAGGTAAAAATTTTTCCCATCGCATTTATCTGGGCCAGGGAATTTGGGCCGATCTGACCCTTATTTTTCACAAGGGTGATTGGTTTGATTTGCCTTGGACTTTTCCGGATTATGCAACTTTGGAAATCAAAAACCATTTGACGCTGATCCGCAACCTCTACAAAAATAGTCTTCATCATAAAGGATAAATTATGGCCAAAAGTATGACTGGTTATGGTCGAACAACATCCCAAGCAGAGAACTGGATCATAACCTGGGAAATCCGTAGCCTGAACAGTCGCCATCTGGATTTAAAATGGAAAATTCCCCCCACCCTCTATGCCCAACAAAAACATTGGGAAAATGAAGTGAAGCACCTCGCCAGCCGAGGCGGGGTAGAACTTTTCTTACGCCTGAATATCACTGATCCCAATCTGCAAAATATCACTCTGGATACAACCCAGGCTTTGACCATGTTTGCCGAGCTCCAAACCCTGGCCCAAAATCATGATCTCCCCTTTACTCCTGATCTCAACCGACTCATGGCTATTGCTCCTTTGTGGAAGGATTCGGGCAGTATCGATAATGAACAGCTGGTCCAAAGTTTAACCCAAACCTTACAACAGTCCTTGGCTGATTGGGATACGTCTCGTGTTATAGAAGGCCAGGCATTGGAAGATGATTTACGCACCCGCTTTGCCAATCTCAGTGTATTGGTAAAAAAAATAAAAGAACTTACTACAACCACTGCACCTGAACGCTTTTCGCTCCTTCAAGAACGGGTTCAGAAGTTAATTGCTGATACCGGCATCCACATTGATGAAGAACGTATGCTGCAAGAGTTGGCCATTATTGCTGACCGCATTGATGTTTCTGAAGAATTGACCAGACTGGATATTCACCTTGAAAGTATAGACAGCTATTTTCAGCAATCAGGCCCAGTGGGTCGCAAACTGGATTTCATGGTTCAGGAATGTTTTCGTGAAATCAATACCTGTGGTAATAAAAGTCAAAATTCTGCCATCAGCCAGCTTGTGGTGGATTTTAAGGCAGAGCTGGAGAAGTGTCGGGAACAGATTCAGAATCTGGAGTAGGTGTGGACAAGAAAAAGCTGCTTAACATTGGATTTGGCAATGCTGTGGTCATGAGCCGGGTCGTCGCTATTGTTGGCCCTGCCTCCTCACCCATGCGCCGCTTACGGGAAGAAGCCAAGCAGGCCGGGCGACTCATTGATGCCACCCAGGGACGCAAAACCAGATCCCTGATCATCACTGATTCCAATCATTGCATCTTGTCCGCCATCCAGGCAGAAACCATCAGTCAACGTTTTATGGCTGGAGAAAATGATGAATAATGCCGGAATAATGCTCATCATCAGTGCCCCCTCGGGTACAGGTAAAAGTACCTTGATTCGCCGTTTATCTCAGGAGTTTGATAGTTTTTCCTTTTCCATTTCCTGTACGACCAGAGCTCCCAGACCTGGAGAGCAGGATGGCCGTGAATATCATTTCCTTACCGAACAAGATTTTCTTGCGAAGCGTGATCAGGGCTATTTTGCCGAATGGGCTCTGGTCCATGACAATTTTTATGGTACTCCCAAACAAGCCACAGAGGACGTACTACAGGCAGGTCGCGATATTATTTTTGATATTGATGTTCAGGGAGCCCGACAGCTTAAAAAAAATATGGGGCAAGGTTGTTATGTATTTATTTTTCCACCTTCACCAGGCATCCTGGAAAAAAGACTGGCTGGACGTGGAACAGATAGCCGAGAGACTATCCAGCGTAGATTAAAAAATGCCAAAGAGGAAATTGCCAATAGCTCTTGGTTTGACCACTGGATTATCAACGACAATTTGGCGATTGCCCATGACCAGCTCCGAGCCATTTATCTGGCTGAAAAAACACGCCCCAAATATTTACACACTTGGCGTGAGAAATTTCAAACTGAGTGGCGATTGTCATGACCAATACTCCAGCGCTGGTTGTTGCCCTTGACTTTCCCAATGCGCAGTCAGCATTTACTCTCGCCAGACAACTCCAGGGCATTGTTTCCTGGGTTAAGGTGGGCTTGGAATTATATTTAGCCGCAGGCCCCAGCTTAATATCTCAGCTCAAAGATATGGGATTTCATATTTTTCTTGATTTAAAATTCATGGATATCCCCAATACTGTGCAAGGAGCTGTGGCCCAAGGGACAGCCATGGGCGTGGATATGCTGACCATTCATCTGCTCGGTGGACAAAAGATGTGTGCTGCGGCTTTAGAAGGCCGTGCACAGACTTTGACTCCTGGCCAAATTCCCCCACTTATTTTTGGAGTCACCCTGCTCACCAGCTTGGGACCACAAGACTTAATCTGGGACCCGCATGGTTCTCCTGAAAAATTACAGCACGTTACCGTTACTTTGGCTCAAAAAGCCCATCATTGGAATATAGATGGGGTCGTTTGCTCTGGTGCAGAAATTTCCGGTATTCGGCAAACCTGTGGTCCAGATCTTGGTATTCTGACCCCAGGCATACGCTTGCCCCACGCAGACAAAGGTGACCAATGTCGTGTTTGCACACCGGCCCAGGCAATTCGTGCTGGCAGTAACTTTCTTGTTGTTGGTCGCCCCATTACCAGAGCAACAAACCCTGTGCGTATGGCCCAAGACTATAACCAGGCCATGTACCAAGCTTTTGTGGAGGATATATGAGTGATTCCACCCCACAACAACAGCGCACGCGTATCAAGGGTATTTTTTCTTTGGAAAAGATTGCCAAGGTTGGTGCTGGAAGTACTGTTCGCAAAACACGACAGACCATGTACTGGTATGCAGAAGAAGATGAGCAAGGCATCATTTGGGTTCAGCCTCTGAACACCAATTATATTCCTTCTGGACCCAAACAAGAAGTATCCAGAGATGAATTTCTGGACCAGTATACTCCTGAGCCAGAATTTTATACCTCAAAAGTTTATCCAACAATTCGCAAATTAAACCAGACTATTGCCAAAGCAGAACGCCATCGCACCAATGGTGATGGCTTTAGCGCTGAATATGAGTTCAATAATGCTTTACATGTTGATGTGGAGAATATTCGTGCCAACTTTGGCTTAGGCCTCACTTACCTAGATCGTGGGGACACGCAAAAAGCTGACAATATTTTTGAACGACTGGTAAAAATAGATGCTGCTTTTGAAGCTGAACATAAACATTTATTCAATGATTTTGGGATAAATCTTCGCAAGAACAAAATGTACGATCAAGCTGTGAAATACTATTCCAAAGCCCTGGGATTGGCACCCCACGATGAAAATTTGCACTATAATATTGCACGAGCGTATTTTGCCAAAGCCAATCTACCCAAAGCAATTGAACATCTCAAAACAGCCCTTGCGTTGAACAAGGATCTGGAGGTTGCTCAAAAATTTATAGAATACCTGAAAAAAAATAACTTGCTCCCAGACAAGTCTTACCCTGGCCCTGGGACGTCAAACTCCCAATAGCATAGCGCCTAGCCTGTTAGAGCTGGCTATGCTTTGCTTAAATCCAGGATCAGATCAAAATGCTTCTTTGTTACGGGCATCACTGACAGGCGTGATCCCTTACGTAACAATTCCATGCCTTCCAACCCAGAGATACCTCGTAATACAGCCAGAGATAGTGGCTGAGCAAACTTTTCTACAAATTGGATATCCACCATAAACCAGAGTGGTTTTTCTGGAGTTGAACGTGGGTCATAATGCTGATCAAGGGGATCCCAGGCACTATGGTCTGGATAACTTTCCCTAACCACCTTGGCGATACCCACGACACTGGGTTTGGTCACACTATGATAAAAAAGCACCAAATCCCCAATTTCCATTTCATCGCGCATAAAATTTCGCGCTTGATAGTTTCTCACGCCATCCCAGCTGGTTTGTTGCTGCGGCGCTGCCATTAGATCATCAATGGAAAAACATCCGGGCTCTGTTTTCATTAACCAATATTTCATCCGCCTTCTCCTGACCGCTTTTTCAAATTAAAAAGGCCTCTCTGTTTCCAGAGAAGCCTTTGGTTTTTAAAAAGTAAACTGGCTTACCAATTGGAATCGGCAAAAGGATCTTCCGCACCACCTGAAAAGCCAAAATCATCGCCAGCAGCAGCTTCTGCTGGAGCACCAGGTGCAGCAGCACCGCCAGCAGCAGGAGCTGCAGCACCAGCTACACCGGCAACTACCACACCGGTCTTTTTCACTTCTTCAACTTCTTGGAGCAAGGCTTCTAGTTTGCCGGTGAACTCCACAATACGCGCTTCAGTGGTCACAAAAAGCTCTTCAGCCTGGCCCTTTTTCTCATCTTCATATTCTTTAACCTTGGCCTGCAGAGCTGCAATTTCACCGTCTTTTGCAGCCAAAGCCTGATTCAGATCTTCAATCTCTGCGGCCTGGTCATTAATAGTACCTTTGTAGTCAGCAAGCTTATCAAAGACCTCATTGATTTCGTCCATGGCCTTAACGGGCATGGGTGCAACAGAAACTGATTGCCCCAATTCCACGACCTGGCCCTTGGACATTTTGGTCAGCTCCGGATGTTGCTCATAAATCCAGGCTTTGGACAGAGCAGCCGCAAAGGGAGCAAAGTCGTCATCAAGGTCTTTTTGGGTCAAATAGCCCAACATTTCGGCAACAGAAGCATCCTCGTCACCTTTTAGATAGGCCACAAAAGTATCCATGGGAAAAATCTTGCGAGCTTCAGACATGGTGTCCTCCTTTAATTAAATAACAAAGATTTTGTCATCTTCAATGAGCTTTTCATCAATGGGTAAGCGGCCTGTATAACGAGCATAAATGAGCGCTGTGGTGCGATACACCAAATGTCCTAATTTTGACCAGGGCAGATAAGCAATCAGCATAAAAACACTGACCAAATGAACATAGTATGTCAAAAATGCTAAAGGAGCCATACCGGACAGACGGAAAACTTCCGCACCAATTCCAGTTAAGGTTACCACCCAAATTACACCCAGCAAATACCAGTCATAATAGTTGGAACGATACTTTTTGTCGTCAAGATTCAAACGACGCCGTGTGAGTAGGGTCAAGCCAACTAACAATAATACTGCACCGATATTGGCTAAAATTTTGACTGGATGCCAGAGGGGCATGGGAGTATGCACCAGTGGCGCGATAAAGGTTATAACCTTACCACCCCAATGGAATGCTGCCACTGTCCCCGTAACAATAAAGCAAGCCAAAAAGCCATAAAAAAGAATCTGGTGCCCTTTGACTCGTTCATTGTCCTCGGAGCTATCTACGCAATCATTAAAACGGGTATGCTGAAGAATATCATAGCGTACGGTATCAATAATTGCTTGGAGTATGGATGGCTTTTTATAGCCAATAACAAAAGTTGTCGGCATGTTTGCTTTAAAGCCATCAATCATATTTTTGATTCCTAACCCAAAACAAATAACCACAAATATTGCTGTCAGGCCATACAAGGGATCAATGGTAAAATCACCGGGAAAAAGATTATCATACACAATTCGGCCATCTTCTGCCAATGGGAAGAAGGTGCCCTTAATGGCAGCACGAATCATCCAGATAATTGCCCAGATTGTTGCTGGGATACCTGCCAAGATAGGCAAATATTTGGGAGAGCTCATCCAGGTGCCAATGGCAGTAGGCGGTACCAGCTTACGATAGGCCATGTTGCGCATGGCCGACATCAAATCAGCAGGTTTTGCCCCACGAGGACATTGCTCGGAACAATTTCCACAATTATGACACAACCAAATATCTATGTCGTTAGTTAACTTGTCTTGCAATCCCCACTGAGCCCAGATCATTTCCTTTCGAGGATAGGGATTTTCAGCAGGAGACATGGGGCATACGACCGAGCAGGTGGCGCACTGATAACACTTCTTGAGATCAACCCCACCTACCTCCTGCAGTTCTTTGACAAACTGCAGATTTGGCTCAATTCTCGTAGTTTTGGACATACACGCTCCTCCTAGTATCCCTTGAACGGATTGGGACCGAGTTTGATTATTTCCTCTACAAATTGGTCAATCATAGCAGGAAGCTCATTATATTCATCAATTGCCACCTGCATCTGCTTCACCCGTTCGGCTTCAATTCCAAGTTTGCCCAAAGTTTCAGCAACATTATCCATGCGTCGATTACACAATTCCGAACCCTTGACAAAGTGGCACTGGTAGTCCTCTCCATACTTACAACCTAGGAGTAAGCAACCGTCTGCTCCCTTGGACATCGCATCGGCAATCCAGATGGTATTCACAGAACCCAAGCATCGGACCGGAATAATACGTACATAAGGGCTCCATTTCTTACCACGCAATGCCGCCATATCCAAAGCAGGATAGGCGTCATTTTCACAAGCCAGGATAAGCATTCGCGGTCCACCCACAGCCATATCATCAGGTACTTCCACTTCTTTGATCATGGAACCGATCTGATCAACATTATAGTTGTCAAAGGAAATGACACGTTCTGGGCAGGCACCCATACAGGTACCGCAGCGACGACAACGAGAAGTATTGGGCATTGGATTGCCCTTTTCATCCTCATCCAAGGCACCAAAAGGACACTCCTCAGTGCAACGCTTACATTGTGTACACCGCATTAAATTAAACTTGGGATACGACAAATCACCGGAACGAGGGTGTACGGCCATACCTCTGTTTGCAGACTCCAGGCACTGAATGGCTTTCAGAGCTGCACCAGCTGCGTCGGTCTCAGCTGTCGCCAAAGTCATGGGCTGGCGCACTGCACCAGCTGCATAAAATCCTGTCCGTCTGGTCTCATATGGAAAGCAGATAAAATTGGAGTCTGCATATCCGCTAAAGCGATCCAGATCGGGCATGGCTGGCCCCTGTCGATAAGTGAGACGCAAAACAGGATCCAATGCTGTGGTGGGAACCATGCCAGTGGGTAGAACAAGCATATCTACTTCGATTTCAACTCTGGAACCTAACAAGGTATCCTCTAGTACCACCACAATATCATCGTCGCCGCCGTCTCGAATTTCCTGAACAATACCCTTGGTCATCATAATACCAGGATCATTTTGTGCTGCTTTGTAATACAGCTCATTAATACCAGGTACCATCATGTGTTCATAGACAATAAGAGCTACACCATTATGGAGAAACTCTCGAACATAATTAGCCTGCTTCAGAGCTGTCAGAGAAGTAAGCTCAGCACTATATTCCAAATGCCTATAGGTATCTTGTTTAATAAAATTTGTTTTTGGCGTATCGTCTTCTTCCTTTTCCTTGTTTTCAGCAGCAGCCAAAGCAGCTTCCTTGGCTTCCTGTTCCTGCACTGCAAAAGGTGCCAACTTATCACCAAAACTCAGTAGAAACATAACTTTACTGGGTGGATTACCATCAGACTTGCGAACAATATCTCCGCTTTTGGCCATGGCTTCAAATTCGCGTGATGTTACTACGTTTTTAAGCTTTCCATAACCAAAGGGGGACAGAGTTGATGTATTTTGTGGGGTCCAACCAGTAGCCAACACGACAGAACCAATGGCTATTTCTTGTTCTTCTTTACCTGTGCGTACAATCACTTGATATTGGCCAGGTGCTCCTGCAATACTGACTACTTCAGAACCAAGTAACACGCTGATGTTATCCGATGCTTCAACATCAGCAATTTTTTTGTCCACACCAGTGGTGTGTGCTTTATCATATGGATGTTGCATAGGAATGGTCTTGTACATATCTGCAGCTGCACCACCAAGAACATCCTTTTTCTCAACCAAGGTAACGTCATAGCCAATGGAAGCAACGTTAAGTGCTGCTGTTAGCCCTGCCCATCCACCGCCTATCACCAAAACGTGACGTACAACTTCCCAAGGTTCTGTTTGCGGGATTTTGGATTTTTGCAGTTTGACGACACCCATATTGACATAGTCAGCAGCCATTTTATGCAACAATTCTGGTGGTTGACCGGGCACTAATGCCTGGCCACTGGGGTCATCATAACACAAGACGCACAGCTCACGCAGGCTTACACGACTGACCGTAATAGCTGGTCCAAACTCATAAAAATCCCAATCCACACGTGGCGAAGTGCCACAAACACAAACTGAATCAATGGTACCGGCATCAATATCTGCCTGAATTAACGATCGTCCTTCCACGCTGGCCAGCTTGGGGTGTACCTTGACTACAGGGCAAAGATCACCCCACTTCTTCTGTACACCAGCAACCAATTGCTCAATATCAAGCATGCCGCCAAGGCTCGATTCGTCAAAATATACACCTATTTTGTCGGCCATGACCTACCTCCCTCTCACAGTCTGAACTGCTTTCATCGCTGCTCCAGTACCAGATTGAGCCGACTTCATCACGTCCAGAGGTTGTTTTGCACAGCCTGCGGCAAAAATACCTCGTTCTTCTCCACCTATAATAAAACCCTCAGCATCAACTGGGACATCAAAAGGTAAAGAATTCTCTGCCAGGCTAGGCTGCATTCCTGTGGCCAATACCACAAGATCAAAGCGCTCAACTGATTTTGTGCCAGTCACGGCATCCTCAACGGTTAGCCACACATCGTCTCCAGCTTTATCCTGTTCAACAGCAGCGACTTTACCTTTAACTGCGTGTACTTTTTCATCAGCCAGGATTTTTGCTGCAAAATTTTCATACAGCCCCGGTGTACGTAAATCGATATAAAAAATTGTAATATCAGCACCTGGATTTTGCTCTCGAACATATTGAGCCTGCTTTAACGATGCCATACAGCAAATATAGGAACAATATCCTAAATGATTTTCATCGCGCGAACCAGCACACTGCACAAAAGCAACTTTCTTGGGCGCGCGACCGTCAGAAGGTCTAACTACCTTTCCTTGAGTTGGACCAAAGGCTGATGCAATACGTTCCATTTGCATATTGGTAATACAATTTTTTATTTCACCTGCGCCGAGATTGGTCAGTCGGGTTACATCATAAGGTTTCCAACCAGTGGCAATGACTATGGACCCAACATTTAAGTTAATGACACGTGCTTCTTCACTTAAATCAAGATATTCGTTTTCTGCTACCAGTGCTAAATCAGCATCGCTCAGACTTGCCTTATCAACCACATAACGTTGAGGAAAAGCAAAAGGAGCATCCATGTAAACTGCTTTACGTGTCGTGAGACCAAACTCAAAATCACTGGGAGTTTCAGAAGTCAAAGCAGAACAAAGCTCAGATAGATCAGGGCTGTTGGGAGCAGAGTGTCGGGGCTGTATTGTCACCGTCACATCATAATTGCCCGCAGATCCTTCCACCTTGCTCACTTCTGCTAAGGTAAAAAATTTAACTTTAGGATTATTTTTGATCCGCTGATACTGGATTTCCAAGCCACACGATGGTGGGCACAGTTTTGGGAAATACTTGTTCAGCTGCATTACGCGTCCACCCAGAAATGCTGTCTTCTCAATAATGAAGACCTCATGGCCGAGCTCTGCGGCCTCTAGGGCGGCGGTGATTCCAGCGAACCCACCACCGATGACCAGTATGCTGTTGCTAGCCATTAAGATTCCTCCCAGAACGTTCACGTTGAAGGCCATAAAAAATGAATAGAATGGCCCAAACATAATCTATAACAGCAAGAGGTTACAGATCATGTATAGACCATTCTACTTCCCGATACAGAAAAGGGGCTGTGGATTGGACCCACAGCCCCTCGGCCCATAAACTAGTCAGGGATGATCTGATAGTAATGTCTCTTGAAAATCTCAGTTTCACCAGTGGCCGGATTGAACTTGGAGTTAACAAAGCACTTCCACTTGGCATCATCCAGACCCATGAAGTCTGCACGATAGTAGAAACCGGGATAACGGCTCTCCTGACGGAACCGAATGTGCTGCATATGCAGACGAACGGTCCAAAGTCTATGATACTGTTCCCAGCAACGTAACAGCTCATGTAGGTCACGAGCAGCCAGTTTCTGGGAGTCTTCTTCCAACATATCGAGCAGGTGGAAACCTGTGTCGAGCAATTTCTCGGAAGTAGTATAAAGAGTAGATACACCACCACCATACTCATCTGTGCACTTGATCAAGCGCATCATGAAGTTATTTGGTGAAATGAAGTTCGGGTTGATAACCGGATCAGTGGATGCACCCTTGAATTCTTCGTAAGTGTACCAAGGCTGATAGATCTCTTTTTTCAAATCTTCAGCAGAAGCATTCAAAGTAGGAGCGAAATCCTTGTGATCAACACAATAGCGCACCATTTGTTTACCAACAATACGACCTTCAGCATGGGATCCGGAAGAGAACTTATGTCCGGAAGCACCAACACCATCAGCACAGGTAAACAGACCGTTGACAGTAGTCATACGGTTGTAAACCTTACCATTAGCAGCTTTAACTTTATATTCTTCAGGAACCCAAGGCTCGTTCGGACCAGATACCCAGATACCGCAACAGCCGGAGTGAGAACCAAGGAGATACGGTTCAGTGGGCATAATCTCAGATCCAACTTCTTCAGGCTTGATATTCATGGCTGCCCACAAGTTAGCCTGACCTACGCACATATCCAGGAAGTCTTCCCAAGCTTCAGATTCCAGATGTTTCTGTTCAGCCTTGGACAAGTTAGCAAAGGTGGTCTGCAGAGCAGTAGCAGTATCCATATAGATGGGACCGCGGCCTTCGCGCATTTCACGAAGCATCATGTGGTTACGCAAGCAGGTAGGAATAACATGACCCTTGGCATATCCACGATCTTCGTATGGCTTCAACATCGCACGGTTGGTGACACAATAATCTTCGCCCTTGGCGTTGGTAGCTTTTGCTTTAAAAAGCAGAAACCATGCACCAACAGGTCCGTAACCATCTTTAAAACGGGCTGGGACGAAACGGTTTTCCATCATGGTCATTTCTGCGCCAACCTGAGCACACATGGTGTAGGTAGAGCCAGCGTTCCAAACAGGATACCAGGCACGACCGAGACCTTCACCTGTGGAGCGAGGACGATAAACGTTAACTGCGCCACCACAAGCTACGGACATGGCCTTAGCTTTAATGATATACACTTTGTTTTCACGAACAGAAAAACCAACTGCACCAGCAATCTGGTTAGGTACTTTGGCGTCCAAAAGGAGCTTCACGATGAACAGGCGTTCGATATAACGGTCTTCACCCAAAGCATTTTTAGCAGCTTCAGCTACGATCACCTTGTAAGACTCACCATTGATCATAATCTGCCAGCGACCGGAACGCACAGGGTCATCGCCTTTACGCAGAGACAGGCCTTCTTTTTTTGCAGAAGCGCCATCCAGGTTTTTCCCATCTTTTTTAATCCAGCAAGGCAGACCCCACTCTTCAAAAAGATGCACGGAATCGTCAACGTGACGGCCCAGGTCAAAAATCAAATCTTCACGAACCAGACCCATGAGGTCTGTGCGGACCATGCGCACATAATCATCTGCTTCGTTTTCTTTACCAATATATGTATTAATAGCGGAAAGACCCTGAGCAACAGCACCACCACGGTCCAAAGCAGCTTTGTCCACTAAAAGCATTTTTACGCCCAGAGGATCGCCCCAGCGAACGGCTTCTACTGCGGTACCACAATTACCCATGCCGCCACCGACCATCAACAGATCGGTTTCAAGCTCCACTACTTCCGGCTCACCCAAAGGCAGGCCTTTAATCACATCTTTAATAGGAATTTGAGCCATATGTTCCTCCTAAAATTTTCGTTTGCTCAAAGCAGGCTTACGCAACAGCCGACTTGTAGGTGATCTTCATATCCGCTTCAGCTATCTCAAACTTCTTGCCCAAGGCTTCTTTTGGAGCCGTCAGAGCTGTCTCAGTATAGAGCAATTCATTTTCAAGATCGCCAGGTTCGGGCTTGCCAGCAAAAGGATCAATGGAACCTTCTGGAGTTGTGCGTACCGGGAATTTAAAACGCTTTACCTCACCATTGCGGAACTGAACAGTCCACATGATATCTTCGGCACTACGCAGAGGAATACAAGTTCCGCCCATGGGGGCAAAGTCGGCATAGGGACGTGCAGTGATAGCACCTTGAGGACAAATTTTGATGCAGGAATAGCATTCCCAGCAGGCTGCAGGCTCCTGGTTGTACGCCTTCATCTCCACAGGGTCGAGGATCATCAGGTCATTAGGACAGATGTACATGCAGGCAGTCTTGTCACCGCCCTTGCATCCATCACATTTTGCTGGATCGACATAGGTTGGCATAATTCCTCCAAATAAAAAGTTAGAATAACTTAACCGCTAGGCCAAAACAAAATCCACTTTGAAGCATATAGCTTGTGAATCTTTTATCGAAGACAACTTTGGTAGTCAAGCTAATATAATTGAGACTACTTTGCAACTAGTTCTTAATAAATAGACTGCAGGGCAGAATTTTCTGCCCTGCGATAAATTACATCTTGGTTGCAGCAGCGTGGCTCTGCATTTTGATTTCCACCTTTTCGGTCAGGCCAGCATAGTATTCTCGAAGGATATCCAAAACTTCATCGCGGCCAAAATGGTCTGCAACAGGAGCACCTTCGGACAGAGCCTTGCGCAGCTTGGTTCCGGAAAGTACAACACGGTCTTCCTTACTATGTGGGCAGGTGCGCAAAGAAGCCATGCCGTCACACTTGTAGCAATAGAAAGTCCAGTCAATCTTCATGGGCTGAGTGATCAAATCCTTGCCAGCTCCCAGGTTTTTGGGAATACGATCAAAGATTTCCTGAGCTTCAAACAAGCCATAGAAGTCACCCACACCAGCGTGGTCACGACCAATCAGCATATCGGAAACACCATAATTCTGACGGAAAGTGGCGTGGAGCAGACCCTCGCGAGGACCTGCATAGCGCATATCCAAAGGATAGCCGCCCTGTACAACATTAGCCTTTACAAAGTACTTGTCGATGAGCGTATCAATACATTTAATGCGCACTTCAGCAGGAATATCGCCAGGCTTCAAGTTGCCAACCAGTGAGTGAATGAATACGCCATCACATACTTCCACAGCAATCTTGGCCAAAAACTCATGGGAACGGTGCATGGGGTTACGCAGCTGGAGAGCAGCAACTTTGCTCCATCCCTTTTCTTCAAAGGTCTTGCGAGCTTCAGCAGGAGACATGTAGCAACCTGGGAATCTTTCCCGATAATCGCCTTCAGATAAAACTTTGACCGGACCAGCAATATTGTATTTCTTCTGGGCCATTACCATTTGTACACCAGGATGATCCTTGGGGGCAATTTCCCAAAACTTGTCGCCGGCAGACTCTTCGCCCTGCCCCTTATAAACTTTTTCGCATTCCCATTTCTTGTCAGCATCGGTCATTTCGTAGACTTCAGCGACCTTCATGGTTGCCATGAATACACCCTTTTTAGGATCAAACAGAGCAATCTCTTCGCCAACTGCAACGTTTTCATCAGTGTCCAATGTTACAGGCACAGGCCAAAAAGTACCGTCAGCCAAAGTGAAGTTTTCACACACAGACTTCCAATCAGCTTTGGACATAAATCCATTCAGTGGACTAAAACCACCAATGCCCATCATGATCAAGTCACCTTTGGCACGAGGGCTAATTTCAATTTTCTTTAAACCTTCAGCCTTTTTTTGCTCGGCAGCTAATTCAGCGCCCTCTAGAAGACAGCAAACCAGACCTTTTCCACCATGCGGGGGTACGAGAGCCATAGTCATCCTCCTAAATATAGTTTGTTTTTATTTTCACAAAGCTCAAAACGGAGATTTCAATTTGCTTGCCGTTGAGCATATTGTCAACCTCTTTTGTGATTTTTTTATCAATCTACCCTTTAACGGTATGAAAATGTAACCAACTTATTGTGTTTACACGCTCATAGCAAGATTGTCTTTCAATAAAATATTGACCAAGAGCGATAAATAACATAAATTTATGGAATATATAAGAGTAAAACATCTTTCAAGCCAAAACAACAGCACATGTTTGACCCAAAAAATCGTCCAACCCTGACCGAAGAGCTTATGGAGCTTGACCGGCGAATAACAACATTACTCGCGTCAAGAACCAATCTTTTAGCTCGCGCAGCCTTGTCGAGAAAATCAAAAAAAGCTGGTATTACTGATCCGAGCCAAGAAAAAAAATTGTGGCAAGTCTGGAGTGATGCGGCCAAATCAGATAATTTGGAGGTACAGTTTGTTAAAAAAATTTTCCATTTGTCTAACAATTTGGCCTACGCTCGAGCAGAGCGCAATGCATCTGCTGAAAAACCTCTTTGCCTTTTTCCACGACGCCAACCTGTCAATATTCATATTGACGCCCCACGAGACCAAATCCTTCGGAGTATGATGTTTGTTTTGGGGGCCACAAGTTCAGCTCCCCTGTCCATAGCTTCCTGCCAGGGAAACAGCAACGTTGTGGAACTTATTAACGCCCTGAATCTGTGCGGCTTCAACATTGTTTATGACAATGGACAATGTACGATATCCCCTGTGCCCACATGGAGCATGGACAATAAAGTCGTTTATGCCGGCCAAAGCAAATTTCATCTCTACTTGCTCCTCTGCCTAACCTTGGGACGAGTCAATCGTGTCAAAATAACTGGAGCTACCAAACTAAAACTGCACGATTTGCGCTCGGTTCAAGATTTTTTACCACATCTGGGAGCACGGCTGACAATTGTTGAGCCCCATAGTTTTGGGGTACCCATTCGGATTGAGGCGAGCGGCCAGATTCCAGATGAAATTACAGTACCCCCGGGACTTTCCAAAAAATTCATTCTGGCCCTTGTTGTGGCCACCACAACTTTTCACAAAAAATGTGTCTTGCGGCTGCACAACTCCTATACCAATAGTAAACTACTCCGAAAAGGCATTGGTTTTCTTCAACATTACATCTCAGAAATCCAGTTTGATGGGTCACAAATTATTATTCCGGAAATGTCTCCAGAGTTAGCCTTTTCGCGAGTGGATATTCCTGTTGATCCCCTCATGAGTTTATACTTGTTATCTTTACCCTTTTTTACTGAAGGAAAAGTAATCCTTCAAGGAAAGTGGCCAACTCAGGATCCACATCTACAAGAAATCCTGGATATACTTCTTGAAATTGGTTTGCATATTGAGGTTGGCCCTGAGCAAACATCCTCTCGTATGGGTAAAGCACCAGCAAACATTGCCATTGATCTTGTAAATTTTTCAGAATATCTTCCCTTACTCTTATCCTTGGCGCTGGGAATGAATACAAAGTGTACTCTGACCATGGATCCCAAGCATGAAGACATGGCCCATGCCTTGGATTTGCTCGAAAATATTGGCATTCAATACACCCTTGAATCTGGCATGCTGACCCTGTTGCCAACCACGAAAAAGACTCATGATATGTACTGGCAAAGTCCTGGTCCCTATTGGACTCTTGCCGGGGCATTGATCTCTTTTATTCGTCCTGGATTATGTATAGCCAATGCCGATAATATCCTCTCCGCATGGCCCTGGTTTTGGAAAATGTTCATGAATCTTCCTGAGCCACAAAACTTCCTTTACCCTCCACGGGATAAAAATCTACCAGACCAAAGTGATAATGAAAAACCACAGCGGAAACGAATTAAAATTACAAGAAATTAACGCTCTTGAAGATCAAATTACGGCACTTCGAACAGAACAGGCCGACATACAAAAGCAGATTAAAGAACTTTTATTTACCGAAGATATCAAGGCTGGCATTACTTTCGAGACTGATATTTTTACACTGCAACAGTCAAAGCTGCGTATAGATACAGAAATTCAGTTTGCCCAAGCTCGCATTGGACGTTTAAAAATTTCTCTTTAATTGGCTACCTTTGTTCACGTAGTACTGAAACTCAACGTTATTTTGGAAGTCCAGCCATAACCAAAGGCTGGACTCAAAAATATGCCAAGCTCTTTTATAGTATCAATATCCCTAAGTTTTTTCTAAAAAACATGAAGACAACCCTACGTAGTTATTCTTTTTCCATCCCGTGGAACCTCTTTCTCCTCACCATAGGCAGTATATTAATAGCCGTGTCCATCAAGTCTGTGGCAGTACCGCATGGCTTGGTTACTGGTGGAGTATCGGGCATCAGCCTGCTTATCTATTATTTTACCCAAACATTGACCCCAGGTCTGTGGCTACTCATCCTCAACATTCCCATTGCCTTCATTGGCTGGCTTATGATCAGCCGCAGATTTCTGCTCTATACAGCTTACGGGATGCTGGCCATTTCCCTGTTTATTGAGCTCATCCCCTTTACCTTCCCTGTACAGGATAATTTACTGGCAGCTATAGCTGCCGGGGCACTTCTTGGTGCTGGAACAGGAACAACTCTGCGTTCCTTGGGGTCCTCAGGTGGACTAGACATCCTGGGTGTTATTTTACATCAAAAATTTGGATTTCGCATTGGACAAGTTAGCTTTTTATTTAATGTCGGTGTGTTTACTCTTAGTTTTGCGCTCATGAACACCGACCTCGTACTGTACTCACTCATTCTGGTCTTTGTTAGTGCCCAAATTACAGATTATGTGCTCAGCATGTTCAACCAACGTAAATTGGTCTTTATCATATCCAATCACGCTCCAACCATTGCTCGGGCTATCATGGATGAAACGCATCGAGGAGTAACTCTTCTTGAAGGTCGTGGAGGGTACACAGATTTACCCAAGCAAGTAGTGATGACTGTGGTCAACAATGTCCAACAAAAAAAGCTTGAAGAATTGATCTTTACACGTGATCCTGAGGCATTTGTCATTCTTGAAAATACTTTTAATGTTATTGGTAAAGGCTTTTCCAAACGAAAAATTTATTAAATATCCTTCTCAAATATAATGAGTACTGGCAGGTAAAGCCCCATATTTTCTCTGTTTCAAATTTTTATTGTGCAACCTAACCCTTTGTCACAAAAAATATTATGACACATCTATCCTGTCGTTTTTTCTGCATTTTTACCTTAGTACTCATTTTTATTGGTGGATGTGCAGCCAAAACGAGCCTCAAAGAGGAACAACCTGATCATACTACTCCCCCAATTCTTCAGCCCCAGCATGTAGCACTCCTGTCCGACCTGACTTTCAATAACCCGCAATTAGTCTGCGCAGCTGTGCCCTTGTCCAACAATCCTTTGCTTGAGGAGTCAGAGCAACAAAGGCTATACTTCCAAGCCTTGAAACATTTTTTTGCACCATGGAAAATGACCCAAACTTCCTTCACTACAGAGCAGGCTTTTTGGGGAGTCCGTGGACTGGGAAGCAAACAAGGCTATGCTGAAAACTTACAGCCCTATCCCCGTGACCGCTGGGAAAGAATTGTTGCATTGCAAAACATGTCAGCCTTTCCATCTCTGGCCCAGGCTGGCATTGTCACCCGCAACACAGCTTTGCGTGTCTTGCCATCCTTGCGTCCATTCTTCCTGGACCCATCCAAGCCAGGGGAAGGTTTTCCTTTTGATCACTTCCAAGCCTCTGCCCTATGGCTGGGTACACCTGTTTTGATTTGCCATATTTCCACAGACAAGGCCTGGTATTTTGTGGAAACTGCCTTTGCCAGTGGCTGGGTACGCGTTGAAGACATTGCTTTGGCTCAAAAAGAATTTTGCACTGATTATGAAAGCCAAAACATGGCCGCAATCTTATTGGATGAAACGTCTTTTTTGTCAGGAAATCGCCTACTGGGTCAAACACATATTGGTGCTATTTTTCCTTTGGTTCATCAAAAAAACAATATGGTTACAATCAAAGTACCTACCCAGAATTCGTCCGGTCAAGCTCATATTAACCTTGTGGGACTCAATGTGTTACAGGCCGCCCCCATGCCTCTATCCATGACCTCAAAAAATATAGCCATGCTGGCTGATGCCATGTCCGGACAATTGTATGGATGGGGCGGTATGTTTGAAAACCGAGACTGCTCTTCAACCATGCGTGATCTATTTTTACCCTTTGGCATCTGGCTGCCACGCAACTCTGCATACCAAGCGCAAAAGGGAGGAAAGTTTATCTCCCTTGAAGGCTTAAATCCCGAACAAAAGCTTGCCACTATTCATAATCAAGGCCGACCCCTGGCCTCACTTCTTTGGCTACCCGGACATATTGGGTTATACTTAGGGGCTGACAGACACAAAGAACCCCTTATACTCCATAATATGTGGGGGGTGCGCACCATTGGTGCAGATGGGCGGGAAGGCAGAGTTATTGCTGGAAAACTGGTTATTTCCACATTACGGCCCGGTGAAAATCGCGCTGATGTCCAAAAAGACTCTTTTTTAGGGCGTATCCGTGGACTGACCCTCTTAGGTAAACACAACTAACTCAGAAAGTACGTCTTTTTATTTGGCTTTTGTTGAAGAGCAAGTTAGAAAATGCTGCATACCACAAGGTTAGGTGCACTATCCGCCTGGAGGACGAACATTCTTAAAAAAGACGAAATATACTATTTTCTAAGGGAGAATTAAAATAATTTTACGCTGAGCAAGGTCAATTTGATACAAGCAAATTTTTCTTGCACTCTGCTAAAGAACTTCTAAGCGCACAGCATTGTGAAAATAGGGACAAAGCAAGGCCTCCTTTGCTTATCCTCAAACACCAGGTAATAGTTAACATCTTTCTTAATTGTGACTTCAGGAAGAGCTGATGAGTACATGTGTTGTATAGATAAAAAGTCAGCTGCTACTCTGCTGATTTGTGGCATGTTTATACATCAGCGCTCCCCCAACAATGGCCACCTCTGTTTTTGAGCTGGCTTTATCTTGAAGCAAGAGGGTCAAAATGGCAATGAAAACAAAGTTTAGTGTATGCGGTATGTGCTCAGTGCGCTGCCCCATTCAGGTTGATGTGCAAGATAGCAAGGCTATCCGCATTGAAGGCAATCAATTTGCACTCAAAGGAGGCCTCTGTCCTCGTGGTGCAGCTGGCATTGCTTTGGAGCAAGATCCAGAAAAACCTCAAACACCCCTTATTCGTGTTGGAGCCCGGGGTGAGGGCAAATGGAAAGCTGTCTCTTGGGATGAAGCTTTTGATTATGTAGCCGACAAACTCAAAACTATCATGGCTGAGCATGGTCCCCGATCTGTGCTCTGGTCTGACCGAGGCGGACCTTTTCCAGACTTGCCCAAAGCCTTTATGCGTGGCCTTGGCTCGCCAAACTATTGCAACCACGACGTGGCCTGTGCCCGTAACGTGCAACACGGAGCCATGTCCACCATTGGGTTGGGACGCAAGGGTGTGGCCTACGACCTGCGTAACGCCAAGCATATTATCCTCCAGACTCGTAATATCATGGAAGCTGTCAATGTTGCTGAAGTCAATGCCACCTTGGATGGTATGGCAGGTGGTGCCAAACTGACAGTCATTGATATCCGTGCCTCAGTCAGTGCCAGTAAAGCTGATAATTTTTTCATGATCCGACCAGGCACAGACTATGGTTTTAATTTGGCAGTCATCCATACCCTGATCAATGAAAATCTCTATAACAAAGAATATGTGGATCAATTTGTAGAAGGCTTTGAAGAACTCCAATCCTTTGTCCAACCCTATACAGCCGAGTGGGCAGCTGAAGAGTGTGGGGTCCCTGCTGAATCTATTCGTGATTTGGCCAGGCAATTGGCAGCAGCAGCGCCCAGTGTGATTTGGCATCCAGGCTGGATGGTCGCTCGCTATAGTAATTCCTTTCAGGTCTGTCGCACAGCATATATTATCAATGCTCTCTTGGGCTCCATTGGCGCCAAGGGCGGGTTACCTTTTGTCAATTCTCCCAAGGACGTCGGACGTAAAGGGCTAAAAAAACTCGTTGATCTCTTTCCCAAACCCGAAGAAAAACGAGCTGATGGCGTGGGCTGGAAGCACCCCCAATTTGATGCTGGCCCTGGGCTGGTCAACCAGGCGTATGATGCGATTGTTACTGGCGATCCATATCCCATTAGAGCCTATCTATGTTGGCGCCACGACCCCATTATGTCCATGCCTGATCCAGCAGCCTTGAAAAAGAAATGGGAAGGCTTAGATCTTTTAGTCAGTATTACTTTTTCCTGGTCTGATACAGCTTGGCATTCTGATGTGGTCTTACCTCTGTCCACCTATTTGGCCAGAGAAAGTATTATTGCCGGGAAATCCGGTCTCAAACCTCAATTTTTTGTCCGCAAAAGAGTGCAAGAACCTACCTTTGACTCCAAGGCTGATTGGGAAATCATCAGTGGCTTGTCCAAGCGCCTCGGCTTGGACGCCCTGGTTTTTGATCGTATTGAAGACATCTGGAACTACCAACTTGAAGGCACAGGCGTAACCATTGATGACTTTGATGCCAAAGGATTTGTGGAGCTGGCTGACAAGCCTTTGTACCGCCCCATAAGTGAGGCGAAGTTACCTACCCTGTCAGGCAAAATTGAAATGGTCAGTGGAAAATGGACTCAGGCTGGGCACAACACTTTACCTGAATACAAATCGCCACAGTCACCTCCAGCAGGACTTTTTCGCATCACTTTTGGACGAGTGGCCATACATACCCAAGGACATACGGTAAATAACCCCCTTCTCTTTGAATTGATGCCTGAAAACATAGCCTGGATGCACACCAGTCGAGCAGAGGAGCTGGGTATTGTTAATGACGAACTCATAGAAATTGTTGCTGCTGACGGTAGTACCGGGCGTATCAAGGCCTTTGTCACTGACTGTATTCACCCTGAAGCACTCTTTATGGTCCATGGATTTGGGCATAGGCTGCCAGTTGAATCAAGAGCCTTTGGTAAAGGTGTAGCTGACAATGAACTCATGCCCGGAGGATTGGAAAACTGGGATAAGGGCGGTGGGTGCATTTCCATGCAAGAACATTTTGTCAGCGTGCGTAAAATCTAGGGGGGGCAGTCATGAGTATCTATAGAATGAAATTAGACAAGGATCGATGCATCCATTGCAAGGCCTGCGAGGTGCATTGTAAAGTTGTGAATAACAACCCCTTTGGCATTAAATTCGGCAAGCATACCAGCAAGGGACCAGTACTTAAAGACGGCAAAATTGTCCTCAAAGCTTCCTACCAATGCTGTTATCATTGCGAGGATCCAGCCTGTGTGGAAGCCTGTCCCACCGAAGCCATGGTCCGCCGTGAGTCTGATGGAATTGTTTACGTTATTAAAGAATTATGTATTGGCTGTGAATCATGCGTCACTGCTTGTCCCTGGAACATTCCTGTACTTTTGGAAGAAGAAAATATTATTGGCAAGTGTGACTTCTGTATGGACCGCCTTGATGCTGGACTACAACCAGCATGTGTGACTGCATGCACTACCCACGCCTTAACTTTAGAGCGGAAAAAAACAAAAAAATAAAACATCATTGTGTAAATTACTAACAATGCCCTGAGGACTACATCTGTTCTCAGGGCATTGTTAGTTTTATTTTTTCAATTTGCAAGATTTCTTAAAACTATTGTAAAATACAGATGCCTGCTCTAAGCTGCAAATAATAACCAAAACCATCTCATGGAAGTACCCATGGCATCATGCACAGTATCTCCAAACAAAATACTCATACAATACTTTATCACGCCAATAATTTTGTGGCTAATCATCATGCATGGGTCCATTGCTGCGGCGAGTCCTTTGACTCTAGCGGAACAGGACTGGCTTAAGGCCCATGAGTCCATTACCTTTGTCAGCCAAACCCAATATCCACCTTTTGAATTTATCGATAAAGATGGTCAGAGCCAAGGAATGTGCCTGGATCTGGTGCGCTGGATAGCCAACGAATTTGAATTTACTCCCACATTTAAAAATATGTCCTTCCAGGAAGCGCAGCAGGCTGTTCTGGATGGCCAGGCTGATGTACTGACCAGCCAATTCTACAGCCAGGAGCGCGACCAAGTCTTTGATTTCTCTCAAACTACCTGGAAGGTACCAGCCTTAATCTTTGTCTCGGCTGAAAGACCTGATATTACTTCTATCAATGATTTACATGACAAACATATTGCCATGCTCCGTGGGGATTATGCTGATGAATTTCTACGCTCCAAGGGTGTCTCCTATCACCCCGTAATCACCCACAATTTTGCTGAAGCCACAGACCTCGTCCTGGCAGGCAAAGCTGATGCCATTATCGGCGACCTGCCCATTGTGCTTCACCATCTCTATTCCAACAACTTAGAAAAACAAATGAAAACTGTCGGTCAACCGCTGTATGTTGGACAAAACAGCCTCGCTGTGGCCGAAGGGCGCCAGGAACTGGTGAGCATCCTGAATAAAGGCATTACTCTGGCCAAAAAACAAGGTGTACTTGAGTCCATTGAAAAAAAATGGAGTGGTACACAGCTACCCACACCATCAAGCCACTCTACTGCGCCTCTAAACCTTTTTTTTGCTTTGGCTATAGTCTTGGCCTTGGTCGGCCTCCTGGTGTTCTGGGTTGTTCATTTGCGAAATCTCTTGCGCATACGTGCTGCAGAACTGCGCGAAGTTCGAGATACCCATGCCTTAGTTTCTACAGTACTGCCAAAAAATACAATAATAAAACAAGCCTCAATCCTTCTTGCTATTTTGATACCTGGATTCTGGGCTGGTAACTTTATTATCCAGCAGACCATTATTCTGCCTAAATACCTGGCCTATGAACAACAAGATGCCCAAAATAAAATATCCACTGCCTTACGTATTATTAATCGAGAAACACGTGAAATAGAGAAACGGGTGAGTACCTGGCCCATGTGGGATGACACAATTTCCCATATTATCAAGAATAAAAGCATCTTGGAAGACAACAACTTGGATATTGCCAATATATCCGAGCAATCAGAACTTGATGTTCTGATAGTTATTGATGCTCAAGGCCATGTTGTCTGGTCCGATGGATATAATCCCATAACCAGAAAAGAAATTACCTTGCAAGAATTGAATATCACCTCACTGACCCAGGATGACTCTTTACTCTCTCCCTTAAAATCAACGATTACCTGGTCCGGAGTCCTTCTCACAGAATTTGGGCCCATGATTGCTATTGTCTCACCCATCTTGCCTGAAGATAGACTTGGTCCGCCGCAAGGTGTGTTGATCATGGGACAATTTTTTCGTCAGGACGTTTTTAATGATCTGGCAGTCATCCTTGGAGGACGACTGGATATCGTCTCTTCCAGCAGTTCAGACTGGTCAGATGCAGAAAAAAAGGTTGTTCAGCAACTGGCCCCTGGAGAAACACTCATTGTAGAGTCCAGTGCAGATACTTTGATCGGTTATGCCCAGCTATCAACTCCCATGGGATATCCCAGCCTTTTGCTGCGCCTGGAATATACTCGAGATGTGATCCAGCAAACCCAGACCATCATTCGTCTAGCGTCAAGCGTTGTCCTGGCAGTAGTATTTTTTCTCTTTGTGGGCATAACGCTCTGGTTTGTACTCGCGTTACGGGAAATCCTCCGGCGCCAGATCCATGTGGAAGAATTGGTCGAATTGCGGACTACAGCCCTCAAGGAAAGTGAAGGAAGATACCGCGAGTTATACCAAAGTATGACCAATATCATTGAAGACACCAATGCCGGGACTTGGGTCTGGAATGTTGTTGCACATGAGCTATACTTGGATGAACGCTTTGTCAGTCAATTAGGATACTCCTTAGCCGAGCTGCAACCCAATATTTTGGACAATTGGGTCCAATTACTCCATCCCGAAGACCTGGAGGAAGCAGAAACTATCTTGCACCAATACATTGCAGGTGAACTCCCTTTTTTTGAATGTGAAACCAGAATACAACATAAAAATGGATCTTATATTTGGGTTTTGGATCGAGGCAAGATAACCAGTTGGACTGCAGACGGACAACCAGCCATCATCTCTGGAATGCATATGAATATTACTGACCGCAAACTCGCTGAAAAAGCCTTGTTGGAAAGTGAACGGAGTAAATCAGTATTGCTTAAAAATATTCCTGGTATGGCCTATCGTTGTCAATATGAACGGGAATGGACCATGGAATTTGTATCTGATGGCTGTCTGCCCTTAACTGGGTATGAAGGTAATGACCTTATTAATAACAAGCATCTCTCATTTAATGATCTCATTGCACCTCAATACCAGGAAATAGTCTGGGAAATATGGTCCACCTGTGTGGCAGAACATCGTCCTGCACAAATGGAATATGAAATTATCACTGCGAGTGGGGATAAAAAATGGGTATGGGAGCAAGGCCAAGCGCTGTTCACTCCCCAGGGCGAGGTTGAAGCCCTGGAGGGACTGATCTTAGATATCAGTGATCGCAGACAAATGGAGCAGAGTCTGGCCAAAGCCAAAGACCAGGCCGAGGCTGCCAACTTGGCGAAATCCTCATTTTTAGCCAATATGAGTCATGAAATTCGCACCCCCATCAATGGTATTGAGGGTATGCTTCAAGCCTTGCAAGATACTGATTTACAAGAGGAGCAAATAAAATATACCACCTCGGCCCTGCAATCCTGCAAACGTCTTGGGCGTTTGCTTGCAGATATTTTAGATTTGTCGCGCATTGAAGCTGGCAAAATGAACATACACATCGCGCCCATGAGCATGGCATCCTTGTTTCAACAAGTGCACGACCTTTTTTCTCCCCTGGTTACTGATACTGATGTTGAACTCCTTTTTACTCTAGATCCCTCCTTACCGAAACGTATTCTGGGCGATGCTGCTCGCTTACAACAAGTCTTGGTCAACCTGGTGGGTAATGCCTGCAAATTTACTTCTTCTGGTCAGGTGGACACCCAAGCCTGGGCCTTACCTCCCTTACGAAGCGGATATTGCCGCATATTTTTCTCTGTCTCAGATACTGGCATTGGCATAGCTGATGATAAACTGGCCAACCTGTTCAAACCCTTTTCTCAACTTGGTGCAGGATATACTCGTACGCACCAGGGTGCAGGCCTGGGACTATCCATTTGTCAACGTCTGGTGGCCCTCATGGGTGGAAGTATTACCGTACAAAGTGAAGTAGGACTTGGAAGCTGTTTTGCCTTTGCCCTGGAATTTCCCATTGATACTGAAACACAATCTGCACAAGCAATTCTCACTGTGGACAATGCCAACATCTTACCAGGACTGCACATCCTTTTGGTGGAAGATGATCCCATCAGTGCCATGGCTGCTCAGATTATTTTAAAAAAGCGTGGTGCTCAGGTCATCCATGTTGAAGATGGACAACAAGCCCTCAATGATCTTCAAAAAAATGAATATGATCTTATCCTCATGGATGTACAGATGCCCATAATGGATGGTGTTGAAGCAACCAAACGCATCCGGGCGGGTGAAGTTGGCAAGAAGGCCCAGCAAACCCCCATTGTTGCCATGACCGCCTACGCCATGAATGGGGATCGCAACAATTTTCTGCAGGCAGGGATGGATGGCTACCTGTCCAAACCCATGGTCATTAAGGATCTTCAAGCAACCATACACCAAGTTCTTGTAAAGCCCAAAACATAAAAGAGCTTTACCCAGGTCATGTCCAATAAGAAAAAAGAATCATGACCCGAACAGATGTTGGAGACCATAGTCCGGAACATTGCGGCTGCTCGGGTAATGGAGCGCATCCATGCATCCAGGTAAAGACGGTGTTTAACGTCGGTTGGAAATAAAAACCTTGGTCCAAGCCAGGGTCAAAGCAATGGCAAACAGCCCAGCCACTACGCCAAGGGCCACGTCATACATGGGCGGAGCAGCCAAGGCCAGACGGATAAATAAGGTCGAAAGGGCATAGCCGGAATTGCGAAAAACTGCGTGAAAGGAAGGCCGAAAGCATTGAGAAATAAGCACCAATAAAATATCTGTAAAAATGAGCAAAGTGTAAAATACAGGGAAGAAATCAATATGGGGCAAGCCGGTGAATTGGTTGTACACATTGGTCAAACCCAAAATTACAAACACAGTTAAAATAACAAGGGCAATACCTTTTTTAGCGGCCACAAAGCGAAACAAATCATGGGGTAAACCCATGTCCTGTTTTTTTACGGGCTGCACTCGATAATACATACCTAAAAGAGCAAAGACCACCAACGCCCCAAATCCATAGCCCAAAATATGCAAGACAGGGGTAATTTCCATCACAGTTATGGGCTCGGAAAAAGCAGACAACTCCTTGAACGCATCGCGCAACAAAATCAGGGATAAAATTTCAAATTGTTTGCCCACGGATTTGGAAAAGGAACAGGGCAGGGTAAAGATGAGGCTGACCACTTCCAAGATCAAAACCAGGGAGAAAGCCAGGTTCACCGCATGGAAATGATTGACAGGGGTGTGTGCTGCCAACACATTGGGCAACAACCCCTGCCGATTCAGCTCAATAAGACCAAGGCCCAGCAAAAAGACAAAAACCAAAACCAGGGCCAGACGGCGATGCAAACGTTCATGTTCCCAAAAATGGTGCAGGGGATCAAAAACATAGGTGATATATTCAAAAAATCTGTCCATAAGTCCCGAATACACCCTTTAGCAAGTTATTCATCCTGGCTTTGCAAGCAGGCAACAATGGCCTCGACCACCCAATCGTGTGTCGGTAACCGCTTGCTCCACTGGGAGGAAGAAACAAGATGCTTCTCCAGCCAAATATCATATTGTCCCTGGCCACCTGGCTCCAAAACAACCGACAGTTGACATTCTTCTTGTAAACGCTGCGCAAGACTTGCGGCCCGGAGCTCATAGCCCTTTCACCTGGCGCAATAAATAATACGAACCTGCATTGGACAAAACCGAAGTTAGTGTTTGCTGCCAACGGCCTCTACCAAGGCCAAGTAGTCATCCATGGTATCCACATCTTGAAAAAACCTGGGACTGTGCACTTCCACCTTGCAAATCTCCTGGCTGTAGCGCTGCAAAAGAAGGCGCGCTCCCATATCCCCCCGCAAATCCAAGGCTTCTTGCATCAACTTGCGCCCCAAAATAACCGGATTACCGGGCTGTCCCTGGTACACAGGCATAACGCCTTGAGGAGCATTGATGCAAAAACAAGCGATAAGATCATTGATAAGTCTGGAACTAACATAAGGCTGATCACCCAACAAGAACATGACCCCATCCGCGTCCAGGCTCTGCTCAAGGCCTGCCTTCAAAGACGTGCTTTGACCCAAGGCATAATGATGATTGATGACCACGGTCAACCCCGTGGTATCCAGAGCCGGCAAAATCAGCTCATGTCCATGACCCAAAACCAAAATTATGCTTTGCAACTCGGACTCACGCGCAGCATTGATCACATGCTGCACCAGAGGTTTACCTTCCAAAGGTAAAAGCTGCTTGATCTGTCCCATACGTTGGGCCAGGCCGGCAGCCAGAATCACCCCGCAAACAATCATGCCCCAACCTCCAGGACACTTGGATGCCCTGTAGCTGTCCCCAAAACAATGCGCTGTAGCCAAGATTTTTGACCCTGCACAAGGTGTACAATTTCTCGACCCTGGACCAGGGCCTGGGGATCATCTGCCTGGTTCAACCATAGCAATTTTTTGGCCTGAACAGGACTATTTTTAAAAAGACCCAGGGGATGATTGACCAATTGGACTACAGACTGAGCACTGATCACTGCACCCAAGGCTAGACCAGTAAGCTGGGCATAAATCTCACTGTGAAAGACCCATGTTTTAGACAAAGGTTGTCCCACAGCCTTAAGACCCACCATCCCCAAAACATGGGTGCTCACTTGGGGAATCACGGGTTCATGGGCAGCTGGAGCTTTGAGGGGCAGGCCCCGTGCCCCGTCAGCTTCAACAAGAATCCAGTCAAAAATCTGTGCATGAATCAGTTCTTGAATCAATGCTGGGGATAAGCCCAATACCTTGGCACCAACCTGCTTCTCCCCCAAGACCAAGGGCTTGGGGTCACCAGAAAACTGAGAGCATCTCTCCAGCCATTGGGATTCACTGGCCCTGAGCATGAGCTGTCCCTGGTCCATGGTGGGTAGGAAAATTTTTGTGGTTGTGGTACACAACACCCGTCGCCCCTGGCTGACCAATTCACGAGCCAGACGGTACATGGCCGAAGTCTTCCCCCCAGCGCCCACAATGGCCAAAACCCCCTGATCAGGCAGATCCAGGGCAGTAGCCATGGTCTGGGCCAGACTCAAGAAGAAAACTCCATAATAACTTTGAGCACAGCATTCCCCAGGGCACGGCCTTTGTCAGAAATAATATGTAAAAAACGAGTATCCCCACGTGGATCAATATCGCCCAATTTCAAACCACGCGGCACCACGCCATGGGGTCGAATTTGTCCGCGCAACAGCCCAGAGATTTCAGACACAATGGCTGCGCCAGCCACATGGCCTAAAATTTGACCCTTGGTAACCATATCGCCAAGGGCACAGGCCCAGGTTAAGGGGCCAGCTACCGGGGCGCGTAAAACCCGCTCCCTGGTAAATCCCCCAGTATCACCGGGAATTCCAGTATTGGGACGGGCCTCACCTGTGGTTATAATTTGGCCCAGATCCTGGCCGCGCTGGGTCTCCACCACCACATGCACATCCTGACCAGCCTTAAAACCTGGCCCCATACCAATGACCAAAGGCGCTTCAGTCATGCTTGTGCCCAAATTACGCTTGGCAATAATGGCATCCACCACCACATGGGGAGTCAGAGTACCCAAAGAGGCCCAGGTCGGGTCCACCAGAATCGGAATCTGTCCCTGCTCCCAAAGCAAGGTGGCCTCGTGCACATTTGCCACCAGCTGGCCTGGCACTTGCTCCACCACACTGGTTCCGTCATACACAGCCTCGCAAAAGCTGATGGTCCGACGCACCGCCAGGGGACGCGCAGTTTCCAGGATCAGAATACGGCGCAAACCAGCCTGAAACAAGGTCCAGGCCACGGCTGACCCCATTTCTCCGCCACTTTTAATGGCCACCACCAAATTATTCAGGCTGTGTGTGCCCATGGTTTTAACCTCTAAATAGGCAAGATGGCGCAGGGCATGCCCTGCGCCATGATCATCAGGAATGTAAGGCCTTGAAGACTCGCTCAGGAGTCATGGGAATGGATTTGAACCGATGTCCAGTAGCATTGGCCACGGCATTGGCCACTGCCGGGGCCGGACAAATAAGACTGCATTCACCAGCGCCCTTGGCCCCGTAAGGACCTGTGGGGTCGCTGGATTCCACAATAATGGAGTGAATTTCAGGAATATCCTCTGCGGTGGGCAGCATATAATTATGCATGCTGGACTGGTATTGCCGTCCCTGTTCAGAATAAGTGATCTCTTCACTCAAGGCATAGCCGATCCCCTGTACCGCGCCCCCTTCGATCTGACCTTCCACAATCAAGGGGTTAATAGCCTGGCCCACATCATGAGCTGCCACCATTTTGATGACCCGAGTCTGACCGGTACGGGTATCCACTTCCACTTCTGCAAAACAGGCATGCCAGGGCGGAGCATTATCCGGTACAATACGCCCAACGCCAATGAATTGCTTGTTACGCACATGGGCGTGGTACGCGAGCTCTTCAATGGTGACAGAATTGCCCTTGCCTTCTTGCACTTCGTCCAAATGACAAAGGCCAGAGCCTGAACATGCTCCCAAATGGCTGGCTTTAGGCGTAATGACCCCATTTTTGATCTCCAGATGTTCTGGAGCAATATTAAAAAAGCTGGCTGCATAATCCAAAATCTGTTTACGGGCATCATCAGCAGCAGCTTTGACTGCTGTCCCTGCTGCGTAACAGGTGCGGCTGGCATGGCCGCCAATATCAAAGGGTGTGCTCTGGGTATCGCCATAGGTCAGACCCACGGTATCCATGTTCAGGCCCAAAGCTTCAGCCGCAATTTGCACCAGGCTGGTGCTGGTGCCGGTACCCATGTCCGGCACTCCTGAAGCTACCCGAGCTGAACCATCAGCCTCAATAGTCACGTAAGCATTGTCGTAATCCACGCAAAAAGGCCAGGCATTACTGACATGGGTACCCACGGCCATGCCCAGGCCGCGCACCTTGGTTGCGCCTGGTTCATTGAGTTTGCCCAGACGATGCCAGCCAATACTTTCAGCGCCGCGGCGAATGCATTCTGCCAGTTCTGAAGTGCCGCAAGCATAGGGCAGACACCACGGATCACCAGCCTGCATGATATTTTTCAAACGCAGCTCCATGGGATCCATGCCCAGAGCTTGGGCCATCATATCCACAGCCTGTTCCATGGCCAAGTTGCCCTGGGGATTGCCAAAGCCGCGCATCGCCCCGCCACTGGTGCGGTTGGTGTACACACTATGGCCATGATAACGCTGGTGCGGGATACGATAAATGGCCAGGGTCATGGCTCCGCACACTCCTGGACACTCCGCCCCGAAAGTACAGTAGGCACCGGTATTGAAGACACTCTTCATGTCCAGAGCCTGGAAGGTGCCGTCTTTTTTGGCGCCCAATTTGATGCTCACATAGGCTGCATGGCGTGTATCCGAGGCAATAAAATCTTCCTCACGGGTATAAATCAATTTTACCGGGCGCTTGGCCATAAGAGCCAGGGCCATGGCAATGGGCTCGGCCTTGCCACTGAGACCAATGCGAACCCCAAAACCTCCGCCCACATAGGGTGGTGCTAGGACTCGAATTTTTCCAGCCGGAATATCAAAAATCTTGGCCAAAATCACACGTGAAGGATGGGGAGTCTGGGTCGTGGACCACACCGTGACATTCCCATTGCCTTCCACCTGGGCCACAGCAGCCTGGGTTTCCATCTGCACTTGTTTGACCACAGGCAATTCAAAAGTTTCCTCAATAATCACGTCCGACTCGGCAAAACCCGTGTCCACGTCATTATAAGGAATGCGCACAATTTCACCGGGGATATTTCTGCCTTCTGGAGTGCAACCTTTGCCTGGATGCAGCTCTGGTGCATCAGGTTTCATGGCTTCCAAGGCGTCCAGCACTGCGGGCAAAACTTCGTATTCCACCTTGATCAGCTTTAGGGCTTCCAGAGCAATGGCTTCACTGGTTGCCGCCACAGCAGCCACCTCATCACCCACATGACGGACCACATCGTCAAAAAGAAGCTGATCCAGGACTCGCTCCAGGGTGGGAATGGTTAAAAACATGGGCACAGCAGCATTAAAAAGATTTTTGGGGCCATTTTTATGGGTGATGACCGCTTTGACACCAGGCAATTTTTCCGCTGCAGAAGTGTCAATGCTCACAATCCGAGCATGGGCATGAGGACTGCGCAGGACCTTGGCAAAGAGCATGCCCGGCAAAAAGATATCTGTGGTAAAAAGCCCGCTGCCAGTGGTCTTGTCCACACCGTCACGCCTGGGAATATTTTTTCCAACATAGGTAAACTTGCTCATAGATCACCTCCCTGGACCGCATTGGCCCGCAAAGCCTGGGCTGCATCCTCCACAGCTTCCTCAATTTTTATATATCCAGTGCAGCGACAAATATTCCCACCCACAGCTTCGCGGATCTCCTCTTTGGAAGGAGATTTATTTTTATCCAACAACGCCTTGGCCGACATAATCATGCCTGGAGTACAAAACCCACATTGCACTGCACCTTTGTCAATAAAACTTTGCTGTAAGGGATGTAAGGCATCAGGCCCGGCCACACCCTCAATGGTCTGGATATCCGCGCCCTGAGCCCGCATGGCTGGAATAAGACAGGCATTCATGGCCTTGCCATTAAAAATAATGGTACACGCACCACATTCACCCTTGCCACAGCCTCGTTTGGTGCCCGTGAGATGCATTTTTTCCCGCAAAACATCCAAAAGCATCTCTGACGGGGAGACAGCAATTTCCAAAACTTCACCATTAAGGCGAAACGATATAATCTGACTTGCCATATTTTTCCTTCCTTATGCCTGCCGAGCATTGGCTACTGCTGCTTCCAGAACCCGCTCCACAAAAACGGGTAAAACTCCCAGCCGATATTCTTTGGAACCCCGAATGGCACTACTACGAAACTTGGCCTGGTTGCAGGCCAATTGCCCTGCCTTGGCTATGGTTTCTGGAGTGACAGGTGCTCCCTTTAAAAATTCCTCGGCATCCACGGCATGTTGGGGACCAGCACCCACAGGGGCAATAAGTACTCGTGCCCATTCAAAGCTGTCCTTTTGCACAGAAACCATGGCCGAAACCGCGAGCATGGGCAGAGCCAAGGCCTTACGCTGCTCCATACGCAAATAGGCTGATCCTTGTCCGGGCTGCTTCACGGGAAATTTGACATGGGTGACCACCTGACAACAGCTATCAATGCAGGAGAGACACACTCCGGCATACATGTCTTCCAGGGGCATGGTCTGCATGCCTTCCTGGGTCGTTACTTCAGCAATGGTATTTAAGCAGGACAAGGCTACAGCAGCATCCGCAGCTGGATTACCAGTAACAATATTACCGATAATCGTGCCCATATTGCGAATTTGCAGAGAGCCCACTTTACGACAGGCCTGGGCCAGGGCTGGGGCATGTTGCAAAATAAGTTCGGACTTGGCCGCCTGAGCATGGGTCACACTGGCACCAATACGGATGAAGCCATTGTCCTCAGTGATATTTTTGAGCTCTGCAATCTGGGTCAAATCCACCAGCACATCGCAGGTATGCTTGCCATCCTGAAGCTCCAGGAGCAGGTCCGTACCCCCCGCAATGATCCGGGCTTTACCACGATTGGTACTCAGGACCGTGACTGCTTCGGACACGGACGCCGGGAAAACATAGTTTTGAACCATAACTGTCCTCCATACTGTTTAGGAAAGGCGCAAAATCATCGTAAAAATTTGTTATCTTCTGTGGAAAGATTTTACATAGCATGAACTTTAGCCACACAAAATCTTTTTGTGCGCAAAAAACGCAGGTCTTACGACGCAAAATGACCTAGCAACTCAAATTATTCATTCTTGCTACTATACCAACCTAATCATATATCCACTGGAATTTTATAGAATTTTATACTTATTTTTCATGGAATCTGTCAACGCATACTTTGAAAAAAGGATTGTGATCCTGAACCTGAATTTTTGCCAAGGAGGCACAGAGTAAGTCGAACGTACCATCATGGTCATGGCAATTTCAGGTCATCTCGATCGGAAAGGGAAATGCTGATTAATTCTGTCATTGCGAGGCGCGTAGCGACGCGGCAATCTATAATCTACTGATAAGTCAAGGATTCTGGATTGCTTCACTTCGTTCGCAATGACTTATTTCGGTTTAATCAGCGGTTCCAAAGACAAGAAGGGTTCATGGTCTATGGACGATGGTTCATAGTGAATGATTTATGGCTCTTAACTATCAACTATCAGCCATCAACTAAAGAACCATCAGCCAGACGCCATTTACCGGGTATTCCATTATGCTTTACAGCCCGGGCCAAGCGGGTTAAAAATTCTGTCCGGCTGATGATCTGGGCACCAAAATTGAGCATATGCCTGGTCACCTGTTGGCAATCAAAAAGAGTAAAGCCAGCTCCATGCAAAGCACGGCTCAAGATCACCAGCCCAGCCTTGGAGGCATTGGAGCGTTCATAAAACATGGATTCCCCAAAAAATGCCTGGCCCAGAGCCACACCATATACGCCACCCACCAGTTCATTGTCTTCCCAGACCTCAATGCTGTGAGCAAAGCCCAGGTCATGCAAGGCGCAATACGCGGCCAGCATTTCTGGCACAATCCAGGTACCTATTTTTCCATGGCGGGGAATCTGGGCACAACGGGTGATGACCTGTGCAAAAACACGGTCCAGGGAAAAGGTAAAACGCCCCTGACGCAAGAGGCGCTCCAGCCGTCTGGGCACGTGAATACAGCTGGGTTCCAAAACAAGACGCGGATCAGGACTCCACCATAAGATAGGTGAGTTGTCACTATACCAGGGGAAAATGCCCAAGGCATAGGCAGCCAGGAGGCGTTGGGGCGAGAGATCCCCGCCCACAGCTAAAAGGCCGTCTTTGTCAGCCAGGGCAGGGTCAGGGAAAATAGGAGCCCGGGGCAGGGCAAAGACGGCCATGAATGATCAGTTTTTGGTAAAAAGAAAATCCAGGGCCTGGCCATCTTCTTGCAAAGTAATGCGCACCAAGCCTCCACTGGACAGGTCTCCAAACAAAATGGAGTCAGCCAAGACATCCTTAATTTCCTTTTGTATCAGCCGACCCAAAGGACGGGCCCCAAAGGCTGGGTCATGGCCCTTTTTGGCCAACCAGACCCGGGCCTCTTCGTCCAGTTCCACAAGCACATTTTTGGCTGTTAATTGTGTATTCAGTTCAGCCATGAACTTGTCCACAATTTTTTCCATGATGTCCTGGCTTAACGAGTGGAAAGGAATAATAGCGTCCAGGCGATTGCGAAATTCCGGGCTAAACAGCTTTTCAATAGCCGCCAGCCCCCGTGAAGCCCGGTTTTCTTCCTGCCCAGCCTTAAAACCAATGGCATTGGCGCTCATTTCCCGGGCTCCAGCATTGGAAGTCATGAGCAGGACCACATTACGAAAATCCGATTTACGGCCATTATTGTCCGTTAAGGTGGCATGATCCATGACCTGTAACAAAATGGAAAACATATCCATATGCGCTTTTTCAATTTCATCCAGCAAGAGCACACAATGGGGAGTCTTACGTATGGCTTCAGTTAAAAGTCCGCCTTGCTCAAAACCAATATATCCTGGAGGGGCACCAATGAGTCGGGCCACAGCGTGCTTTTCCATGTATTCACTCATATCAAAGCGCACAAAGAACACGCCCAGACAGGCGGCCAATTGTTTGGCCAATTCTGTTTTGCCCACACCTGTGGGACCGGTAAGCAAAAAAGAGCCCAAAGGACGTTCCACATTGCCCAAACCAGCCCGGGACCGTTTGATGGCCTGGGTAAGCATGGTTACTGCTTCTTGCTGGCCAAAAACTTGTTGGCCCAAGTCCTCTTCCAATCGGGCCAAACGGTCCCGATCCGAGGCCGTCACCCGTGAGCTGGGGATACGGGCCATGCGGGCCACCACTTCTTCAATATCCCGGCGGGTAATGGATTTGCGGCGTTTACTTTGACCGGATAAAACAAAAATGGCTCCAGCTTCGTCAATAACATCAATGGCTTTGTCTGGTAAACAGCGGTCATTGATATGCCGGGCGGAAAGCTCCACTGCGGCCAGCATGGCTGAGGGCTGATATTTCACCCCGTGAAAATCTTCATAATAGGGCCGAAGACCCATAAGGATTTTCTCACTTTCCGCAATACTTGGCTCCACAATATCTATTTTTTGAAAACGCCGGGACAGGGCCCGATCCTTTTCAAAATGATTCTTATATTCTTCATAGGTGGTGGAACCAATACAGCGTAGTTCCCCTGAACTAAGCACTGGCTTTAAGATATTGGATGCATCCATGGACCCGCCACTGGTGGAACCTGCACCCACAATGGTATGGATTTCATCAATGGATAAAATGGCCCCAGGTATGGCCTTGAGTTCAGCAATAACGCCCTTGAGCCGGGCTTCAAAATCACCCCGGTATTTGGTCCCGGCCAAAAGACTGCCCATGTCCAAAGCAAAAATCTTGGTGTCTGCGAATTGTTCGGGCACCTCATCTTGGGCGATTTTTAGGGCCAGCCCTTCGACCACTGCGGTCTTGCCCACACCGGGATCACCCACAAAGACCGGGTTATTTTTCTTGCGCCGGGCCAAAACCTGCAAGGTGCGCTTCAATTCCTCCTCACGACCCACCAAAGGATCAATACCACCTTCTTGTGCCCTGGCCACCAGGTCCACGGTGTATTGGGCCAGGGCCGTGGGCTTGTCATCCCCCTTGGTCTCGGCACCAGCTGCCGTGCCGCCATCTGGCAGGTTATGAGAAATATATTCCAGCACTGCCAAACGGGTCAGACCTTGGGCCTTGAGATAATACACCGCAAAGGCATCTTCTTCTTCCAGCATGGCGGCTAAAAAATCTCCAGCATGGACCAAAGGTTTGCCCGCAGACTGAATTTGTAAAATAGCCCGTTGCATGGTGCGTTGCACACTCACGGTTTGCACAATTTCGTGTTCAGGCCGGGGATTGACATCCAAATGGTCCACAAAAAACTGGACCAATTGTTTGCGCAATCTTTCCAGGCCGATGCCACAACCTTGCAACAAAACTTGGCCATAGGCATCCAAAGTATAGCTGTACAGCAAATGCTCCAGAGTTAAAAACTCGTGTTGGCGAATTTTTACCTCACGCACAGCATTGCCTATAATTCTTTCTAGCTCCTTACTCAGCATTTACACCTCTTCCATGGAACAACGTAGGGGAAAGGATTTTTTGCGGGCCTTTTGATGCACCAGATGTACCTTGGTCTCGGCCACTTCCGCAGTATAAATACCGCAGACTCCAGTTCCTTTTTCATGGACATTCAACATAATAGCCAGTGCTTCGGCTTCAGATTTACCAAAAATACTCATAAGCACCTCGACCACAAAGTCCATGGTTGTATAGTCATCATTGTGCAGCAGGACCTTGAATTGTCGTGGTTCCTGGAGTTGCTCCTCAAGAGCAATATCCGGACTGGAACCAGGGGCCTCAAAGGGCTGAGTCATAAATTCTCCAAACCTTACTCTTCTTGACCATATTCATCTATCCACGTCTGTAAAACATCCACAATTTGCCTGGCTTGTTTGACAGAAGAAATATTAAACTTGGATTGGGGCAAAAACCGGCCACCACGTTTTTGATAACGACCAACCCGAAATTTGACTGGGCCAAACTCTGGCCCCCCGGCAATAGCCTCTTGATAGGCAAACATAACCGTGCTCCAGGCGCCGCGAGTCAGGACTTCCTTTTTCAACTCCCGCACCTTTTGCACGCCCTCTTCATCGGTCCAGTCTATGGAAATATCTTCAACATTTTCTGCCATGTCTTCTCCTTATTATGTACCCAGGCTGTTTGTGCTTATCTTCGCCTGCCCAGTATTGCCCAAGTGTAATGCCATAATTGTGAAAAGCAAGCCCAGCTCGTCTTGCCCATATCCAAAGTAGGGTGGCTGGAGCAAAAATTTTCTTGGCTCAAGTACAGGGGGTGGCCGGAGCGGAGGAGTCGCAGGGAAAGAAGCAATTCGATTTTTTGCAAACTACACCCAAAAGAAAATTAGCCGGCCCCGCATGATTGCAATCTTGAGTACCAATACACAAAGCCCAGATTCATAATCCCCAATGGAAGCCATAGTGGCCAAAGGGCAAAACTTGAGACCAGGGCAATGGGGATACCAATGATTATTGATTTAAACGTATCAATTTTCAGACCGACAATAACCAACACAGTATAAACAGAAAGTAAGGGGACCAGATACGAAAAAATAAAAGGTAGGATAACAAGTTTATATTTTTTTGTGGTTGCGCAGGTCATTCTAAACAATAATAACAAGAGCATGGCAGCAATAACTGAGCTGAAGACATGAACAAGGAGTTTTCCAGACCATGTTTCATAGCGGCCCCTGCCCAGGGGAATCATGATATTACCAAAAATAAGATTTACCAACAAAGCGATGGAAATTACTATTTTGGATTTCATAAACGAGCCAATAAGCTGGTTATCACTTGCTGTGAAAAATTAATGACTTCAACTCATGCCATGAACGTTGAGATCCTTCAGCAGTGCTTCATAATTGATGGTTGGTTCATGTGCGCGAGCTTCAAAAGCAGCAAGGTCTTCTTGGTCCTCAGCCAAAGATTGGCGTACAGCCTCATTGACCAAATCTGATACAGAACAACGATTTATGGCTGCCTTGATGCGCAGAGCGTCATGAATCTTTGCGTCAAAATAGATGGTTGAGGGTTTGGGTTCTGTAGTCATGGTGAACACCTTTCCTTATACTTGGCCCATGACTGCGTTGAGCAGTTCTGTCTGTTTTTCGTTGCGGGCGGTGATTTGCTCATCGAGCTGGTCGCAGAGGGCCATGAGCTGGTCGATTTTGGTGACAATGCGCTGTTGTTCGGAGAGTGGGGGTAAGGGAATAACAGTATGTTTGATTTTCCCAACATTGAGATTGGGTTGTGCTGCCCCTTCAGCTAACATACGAATCTCTTCGTAAATCTTTGTAAAAAAATATTTCAAATAATCTTTGCTTTGTTTTGATGATTCAAAAAATACCATTGCCGCGAGTGCTTGGTTCGTTGCCCCTGGTATAACAATCTCACTTACTTGGCCGCGGGTTTTTCCTTGTCCATACATGGCAATAATTAAAGATCCGGATGGAAATATTTTACAATTGGTTTCTGCAAGTGCTTTTTCTGTAATAAATTTTTCAGGAATTTCTGCAAAGGAATTGTTAGTAGCGGAGCTAGTATACCAAGGTATATGCCCACCATAATATTCAGGGTTTATTGTTTCCGGTGTTGCACCTGTCCCAACATCTGTTAAATTATTGACATATACCCACTCCCAACTTTCCGGTATTTCGTAGGGTATTTCCTCTGGCTTGATGGCAGGCAAAGGCTTTTGTTTTTTGATTTTACCTTCAGCTATGAGCCGTTTTTTTTCAGTGCGGATTTCTTCGAGTAGCTGGCTGGCAGGTGGGTCATCGGGATTTTGTGGAACCAGGCGGCCCATAACAGCGAGCTGGAGGATGGCTTTGCGCAGTTCTGCCACATTTTTCGGGACGCTGTAGAGTTCGCTGAAGTGCTTAGCCAAGAAATCAAAAGGCTCACACGAAGGCACGAAGCCACCAAGGTTTGGTTCCAAGAGCTGATGAATGGCGGCAGTATGGACTTGCAAACGTTTTTCTTCATGTTGCTGATGCAGGGTTTCCAGCGCATCACAGCGGGCCATAAGCTCATCAATTTTGGCGACAATGCGGTGTTGTTCTGCGAGTGGGGGAAGCGGAACAAAAAATCCTGTTATGTCTCCCATTGATATATTGTCGTTAGTTGAGTTTTTAGAGTCCTGAATAACCGACTGAATTAAGTCAGTACGAATGAGTCCGTTTATAAATTCAGGCACCACGTCTTTAATTATTTTGATAGTTGCAACACGCTGGTTAACAAACATAGGCTCAGATAATGATTTTACCAACAGACTTTTACCTACGGTGCCACCGGTCATCGCCATTAGAATATTGTCTAATTCAAGGATGAATAAGTCCAGATCGCTTGAATATGGATAGCGAACTATCTTACCATTTTTAAATCCTTTTTCATCGAAGTCGGATATCCGGATTATCCTGACTCCTTCTTTTGTATATTGTGAGCTTTTAAACGCAAACCCACCGTTAACTATCGCTATTTCACCCAGTCTCACCCACTCCCAACTCTCCGGCAGCTCATACGGCATTTCCTCGGCACTCACTGGCGGCAATTCTTTTCTTTTCCTTCCTTTCGTGCCTTCGTGTCTTCGTGTGCGTTTAATTTCCTCCAACAATTCCCTGGCAGGCTGATCCTTGGGGTCTTGCTCCACCAACTTGCCTTGCATGGCCAGAGTCAGGATCAACTCACGCAAACGGGTGACACCCTCCAGTGAGGCAAAAGCAATATCAAAATACTGTTCCAGCAGGGCGGCAGTGTGTTTATTCATCCTGATCTCCGCTGGATAGCACAGTCTTTGGCAGTTATTCGAAAATTTCGAACAACTGAATCCTGCTCAAGTCCACTGGCAGAAGATCGCACCAGGGAGGCTGGTTGTTTTTCCTGCTTCATGCTTGCCTCTTTAGTGCTGCCAACAGTTCATCTTTCAGGGCTTGCTGGGCTTGGGCCAACTCTCGGGTGATGTCCTGATATTCAACCATGAGTTCATCAGGGTCGCCCAGCTCCACATGCTCTTCATAGGGGTTTTTACTGTCCAGGTTATAATTGTCAGCCACAATGTCTTCAGCACCGACTTTCCAGGCGTATTCCGTGGTCTGGCGGTTGTTGCGCTCAGCCCCGCCCCACCAGGCTTTCTCCAGGTCAAACTCACCAATAGTTAGTGGCTTGGAGCGGGAATAGCTTTTGTAGCCCTGGGGGTAAGGATGTTCAAAAAACCAGATATCTGTGGTCGGTCCGCCTTTTTCAAAAAACAGGATATTGGTGGCAATACTGGTGTAGGGAGCAAACACGCCTTTGGGCAGGCGCACAATGGTGTGCAGGTTGAAGTCCTTTAGCAGTTCTTTTTTCAGGGTGGTCTTGACCCCTTCGCCAAACAAAAAGCCATCAGGCAGGACCACGGCAGCGCGGCCAGTATTGGATTTAAGCAGGTGCATGATCAGGGCCATGAACAGGTCAGCAGTTTCGCGGGTCTGGTGACGGGACAAAAAGTTTTTCTCAATGCCATCTTCTTCCATGCCACCAAAGGGCGGGTTGGTGATAATAATATCCACCCGGTCTTTGGCTCCATAGTCACGAAAAGGACGGGCCAGAGTATTATCGTGGCGGATGCGTACCGGCACATCAATATCGTGCAGCATCATGTTGGTTACCGCCAGCATGTGTGGCAGGGGCTTTTTTTCAACACCATGGATGTTTTCAATCAAAAGCTGGCGATCTTCAGCAGTGGTTTCCTGCTTTTTCAAATGGTCAATGGCGCAGGTCAGAAAGCCGCCAGTCCCACAAGCTGGATCCAGGATGTTTTCGCCCAGCCGGGGGTCAATCATGTCCACAATAAACTGGGTCACGGCCCGTGGGGTGTAATATTCCCCAGCATTGCCGGCGGATTGCAGGTCAGCCAGAATTTTTTCGTAAATGTCGTTGAACAGATGGCGATCAGCCGATGAGTTAAAGTCCACGTCCTTTTCAATGACATTGATGACCTGGCGCAACAGGGTCCCGGATTTCATGTAATTGTAGGCATCGGCAAAGACCGAGCCAATAACCCTGGCGCGAGGTGTGCTGTGGGCACTGGTGGCCAGATTCTTGAGTGTGGGAAACAGGCGGTTATTGACGAACTCAATGAGTTCTTCACCAGTCAGGCCCTCATCGTCCTTGGCCCAATAACTCCAGCGCAGCTCTTGGGGCAGGGGTGACTGATACTTGCTGCTGGTCAGCTCCCACTCCTGTTCCTTGTCATCAAAGATTTTCAAAAACAGCAGCCAGCAAATCTGGCTGATGCGCTGGGCGTCACCATCAACGCCGACATCCTTGCGCATGATGTCCTGAATGGATTTTATCAAGGTAGAAAGGGACATGAATTTTCCTTTATTGGTTCACACGAAGGCACGAAGACGCAAAGTCCTGATAGCCATTGACAATACGTTTACAGCCTTCTTTGAACGTGGCGGCACCAAAATTAATTAGCAGGCCAAGAGGAAGGTTCAGCAGACGCAAATAGGTTAACACCTGCTTGGAGTGTACAGGGGCAAGTTTTTCAACGGACTTTAATTCAATCAATAAAATATTTTCCACAATAAGGTCGGCCCGAAAGCCCTCATGAATGTTCAAGCCCATAACTTCAATAGGTATGCTCTGTTGACGGCTGACTCGCAGGCCTTGTTCACGCAACAACTTTTCAAGCACTGCTTCATAAACAGACTCCAATAAACCAGGGCCTATTTCAACATGCATACGATAGGCGCAGTTCACAACAATCTGCGACAACTTTTCCTTATCCTTTCGTGGCTTCGTGCCTTCATGTGAGCATGTATTTTCAGCTGCCATACAATGCGGCCTCCAGCTCCTGAGTTGCTTGCTCAACATGCATGCGATAGGCGCAGTTCACAACAATCCGTGACAGCTCTTCCTTATCCTTTCGTGGCTTCGTGTCTTCGTGTGAACATGTATATTCATCAGCCATACAGCGCGGCCTCCAGCTCCTGAACTGCTTGCTCAACATGCATACGATAGGCGCAGTTCACAACAATCTGCGACAACTTTTCCTTATCCTTTCGTGACTTCGTGGCTTCGTGTGAACATGTATTTTCAGCTGCCATACAATGCGGCCTCCAGCTCCTGAGTTGCTTGCTCAACATGCATGCGATAGGCGCAGTTCACAACAATCCGTGACAACTCTTCCTTATCCTTTCGTGGCTTCGTGTCTTCGTGTGAACATGTATTTTCAGCTGCCATACAATGCGGCCTCCAGCTCCTGAATTGCTTGCTCAACATGCATGCGATAGGCGCAGTTCACAACAATCCGTGACAACTTTTCCTTATCCTTTCGTGGCTTCGTGTCTTCGTGTGAGCATGTATATTCAGCTACCATACAGCGCGGCCTCCAGCTCCTGAACTGCCTGTTCATATTGGGCCTTGCCGCCAAAGGCACGGATCAGCTCAAGGGGAGTGCCCAGGCTGGTAAAGGGGGCAATGCTGAGGATGCGAGTTTCTTCAATGGCAGCCACGCCTTCATCAGCGTACTTGTCCAGCAGTACTTGCAGGACTTTTTGCGCCTGCTCACTGTACTTCGTAAAATAATTACGCTTTTTGACCTGCTCAGCACGTTCTTTGCGAGTCAAAGGTGGTTGGTCCCAGGCCACGTGGCAGAGCAGATCAAAGGGGTCCAAATCCTGGCCGGATTTCTTGCCCACTTCTTCAGCCAGGGCTTCAAAGAAAATACCCTGGTTAGCCAGTTCTTCAATAATGGCCTGCTTTTTATCGGCTGCGTTCCAATGTGTGAGAAAGTCGTCCAGACTGGCAAATTCACGACCCAGGGTTTTTCGGGTATAGTCCTTAAGGGATTCAGTAATCAGCTTGCCGCTGGCGTCATAGTACTGCACACGCTCGGCCACGACATGCACAGGCACTCCGGCCACCACATAGCGATAGAGACCACCCTTATTGTTGCCATCACCATCCCCGCCAGGCGGGTCAGCTGGACCTGCATCAGGCGGGCCTTGTGGTTCGCCTTCTTCCGGGTCGTCTGGTGGCAGGGGTGGATCCTCGGGACCGGGCTGGTAAATCTGGACCGGATCGCCATCAAAATCAGGATCAGCAAAAAGTTCTGTGGCTTTTTTGAAGTCCATGATGGTGAACCAAAATTTATCATGCTCTTCATTGATACGGGTGCCCCGGCCAATGATCTGCTTGAACTCGGTCATGGACTGGATGCGCTGGTCGAGCACAATGAGTTTACAGGTTTGGGCATCCACGCCCGTGCTCATCAGCTTGGAGGTGGTGGCAATGACGGGATAGCGGCTTTCGGGAAAGATAAAATTATCCAGCTCTTTTTTGCCTTCCTCGTTATCGCCGGTAATACGCACCACATAGCGGTGGTTTTCAGCCACCAGATCCGAGTTTGCATTGACCAGGGCCTGGCGCATGCGCTCGGCGTGATCGATGTTTTCACAAAAAATAATGGTCTTGTGGAAGCGGTCGCTGGCTTTAAGAAACTCGGTGATCTTGTGGGCCACCCGCTTGGTGCGCTCTTCCAGCACCAGGGTGCGGTCAAAATCACGCTGGTTGTAAATACGGTCTTCAATGAGTGTGTTGTACTTATCAACCATGCCTTTGCTGGGTCGCCAGCCAGTCAGGTCTTTATCCAGATCAATACGCACCACCTTGTACGGAGCCAAAAAGCCGTCATTAATGCCCTGGCGCAGGGAGTAGGTGTAAATGGGCTCACCAAAGTAGTCGATATTGGACACCGTGTCGGTTTCCTTGGGCGTGGCCGTCAGGCCAATCTGGGTCGCAGAATGAAAATATTCCAAAATTTTCCGCCAGGCCGAATTTTCAGCAGCACTGCCACGATGACACTCATCAATGATGATCAGGTCAAAAAAATCAGGACTGAACTGCGTGTAGATGTTCTGCTCTTCTTCGCTGCCAGTTACGGCCTGATATAGAGACAGGTAAATTTCATACGACTTGTCCGCCTGGCGTTTCTGGATCTTGGTCATGGCCGCGCCAAAGGGCTTGAAGTCATTGGTCATGGTCTGGTCCACCAGGATATTCCGGTCCGCCAGAAACAGGATGCGCTTTTTGGTTCTGGATTTCCACAGCCGCCAGATGATCTGAAAGGCAGTGTAGGTCTTGCCCGTGCCCGTGGCCATGACCAACAGGATGCGGTTTTGCCCTTGGGCAATGGCTTCCATGGTTTTGTTGATGGCCAGCAGCTGATAATAGCGCGGGGTTTTGTCACTACCGTCGCTGTGATAGTCCTGGGTGATGATATGCTGCTGGGTTTCAGTCAGCCCTTGATGCTCGGCCCACCATTGCCAGAGCTGTGTGGGGGAGGGAAATTCTTTCAGCCCCAGTTCACGTTCCATGACGCCACCTTGGGCCAGCTTGTTATGGAACAGAAAACCATCGCCATTGCTGCTGAAGACAAAGGGCACTTGCAGCATCTCGGCATAGCCCAGGGCCTGCTGCATACCAGCACCCAGGCTATGGTTGTTGTCCTTGGCCTCAATAACAGCCATGGGCATGTTGGGCTTGTGGTACAGCACGTAGTCAGCACGCTTGCGCTGTCCACGGGTATGCAGCTTGCCACGCACAATGATGCGCCCATTGGTCAGACCGACTTCTTCACGGATCTGGCTGTGCACATCCCAGCCAGCCTGTTCCAATGCTGGGGTAATGAACTTGGTGCAAATGTCCCTTTCAGACAATGATTTTTTGGTCATGGCAGTCCTGTTTTTCCGGCAGATACAGATCAACACCTTGCCTTGGCGACTAACATATAATTTCTGAACGCACAAAATGCCCGTGCACCACCAGCACACCAAAAAAAAGCTACCAAAGGCTGGTTTGCAGCATCCTCAAGACTCCTCACCCCCTAATTCAGGATGATCAATGCCTAGATGGCCATTTTTTCTTTCTGATCTGAGTTGAGCATGGCTGGTGCTTCGCTTGCGCATGCGCTGGATTTCAGAATCCAGGTTCAGGGTCAGATAAATATGCTTTCTCGGATGCCCGAAACCCTGTTTTCGAAAAAAATGAAGAGCGCCCAGATTTTCAGCAGAAGTATCAGCCAAGAGCATCCGAATACCCCGCTCAATCATCAGATCCTTGAACTTCTGAAAGAGCTTGTCCGCCACCCCGTGGCGCTGCACATCTGGATGAACCCCCAACCAGATCAGGTAGCCATATTTCCAGGCTGAATGGGGCTTGATAATGGTGGTGCCCAGTAAAAAACCCAGCAGCTGATCTTCGTGCTCTGCTACCAGGCAAAACTCGGTATCACTATGAAAGAGCCCCACCACCTCATAGACATCCCAAGTTCGATACGTATTGGGAGTCTCATCAGCTGTATAAAGCATCTCTCCCAAATGATAGACTGGAGCTATGTCATCTACTTCCATTTCGCGTATCCGAACAGCAATACGCTTTTCTTTACCGTCTGAAGATCTCACAATGCCTCTTTGGAGATTGTTGATTGTGGCTGGCTCCAGCTTTGGCCGAGCCTATGGGGCTGTTCCTTGCGCAGAGAGACAAAAGTCACCCTGCCATTACACACAAGGTGACTTTTGAAGAGCTACAGGGCTAGTACCCGTGCTCCAAGGATATGCAGCGTTGCACGCAGGAACATCCCCAAATCCAAAAAATTCAAGGCATGACCATTATAGCCCATACCATGAACATGATATGCTCCGTGCCCTGGCTGGGCCAAAGCACGGAAAGTCTTTTACCAATACCAACCTGGATCAATGCGTAAGTCTTCCGGAGCCTCAAAGCTCAACGAAATACCTACTTTTTGAATTGCACCAGCCTTCACACTGCCTTCCCAGATCAGGATATCAGGATCATCCTCATCCTCCATGGCTGTGGGCGTGGTGGCCAGATTGAGCTTAATCCGTTCATCCCGAGCCAAAGGTTTGGGCTCTTCCAAACGAAAGGTCAGATCATGGGCAGCGGCATTGGTCATGACCACATCCCAATGACGGACAAAGGTTTGTTTACTCTTAAACAAGCCCTTGCCTCCGGTTTTTTTGTCCCGCAAAACAATTTCACAGGTCAAGAAAGGATCCACACCAAAGAACATGGTGCTTTCCTTGTCCGATAAAGCAAACTGCCTTTGATCCACAGTGGCCCCATCAATGAGAAAAAAGGCCGAACCTTTGGGAAAGTCCTTGGGTTCGTCAAAACTGATCTTGGCCTGCACATAGGCATTGTGATCTAAACTGGGACGCAGCAAGTGCACAAACTCCGTTGGCCAGATTTCTTTTTTAATACTAAAAACCCGAGTTTCTCCAGCCGGCAGGGAGCGTTGACCCATATCCCAAGCCGCATAGGTGGTGTACCGTACTTCCTGAGGAACAGGTGGTGCAGCAGCAACTGGCATGGCGCCATCCTCTGCGCTACGCATGAGCAAAGCTCCAGTCGGTGCCCCCAGTTCAGCCTTTCTCTGCACACTACTACGCGGCTGGATTTCCCATGGTCTGAGCTTCCCGGGTTCCCCTCGAAAATCTGGCTGCATGGTGGCCAGGTGCAAGGCTATTTGCGACCAGTTCTGGCCTGAACGTTGCCACACCTTGGCCTGCCAGGAAAAATCAATGATCTTTTCCTGTGGCTTGGCTTCCAGGCGATACAATGGGGTCCACCCACAATCAGCCATGGTATAGTCAAAGGAAAGTTCCTGAGGAGGTTGTCCACTGCACAGCACTGTAACTTCCCAAACCTTGCGATTATGGCCGGCAGCTTGGGTAATTTTTTCTTCAGTCTGAGCAATGAGATTTTCCACCTTCTCCAATTTTTGATCGAGTTCCAAAAGGGTTGCAGCATCAGCCTGTAAGGTGCTGCCCACTTCCTGGGCCAGGGCGCGCAAGGCATCCAGGCTTTGCTCTACCGGCTTATTTTGGGCCTGCCAAAACGCCATGCGCCCGCGCAGGCCTTCTTGTTCAGCAGTAATAGTCGTGCGCTGGGATTTAAGCTCGTCCAACAAGGAGTTCAAGGCCGTCAGTGCCGTTAAATCTGGTTCCTGGCGCGGCCTCCAGGTGACATCAGCAATATTGGTATCACCGGACAACGGACCAAAGCGCAGGGTTGAAGGATCGGCCTGGCCAGGCAAGGTCAGAGCAATGGATGAAAAACCCTCGGCATCGGCCACAGGGCTGACGGCCGCCACCTCGGTCACCAATGCTGAAGTGGGAAAGAGGGTTACCTGCACTGGTGCAGCCCATGATACAGTGGGCACGGCCAAAAGAACAAGCATCAGCAGGCAAATCATAATTCCTCCTATGTCTTGAGTGTTCTTACTTGTCTTTGTTTGCATTGGGATTAAAACCTGTTTCACTGATAAACCCCATCCCTCCTTGCAGGCTAAGGGTAACAAATCCAGCATCGCTCAGGGTAATTTGGGCTTCATAGGCGCGAGCTCCAGTATTACAGACAAGGACAACTTTTTTATCTTTGGGTATTTCATCCAATCGGTCCCGAATTTGTCCCTGAGGAATATTTACCCAAAAATTCGGATGCTTGGTCACATATGGCTCAGCATTAGGCCATTCTCTGGTATCAATGCACAATAAATTTTCCTGAGTCCGATTTTCCCACAAACGAGCAAAGTCCTCCGGCTGGATAGGAGTACATTGGCCGGTCAAAACATTTTCCGCTACATTGGCTGCAACATTCAAGACATCCATGGCCGAACCATAGGGTGGAGTATAGGCCAACTCTGCATTGGAAAGGTCACGCAAGGTAGGACGAAACTTGAGCATGGCTGCAACAGCATCAATACGGGCCTTAATGGAATCGCCATTCTTGCATGCCCCCTGAATACCCAAAATTCTGCCCGAAAGCTCTTCCACCACAAGTTCCAGACTGACCATATCCCGATCAGGATAAAAATGAGCATGGTCGGGCATAATAACATGGGTGCTCCAGGCCTTAAAGCCTTCACGCCGGGCCCCAGCCAAAGTTAAACCAGTGCCCGCAAAGGCATAATCAAACAGTTTGACAATAAAAGAACCCAGGGCACCATCAAAGGTTTGTCGGCCACCGCCCACATTGGTGCCTATGACTCGCCCTTGGCGGTTGGCCAAGGAGCCCAAGGGGTAATACCCGAGTTTGCCGGTAATCAGATTTTCAGTCAGTACGCAATCGCCCCCAGCATAAATATCTGGGTCAGAAGTTTGCATGGTTTTAGAGACAATGATGCCCCCGCGATCATGGCACAAGAGCCCTGCTTCACGCGCCAGAGAGTCATTGGGCAAAACACCCACAGCTAAAATTACCAAATCTGCGTCAATGGTGCGCTTATTGGTGACCACGCGTTTGACCTGGTTATCTTCTCCTTCCAGGGCTTGCACCATTTCTGAAGTATGCACCGTGACTCCATGCTCAACCAAATGTCCTTTGGCAATATCAGCCATGGCGCGACTTAAAAAGTCAGGCATAATCTGATCGGCCACTTCCACCACTGTGGTGGAAATACCCCACATGTCTGCAAAGGCCTCGGCCATTTCCAGACCAATCAATCCTGCACCAACAATGACTGCTGAACTGACCGAGCCCGTAGATACTTGTTCCCGAATGCGGATGGCTTCATCCAGGGTAGAAACCGTAAAAACATTGCCTAAATCTCGACCAGGCAACGGTAATTGTCGGGGTGTGCTGCCGGTACCCAAAATTAATTTGTCATAGGGCAGACTTTGCTGTGCTCCATCTTTGGTCTGCACCACCACGGTCTTGGTCTTGCGATCAATGGACAAGGCCCTGGTTTCAGCCATCACCGTGATATCCTTACAGTCCTGGAAAAACTCAATATCCCGCACCATATGGAAACTTGTTTCCAGCAATTGCTGCACGTCACTGACATCCCCTGAAACATAATAAGGGATACCACATCCGCCGTAAGAGATGTACTTGTGGGCATCAACCATAGTTACCTGTGCATCAGGAAGTACACGTTTAAGACGCGCGGCTGCCTTGGGACCCAGGGCCACTCCACCGATAACAACAACCTGTAAAGACATAAGAAACTCCTTTGAGTATAGTAAAATAATATATCTACCTGAAAAATAAACAGGCTTATGCTTACGCCTTTTTTTACCAAAGGGGTAGATAAAAAAGCATCAGCACCAGACTATGCCCCACGCACTGGTCGTACATAAAAACGGCAGGTCAAATCTTGGAATAACACTGCCGCTCCCCCGATATCCACAAACCAGGCCGATGTGTAACTGCGCCGATCACCAGACCAGATCCACAAGTAGCGGTTGTCAAAAGAACGCTGGCAAAACTGTGTGGGGTCCTGGTTAGGCTGCAACAGCGAAGCCAACTCTTCTACTGTGGGCAGTCGCCACTGTGCGCCAAGATTACGGATATAACCCTGGGCATTGTTCCAGGTCATGGGCCAGGGAGAAACTTCTCCCCAGACCAATTGCAAACAAGGATCCAGCCAGCCGTCAGAAACAGGTTCCAAGGCCACAGCGCGAAATTCTTTGGGACGAGACAAATGATCCAAAAAAGAAAAGGGGTGCTCTTGCACTCCGGTGCGCACAAAAGTGGAACGCAAGGGGCCACGCAGAACACAGGTTGGCTCATGCCAAAGACAGGTCCCTCCCAAATCCACACCAGCCTGCAATGCTTCCAAAGCAACCCGCATGTCCGAAGCTTGTTGAAAACGTTCTTGAGGATCTAAAGCCAGGGCCTTGTGAAAAAAATCAGCCCAGGAATGGGTGTCAAAAGCTTGGGTCTCCGGTAAATACCCTGTCACCAGACGATGCAACACCACAGCCAGGGCATAGAGATCAGCCCGGTGATCAGCCTGGTCGGGATTGTGCTCCTGTTCAGGAGGGCAATAGCCTGGAGTGCCGATTTTCAGGCCCTTGGGCGTCTCCCAATGTTCTCCAGCAATACGGGACAGGCCCAAATCAATAATCTTGATCTGCCCTTGACTATTGAGCATCAAGTTGCCGGGTTTGATATCCAGATGAGCAACACCTCGGCTGTGCAAATAATCCAGCCCGCTGAGGGTCTGGGACACATAATCCAGGGCGCGGTCCCAGGGCACAGTACGGGTCGGCTGTTCCAGCACATGGCCTTCCCCAATTAACGCACCCAAGTTCATGCACAAATACTCCAAGACCATGAATAAATGCCCTTGGTGACTGTCCAGATCCCAGACCCGGGCCAAATGTTCATGATCACTGCTGGCCAGAAGCTGGGCTTCACGTTCAAAGGCAGCGCGCACCTGGTCCGCGCCCATGAAATGCTCCAAAAGTTCATGGGGTTGGAGCAGCTTTAAGGCCATGACCAGGTCCAACTTGTCATGATGGACCTTATACACTCCGCCCATGCCTCCCCGACCCAGTCGGCCCAATACTTTATAACGACCAATGTGCATTACCAAAGCCTTGATCCATAATATTCCGGAAAACCACGTGCTTCTATTTTGCGTACCGTGCACGCGATATCATAGGCCACAAAACGAATTTCTACAGTGCTGGCCTGGGTATCCCATAAGGCATATTTAGCGCGATTGTTCCCATCCCGGGGCTGCCCTACACTGCCCACATTAAAAAGGCAGGGGGCTGTGGGTACAGGCACAAGCTCCTGGCCCAGTTCACATTGCTCAATGCCTGTATCAGAATATTGTACCAACACCAATTCATGCGTATGGCCCACAAAAGTTAAGGCTTCTCCTTGGGCAAACCAAAGGGCCAATTGTGCTTCTTCCACCTGAAAAAGATAGGTGGTCACGCTATCAGGAGGAAAACCGTGGACAAAACGTGCTCCCTCCAGCACCAGGCTGCGGGGCAAAGCAGCAATAAATGCTAAACTTTCAGGGGATAATAAACTTGCGGTTTTCTGCACTCCCTTGAGGGCAGTGTGATTAAACCAATGACGCGCTTCAGGAAAAGCGACCCCCCACTCGTGGTTACCCAGACAACACAGGGCATTATGCTCACGAACCGAACAAATAACATCATCAGGGTCTGGCCCATAGCCAATCATGTCCCCCAAACAGACAATGGTATCCACAGCAATATCTGCCAGGTCCTGCCAACAGGCCGTCAGGGCCTCCATGTTGCCATGGATATCTGATAAAATTGCAATGCGCATTATAAGAACATAGAAAAATTACTGAGTTAGAAATATAAATGCAATCGAACTGACCATCATTGCTATCGTCATTTTAGGTCATCCCGAGCATAGCCGAGGAGCCTGCCCTGAGCCTGCTTGTTCTTGTCATTTCGACCGTAGGGCGTAAGCCCGAAGCGGAGAAATCCCTGCCTTTTCCTGGATTGCCACGTCCTGCCGCACTTCGTTTGCAGTCCTCGCAATGACTTGGGTGGAAAAACCGTCATCGCGAGCATAGCGTGGCGATCCATGCCTTTTACTTGTCACTCTGAGCGGAGCAAAGCGGAGCCGAAGGGTCTCTGAGATTCCTTTACTCGTTGCACTTGGTCGAAAAGACAACATAACTCAAGGCTTTTACTCGCTCTTTCTACGGAAAAGACTACAAAGACCTTCCCACGCATAGCGACAGCCACGCACCACAAAAAGTCCTAAAACAGTGATCAGGGCGGCATTGGTTTTGGCTGCCTGGACCATGGATTCTTGAAAATATGCTTTGGCCTGGTGATAATTTTCATCCACCTGGGACTGAGGTGGTGGTACCTGATTTTCATCCATGGGCACAAGTTTGTCCTGTTTATCCATTATATTCTCCTTGCAAAATCACGGACCAAGTGCTGCAATCTTTTACCATCACCTGGGCGGTCACCGTAGCGAAGAGCAATGTACTCGTCCACAATGCCCTGGGCAGCCTGGGCCAAATCCGGCCGATGCTGCCCGACCCGTTGCATCAAAGTCACAGGCCCTTCTGAGGGATCAGGCCCCAGACCTTGGCGTGCTAAAAGACGGCCAAAGCGAGCATAAGCCAATACAACCTGATCTTTACGCTCAACCCTGCGTCGTAACAGCAACCAGAGCATACTGGAGACAAGCAGCCCCAGCCCGATCACAACAAGAGCAACCAAGGAAAACATACCTGTTTTAGTCCAGGGATCAAATCCAAAATATTTCCAAAACCTGTGCTGGCGTTCATAGCTAAAACCCAAGACCCATTGATTCCAGGAATTATTGGCTGCATCCCAGCTTAAGTGGAAAAAACGACCAAGATGGCGCACAATCTTTATGTCCTGGGGCAAAAACATACCAGGTGTGTCCGGAACAAAGGATGCTCCTCCTGTTTCCAGACGCAAGGGAGCAATGACCATAGTAGGATCCACCCGTTCCCACCATCCGTCCACCCACACTTCCACCCAGGCATGGGCATCGGACTGGCGCACCATAAGATAGCCGCCCAGGGGATTTACTTCTCCGCCCTGATAGCCCGTAACAATGCGCGCTGGAATGCCCGAGGCACGCAACAAAAACGCCAAGGCCGAGGCATAATGCTCACAATATCCGCGCCTGGTTGCAAATAAAAACTCATCCACACCATGATGCTGTAAAACACCAGGCTGCAAGGTGTAGACAAAATTGTGCTCCTGAAAAAACTCCAGGGCTTTGGCCACGATTTGGTGTGGCCGAAGATGCTGATTCCGCCAGCTTTGAGCCAATTCCCGGGACCGGGGATTGCCCACAGCAGGCAGGTCCAGGGCCCAGGCAGGACTGGTCCTCTCAAAAGCAGAGCCAGGAAAGGCCTGGAGTTCATAGCGCGTTCGGGACGTGATGTTGCGCATACTGACCAGAAGAAGGTCTTGACTCAGGATCACCCCTCGGGGCGCGTGGTGGGGTAAGTCCAGGGCAAAAATCCAATTTCCCCCGTGGGCTTCCAAGGTCAAACTATACTCTGTCCCCAGCTCAGAGCGGCCCTCTTGTGCTCCCGGAATAATTTCCAAGGGCTGTTGACGGCTCCAGACTTGGCCATCAAAACTATCCAACACTTGTCCTCGCCAATACAAATGCTCCCGCTTCGGGATGGGGCCCGCAAAATCAACACGAAAAGCCATTTCTGGGGATACAGATAATTGCGCCATGGATCCTGGCTCCAAGGTATCGCTAAAGCCCACCACTCCCTGGTCACTGGGCTGCTGCACACCCCATAATGCACCTTGCAAACGGGGAAAGAAAATAAAAAGAAGAATGGCCAAAGGCAGGGCCTGAAGCAGCAACAACCCACTGACCCGTAAATTTCCCTGAATATTTTGCTTGGGGGCATGCACATGCACCAGGGCAGCAGTGACCACAAACACAGAGAAAAACATGTATAAACTCATGGCCAGGGATTCAGAATAGAGCACATTGGTGACAATGACAAAATAGGCCAGAAAAGCCAGAGCCAAAAGATCACGGTGGGATGTACTTTCCAAAGCCTTGAGCCCAAGCATGAGCGACAAAAGCCCCACACCTGCATCTGGCCCCAAAGTCAGGCCATGAAACTTGATCAGCAGCACTCCAGACCCCAGAGCCAAAATACGTAAAAGCCAGGGCCCGCAAGGCGGCCAACCACGATAATGCATCCCCAGGCTATAAATCCAGGCCAGAGCCAGCAAGACACTGATAATCCAGGACAGATGCACAACATGAGGCGCATAGGCCACAGCCAAGGCCAGCAAAAGAACTCGAAATTTTTCTTTGTCCAAGGTCATGTTTCCTCGGGCATCAGGGCCAGGGCCTTGAGGCAGTTATGCACATGCGCCAGCCCCGAAGACGGAGCAACGCTTTGACCAGGCAAACGCAAACCGTAGGCAACCCCCTTTTTTTCTGCTTCCAAGACCAAACCCGCCATGCGACTGATGCGCTGCTCATAGTCGTGCGCCTGCACCTGGTCCCAATCCAAGACTACAGTTCTGTTTCCTTGCTGCTGATGGTATTCCTTGGCCTGGAGACCGCTCCCTCTGGCCGATGCTTTCCAATAGACGCGGCCAGGGCCATCTTCTGGTCGATATGGCCTTAGACCCACAAACTCTTCCCCAGCAGCCTTGTGTGTATCATGATCAGATCCATAACCACCCAGATGCTCCCAATCATGGACCCTGGGAGGCAGACTGGCTGGATAGGCCAAACCTTGAAGGGGTAAAATCAAAGGGGACCAGGCTCGAAACAACCCCAAAGGATAGCGCGTGTGCACCTGGATTGGACCAAGGGCAAAATACCCGCGACGCAATGTTGGAATGGGCAACATGACCTGGTGTTGCTCCTCCTGACCCCACTGGATTTGTACCGATCTTTTGGCCTGACTGAGCACCAAAGCATGGCGCTGGCCTTTGCCATTATGCAAGGTCAGGGTCAAAGGAGCATCTTGTCCACAGGCAACAGGGTCAAGATGACCATGAAGAATAACCACACCAGCCAAGTTGGCATAGGCGTGGATGGCAGAAAGTATGGCCAGGCTCCCCAAAAGAAAAGTAAGCAGAAAAGCCAAGTTGTTGGTGTAGTTGATGGCCGCCACCAGCATGGCCAGCAAAAAAAGACAAAAAATAAGCCCAGCCTTGGTGGGCAAGATAAAAATACGCCGACGAGTCAGGGTCACGGGCAGGCCAGCCTTATGACGGGCCGCCCAATACTGTTGCATAAATTTTACAAACAAAGTCATGCCAATGTTAGGGAAATACTGATTAAACTGAAACAAGTCATTGCGACCGCGAGGAATCGAAGCGGGAAGCAATCCAGAATCATTGAATTATCAGTAGGTTATAGATTAGCGCAGCGCCACGTCCTGCTTCCCGCCACACTTTGTTCGCGGTCGCAGTCCTCGCAATGACAGAATTAATCAGCATTTCCTTAGGGAATGGGCACCGTCCGTATGATGGTCAGCATATCCATCTCCCGTCCATCCATGGACCGCAAGCGGTGCCCGGCCAGGCTGGGAAAAACAGCCTGCACATCTTCAGGCAAGGTAAAATCTCGACCATCCAAAAAGGCCCAGGCTTTGGCCGCACGCACCAAAGCCTGCCCAGCCCGGGGTGAAAGGCCATGCTCAAATCGGCCCCCAGTGCGGGTCCAATCCAATAATGCGCGCACATAATGCAGCAAAGCTTTACTGGTGCCCACCTCATCCACCTGTTGTTGGAGTTGTCGCACTGCCCGGGCATGCAAAACAGCTGAGGGCATCACTGGTTGGCCCATGAAGGACTCACGACCCAAAAGTTCCAGTTCTGCCTCCAAATCCGGGTAGCCCAAGCTGATGCGCAATAAAAAGCGATCCAATTGCGACTCGGGCAAAGGATGGGTTCCCGCCTGATCCACAGCATTTTGAGTGGCCAGGACAAAAAAGGGGTCAGGCAAGGGGCGGGTTTCATTGTCCAAGCTGACTTGGCGTTCTTCCATGATTTCCAGCAAAGCACTTTGGGTCCGTGGTGTGCCCCGATTGATTTCATCAGCCAAAAGCACATGGGTAAAGGCTGGACCAGGATGAAAAACAAAGGAGGCGGAAAGGGTGTCAAAAACCGAGACACCCAGTACATCTCCTGGTAAAAGATCGTTGGTAAACTGGACCCGCTTGAAATCCAGACCCAGAACCGTGGCCAGGGACTTGGCCAAAGTGGTTTTACCAATGCCTGGAATATCCTCAATAAGCAGATGCCCCCGGGCTAAAAGGCAGGTCAAGGCCAAACGAATCTGATTGGGTTTCCCCAAAATCACCTGGTTGAGCTGACCAAGAACCTTTTCCAAATCCTTGGACACCAACTAATCTCCCAACAGGTGATTCATGGAATAGAGCTGGCCAGGGCCTTGCTCGGCCAACCAACGTGCGGCCCGTAATGCTCCACCAGCAAAATTTTCACGGGAATGGGCCTGATGAGTCACTGCAATGCGTTCCCCTGGACCAAAAAAATACACTGTATGCTCACCCACCACATCGCCGCCACGCAGAGCATGGACTCCCAGCTCTTGGTCTGCCCTGGCACCGACCATGCCTTGGCGTCCATAATTGGCCACCGCGTCCAGATCCCACCCTCGGGACTGAGCCAATACTTGCGCCAATTTCACCGCAGTACCACTGGGGGCATCTTTTTTATGGTGATGATGAATTTCAGTAATTTCCAGATCATAGGCTGCACCCAGAATACGTTCCAATTGAGGTAAAATGCGCACCAGAGCATTAACGCCAATGGACATATTGGGCGACCAAAAAATGGGAATGGACGTGGCCAACTCACTCAATTCTTCCAGCTGCCCGGCAGTCAGGCCCGTGGTACCAATGACCACTGGATTGCCAGTCTTTTGGGCTTTACGCGCTGTGGCCAGACTCACTTCTGGAGCAGTAAAATCAATCACCACTGCCCCGGGAAACTTGCCTAAAAGATCGTCCACATCATGGGCCACAGGGCACCCCAAAACATCCAAACCCTGGCTGTACTCCTTTCTTTCCACTACCCCGCACAGGGTAAACTGGTCAGATTCCAGGGCCAAGCGGGCCAATGTCGATCCCATTCTGCCTTTGGCACCCATAATAATCACGGCAACCGTACTCATGCTTGTTCCTCCCATTCCTCTGCACCAATAAGGCGCAGGTATGCTTGTTCTGTTAAAATGGTGGTGCCCATTTGTTGAGCCTTGTTGGTCTTGCTGGCTCCAACTTTTTCCCCACAAACCAGGTAATCAGTCTTGGCATTGACTGCACTTTGGACCAAAGCCCCTTTGGTCCGGGCCTGTTCTTCCATTTCTTCCCGGGACTTGTGCATCTTGCCCGTAAAAACCACATGTTTGCCAACCAAAGGACTGCTCGCCTCCTGGGGCAGCTCTTGGGCTGTGGCAATAATGGAAAAGCCCAAATCCAAAAGAAATTTCAAAGTTGGGCTCAAACGCTGCAAGCCCTGCACAATGGACCGGGAAGTAATGGTTCCAAAACCACGGATAGCTTCAATTTGGCCTTGAGTCAGGTTGGGCAATTCTGGCAATGAAAAATGCTGGACCAATTTACGACTGTCCCCCAGCCCCAAGTTTTCAATGCCCAGGGCGGCTAAAAAACGCCAATCTTCCACTGGCCGGGTGCGACTTAAAGCCAGGGACTCGGCCAAATTTGCCGATTGCACTGGACCAAAATCCAAGCGCACAAAATCTTTTTCCTCCAAAGCATAGACTTTCTCCAAACTGTCATAGCCAGCCTGCACCAGACGCTCAATGGTTTTACGGCCAAACCAGTCCACAGTGCCCAAAGTTTTAAACCAATGCTCAATACTTTGGACCAGTTGATCTGGACAGTGTTCATTGGGGCAAAGCAAAAAGTCATTATCTCGTTCCAAAGCTGTGCCACAAGATGGGCAGGTTACCGGTAAAATGGGCGTGGCCGCAATGAGCACTGCTTCGACCTTGGGAATGACTTCACCACTGCGAATAATTTCGATTTCCGCACCAGGTCCCAAGGCATTTTTTTCCAAAAAACCAGCATTATGGGCTGAAACCCGGCCAATGGTGGCCCCAGACACATTGGTGGGCTCCACCAAAAGGACTGGCGTAACCTTGCCCGTGCGCCCCACCTGCCAAACCACATCCACAACCTGAGTTATGGCTGTTTCTCCTTTGCGTTTGACAGCAATTTGCCAGCGATAATGGTGGTTGGTGGCGCCCATGGTCTGGCGCACAGCCTCATTGACAACTTCCACCACCATGCCATCCATAGGATAATCTACTTGGGCCTCAAGATCCAAGGTAATGGTATCAATATGGCTCAACAATTGTGAACCTGTTCCTTCCCAATACGGGAGCGTACTATAAGGTACAAAATGAACCATACCCAGGTCCAAGGCCCGACGGGCATGGTCATTGACCGTGTCCGAGGCCACAATACCCACCACCAAATTGCGCGGATGCTCAAAAAATTGGGAAAGATGTTCTTGGAAATAACTCTGCACCATGACCATTTCTCCCACTCCCAGGCCCCGACCACCCTGGACAATCATACCCTTGGCCAAAACTGGGGTGACATCAAAACCAGCCAGGCCATTGCCCCGGGTCGCCAAAACAAGGCCATCATCGCGTCCGGCCAGGCCATCTAATTTGGGTGTAACCCGAAACAAAATATCCTGGATCCCGATTTCTGCACCTTCTTTGGCCACTCGGTCCACAAAGCGTTGCAGGTCATCTGCTGTGTAGGCCTTGTCCGTGGATAACATGGGCACAGGATGGCGCACTTCCCGCTTGTCAAAAAATGCTTCAGGCTCCACCCGGTGAAGAAAAGGATGACCCGGACTGATGCTGCGCAGCCGTTCCAGCAGCAGATCATATTGGGCGTCACTCATAGCTGGTCGGCCCTGACGATAGAGCTCGTTGAGCTCCTCAAGACGTTGGGCCAATTGCTGAGCTTCTGTGGGTATGGGTTGTGGTTGATTCATGGCAGTACCTTACTTGCGACCAGCCTGAGAGCTAGGCAAAGCGTATTTGTCTTCCAAGGCCCTGATCTGGTCTCGAATTTTGGCAGCTATTTCAAAATTCAGGCCCTGGGCGGCCTTGCGCATTTCCCGTTGTAATTTGGCCACAGCCTGAGGGGCCTTTTTGGGTCCGGGATCGTAGTCAGCCAGGCTTTCTGCGGCCTGGGCTGATCCCGTCACTTCCTGGTGCAAATCATAGAGAACATTGTCAGTTTTCTTACGGATGGACTGAGGAATGATGCCATGGTCCTGATTAAATTGGCCTTGTAACTCCCGGCGCCGCGCGGTTTCCTGCATGGCGGCCTGCATGGAGCGAGTGATGTTGTCCGCATAGAGCAAGACCTTGCCCTGAACATGACGCGCGGCCCGGCCAAAGGTCTGAATCAGGGAACGCGTGGAGCGCAAAAATCCTTCCTTGTCCGCGTCCAAAATAGCTACCAAAGAAACTTCCGGAATATCAAGACCTTCGCGCAAAAGATTAATGCCCACCAGCACGTCAAATTCTCCAGCCCGCAAGGCCTGAATAATGGCTACCCGCTCCAGGGTGTCAATATCTGAATGTAGATAACGCGCCCGCACCCCCCGGGCCAAAAGAAATTCGGTCAAATCCTCGGCCATACGCTTGGTCAAAGTGGTGACCATGACCCGCTCCTGAACGTCAATACGTTGCAAACAGGCTTGCATCAAATGATCCATTTGCCCGGTGGTAGGCACCACTTCTACTTCAGGATCCAAAAGACCAGTGGGGCGAATGATCTGTTCCACCACCACACCCTGGGCTCGTTCCAGTTCCCAGGGGCCAGGCGTGGCAGACACAAAAACAGCCGTGCCAATGCGCTCTAAAAATTCATCAAAACAGAGGGGCCGGTTATCCAGGGCCGTGGGCAAACGAAACCCATAATCCACCAAAGTCTGCTTGCGGGACCGGTCCCCATTAAACATGCCCCCTATTTGGGGCACAGTGATATGGGATTCATCCACAAAAAGTAAAAAATCCTTGGGAAAATAATCCAGCAGTGTGGCCGGCGGTTGCCCAATGTGACGACCATCCAAATGCAGGGAATAATTTTCAATGCCATTGCAATAGCCCAATTCTTCCATCATTTCCAAATCAAGCTGGGTTTTTTGCTCCAATCGCTGGGCTTCCACCAACATATTTTCTTTGTGAAAATATTCCAGGCGCAAACGTAGTTCTTCCCGAATATCGCCCATGGCCCGCACCAAATTATCGCGTTCCGACACATAGTGACTGGCCGGATAAATGACTGTTTTTTGCATCCGGGATAAAATCTCACCCGTCAGAGGATTGGTCTCAAAAATACCTTCTATTTCATCGCCAAAAAATTCCAAACGCAGGGCCTGCTCATGTTTGTAGGCCGGAATAATTTCCAGGACATCCCCCCGAATGCGAAAAGTGCCCCGGTGCAAGTCATAGTCATTGCGCTCATATTGCACATCCACCAGCCGGCCAATGATGCTTTCCATGGAAATGTGCTGGCTGCATTCAATGGGAATAATCATTTGCGCGTAATATTCAGGCGAGCCCAAACCATAAATACAAGACACCGAGGCAATAATGATCACATCGCGCCGGGTTAGCAAAGCATGGGTGGCGGCATGGCGTAATTTATCAATATCGTCATTAATGGCCGAGTCTTTTTCAATATAGGTATCTGAATGGGGCAAATAGGCTTCGGGCTGGTAATAGTCGTAATAGCTGACAAAATATTCCACAGCATTTTGCGGAAAAAGCCCCTTAAATTCATTATATAATTGGGCGGCCAGGGTTTTGTTGGGAGCCATGATCAAGGCTGGACGACCGAGTTGGGCAATGACCTGGGCCATGGTAAAAGTCTTGCCTGATCCCGTAACTCCCAAAAGGATCTGATCCCTGACTTTAGTGTTAATACCCTGGCAGAGGGCCGCAATGGCCCCAGGCTGGTCCCCTTGGGGGGTAAATTCAGAATAAAGATGAAAAGGTGAACTCATGGATAGTTTTCAAAGTGTTAAAAAATTGTGCTGCGCACAGGCCTGCCCACAATTAAGCCTTGGAGCTCCTTTGTCTAGTAGATTCTCTTGTTGTACCCTGCCCAGCAACGGGTACACAAGTTGGTCAACCCATGCTGGCCATGATCAAACGCTATTGATAAACTCAAGGGCACTGACTACACAGAAGGCAGATAAAAGAGCACAGGGAGGCCTTATGTTTTATAGCACCCAGTACACATCGGCCATGGGCAATTTGACTTTGGTCAGTACTGACCAAAGCCTGGTGGGTCTGTGGGTTGAAGACCAAAAATACTTTGCCGCCACCATTGGTAACCAGGTGGTCCATCACTCGGAACCACCCATTTTACTCCAGACCAAAGCCTGGTTGGACAGATATTTTGCAGGAGAACAGCCTGTCCCAACAGAATTATCCCTGGCCCCTGTGGGCAGTGCTTTCCGCCAGGCGGTGTGGAAAATTTTATTGGCCATTCCCTATGGTCAGGTCACAACCTATGGGGCCATTGCCCAGATTATGGCCCAAAAATTGGGTAGAACAACCATGTCCAGCCAGGCCGTGGGCGGGGCTGTCGGTCATAACCCCATTTCCATTATTATTCCCTGTCATCGGGTCGTCGGTGCTCAGGGCAATTTAACAGGATATGCCGGGGGCCTTGATAAAAAAATTTATCTTTTAGAGTTAGAAGGAATAGATATCTCAAAGTTTTTTATCCCCAAAAAAGGCACAGCTTTGTAATGTATTTTCAATACGGAACAAAAGAACTGGACCATTTACGAGCCAAGGACCAGGCTTTGGCCCAGGTCATTGACCAGGTCGGCCCCATTCAGCGTACAGTGATTCCCGACCTGTTCATGGCTCTTGTCCATGCCATTATTGGGCAACAAATTTCCACCAAAGCCCATCAAACTGTTTGGGAACGTGCTCAAACCATGTTCGTACCCCTGACCCCAACGCATCTGGCCACCCTTGCTGTGGCCCACATACAAAGCTGTGGGATTTCCATGCGCAAAGCTGGCTATATCAGGGCTATGGCTCAAAAAATTGCCCTTGGAGAACTGGATTTAAAGCACCTGCAAACCCTGGATGATGAGGCCGTGTGTGCCCGTCTATGTACCTTGCATGGAGTTGGGGTCTGGACTGCGGAAATGCTCATGACCTTTTCCATGCAGCGCATGAATATTTTAAGTTGGGGAGATTTGGCCATTCAGCGGGGGCTGCGCATGCTCTATCGCCACCGGCGCATTACTCCACCACTCTTTGCCAAGTACAAAAGGCGCTATACCCCCTATGCCACAGTAGCCAGCCTGTACCTCTGGGCCTTGGCTGGCGGAGCTTGCCCTGGATATACGGACCCAGAACCTAAAAAAATAAAAACCCAGGGCCAGCTTAAAAAAACTCGTTAGTTGCTTCTCCACAATATTTTTTAAGAGAGGACAGGATGATTTTTGTAATTTTTGAAGTTGTTGTGCACCCAGAAGCCATGGATAAATATCTTCTTTTGGCCACAGAATTGAAACAAGAATTGGAAAAAACCCCTGGCTTTATTCGCGCTCAACGTTTTCAAAGTATTGGTGATGAATGTAAACTTCTCAGTCTTTCTGTGTGGGAGAATGAACAGGCTGTGGATCAATGGCGGCAGAATCTGGCGCATCGTTTAAGCCAACGCCAAGGTCATTACGAACTCTTTGCAAGCTACACCTTGAGTGTCGCCCAAAAAATCAGTCAATATACTCAAGAAGAACGCAGCCAAGCCCCCCAGGACTCCCAAGAGTTTTTACATACATCATTCAACGAGAAACACCACAATCAGGATTAAACACGCACCGAAGTGACACCACGGGCACCGATTTGTAAGCGGGCAAGAATATCGAGGGCCTGTTTGCTCTGTTCTGTAGCCAAGATATCTCCTTTCTGGAGTTGATCCTGCAATCGGGCCTGAAACTCAGCTACCCAGTCCACTTCGCCCAAAGCATTGGCTTGAGTGAGTAGCTTGGTGGAGCCTGACATAGCTGGGTCAAAGCTCAAAAGAGTGTGTGTACTTAAATCAATGGCTCCATTTTGATAGAGGATCTGAGACACACTCGCCAGTTCATCTGGAGTCAAAGCATGCACATCAATATTTTTACCCAACTCATGCCAGATGGATTCTTGAACCCTGGGCGCAACCTGAGGCAGCTGCATGGGCTCAACACTGGATCGCTGTGTGGCATGCGCAAGGGAACCTATCAGAGAAAAAACTGTATTCACTGCACCTAAAATGGCCAGGGGAGCTATGGACATATTCGACCTCCGGAAAAAATTGCCTCTTGGGTCATCATAAGCAAGGCATATTCCAATCTGCCATAATAGCCGATAGGCTGGAAAGTGAGGGAGCAGTATAAATGCTCCTGAAAAAAGAGATCTCAATACATTTCGCCTCGCAAGACCTTCTTGAGCAATGCCCAACTTTTTCATAACATCTGTTTTTTGTACACGTCAGTGAAGACGACAAAACCAGATTGAACCAAATTTTTCCGCGAGGTTGCTCATGAACCCAAGCATTGGGTATGTGATTTTGGCTGCAGGCAAGGGTACTCGCATGCACTCTTCCAGTCCCAAAGTTTTACAAACTGTTTTAGGGAAACCCTTGTTGGGTCATGTTTATACCCAGCTGGGCCATGTACCCCAAGCATTGGTCTGGACTGTGGTTGGCTATGGCGCAGACCAAGTCGGTACAATGTTTACAGAACGTCAAAGTGGTTTTGTTTACCAGCACAACCAACTGGGCACTGGCCATGCTATACAACTGGCCTGGCCCCAGATTGTGGCCAGTGGAGTAACGCATGTTTGCGTTATTAATGGTGATACACCCCTTGTACCTGTAACAGAGATCGAAGCTTTGGTTCTGCAATGCAGTACAGCCCAAGCAGGTATGGGTGTTTTAACCACAATTTTGGATAACCCTTTTGGGTACGGTCGAATCATTAGAAATAGCACGGGCAATATCCAGGCTATTGTTGAAGAAAAAGATTGCCAACAAGAAAAAGATATTCATGAGGTTAATACCGGAGTGTACATTTTTGATGTCACCCAATGCACTCCACTGCTAGGGTCCCTTAATTGTGATAACCAGCAAAATGAATATTATCTCACCCAGATGGTGTCCTTGTGTACAGAACAGGGCTGCGCTGTAGTAGGACTCGCCTTGCAGAAAAATACATTTTTGCGCGGCATCAACTCGCCTCAAGAGTTGGTCGCCTATGAAGAAAGTCTGCGGGACCAAATTGTAGCCCAGCATCAACGCGCTGGAGTAATTATTCGCTGGAATCAGAGTGTGGTCATTGGCCCGGATGTAACTATTGAACCTGGCGTTGAAATATCTGGACCAACAGAGATTTACGGTCAAACTCACCTTGCGGCAGGAACCCATATTGAGTCCCATTGCTGGATCAAGGACAGTATCCTTCGTGCTTGCCATGTAAAATCCTTTTCCCATATTGATTCCTCCCAAATCATGGCCGGAACAACCATTGGGCCTTTTGCCCGTATTCGACCTGGCACAACTATCCACCAGAACGCGCGAGTTGGAAATTTTGTAGAAATAAAAAAATCCACCTTACAGGCTGGAGCCAAGGCCGGTCATTTGAGCTATCTTGGAGATTGCGAGGTTGGCCAAGATGCCAATATTGGAGCAGGAACTATCACCTGTAATTATGACGGGGCAGCAAAGCATCGTACAATTATTCGCGACCAGGCATTCATTGGCAGCAACACCGCTTTGGTGGCGCCCCTGACCATAGGAAAAAAAGTAGTGGTAGGTGCTGGTTCTGTAGTGACAAAAAACGTTCCAGATAATATGCTCTGCGTAGCGAGAGCCAAACAAGTGAATATTGATAGAATGAAAAAAAAATCTCAAACTGGAGAATAAAACATATGGATATTTTAAACCAATTAACAGATAAAGTTACCCAACTCCTGGAACGCCAAGAGGCTCTAAAATTGGAAAACATAGAACTTCGCGAAGTGCTGGAACAGGAACGGCAAAGCAAAGAAGCCGTGCTGGCAAGGGTAGAAAATCTCTTGAACAGGATACAAGAGGTTGATATAAGCTAGCCAATGCCAGAATATGCTATCACCATTCTTGGTCTGGATTTAACTTTCAGAACCAATGTTCCTGAACAGCGGATCAATCAGGCGGTTGACTTGATCCATGAACGATTTAAGAAATTGGAAGAGCGTGGTGGTACCATGAGCAAGGAGCGGCTTTTAACGTATTTGGCGTTAAGTTTGGCCGATGATTATCTGCATGATCAAGAGAAGCTTCAGCAACACGAACAAGTTGTGCACAAGCTTCTTTCTAAGATAGATGACCTTGAAAAGTAATTTTTCCCTGGAGGGCAAGTGTTTGGCGATGCGTTTTTGAGCCAATAAAGCGCAAAAAAGGGTAGCTTACAACAACCTTGTGCGCACGCTCCTTAACGGAGAAGCCTAATGGGTTGTAGCCAACCCTCCTCTTAACGTAAGAGGTTCAAAATAATTCCCAACACTACCTTCCGGGGCTTTTTTAGTGTCTGCCTATTCATCATCAGGCTCCCTCATTTCTCCTTGCTATAGTTTTTTTTGCGCGGGCACCAGGCTGGCATTGCTTGGTGCCAAGTACATGGTTTTCGCGCAGCCATTAATATATACTGCGCCAGGGAGTAACTATGGCAAGTCAAATTCTTATTACGGCCTTTATCTGTATCGGTATTGGCTCGCTTCTTGGCTTTTTTTTCAAAAAATATCTTCTTGATCGAGAAATGGAAGATGCCAGAAATCTTTCGGAACGAGTTCTGGATGAGGCCAAAAAAGATGCCCAAGCTCATAAAAAAGAAGTTCTTCTTCAAGCTCAAGATGAAATTTTTGCCTTAAAAAAAGAAGCTGAACAAGATGCCAAAGACCGGGAACGGGAACTGAAAAAAAATGAAACTCGCCTTCAGGCCAAGGAAGAGCGGTTAGAAAAGAAAATTGAAACCTTGGCCCTCAAAGAAAGTGAATTGGTTAACCTAGAAAAAAAGGTAGTCAAACAAGAACGTGCCGCAGAAGAAAAAGAAGAAGCAGTGCAACTCCTTTTTCTTGAACAACAACAACGCTTGGAAGAAATCTCCGGATTAACCGTCGAAGAAGCCAAGGGGCGCCTTATTGCCGAAATTGAAAGTAAGGCCAGGCATGAAGCAGCCAAGATGGTTCGGGTCATTGAGGTTGAAGCACAAGAGTCCGCCCACCGCAAGGCACAAATGATCATTGCCAATGCAGTACAACGCTATGCAGGAGAATACGTATCCGAGCATACCGTCAGTGCTGTGGAATTGCCCAGTGAAGATATGAAGGGCCGCATTATTGGTCGCGAAGGACGAAATATCCGGGCCATTGAAGCAGCCACAGGAGTGGACCTGATCATTGATGATACCCCTGAAACTGTCATTCTCTCGGCCTACAGCCCCTTGCGTAGAGAAGTAGCCAAGCGCTCTTTGGAACGCCTCATTAGCGATGGTCGTATCCATCCAGCCCGCATTGAAGATATTGTCAAAAAAGTAGAAAAGGAAATGGATGTCCAAATCCGAGAAATCGGAGAACAGGCCACCTTTGACCTCGGTGTGCACGGTATTCATCCTGAAATCATTCGTCTTCTGGGGCAACTGCAATTCCGCACCAGCTTCACCCAAAATGTCTTGCATCACTCTTTGGAAGTTGCTTTTTTAAGCGGCATCATGGCTGCTGAACTTGGTCTGGATGTCAAAAAAGCCAAACGAGCCGGTCTATTGCATGATCTGGGCAAAGCCGTGGACCATGAAGTGGAGGGACCCCATGCTCTTATTGGTGCGGATCTGGCTAAAAAATACAATGAAAGCTCGGATATTGTTCATGCTATTGCCGCACACCATGAGGACATCCCTCCCAAATCAGTCTATGCTGTTTTGGTCCAGGCTGCGGACAGTTTGTCCGGAGCCAGACCTGGAGCGCGCAAAGAACTTTTGGAAAGTTATGTTAAACGCCTGGAAGAATTGGAAGGTATTGCCACCAGTTTTTCTGGAGTCAGTCGGGCCTTTGCTATTCAGGCAGGCCGAGAAGTTCGGGTCATGGTGGATTGTGATGCCATCAATGATGACCAAACCTTTTTGCTCAGTAAGGATATTGCCAAGCAAATTGAAGAAAACATGACCTACCCCGGCCAAATCCGGGTTACAGTTATTCGGGAAAAACGGGCCGTGGGCATTGCCAAGTAACATGCGAGTCCTTTTTCTCGGCGATATAGTAGGAAAATCCGGACGGCAGATGGTCATACGCCATCTGCCGTATTTACGTAAGAGCCTAAAACTTGATGTGGTCTTGGCTAATGGAGAAAATGCCTCGGGTGGCCTTGGGCTCTCAGCCAAGAGTGCTTGTGAACTACACCGGGCTGGCGTAGACGTGCTGACCACAGGCAATCATGTCTGGAAATTTCCAGATTTGCGTCCGATTCTTGATAGCCAGCCCTGGATCCTTCGACCAGCCAATTATCCTGTTACGGTTCCAGGGAAAGGCATGACCACCCATCAGGTGGGCGATATCACCCTGTGCATCATCAATATTCAAGGTCGAACCTATATGGATCCCATTGAATGCCCTTTTGTCCATACCCAGCGGCTGGTGGCTGACGCACCCAAGGAGGCCGTCATTGTTATCGATATGCACGCTGAAGCTACCTCGGAAAAAAAGGCTTTGGGGCACATGCTTCGAGGACAAGTACATGCGGTTTTAGGCACCCACACCCATGTACAGACCAATGATGCCTGTATTTTGGACGGGTTTACTGGATACCTGACTGACTTGGGTATGTGCGGGCCTGTGGATTCCTGCCTGGGAATGGATAGCGATATTATTTTAAAAAAATTTCAAACAGGATTACCGCAAAGATTTTCTCTGGCCACTGGACCATGCGCTTTGAACGGCGCATTACTGGAATTGGACAGAGCTGGGTGTCAAAGTATCAGCGCCTGGCAATGGACAGCAAATGAACGGATATGAACATGACCAATGCAGAACTTGAACGCCAACTGGAACTGATTCGTCGAGGCAGTGTAGAAATCATTAATGAACAAGAACTGGCCGCCAAATTACGCCGTAATATCCCTTTACGGGTCAAGGCAGGTTTTGATCCCACGGCCCCGGACCTGCATTTGGGCCACACCGTGCTCATCCAAAAATTAAAACACTTTCAGGATCTTGGACATCAGGTCATTTTTTTGATCGGTGATTTCACAGGCATGATTGGCGATCCTTCAGGCAAGTCTGAAACACGCAAATCCCTGACCAGGGATGAAGTTTTACGCAACGCTGAAACCTACAAAAAACAAATTTTCAAAATCCTGGACCCAGCTAAAACTGAAATTGCCTTTAACTCCACCTGGATGGATTCCCTTAATGTTACAGACTTTATCGGGTTATGCTCCCGCTATACCGTGGCCCGCATGCTGGAACGAGACGATTTTGAAAAACGCTTCCAGGGCAATTTACCCATTTCCATTCATGAATTTCTTTATCCTCTGGTACAGGGGTATGATTCTGTAGCTCTTAAAGCTGATGTGGAGCTGGGCGGTACAGACCAAAAGTTCAACCTGCTCATGGGGCGCCATATTCAGCGTGAATATGGGCAGGAGTCCCAAATTGTCCTGACCATGCCCTTGCTGGAAGGTCTGGATGGGGTTCAAAAAATGAGCAAGTCTTTGGGCAACTATATTGGTATTGACGAAGAAGCATCGGAAATTTTCGGTAAAACCATGTCCATCTCCGATGACCTCATGTGGCGTTATTACGAATTATTGTCTGATCGTAGTCTGGAAGAAATAACTGCCCTCCGGACCCAAGTTGATACTGGTGTTTTACATCCCAAGACAGCCAAGGAAAACCTGGCAGAGGAGCTTACTGCCCGCTATCATGGCTCCGAGGCAGCAACAACCGCCCGTGCAGGGTTTAGCGCGGTCTTTACCAACCAGGGCATTCCTGAAGATATTGAATGTCATTTAACAGTACCTGGTTCATCTTTGATGGATGTTTTGAGTTCCAGTGGACTTTGTGCGTCCAAAAGTGAGGTGCGTCGTTTATGTACACAAAATGCCGTAACCATTGATGGCCGCAAGGAAATTGACCCTGCCTTTGTTTTTGAGGCTGGAGAATATGTACTGAAAGTGGGTAAAAAACGCTTTCTCAAGGTTACGGCCAAGTAGGAGGGTTCATGTGGCGCAAAACCGTGCTTTTGGCACGCATGGTCAAAATTGAACATTCAGTCTTTGCTCTGCCCTTTGCCTATTTGGGTATGATCTGGGCAGCTCAGGGCTGGCCAGGCTGGTCGATATTTATCCCCTTAACCCTGGCCATGGTTGCCATTCGTTCCGTTGCCATGGCGGTCAACCGTCTGGTGGATTTGCCCATTGACGCCCAAAACCCCCGCACTCAAACTCGTCCTTTGGTTACAGGAGAACTGAGTGTCTTGGAAACCAAGGTTTTTATAGCTCTGTGCGCTCTTATTTTCATTGCCGCCTGTGCCCTCCTTAATCCCCTCTGCCTTATGCTTTCGCCCTTTGCCCTGCTCTGGTCCGGATTTTACAGCTATACCAAGCGTTTTACCAGCTTGTGTCATTTTATTTTGGGCTCGGTGCTGGGCCTTGCTCCTGTGGCTGGCTGGCTGGCAGTTTCCCCCTCTTTTGAAATATCCCCCATACTCTTGGGTTTGGGAGTTATTTTTTGGGTGGGTGGTTTTGATATTTTATATGCTTGCCAGGATGTGGACTTTGATCGAACTCAAGGCCTGTACTCTCTGCCTGCTCAAAAAGGCATTGCCACAGCCCTGGCCCTGTCCACCTTTAGCCATGTTATCACTGGTCTTTTTTTTATTCTTGCTGGCTGGGCTGTGGATGCAGGCTGGATTTATTTCACAACAGCCCTGGTGGTTGCAGGTATTTTGCTTTTGGAACATCGTCTTATTTCTGAAAACGATATGCGCCGAGTCAATCTGGCCTTTTTTACCATGAATGGTTTTGTGGCTCTTTTGCTCTTTGTGGGCACCCTTTTGGATACCGTGTTCATCTAAATTTATATGGAGTAGTAGATGCAAAATACGCATACTTTTCCCGATTATCGTGGCCACATGGAGTATGTCTGCCTTGGTTGTGGGGCCAGATTTGCCATGGATGAACTCCACTATACCTGCCCTGAATGCAAAACCGTATTTTTATTGGAAGATACCAATTTTGAGCAATTAAAAAAGACTTCCGGGGTTGAATGGCGAAATATTTTTGATCAACGCGCAGCCACAAAAAACCCAGCCCTTCGGGGAATTTTTCGTTTTTACGAACTCATGGCCCCAGTGCTTGAAGAACAAGATATTGTCTATCTTGGTGAAGGGAATACCTCCATTACCAAATCTTCCCCAGCCCTGGATACATTGGTGGGGCAAGCCATGGCCTTTAAAAATGATGGGCAAAACCCCTCGGCATCTTTCAAGGACAGAGGTATGGCCTGTGCCTTTTCCTATTTGCGCCATTTGGTCGCCAAACATGACTGGACCGAAGTTCTCACCATTTGCGCGTCCACAGGGGACACTTCGGCTGCCGCAGCCCTGTATGCTGCCTATGTCGGGACCCCTCTCAAATCTGTGGTGCTTTTACCCCAGGGCAAAGTCACGGCCCAGCAATTGTCCCAGCCCTTGGGCAGTGGTGCCCAGGTCATAGAAATTCCCGGTGTTTTTGATGATTGCATGAAGGTAGTAGAATATTTGGCTGACCATTATCGGGTGGCCCTGCTCAATTCCAAAAATGCCTGGCGCATTTTAGGCCAGGAAAGTTACGCTTTTGAAGTAGCGCAATGGTATGACTGGGATATGACCAAAAAGGCCGTTTTTGTGCCCATTGGCAATGCTGGCAACATCACGGCGATAATGAGTGGATTTTTAAAACTCTATCATTTGGGTATTATTGAAACCTTGCCCCAAATTTTTGGAGTCCAGTCTGCCCATGCGGATCCAGTCTTTCAGTATTACGCCCAAGAACCCCACAACCGCACATATACACCGGTTAAAGTACGTCCCTCTGTGGCTCAGGCCGCCATGATTGGCAATCCTGTGTCATTCCCCAGGGTCACCCATCTTGTGGACCAATACCTCGCCCTGGGCGGAACCAACGCCTTTCACGTGGTCCAGGTCAGTGAGCAGCAGATTATCGAGTCCATGCTGGTAGCCAACAAACATGGTCATATTGCCTGCACTCAGGGTGGCGAATGTTTGGCTGGCCTGCGTAAAGCCAAAAAACAAAAATTAATTGCACCTGATGTGCTGGCCATTCTTGATGCCACAGCCCATGCACTGAAGTTTTCTGGCTTTCAGGATCTTTATTTTCAAAATAATTTTCCTCAAGAATACCATATAACGCCTAATCAGTCCCTGGTGAATCAGCCAGTTTTGGCCCTGAGCCAGGAAGACAAAAACAGCCTTGCTGAGGATGCCTTTACCCTCAAGGCTGCGGAAAAAATGGTGCAGCTCTTGGGGTTGACTCGCAGAAGTGCTGTGTAAATCCTGATCGCAGATCAAAAAAATACATCCGTATCCAACCTTAAGGTTGGATACGGTGTTTTCTCAGGGTAAATTTATACCAGTTTTTATAGTGATACACATATAACATCACTGAGCACTGAAAAAGTACGGAAAAAAACATACCCATCCACACTCCCTGGGCACTTTGCAACACCAAGTGTCCAAGAATATAAGCCAAAGGAATGCGTACCAACCAAGCGGCGGACCCAAAAATAAACGCTTGGTACATGGTCGCGCCAGCACCAACAAACGCACCACCCAAAATCATGGCTGCCAAAAGAGGCGGAGTGGCTGCCATGTTCCAGGCTAAATAACGAATGGCTTCACTCTGCACCGCAAGGTCCGGGGCAATAAAAGCAGTGGCAGGCTCAATAACCAGCCATAAGAGACCGGTAATAATGGTGATGACCACAACACCGATAACCATGATTTGGTAGCCTACCCGTTTGGCTCCTTGGGTGTTACCTTGTCCCAAATAATGTCCCACTAAAATGGAGGCTGTAAAATTAAAGGCCAGGCCTGGTAAAAAAAGAAGGGCTTCTATACGGATGCCCGCACTCATACCCGCCAAGGCAACAACACTATCCAAAGGCAGGCTGGCAGTAATGGCATACAAAACCATATAGGCCGAGTGCCAGACCAATTGCATCAGCCCTGCTGGGCCAGCCACTTTGATCAAATAGGGCAAAGCCAAACGGATCCAGCGCCAGGGTGCTATGCTCTGGGGGGTGAGCAAATCACAGCGAATGAGCATGACAATATTATAAATGGTGCCACAGAGCACTGAACCAAAAGTGGCCCAGGCAATACCCTTATAGCCAAAATTGGGCAGACCCCACAGACCCAGTCCAAAGCCAAGGTCCCCAATGGTGTTAACGGCTGTAACCAAAATCATGGAATAGAGAGGATAGCTTACATATTTCTGAGCTCGAAAAAAGGCGTTGCTAATGGTGAACAAATAATAGGCAGGCAAAATATACAGACTCACTCGTAGCAGATAACGGGCAATGGGCATAACTTCAGCTGGCATCTGCAACAGCTGCAAAAATTTTTCATCATACCAAAGCCCCAGTATAAAAATGATCAGACTGGTTATAAGACCCAAAGCAACACTTAAGCCCATGAAACGTTTGATACGTAAGGTCAGACCTGCTCCAGAACTTTGGCTGATGGCTGCAACGCTGCCATTGGCCAGGGCCACAGCCACAACCATAAAAAAGAACATGGCTTGGCTCATGACCCCCATGCAGGCCTGAGCTTCCCGGCTAATACGGCCAGCAACCCAGACATCCACAAACCCAATCAAAAAATGAAACAGCATCATGAGTACTTGGGGCCAGGTCAGACCCCAAATAGTTGCGTAGGGTGCGCTTTGCATGCGCTGATCAAAGGTCGTGTCAACCATAAAAACTCCGTTAAAGGTACAGCTCGTTCGCATGCGCTACAGAAGCATATTTGACAAGAGAAAAAAGAATCTCCCTTCTGGACTCACGCTTGCAATCCTCTAGGGGGGAAGCTATCAAACTTTTTTTTAATTGGGCAATGATCTAAGCCAGAATTAGTGAGGTTAATGTGAATTTTGAAAATTTGCCAGCCAGCGTCACCATTGTGGAAGATGGCCAGCGACGGTTTTTTTTAGTGGGCACTGCCCATGTATCCAAGGAAAGTGTTGAAGATGTCCGGCGTACTGTGGAAATTGTTCAACCTGACTCCATTTGTGTTGAATTGTGTCCCGCCAGACACCAGGCCATGATGCAGCGGGACAACTGGAAAAAAATGAATATTTACAGGGTCATTAAAGAGGGTAAGGCTGTTTTTTTACTTCTGCAATTGATCCTTCAGGCTTTTTATAGAAAAATTGGGGACAAGCTCGGTGTTCAACCTGGAGCAGAAATGCTGGAAGGAGTACATTTAGCCAACCAATATGGTGCTCACCTGGTCTTAGCAGATCGTGATGTACAAATCACACTCAAACGCATTTGGAGCTATCTTGGCTTTTGGAAAAAAGTACAGCTCTTAAGCCAGCTTTTGGCCAGTATTTTTGTTGATGAAGAGGTGGATCAAGATCTCATTGAGGAAATGAAGCAACGGGACCAATTGGCCTCCATGATGGGAGCTTTTGCAGAAAAATATCCCCAGATCAAAGAACGCCTCATTGATGAACGCGACATCTACCTAGCTCAAAAAGTCCGCCTGGCACCAGGTACAAATATTGTGGCCATTGTTGGTGCCGGACATGTGGCTGGCATGCAGGCGCATCTGGGACACGAAGTGGATCTTGGTCCTTTAGAAGAACTTCCTCCACCTTCCAAATGGGGCAGCTTTTGGAAATGGGGTCTGCCAGGTATTTTCGTGCTTTTACTGGTCATTGGTTTTTTTCAAGGCGGCATGAGTACCTCCCTTGATGCTGTGTCCATCTGGATTGTAGTCACTGGCATTGGTGCAGCCCTGGGTGCTGCCCTGGCCCTGGGACATCCCTTGACCATTTTATCCAGCTTTGTCGCTGCTCCCCTGACCACTCTCCATCCCCTTATTGCTGTGGGCTGGGTGGCTGGCTTGGTCCAAGCCTGGATAAAAAAACCCACTGTGTCTGATCTGGAAGAACTCCCCACCAGCGTTATGACTGTAAAAGGGTTTTGGCTCAATCCTGTCAGCCGTATCCTCTTGGTCGTTATTTTTGCTAATCTTGGAGCCACTATTGGCGTCTTTGTTTCTGGCAGCTGGATTGCAGCCAAGATTTTTTAAAAGATACGTGTTTACCAGATTGCCTGCCTGTTATTTCCTCTAGAAAAACGCTTTTGCATAGAAGTCAGCTTGCATAGAAGCTGTTTCGGTATTTGTGGAGTGGAGGGATCCCTCGATTCAAATTCCTCCCTTCGTTACACTCAACCTGAATGACAGAGAAAAACTATCCCTGTATCCCGCACATTTTTATGGAGAACCAAAAAAAGCAGGGATGTGGACACACCCCTGCTCAATAAATCAAAGTAATACCAACAAATATTAACGCTTGGAGAACTGAAAGCGAGCACGAGCGCCGCGCTGGCCGTACTTCTTTCTTTCCTTAACTCGAGAATCACGGGTTAAGAAACCAGCTCTTTTGAGTACTCCGCGCATTTCTGGATCAAATTCAAGCAAAGCACGGCTAATGCCATGACGCACAGCCTGAGCCTGGCCAGAAAGGCCTCCCCCGGTAACTCGGCAAGCAATATTAAACTTATCCAGAGTCTTGGTCAGTTTAAGGGGTTGGTGAATAATCATCTGCAATGTAGCTCGTGGAAAATAGTCCGCAAACTCACGGCCATTGACCATAATGGTGCCAGTGCCTTTATACAATCTGGTTCGGGAAACAGAAGTTTTCCGCTTGCCTGTCCCATAGAAAAAATCTTGACTCATAATCTTTTCCGTCCCTTATATATCCAGTACTTCAGGTTGTTGGGCCTGATGAGGATGCTCTGTGCCAGTATATACTTTCAACTTACTAATAAGCTGGTAACCCAAGGCACTTTTGGGAAGCATGCCGCGGACAGCCTTGAAAATAACCTGCTCTGGCTTTTTAATCAGCATGTCCTGCAACGTAGTTTCTTTAAGGCCTCCGACATATCCAGAGTACTGATAATACATTTTTTGACTGAGTTTTTGGCCAGTAACTTTGATCTTATCCGCGTTAATAACAATGATAAAGTCACCGTTATCCATGTGCGGTGCAAATTCTGGCTTGTGTTTCCCCCGAAGTCGGGTTGCTATTTCTGTTGCCAAGCGACCCAAAACCTTGTCCTTGGCATCCACCAGATACCATTTTCGGCTCAGCTCGCTTGCTTTGGGGCTGTATGTTTTCATTTGTATGGCTCCTGCCTGATAAACCCTTGTCGTTGTGAGTATTTTATCTTAAAAATTGGTGCGATATGCACGAATAGTTGTGCTTACTCACCGTAACCGCTACAACGTAACGAAACAAAACATGTGGGATAAGGAACGACTTCCCTACCTATCCTTGCCCTGCTTGTAAAGTCTTTTTCCCTACATAAGGGGAAATCAAGGGATCCCTATCCGGCATGACCCAAAGGAGAACTTTCGTGGCCAATATTCGCAAAGGTTTACTACAATTAGTTTTTTCAGGAAGCTTCATGAAGCGCTGGAATGACAAGATGCGGCCCATGGAGCTGGTGGAAGTTGATAAACAGGCCCACAAAATGATTGTGGCCTGGCTCTTATATGAGCTCAATGCCCCTCAAGATGATCTTGAGCGAGCTCAATTAGGCGAGGAAATTGTTCGCCATGGTATCTTCGACTACCTCTACCGTCTGGTTATTACTGATATCAAACCCCCAATTTTTTACCAAATAAAATCCAATCCAGCTCATTATCAACAACTTACCGACTGGGTACTCGACGAACTGCAACCCCGCGTCCAACCCTTGGGCAAAAAGTTTTGGGAGGACATGTGTATTTATTTTAAAAAACAAATTGGGGGCGAACACAACCTTACCTCGCGCATCTTGGATGCAGCCCATCTTTTTGCCAGTCGCTGGGAATTTCATCTGATCCGAGACCTCAATCCCTGGGATGAAGAAATGAAAGATATTGAGACAAACTTTCAGCTAGGACTGGAAAAACATTTAGATTTACAAGGCGTAGATGCTTTACTGCATAATACCAGCAAGGGTCTTGGAAAATTTGCCACCATGTGTGGACAGCTCAGATTTCAAAAACGATGGTCCCAAACTCCACGTATTCCTGAAACCTCAGTATTAGGACACATGTTTATTGTGGCCTGCTTGGCCTATTTTTTCAGTCTTGCTGTGGGTGCCTGTTCTGTACGCCGACACAACAATTTCTGTGCTGGCCTATTTCACGACATCCCGGAACTTTTGACTCGTGATATTATTTCTCCAGTAAAACGCTCCGTACAAGGTATTGGCGATCTTATTCGAGAGTACGAAGAAAAAGAGCTGGACAAGCGACTTTTTTCCATTTTTCATCCCCAACAACATGCCATCCTGGTGGACCACTTAAAATACTTTCTTGGTACTGACGTGGGTTCGGAATTTACCTCCACCATTATTCAGGCTGGTCAAGCCCGGATTGTCAGCTGGGAACAATTACAAGGACAATACAACCACAATCACTATTTTCCCAAAGACGGTCGAATGCTCAAAATTTGTGACCAATTGGCAGCATTTTTGGAAGCCTATACAGCTCTTTCCAATGGTATCGCCAATGCACAACTGCAACATGCTTTGTGGCGCATTCGCACCAAGTATCAAAATGAGGCTTTAACTGAAGAGTTGCATATTGGAGCTCTTCTGGCAGACTTTGATTAACTGCTACAATATTTTCATTACTCATTTTAGGAGAAATCTATGCTATTACGTAAACGTGCCTGGGATATTATGCGGGAAGAATATGCTGTTGTTCGGACTGAATCCAGCCTGACAGAAGCCATTGCAGCCTTAAGTGCCATTCAAAAAAAACAGCCAGACATGACCTTTGCTCTGGTTTTTACTGAAAATGATCGCTTTGCCGGCCTGCTGTCCATGTGGAGTTTAATCCAAAGCATGGGGCCATGCATGCTCAAAGGTTCTGATTTGATCAGCCCTCAGGTCAACTGGGATGATGCCTTTGAACAGGCCTGCCGTAATTGTGCTCAAGTCAAGGTTAAAGATTGCCTGCAACCCGACGTGCCTATTGTAAAGCCCAATGATCTTCTGGCCAGGGTGCTGGAAGTTTTTCTGGATTATCGTCGAGGTCGGGCCGTGGTCGAGGAAGGAGGTCGTATTATCGGGGTCATTACCCTGGCCGATGTATTCAAAGAAATTCAGGAATGTATCATCCCATAAAACTCCTTTAAAAAATAAGGGCCCCTGCAGCATAACTACAGAGGCCCTTCTGGTTTCATGGGTTGGTGAACTTAGGCGACATCTATTCGTACTTCAGGCCAGATCTCGTCCATGGTTTCCACGGTCTTTACCTTGATGCGTTTACGCAATTCCTTGGGGATTTCATCCAAATCATGCGCATTACGGGCCGGAATCAATACTTTTTTGACTCCCTGGCTCACAGCTGCCAAGATTTTTTCCTTAATCCCGCCTACAGGCATAACCCGTCCACGCAGAGTAATTTCTCCAGTCATGGCCACATCTGATGCTACAGGATGATCCGTCAAGGCCGACAGCAAGGCTGTAACCAAAGTCACCCCTGCAGAAGGACCATCCTTGGGGGTTGCGCCTGCTGGTACGTGAATGTGAATATCGTGGGTATCAAAAAAATCCTCTGCAATCTGCAATGTTTTTGTTTTGCTTCGTGCATAACTCAACGCTGCCTGAGCGCTTTCCTTCATGACCTCACCCAGTTTTCCAGTCAGGATAAGTTTGCCCTTACCTGGCAACAAGCTGCACTCAATATGTAAAATCTCTCCACCGTAAGGAGTCCAAGCCAAACCCAAAGCCACACCAGCTGGCATGGTCTTTTCTCTCTCCTCATCTATAAATTTGGGTTGTCCCAAAAGTTTGATCAACGCAGAACTGGTCAGACGAAAGGGGCCCTTGCTTCCTTCAGCTACTTTGCGAGCATATTTCCGGCACACAGCACCAATTTCGCGCTCCAGATTACGCAGTCCTGCTTCACGAGTATAGTTTCGGATAATCTCTGCCAGCACAGCATCAGACATGGACAAAATATCCTCGTCCAGCCCATTTTCCTTGATTTGCCTGGTCAAAAGATAACGTCTGGCAATGGCTATTTTTTCCTGCTCTGTATAACCAGGAATGCGGATCACCTCCATACGATCCAGCAAGGCCGAAGGAATGGTATCCAGCATGTTGGCAGTGCAGATGAACATAACCTTGGACAAATCATAGGGCACATTCATGTAATGGTCGGAAAAAGAATTATTTTGTTCCGGATCCAAAACCTCCAGCAGAGCTGAAGACGGATCACCCCGAAAGTCACTGCCAAGCTTGTCTATCTCATCAAGCATGATCACGGGATTGACTGTCGCAGCATCTTTCATGGCCTGAATGATTCGACCTGGCATAGCCCCAATATAGGTACGTCGATGGCCTCGAATCTCTGCTTCATCACGCATCCCACCTAAAGACATGCGTACAAACTTGCGACCCAAGGCCCGGGCAATGGATTTTCCCAGAGATGTCTTGCCCACACCAGGAGGACCCACAAAACACAAAATCGGACCTTTCATACTGGGATTGAGTTTGCGCACGCTTAAATATTCAAGAATACGCTCCTTCACCTTTTCCAGATTATAGTGATCCTCATTCAAAATCCGACCAGCTTCTTTAATATCCAAACGGTCCCTGGAAGATTTCTTCCAGGGCAGATCAATAATCCAGTCCAGATAGGTACGCAAAATAGTGGACTCAGAACTTTCGGGATGCATGGCTTCCAGGCGAGATAATTGTTTTTCTGCTTCCTTCTTAACCTTTTTAGGCAGTCCCAGGGATTGCAGGGAGCGCCGCAACTCCTCAAACTCTTCGTTTTCTCCCCCCTTATCACCTAATTCCTTACGAATGGCCTTGAGTTGTTCCCGCAAAAAATATTCCCTTTGCGCTTTGTCCATACCTTCTTTGGCCATGGACTGAATTTTGGCCTGCATGGAAGCGACTTCAACTTCCTTGACCAGCTGCGCATTCACCAGTGTCAATCGCTCCAAAGGATCTTGGCACTCCAGAATACGTTGGGCTTCAGAAGTTTTCATGCGTAAATTCGAAGCAACGAGGTCGGCCAGGCGGCCATGCTCATTCACGGAATCAAGGACACTCATGATCTCGCCAGTATCAATACCGCGCAAGGTCAAGATTTTCTCACTTTGTTCCTTAACTGAACGCAGCAAGGCTTCTTCCTGAGGACCAGCATGCTCTACAACCTGCTCATCAATGATTTCCAGATGGACCTTGTCATAGGGCTCTGTCTGGACAAATTCTGTAATTCGTGCCCGACTCAAGCCCTGTACAAGAACTTTAAGGCGCCCATCAGGCATCTTCAACATCCGCATGATCATGGCGACTGTGCCAATTTCATACAGATCTTCTGGACCAGGATCTTCAACACTTTCATCTTTCTGGGTACAAATGAGAACATAGCGATTGCTGTTCAATGCTGCGTCCACGGTCTGAATACTTTTTTCTCGACCAACGAACAAAGGCAAAATCATATAATTAAACACAACAATATCCCGTACAGCCAGCACGGGCATAGTCGTAGGGATTTCATTTTGAGATAGGTTGGTTTCAGCTTCTGCCTGTTCAGAAACTTCTTCTATATTCTCATTTTCAGATATTGGCATCTTGCTATCGCCCATGGAATACTCCTCATGGTGGAAAATTCATAAAATTATTGGGTAAAAAATAAATGCAGACCAGTTATAAGACGTATTTCAGGGGATGCAAGGGCAAAAAAGATAAAATCCCGGTAAAACTGTCTCTTATATCAATCCCAGGGCTCTAAAACTGGAAAAATCACTGCCCACAACAATGAGATGGTCTAAAAGACGCAGGCCCAGCTCTGCACATAAATGCGATAGGGACTCAGTTAATACTTTATCCTGATGGGACGGCTGAGGATTGCCTCCAGGGTGATTGTGCACCAAAATTATGCCACTGGCATGGTGACGAAGAGCGACTTCAATAATTTCACGAGGGTAAGCAGCAGTCTGATCTACTGTACCGCGCATAATAGGCTCAAAAAGAACCAAACGATTTTGATTATCTACCAATAAGAGCCAAAATTCTTCTTTGGTCAAATGCCCCAAACGAGAACAGACCAGCTCCCGAACCTGGTCTGGTGAAGAAAACTTCACTCGCTCCTGTAAAGGAGCATGAGCCTTGCGAGCCATGCATTCCTGGAGAGTACGCCAAAAAGAGACCGTGGCCTGCCCCAATCCTGGAATTTCTGCCAGCCGTTCAGGTGCAGCTCCAAGACAGCCCCCCACCGATCCAAAGCGCAAAAGCATTTCTTTGGCAATGGCCTTGGTATCTTTGCGGGGTATTGCGTAGGTCAGGAGTAATTCTAGCAATTCATGGTCCGCCAGACTTCTGGGAGCTGTAGCAATACGCTCCCGCAATCGTTGTCTGTGTCCAAGATAATGAGGAGATTGTTCTTTTACCATAAGCGTTGTGCATCACGGACCAAGCGTTCCAAAGCTTGAACAGGACGCAGGCGTCCTGACTTGACATCTGCATCTGCTTGCAGGGCAAAATCCCAAATCTGACTGATGCGCCTGGGGCCTAATTTTTGCGCTAATTGTTTTTTCTCAGCTTTTAACCTGGGATAGAGTTGTACCTGGTTATCCTGCCCTTGAGCCAGCAACCACAATATCCGGGCCTCACGCACCAAGAGCGCGGAAATGGGAAAAAGCATATCACCACTGGCCATTTCCAAATCATTGAGCACCGAGTTCCAGACGTCCTTTCCTCCATGCTGAGTTTGACAGGCGCGTAAAAAGGCAAAGACATCAAAGTCCTGCTGCTTGTCCAAGCAAACCAGGTGGTTGGATTCGACAACCTTGCTTTCCCCAAGCAAAAGGAGAATCTTGTCTAACTCGTTGCGCAGAGCAATGACAGATAACGGCAAAGATTCTATCAGTATTCTTCTGACCTGAGGAGCAAAGGTCAAGTGATGGGTGGCTGCAAACTTGTCCACTTCCTGGCCAAGGGTATTGTAGGTAAGGCCCGGGTGTTCCCAAATCCAGCCTTTTTTTTGGGCGACTTCCCAGTACTTTCCTTGGGTAATGGCCTTGGGTGGCGTTGCCTTGCCAGCTTTCCATGCTCCTTCCAGACAAAAAACCGGCCAAATAGAAGGCCGGTCCATGCTGAGTAAGGATTCAATTTTTTGCCAAAAATCTCCACTTTGATCCTGAGCTCGGCGCAATACCACGGCGTTGGGTGGTCCCATCATATTGGGAACAGTGAGGATTTGCCAATAATGCACATCCACATCCTCATCACCCCAAAAAATACGCAGGCTAAATCCCCTGGGCACAAGCAACTCGGCCAGACGATCTTTAATGAGTTCCGGATCCGGACAAATCAAAAAAGAAAATCCCTCTTTGGACATATCAAAACTTCTGGGACAATCTGTCAGCCACTATGCGTGCTGCCAGGTCAATGGCCGACCGAGTTGCTTCTCGCTTGGCCGAAGTTTCCTGAATAATACCCTCACTGGTGCGCGTGCCACCAGATCCTCGATAAGATTCTGAAGCGACCACTGTTCCTGAAGTCCAGATCAAGGAATGGGTAAGCGCATTATAAATGCTCACCTCCAACTGAATTCTCGCCTCAGATTTGAGGGTCACATCATGGCGCCCTTTAAGAGAATCCGAAGTACTGTATGAGTGCACAACAATATTCATGGTTGCCTGGGCTTCATCCCGACCCACCCAAGTAACCTTGCCCCGACGTGTAAATTCATCACGAATACTGCTACGCAACATGGGCTCAATCCATGTTTCTGTAGTGGGATCGGTAACTTTGTTCAAAAAAATTTTGGTACTGTCTTCAGGTAAATTAATGGGCGCAAGTCCTGAATATTGATACCCACAAGCAGACAGCACCAGCGCACTGCAAAGTATGTAAAAAAGTCTATTTAACCACCACATTGACCAATTTTCCCGGGACAACGATAACTTTGACAATATTTTTGCCCTCAATGTATCGTACAATGTTTTTATCACGCAAAGCCAGATCTTGTACTGTTTCAGAACTGGCATCAGCAGCAACACTAATATGGCTACGCAACTTGCCATTAACCTGAATAACAACTGTTATTTCATTGGTTTTCAATGCTTCAGGATCGTACACTGGCCACAACTCATGCACAAGGCTTTGACTATGTCCCATAGTTGCCCATAACTCTTCACAAATATGAGGTGCTATGGGTGATAAAATAACCAGAACAGAAGATAATGCTGAAGACAATAATGTTGGGCCATGTGGACTTTTTTGCAGTTCATCCTTCACTGCATACAAGGTGTTAATAAGCTCCATCATCGAGGCAATAGCTGTATTGAATTGAAACTTATTCTCAATATCACGCTCTACACGACGCACGACATCATGTTCTTTACGTCGTAACTCTGCCTCAGCATCACTCAATACACCTGCAATGGGGGAACAAGGGGCCACTGCCGTAAGGCTTTCTTTAAGACTTTCCACCAAACGCCATAGTCGATGTAAAAAGCGACTGGCACCCTCAATACCTTGATCATTCCATTCTAAATCCTTTTCTGGCGGCGAAGCAAACAAACAAAATAAACGGACCGTATCTGCTCCATATTTTGCTACCATAGCATCAGGATCCACCACATTGCCTTTGGACTTGGACATTTTGGAGCCATGGAGCAAAACCATGCCCTGGGTTAACAAGTTGGCAAAGGGTTCTCCGTGAGCAAGATAGCCCTGATCGCGTAAAACCTTGGTAAAAAATCTCGAATACAGCAAATGCAAAATGGCGTGTTCAATGCCCCCAATATATTGGTCCACTGGCATCCAATACGCAGCATCTTCTGGAGTAAAAGGGTGGTCTTCATTGCGGGCCGCCAAATACCGGGCAAAATACCAGGATGATTCCACAAAGGTATCCATGGTATCTGTTTCACGGCGAGCGGGCTGGCCACAGGAGGGACAAATAACCTCTACAAAGGTCTTGCAATCTGGCAAAGGAGAACGACCATCCGGGTTGACCTGGACATCCAAGGGCAGTTCCACTGGCAAATCCTTTTCCGGCACAGGAACAATGCCACAATGGTCACAATAAATAATGGGGATCGGTGCACCCCAATAGCGTTGACGAGAGATGTTCCAGTCGCGCAAGCGGTAGTTAATGGTTGCCTTGCCCAGGCCACGTTCCGCCAAGGACTGCACAATCACTGCTTTCGCTGCCTCTGAGTCCAGACCATCATACTCACCAGAATTGACCATAAAACCAGCATCCACATAGGCCGTCTGCTCATCCAGAACCATGTCCGGATCTTTGGGGGCAATGACCTGAACTTTTGGAAGACCATATTTTGTGGCAAAATCAAAATCACGCTGATCATGGGCGGGCACGGCCATGACTGCTCCTGTACCATAGTCCATGAGCACAAAATTTGCCACATAAATGGGCATCTGGCGACCATTCATGGGATTGAGGCAATACCTTCCTGTAAACACCCCTTCCTTTTCCAAATCCTCGGCTGTGCGCACAATGCGCTCCATTTTGGCAATGCGTTCCACAAAGGCCCGCACCTCCTTTTCCTGGCTGGATCCAGCAATAAGTTTTTCTACAAGGGGATGTTCAGGAGCCAAACTCATAAAAGTAGCCCCAAAAAGAGTATCTGGTCGAGTGGTAAAAACCGAAATCTGTGCATCCATATCTTGGACGCTAAAAGAGACCTCGGCACCTGTGCTTTTTCCGATCCAATTTCGCTGCATGGCCAAAACCCGTTCTGGCCATCCACCTGACAAGGTTTCCAGATCAGCAAGAAGCTCTTCTGCATAGTCCGTAATGCGTAAAAACCATTGTGAAAGTTCTTTGTGCTGGACTTCAGAATCACATCGCCAGCACAGTCCTTCCTCAACTTGTTCATTGGCTAAAACTGTATGACAGCTCGGACACCAGTTCACGGGTGCTTTTTTGCGATAAGCCAGGCCAGTTTTGAAAAAATCAAGAAAAAACTTCTGTTCAAAACGGTAGTATTTTGGATGACAAGTAGCAATTTCTCGCTCCCAGTCATAAGAATACCCAAGTCTTTTGAGTTGGGTGCGCATATTGGCGATATTTTCATACGTCCATTTTGCGGGATGAATCTTATGCTGAATGGCTGCATTTTCTGCGGGCATTCCAAAGGCATCCCAGCCCATGGGATGGAAAACATTAAACCCCTGCATACGCTTGTAGCGGGCCACAACGTCACCAATGGAATAATTGCGTACATGGCCCATATGGATACGGCCAGAGGGATAGGGGAACATTTCCAAAACATAATATTTTTTCTTTTCAGTCACTAGTGCTGAACGAAAACACCCTTCACTATCCCAAAATCGCTGCCATTTTTCCTCTATGGCCTTAAAGTCATAATGTTTCATGCTTTCCTCAAATAATAATCACACTGGTGTGCCCTTTTGCTGCTCAATCTTTGTCTTTTTAGCCACAGCGTCCAAGATGCCATTGACAAATTTTTTGGAATTATTGTCTCCAAAATTCTTGGCCAGCTCAATGGCTTCATTCATGGCCACGCGCACTGGAATATCTGAACAATAGAGCATTTCATACAAACAGAGGCGAAGAATGGTCAATTCCACCTTGGCAATACGATTGATTTTCCAATGCTTGGAATGCTCGGCAATAGCTGTATCAATAGTATCTCGCGTATCAAAAACACCCTGTACCAACACCCAAGCGTAGGACTCAAATGGAGGCAAATCAAATCGTTCTTCAATCCAAAAATTTTCAAAAGAGCGCATCAAGGACTGCACAGACGTATCCAATTCAAAATTTAATGAATAAATAACCTGAAAGGCGAAACGGCGTTGATGCCGACGATTCTGAGACACAAAATCTGTCCTTAAAGTTGCTGGAGAACACGTAAGGTTTCTAAGGCAGCAGCAGCGGCTTCAACTCCCTTGTTCCCAGCCTTACTTCCAGCACGCTCGATGGATTGCTCCAAAGTATCTGTTGTCAACAGGCCAAAACCAATGGGCACACCGGTTTCCAGGCTGACATGTGCGATTCCTTTCGTTGCTTCACTGCACACATAGTCAAAATGTGGCGTAGCTCCACGAATAACCGCACCCACGCAAATGATCGCATCAGCCTGTCCACTACGAGCCACTTTTTGAGCAACCAGGGGCATTTCAAATGCTCCGGGCACACGAATGAGCGTAATATCTTCGCGCCTGGCTTCATGGCGGACCAGATAATCCACTGCACCACCAATAAGACGATCCACAATAAAATCATTGAATCGACTGGCAATAAGAGTAAATTTCAGATTTCGGGCCTGAAGCTGACCTTCAATGGTTTTGACATGCAACATGACTTCTCCTTGAAAAATCTATTTCTTTTCTGTTTCAAGATGTAACAAATGACCAAGTTTATTATATTTTGTCTGCAAATAATCTTTATTTTCAGCACAAGGAGCTATTTCAATGGGTACCCGTTCATCAACGCGGAGACCATAGCCTTCCAGGCCAATAATTTTTTTGGGATTATTGGTCATGAGTCGCATATGCTTGACCCCAAGATCCACCAAGATTTGTGCTCCAAGCCCATAATCTCTTAAGTCCGGGGCAAAACCCAATTCAACATTGGCTTCCACTGTATCACGGCCTTCATCTTGGAGATGGTAGGCCTTAATTTTATTACCCAGCCCAATTCCCCGCCCTTCTTGACGCATATACAAGACCACGCCTGCCCCTTCCTCATTGATCATCTGCATGGCTCGTTGCAATTGACTGCCACAATCACAGCGCATGGATCCAAAAACATCACCGGTTAGACACTCGCTATGCACGCGCACCAATACAGGATTATCTTCTAAAATTTCACCCTTAACCAGAGCAATATGGGTGTGATGGTCAATGTCGTTTTCATAGGCAAAAATAGTAAACTCACCAAAACAGGTGGGCATACGCGCTTCAGCCACACGCCGCACCAAAGAATCCTTGAGGGAACGATAAGCAATGAGATCAGCAATGGTGGCAATTTTCATATCGTGCTCAGCTGCAAACTTTTGTAGCTCCGGCATGCGCGCCATGGTCCCATCGTCATTCATAATTTCGCAAATAACTGCAGCACCTTTAAGCCCAGCCAAACGGGACAAGTCCACGGAACCTTCCGTTTGTCCGGCTCGAACCAGCACTCCACCAGGCCTGGCACGCAGAGGGAAAATATGACCAGGTGTGGCCAAATCCTCAGGAGTGGTTTCATCAGCCACAGCTGTTTGTACCGTCAACGCCCGATCATGAGCTGAAATCCCAGTGGTTATACCATGCTTGGCTTCAATAGAGACAGTAAAATTGGTGCCAAATTTGGAAGTGTTACGTTGAGCCATCAGGGGTAATTCCAGCTTGTCCACCAATGCTGGCTCCAAAGGCAAACAAATCAACCCGCGTCCATATTTAGCCATAAAATTTATGGCTTCTGGGGTAATTTTTTCTGCCGCAATGGTTAAATCTCCTTCATTTTCCCGATCTTCATCATCCACCAAAATGATCATTCGACCATCTTTTATTTCTTGGATAGCCTCTTGGGCTGTACATTTATGCATAGTCTCCTCGTGTCTGAAATCATGGCCTCTGCCATATTTAAAAGCCATGTATTTTTAAAAATTCCGGAGTAATAGCTGAGGACCTAGCCGGAGTCTCTGACCAGGGACCCAACAACCTGCTCACATATTTACCTATAATATCTGTTTCCATATTTACTATTCTTCCTGGGGACCAGAAAGAAATTGTAGTCGCCTGTTGTGTAGCCGGGATAATGTTTACTTCCAAATAGTCCTGACCGCAATCATTGACTGTCAAGCTAATCCCATCCAGGGCCACAGACCCTTTGGGTATTACCTGATGGGCAAAAACCCCAGGAAAGGTCAGACGAAAAATTCGAGACTGGCCTGCCTGGCTAATGGCGCTAACCTCGGCCAGGCAATCCACATGGCCTGAGACCATGTGCCCTCCCAGTCGATCACCTAAAGCCAGGGCCCGCTCCAAATTTACTGCACCTGACACCCGTAACTGCCCAAGGTTGGTCACCGACATGGTTTCAGCAGAGGCATAGGCTGTGAACCATCCAGAACCAAAGGTTTCCACAGTGAGACAAACACCGTTTACAGCTATTGATTCACCTACAACATAGTCTGCCAAAACAAAGTCAGGGCGAATGGTCAGACGGGTTTCACGACCCTGCCCCTCTACCCTGGCCACTTGACCAGTACCAGCAATTATCCCTGTAAACATCCCTCCCCCTTACGGTCGCAAACGCAGATACAGATCCGTGTCCAAAAACTGGTGATCCAGAAGACGAAATGGCCAGGCATCATCCATGAACAGCACTTCCCGACCGCTAAAAACTGCCTTGCCCTGTTCATCTCCTAAAATTTTCATGGCCTGGAACATATGTAATTCATCAAGGAGGCCTTGCTGATACAACGAAGAGCTCAGCCGCCCTCCTCCTTCAGCCAGAACATAATAGCAATGGCACTCCTGAAATAAGCGGCATAAGCCCTGTTCCAAGTCCAGTCCATGCTTCCCTGAAGGCAGCCCCCAGACCTGGACTCCCAGCTCCTTAAGGCCCTCAGCCCGCAAGGATATGCTCTCAGCCATTGTTGTCAAAAAAATCGTTTCCCTGGGACGGGAAGCAAGTAACGTGTATTTTTCTGGAGCTTCAGGCAGATGTGTGGTCACAATAAGAGCTATAGGCTGTGGCCCAGTAAAATTTTCCAACCTGCACGTAAGGCTTGGGTTGTCTTGCCGAAAGGTACCACTACCGACCATAATGCCATTGGACCAGGCCCGCATTGCATGGACCTTCTGTCGAGAAATTTCGTTGGAAATCCAGGCAGAATGGCCAGTACGAGTGGCAATCTTGCCATCCAACGTAGTTGCCAACTTGACCATGACAAAAGGCCGTTTTTTCTGGGTCCACACCAGAAAGTCAGCCACAAGATCGCGGCACTCCTGCTCCAGAATACCAACAGTAACGGTCACACCATGGCAACGCAAAAACTCTATGCCCCCGGCAGCCACAGGATTGGGATCAGCGCACCCAATGATAACTTCCGGGATACCAGCATCCACAATAGCTCTGGAGCACGGCGGAGTCTTTCCCTCATGGTTGCAGGGCTCCAAGGTGACATACAAAGAGCATTCCTGGAGATGAATCCCCTTGCGCCGTGCATCAGCCAGGGCTTCAATTTCAGCGTGGGCCTGACCAAAAGCCCTATGCCACCCCTCGGCCACAATAGTTTTGTTGCGAACCAAAACCGCACCCACACAAGGATTGGGAGCAGTACGCCCCAAACCTTGTCTTGCCAGTTCAATGGCTCGACGCATAACGTGTTCTTTACTTTGCATTCATGCACTCCAGGCGCATGTAGGGAATACCTGCTTCATCCAGCATGTCCCGCGACATGTCATCTGGATACCCTTCGGCAAAATAAATGGCCTTGATTCGACAATTGATAAGCATTTTGGCGCATAGAATACAGGGTTGAGTTGTACTAAAAATCTCTGCTCCTTCAATGCTCACCCCATGAATAGCCGCCTGAATGATCACATTCTGCTCGGCATGCAAAGCCCGGCACAACTCATGACGTTGACCTGAAGGAATACCCAATTTTTCACGCAGACAACCAAGCTCCAGACAATGGGTCAAGCCTGCGGGAGCACCATTATAGCCTGTAGCTAAAATGCGTTTGTCTTTCACTGCCACAGCTCCAACCTTACGTCGCAAGCAGGTTGAGCGCTCTGCCACCATGTAGGCAATGCGCATAAAATATTCTGGCCAGGGAATACGATTATCCATAATTTTTTCTCTTAAAACAAAGCAACCACAGAGCCTTTGCAAAGACCCTGTGGTTGGCATGGCTGGAAAAAAAAACTTTGTCTACCAGGCAAAAAGTGGAAATTGCCCAGCAAACTTTTCTACTTCACGGCTTATTTCGTAGAGACGAGTCTCATTGTCCAAATTTTGTAATACAGCCACAATCCACTGGGCAACCTTGCGCATATCGCCAGTCTTCATACCTCGTGTGGTCAGGGCTGGTGTACCCAAGCGTATGCCTGAGGTGACAAAAGGTGACCTGGTTTCAAAGGGCACGGTATTTTTATTGACCGTAATTCCAGCTTTATCCAATGCAATTTCTGCGTCCTTGCCCGTAATATCGTGAGCTGTCAGATCCATGAGTACCAAGTGATTATCCGTGCCCCCTGATACCAAATTGTACCCAGCAGCCATAAGCTCTGCGGCCAAGGCCTTGGCATTTTCCAGGACCTGCTCCTGGTACACCTTAAATTCTGGCTTGAGAGCTTCGGCCAAAGCCACAGCCTTGGCCGCAATAACATGCATGAGTGGACCACCCTGAATACCGGGGAAGATCTGGGAATTCAGTGTCTTACCAAATTCTTCAGAACTTAAAATCATACCACCACGAGGACCGCGCAAAGTTTTATGCGTGGTTGTGGTGGTATAATGAGCGTAGGCAATGGGGCTGGGGTGCAATCCAGCAGCTACAAGGCCTGCAATATGGGCCATATCCACCAACAACTTGGCACCAACACTGTCGGCAATGGCACGAAAACGCTCAAAATCAAGCACACGAGAATAAGCACTGGCACCGGCAATAATCATTTTGGGGTGATGTTCTTTGGCCAGAGCCTCCACCTGATCATAGTTTATTTGCCCGGTATCCTTTTCTACACCATAAAAAAATACAGTGTAGAGCCGACCAGAAAAGTTGACTGGACTCCCATGGGTCAAATGACCACCATGAGCCAAATTCATACCTAAAATAGTATCACCAGGCTCCAAAGCGGCAAAAAAAGCACCCATATTGGCTTGGGAACCGGAATGGGGTTGAACATTAGCATACTCGGCACCAAAGAGCTCTTTGGCTCGATCAATGGCCAAGATTTCAGCAATGTCCACATATTCGCAACCACCATAATAACGCTTGCCTGGATATCCTTCGGCATATTTGTGGGTCATGATACTGCCCAAAGCAATACGCACGGCCCGAGAAGTAAAGTTTTCCGAAGCAATGAGTTCTAACTTGGTGATTTGTCTATTGGTTTCGAGCTGGATAGCCTTGGCTATTTGGGGATCTTGACGGGTAAGTTCGTCCATAAGAATTTCTCCAGTATCTGTGCTACTTTGAGCAGTGACCAAATTGAGGGATATACGCATGCAATCCTGCGTATGAATTTTGCCATTTCATGGTTCAGTATCTTTTTATTTGAAGCAACGTAAAATCACAGAAGCATTGGTGCCGCCAAAGCCAAAAGAATTGCTAATACCATATTCCAACGGCATTTCCCGACTACTTCCTGGGGTATAGTCCAGATCACAATCAGGATCGGGGGTGTCCTGGTTAATGGTTGGTGGCACAATACCTGTATGTAAGCTCATGGCTGTAAATACAGCTTCAACTCCCCCAGCAGCTCCCAAAAGATGCCCAATCATACTTTTATTGGCAGTTATAGGTATTTTGTACGCATGATCTCTGAATACAGTTTTCAGAGCCAGTGTTTCTGTTTTGTCATTAAGTTTGGTGGAAGTACCATGGGCATTAATAAAACTGATGGTTTCAGGGGTAATTTCCGCATCCCGCAAAGCATGAAACATGGCCTGAGCCATACCTGTACCAGACTCTTGGGGAGCAACAATATGGTACGCATCACCAGAAGCACCATAACCCACAATCTCAGCATAGATTTTAGCTCCCCGAGCCTTGGCATGCTCCAATTCTTCCAGCATGAGCAACCCTGCACCCTCACCAATGACAAAACCAGCACGATCACCATCAAAAGGACGACTGGCCTTTTGGGGCTCATCGTTACAGGTGGACAATGCCTTCATGGCGTTAAAACCCGACACACCCATGGGGGTAATGGTGGATTCCACTCCGCCGGTAATACATGCGGTAATCCGTCCCAACTTGATGTCTGAAAAAGCATAACCAATGGCATGAGTGCCTGAAGCACAAGCAGAGGTGGTTACCAAGTTAGGTCCTTTGGCACCCGTATGTATAGAAATTTGACCTGCAGCCATATTGGCAATGAGCATGGGTATATAAAAGGGGGAAATGCGTCTGGGACCAGCCTGCATCAATTTACTGTGAAAATCTTCAATGGTGGACAGTCCTCCCAAACCACAGCCCAGTAAAACACCTACTTCAGGGGCCAGGTTTTCCGTCATGACCAACCCACAATCTGCCATAAGCTGCTGTCCCGCAGCTACAGCAATTTGCACAAACCGATCCATACGTTTGGCATCTTTGATCCCCACATAAGCAGTGGCATCAAAATTCTTCAACTCACCAGCAATTCTGGTCTCAAAGGCTGAAGCATCAAAAAGAGTGGTAGGAGCTATGCCACTAACACCAGCCGTCAGATTGCCCCAGCTTTCTTCCAAGGTATTGCCAATGGGGGTCAAAGCTGAAAGTCCTGTAACAACAACACGTTTTCCAATCATGCTCATCTCGAAAATATGCAAACCGGAAATTTCATATCCGGTTATCCATGAAAAAAGGTACCTCAGATCATCTAAGGTACCATGACAACTCTATAGAAAGCCTAGGCCTTGGACTTGATGTAATTGATGGCATCTTGCACTGTGGCGATTTTCTGGGCATCCTCGTCATCAATCTCAATATCAAATTCCTCTTCCATGGCCATGATCAATTCGGTCAGGTCCAGGGAATCAGCACCCAAAGACTCCACAAAAGAAGATTCTGGCTTCACTTCATCAGCAGACACACCCAATTGATCCACCACTAATTCTTTAACTTTTTCTTCAATAGACATTGCTTTCCTCCAAAGTATATTCGTATGTATCTCGTTATGTATCTGGAACAAGGCTACATATACATGCCGCCATTAATTCCCAGCACCTGACCAGTGAGATAGTCAGCCTGATCCGATGCCAAAAAGGCTACAGTATCAGCAATATGCTCTGCTGTGCCCAGGCTGCCCAAGGGGATGCGTTCCAAATATTTGTTCCGCACTTCCTGGGGAAGATTTTCTGTCATATCTGTCTCAATAAAGCCTGGAGCAATGGCATTTACGGTAATGGAACGGGGAGCCAACTCCAGGGCAGCAGCCTTGGTCAGACCAATAAGACCGGCCTTGGAGGCGCAATAATTAGCTTGCCCAGCATTGCCCATTTGCCCAACCACTGAAGCAATATTGACAATACGCCCTCGGCGTTGCTTCATCATGATGCTTGCTGCTTGTTGTAAACAGATAAAAGCACCGGTGAGATTAACATTTAAAACCTGCTCCCAGTGCTCACGTTTCATGCGGATCACCAGGCCATCCTTGGTGATACCAGCATTATTGACCAGCAGCTCCAAGGACACTTTGCCTTTGATCTGCTCACTAAAAAATTGCGCGACAGCGTCCCAGTCACTGACATCAAGAGAAAAGCCCTGTGCCAGACCTCCAGCAGCCGCAACTTCTGCACACACCTCTTGGGCTAACTCTGGTCGGCTGACATAGGTAAAATATACCTGATAGCCCAGAGCAGCAATTTTTTTCACAATTGCTCTTCCAATCCCTCGGGTTCCACCAGTGATAAGCGCTGTTTTGATCAATTCACTCATAATATCCTCAAAATCATGCAAAGAAGGTAAAAAATGAGTGTTTACTTAATCACGTTTAAAATTGCAACAAAGCCGAAGCCCAGGTAAAACCGCCACCAAAAGCAGTCAAAAGCACCTTCATGCCTGATTCAATACGACCACTTTGCACTGCTTCGGTCAAGGCAATAGGGATGGAGGCAGCAGACGTATTCCCAACCCGATCGACATTAACGTAAACCTGATCCATGTTCACACCCATTTTTTTAGCAATAGCCTCAATGATGCGAATATTGGCCTGATGAGGGATAAAAAGATCGATATCATGGGGCACAAGATTGTTACGCTGAAGCAGACTTATGGAAATATCACTCATGAACCGCACAGCATGCTTGAACACATCGCGACCGTTCATCTGCACAAAATATTCTGGACCAATGGGAGCACCCAGCACCGGTTTACAGGCACTGCCCCCGCCGTGTACCGTGAGAAGATTGCCTACTGAACCATCGGCTTTAAGCATGACATCAACAATCCGTATTCCACCCAACCGAGGCTGGCCAGTAACAATGGCTGCTCCGGCCCCGTCGCCAAAAAGCACGCACGTGGTTCTATCCTCAAGATTCAAACGGGAGGTCGTTACCTCGCTGCCCACCACCAGGATACACGCCTCGGGATGTAAGGCGATATAAGCCCTGGCCGTCTCCAGACAATACAAAAAACCAGAGCATGCCGCAGCCAGATCAAAGGCTGGCACCCCCTTAAGGCCCAACATGTCTTGGAGTATGCAGGCAGTGGTAGGAAGATTATAGTCTCCAGAAAAGGTGCCCACAAAGATATGCGTCAAATCTTGAGCTGAGAGCCCAGCATGCTCTAGAGCCTTGAGCGCAGCTTGATGGGCAAGAACTGAACAAGGCTCGTTGTCTTGAGAAAAATGTCTGGTATTGATGCCTGTGCGCGTCCGTATCCACTCATCAGAAGTGTCAACCATACGTTCCATGTCGGCATTAGTAATAATGGTACGGGGCAAATGAGCACCCAAACCAACAATGGTGCATGTTGATGACATGAAGACATTCCTTGTTATTGTGATAATCTGAGGTTGGGGAGTTACATTGCTGTGCGCGTGCGTTGTTTCAAGGCACAAGATTGGCCAGACCGAGAAAAAAGATCCAATTCTGTGTTGGCACGCAACCCTTGAACCAATTGCTCGTTAGCTCTTTTTTGTACAAAAACCGCAGCCTGATTCAAAGCAGTGGTAATGGCCCGGGCACTGGAAGCGCCATGACAGACAATGGCAATACCATTGAGTCCTAAAATAGGTGCCCCACCGTATTCAGCATAATCAATTTTCTTTCCAAAACGCTTGAATGCAGCCCAAGAAATCAGGGTTCCCAAACGAGACCAAACGGACTTGTTCAACTCTGTTTTGAGCATGGTTGCCAAAGCTGTGCCCAAGCCCTCACTGAGTTTGAGGGCCACATTACCCACAAATCCATCACAGACAATAACATCAGTATCCCCAGTATACACATCTCGGCCTTCCACATTACCAATAAAATTCAAAGAAGAATTTTTAAGTAAAGCGTATGCTTCCTTGGTCAGGGCATTTCCTTTGCCCTCTTCCTCACCAATACTTAAAATACCCACTTTTGGATTGGTAATATCCAGAACATACCTGGCCAAAACTTCAGCCATTAACCCAAATTGTACCAGATTGTAAGGATTGCAATCTGCATTGGCCCCCACATCAATGAGTACAACAGGTTTTTTCAGGGTAGGCAAGATAGAGGCCAGGGCCGGTCGATCTACGCCAGTAACACGCCCCAGGATAAACATGCCGCAAGCCAATGCAGCCCCGGAATTACCAGCAGTAACCACCCCATGGGCCTGACCATCCCGGACCAGCCGAAAAGCGACTTGAATGGAGCTGTCTTTCTTACGGCGCAATACATCCGAGGGTTTTTCTGCCATGCCAGCAACTTGTGTAGCATGAACAATTTCCAGGTGCACATCACCATGGTCATGCTTGGCAAGCTCTGCTGCTATGGATGCCTCATCCCCGACCAGAATAATTCTAGCCCCAGTCTCACGAGCGGCAGCCAAAGAGCCCGGCACGTTTACCTCCGGACCAAAGTCCCCCCCCATGGCATCCACTGCGAGACAAATTTCTTTAGGCATCAGCTGTCTTGGCGTACTCACGACCCCTGTATTTTCCGCATTCAGGACAAATACTATGGGGCAAATTAGCTGCTCCGCATTCGCAGTAAATCACATTGGGTACAGGAATATGGTCATGGGATCGACGCATATTTCTTTTGGATTTGGATGTTTTCTTCTTGGGCAATGGCATAATAACACCTCTATCATTATATTATGTTCTAATTGTTTTTAATGGTAATGCCCCGCAAGGCTCTGGCCAGGGGAGACTGACTATCCGAGGAGCTGCATTGACAGGATTCCTCATTTCTATTTTTTCCGCAAAGGGGGCATAGCCCCAAACAGTTACTGGCGCAAAGGATTTTTTCAGGCAGGGCCAGAAGAAGCTCCTCCCTGAGTAATGCTCCAATATTCAACGTCCATCCTCTATCTGTACTCCGTAAATAGACTTCTTCTCCTTCAAGGGTATCCACATCTTCATAGGCTTCAAATGTATCAAAGTCTTGCAGAATATCCAATTTGGCTGCTTCAGCACAACGATGGCAAGTAGCTAAAATAGTTCCTTGCAAAACACCCCGTAGTAAAATTCCCTCAGGCTGAGGACAAATGGTCACCTTGGCTGCAAAAGGGCCGGATATGACATAATCTGCATTAAATTCCGCCCAGACTGCTTGCCAAAAAGTATCATCTTCAAAAAAAAATTCCCGACCATGCGCCGGGAGATTCGTGACGTCAATCCAGTGTTCAGCTATCATGGAGCACCTCGACATGGAAGTCGTATATGGGGCTTTACATCTTTGTCAAGGATTTTTACTTGCTTTCCCTACAAACTGCCTATATGTATTCAAATTCTTCTGGCGACAAATTGTGTTCATGGTCGGCAGAATGGACTCAAGTGCTGCCAGACCATGACAGCGAAGATATTTTTAGCATTACTCTGGAGGATATTATGGCAAAATTTTGTGAAATTTGCGGCAAGGGGCCCCAGGTCGGCAACCATGTCAGCCATGCCAACAACAAGACCAAACGTCGATTTATGCCCAACTTGCAAACTGTTCGTGCCCAACTGCAAAGTGGTGAAGTCAAGCGAGTCAAGGTTTGCACAAGCTGCATACGTTCCGGTGCTGTGACCAAGCCCGTAGTAGCAAGCTAAGCTGAAGCACTATGCAATAAAAAAGGCGGCCTTAGGCCGCCTTTTTTATTGGTTATTTCTGTAATTGTTGATTGACAAAGTCCCAATTGATAAGCTTGTCCAAAAAATCCTGCAAATAATCTGCGCGACGATTTTGATAATCAAGATAATACGCATGCTCCCATACATCCACTGTCAATAGGGCTGTGGCACCATGAGCCATGGGAGTATCTCCATTGGGGGTCTTCATAATCTCCAGCTTACCCTCTTTGAGTACCAGCCAGGCCCAGCCACTACCAAATTGAGTCAGGCCAGCCTCTTTGAAAGCTTTGGCAAAGTTTTCATATGAGCCAAAAGCCTGAGTAATTTGTTCGGCAATGGGTCCGGTGGGCACACCGCCTCCACCTGGTTTCATACATTGCCAATAAAAGGAATGGTTCCAGGTCTGGGCTGCATTGTTGAAAATACCTACTCGCGAAGTATCGCCAGCTGTAGCCACAATAATTTCACGCAGGGTTTTGCCATCAAGTTCAGTACCAGCAATGAGCTTATTGGTATTGTCTATATACAATTGATGATGTTTACCGTGGTGAAAATCAAACGTCTTGGCGCTGATATACGGGCTTAACGCATCCTTAGCATAAGGAAGATCCGGGAGCACAAAGATCATACAGCCTCCTTTTTGGGTATCGGATAAAATTATCCATAAGATTTAAAGGATAAACACTTTGTACAAAATAAGTGATCCAATGTCGCTGTCAACTACCAGCTTTTGAAATAATTGTCAGCTTATCTTTTAATTCTGCCTCAATACCAAAAATTGAAGAGCCCAAGACTGGAATAACCAGCCCTGGACTCTTCAATTTATAAACCATTAGATTTCTGATTACGGTTTTTTGAACCCGTACTCGCTCAAAATAGCCTGGCCCTTGTCCCCCAGTACAAAATCAATAAAGACTTGAGCCTCATCCTTGTGTTGGGATGCCGCCACCATTGCTATGGGATAGGTAATAGGGGTGTGCCCAGTAATTTCAGCCGTGACTTGAACCTGGTCCTTCTTTAAGGCTGCGTCCGTGGCATACACAAACCCGGCCTGCACTTCACCTCTAGCCACATAGTCCAGAGCCTGCCGCACACTTTCGGCCATGACAAATTTTGCAGACAACGGCTCATATATATTTGCAGCTTCCAGGGCTCCTTTGGTATAGCGACCCACGGGTACGGACTCGGGATTTCCTATGGCTACAAGCTGGACATCATCTTGAAGGAGCTCTTCCGGGGAACTGGGCTTAAGAGCATTATCTGCTGGAACAATAAGTACCAGGGCGTTGCCGGCAAAATTTTTTCTACTGGAAGAAGCCATCAGTTCTCCGGCCTTGTCCATGGTCACCTGGTCAGCAGAAGCAAAAACATCCACTGGTGCGCCCTGCTGTATTTGGCTTAAAAGAGGTCCTGAGGCCGCAAAGTTAAAAACCACATTTATATCCGGATAGGTGCTTTCAAAGTCTTTTTTTATTTCTTGAAAAGCATTGGTCAGACTGGCCGCAGCAGAAACAAACAAATCCCCTGCCCAAACTGGAGTGGTTCCCAAGAGCACAATGAGGGAAAACAAAGCATGACGCATTTTTACATACATAGGAAATCTCCTGGTTATAGGTAATAATGCCTTTTTCTCTGACCCTGTGAGCAGGCTTTGGCAATATTGTCACGAGTATCTGGCAAATCGTGACCAACATGGCGATACGTAGCGCTTCGTATAGACAAAGGAGAATATGAACATGCATACCTTGCCCCCAGGACTGAGCCCAAGCGCTCTACGCAAGCTTGATTCCAAGACTTTGCTGCAATTGACAGCTTATGCCCAACAAGAAATCGCCAGACGCGGTCTGAATAACCGGCCAACATACAAGGCCCCCAAAGCAGCGCGACTTTTTCAGGTTCCTGAATCCATCAAATATCTTACTCCTGCCCAACTTCATACCCTGCAACAATCTTTTCATACTTGGTTACTGGCAGCCAAAGATGGACGTTCTAAACAATCGCGCACCCGAATTTGGCTTCTTTTCTTGCTGCTGCGTTATACAGGAATGCGTCTGGGCGAAGTCATAGAGCTTGATGACCGTACTGACTTTGATCTGGAACAAGGTCTCGTGCACATTGCTGGAGATGCATCGCGGCAGATTCCTTTGCCCACAGCATTGGTGGATAGTTTGCGCCTTTTTTTTGATACACCCATGAGCCTGGAGCTACGCGGTCAGGTTTTTCATTTGGATCAAGGCTATGTGCGCCGTATTTTTTCCCAGCAAGAACAAGATACAGGTATCCCCAGAGAACTCCTTAATCCCAGGGTCTTACGTCATTCTCGTGCTGTGGAACTTTTACGCGCTGGCGTACCTGTGGTCATTGTGGATGCCATGCTCGGATACCAGGGCTCCTCGTGTCCCTATATCAGTTTTTCTCATGCTGATACCCTGCGTATTATGACCCACTATGTTTATGAGGAAAAAAAGATGAAAACTTCTGCCCGCAACATGTTCATTGGTCAGGTCAGTGCCATTCGTGCCAGCGGCATTTTAAGCGAAGTGGAAATAACCACAGCCACAGGCCTGAAAGTTGTCTCGGTCATTACCAAGGAAAATTTTACCAATCTCGGCCTGGCCATGGGTATGACGGTCATGGCCACGATCAAAGCACCTTGGGTCGTACTGGTCAAAAAAGAATCAACCCTTAAAACCAGCGCCAGAAATCTATTTTGTGGACAAATATCAGCTCTGAACTCGGATCAGATTATGGCTGAAGTAGTTGTTGACCTTGATGACGGTACTAAAATTACATCTTTGATCACTGACGAATCTGCGACCAAATTAGCCTTGAATATTGGAGATGAAATCTGCGCCATGGTCAAAGCTTTTTCTGTGATTCTGACCATTGCTTAGTCTACAGACTCCTTGCTATACTCTCCGCAGTGCCCAATAGTTGTAACTCAAGGATGATGCATTGCCAAAAACTCGTTTTCTTATTTTTTTGATTAGTCTTTTCTTTGTTTTTTTATTCAGCCCAGCCCAAGCCCATACAACTTCATTGTCTGTGCAAGAAGCGCAAGAAATGATCCAAGCCCATGCTGGCGATCCTCAATTTATACTTTTGGACGTCCGTGCTCCAGAGCTTTATGAACAAGGTCATATTCCTGGTGCCCGCCTGATCAACTATTATGCGACCAATTTTGTGCGCCAAGTCTCCCAACTGGACCGTGAAGCCACTATTTTACTCTATTGCCATCATGGTCGCCAAAGCCCCCTGGCCCTGCGAGCCATGAAAAAACTACGATTCAAAGAATTGTATATCCTTGATGGAGGATTTACAGCTTGGGCCGAGGCTGGACTGCCTGTGGAACCTTAAAATTTGAAAAGATTTTCCTTTTGCTCAGCGTGCAAAGGAAACAACAAGTCCGGCAGGACCCATTGCTTGTGCATCTTGGTCCAAGGACAGACAAAGCTCAGTGATTTGGCCAAAAGTTGTAACGTTTTCCCAGCCTTTGGTTCTTGCCCATAGCGATAGTCTCCCAGCACAGGATATCCAAGCCCGGCCAAATGCCTGCGGATCTGATGCGTGCGCCCACTTTTGATACATACATCCAAAAAAGTAATCCCAGCATTTTCGTCTTTGTGTAGAACTTGAAACAAGGATAACGCTGCCTTACCGTCCAGTGGCTGCTCCACAAGACACTTTTCCCAGGGCGGTATCCCGCGTATGATCACCTGATATTCCCGGCTGATTTTTTGTTCAGTAAACAAACGCCCCAACTGACCAGCAGCAAACCCAGTATGAGCCATAAGCACTATCCCCCTGGCTTCCCGGTCCAGGCGGTGTACAGGATGCAGTTCTTTTTTCTTCTTTAAGACCCCCTGAGTTAAGCGGGGCAAAGCACAATGATCGGCATATCTCGTGCCCTGAGATAAAATTCCTGTTGGCTTGCTCCAGATGGAATACCACATATTCTGTGCTACAAGTACAGGCTGTTCTGGAATAAGACCCAAAAGTCTCTCATCATAAAAAATTTCTATGGTTTGACCAGCCAAAGCCATAGTTGTGGCTCGGCGCAACCGCGTTGCCTTGCGGCCCGCGCCCTTGATCCACACTCCACCCTTGTGCATACAATCCTTGACCCGTTTTTTAGACAAACCAGATTGTCGGGCCACCAGGTCACACGCCTGTTCCTCTATGCTGACCTTTATTTTCAGAGAAAATTTTGTACTTGGACTCATAATTCAACGTTAACAGCACACAATCCTATCAGACCGCGCCAAGTAATAAAATTATGCCAAAGGCGCTGTTGACAGAACCCATGCGTGCCCATATTTTTTTAACATTGTTCTCGGCAAGATGCTGTTGTCCATAAACTTTTGGCTACTTTCTTTCCCAGTATGAGTGAACAAGATGAAAACATACCCAAGTAAAGATATTCATATTACTATTGATCATATTCAATCAGAACACGTCGTTACTCAAAAAGCGTTTGATGATTGGGAATTTCGCATCAAGGCTCTTGAAATTGCCTTGCGTATCAACCCTGACCTCCTGGATGGCTTTGAGGATGCAGACGGGCCCTTTTACATGTATTAGTGATGTGAGCAAATACCTTGCCCACAGGCCAAAGGTTGACCTGTTCCCTAGATATTCCTAACAAATACATGTCATCTAAACAGTGCCATCATAAGGGGAATTCAATGGATCCAATGCACGCCAAACCATTTATCAAAGCAACCAGAGAAGTTCTCATGGCTATGGCTAATTTTGATGTTACTGCCGGCACACCATATATTAAAAAGGATAGGCTGGCCCGTGGCGATGTATCGGCTGTTATTGGTATTACTGGCGAGAAAAATGGTACCTTTTCTATTTCCTTTGACCGCCAGACAGCCATCCATTTAGTCAGGCAAATCCTTGGGGATGCCATTGAAGATATCCTTTACGATGTTCAGGATGCTGTAGGTGAAATCGCAAATATGATTTCAGGTCAGGCTCGGGTTGGTCTGGCTGAAATGGGTATAAAATTGCAAGGTTCTACACCTTCGGTGATCATGGGGGATAACCATACTATTGTCCACATGACTTCCTCCCTGGCCATAGCCATCCCTTTCACCAGTGATGCTGGGCAATTTACCCTGGAATTTTGCTTTGAGTAACACCCATGAATCAACCAGCTAATATTAATGACCACCTTTTTGAACTGTTAGTTGGCACAAGTACCAGTCCACAAGCCCTGCCCCAGGATCTGGACTTGTTGGAAATGCCTCTGGAAGGCGTAGCTGCATACTGGCTGTCTGTAAAAAAAACCCTGGAGAGTAAAAAAAAGAATGACTCTTTTTTGCGCAACGAAGCCCAACACACACGCGAACTGCATATTCGCTATCTTTTGGAGTTAGCTTCCTCTTCCTTTACTTCCGATAAATGTGCTGCCCTTGCGCAAGTACGCAAACAAAATGTCCTGACCGAACTTTCTCGCAAATACATCCTCATGGCTATTGGACTTTTGGGTATTGTATCCCGTGAAAATCCTCAAAAAGTCATGATCCGTTTTTTATCTAAGTTCCACATAGCTCCAATTTTTGAAAAACAAGTTTTTGAGATCGCCCAACTTATACTCAAAAATTTGGAGAATAAAGATCTGAACAAGGCGAAATTTTTAAATATTGATCACAAGCTAAAAACTGAAGCCCTGATCATTAATCTTATTTTTTATTGCATGTTGGCCAGACGCAATGGGCCTAAATCCTTGCTTGACTACCAAGACTACATTGCCTCAAATTATTTTAAGGACGGGCTTTCCCTTATCTGTGATGGTTTTGACTATGATTTTGTCAAATTCAGACTCAATTTAACCAAAAAAGAGATCCTCGAAGCTTTGGAGAAAAAGATGGATTTGTCTGCAGATATGGTCACAGCCATCAAAGCAGGTATGCCTTTACAAGACCTGTATCTTATTGCCAAAGCATATCTGCCTTAGTCTTTTTTGCCCAGGGAGAGCTACATTGTATCCCATTGTTCATACTGTACTGCTGACCATACACCCAAGGCAGCAGTAAGTTCTTCCTGAGAGATCCCCACAGCTCCCACTTGCCCTACCACCAACCCGGCCGAACAATTGGCCAAAATACTCGAAGTAAGCAAATCAAGTCCTGAGGCTATCCCTAACCCGATAACAGCAATAACAGTATCCCCAGCTCCTGTGACATCAAACACTTTTTGCGCTGTGGTCGATAAGTGATAAACACCTGTGCCCGGCAAAAATATGGCCATGCCCTCAGCGCCTAAAGTAATGACCAAGGCTCCAAGGTTTCGTTCCTGTACCAAACGCTTTCCTGCCTGGATGATTTCTTCCTTGGTTGTAATGGAGATGTCCAAACCTTCTGAAGCTTCCTTCATGTTGGGTGTCATGCAATATAGGCCAGAATAAAAAGGGAAATTACATGTTTTAGGATCTAAAAGAATTTTATGGTTTCCTTTTTTTCTTTCCCTAAACCACTCTAAAAATTCTTGAGAAATAACTCCTTTCCCATAGTCAGACAAAATAACCACATCAAAGTCATCCAATCGACTTTCAACCATTTGGCACAAGGCTTTTCTTTCTGCTGCATCCAAAGGCGCATTACTTTCTCTGTCCACACGCAACATTTGCTGGTGTGCAGCCATGATCCTGGACTTTAATGTGGTTTCCCGTGATGGAGAAAAAACCAGGCTACAGTCAATTTTCATCTCTGCACAAATATGTTGTAAATTTTCACCATAGGTATCCTGACCACATATCCCCATCAGAGTAGCCTTGCCCCCGAGCAGGGCAATGTTTTGTGCGACATTTCCTGCACCACCAACCTTAAAATCTTGCTCTACAATTTTGACAATGGGCACAGGAGCCTCGGGTGAAATTCGCTCCACCACTCCACGTTGATACTGGTCAAGCATGACATCCCCAATGATTAACACACGGGAGCCAATCAGGCTGGAAGCACTAAAGGCTAAATTCATCAATTATTCTCCCTGGCAATTTTATTCAGCATTTCATTGAGCTGCGCCCTTTCCTCAGCACTGGTATAGGCAAAAACAACCTTGCCTTTGGTCTCTGTACCTCTATGGGTTATGCGATACTGATTTTCCAAGGCCCGAAAGGCGTTGCCAAAATATACTGGAATACTTTCATTTTTTTCCTTTTGATCGAGTTTCTCACACCTGTATTTTTTGACCAAGGTTTCAGTTTCTCTGACTGTAAGCCCTTTTGTGATTACTCTTTTGGCTAGTTCTACCATTATTTTTGTGTCCTCAAGGCCAAGTAAGGTCCGGGCATGTCCAGTACTCAGACTTTGGTTTTCCAACATGTTCTGCACTTCTTCTGGCAATTTGAGCAAGCGCAGACAATTAGCCACAGCTGGCCGACTGCGCCCCACCTTATCTGCAAGCTCCTCTTGGGTAAGATCCAAATGCTCTTTGATTTGTCCTAAAGCTCGTGCTTCTTCCATGGGATTAAGATCTTCTCGCTGTAAATTTTCAATAAGGGCAATAGTCATGCTCTCGTACTGATCCATGGGCCTGACAATGCAATCAATACTGGGTAGCCCTGCCAAACGACAGGCCCGCCATCGACGTTCACCAGCCACAATCTCATATTGGCCTGGAGCCTCCAAAGGACGAACCAAGATCGGTTGCAGTAGCCCCTGGGCCTTTATGGAAGCAGCCAATTCTTCCAGAGCATTTGGATCAAAATGTACCCTCGGCTGGTAGGTGTTGGGTTGCAGGACATCAATATCCAAAGCTACAATACTGGCCTCATTTTCCCGTTCGACAACTCTGCTGGTGAGCAGTACATCCAGACCTCGTCCAAGGCCTCTTTTTTTTATTGTCATAGTCTTCTCATGTGCTTTGCCTCTAGGTGTTGACCTGGACAAAGTCTGAATTATGTTGGAAAGGTGTGATCATCGCTAACAAATACGAGTAGTGGAGCAAATTATGAAAAAAGATACAGCCATACGTTATCTTGTCGATGCCCAGGGCAACCCTCAGGGCGTGTATTTGGAAGAAGAATTTTGGCAGCAAGTTTGTGCTCATGTTCTAGGTCAATTAGAAAAACTTTTCCCTGTGGAACCAATTCTTCAAGAACCCCTCAATGACTTTGAACTCCTCAAAAAATATTGGGACCTGCGCTACGACTTGCCTACAGATGTCCATTGTGACTCCTGCGGCAATTCTTCTTCCGACTGGCAAGGAGATGAACCTCGTAAGTTTATCCTGCGTGCAGCCAATATGGGAGGACTCCTTTCTTTTCAATGCCAATGCTGCAATGCGCGCGTGACCAAATGTCATTTCAAAGACAAGGTCACTGTTACCTGTACCCCTCACCCCTCCTGTGCCTGTGCCTCCCGTTGAAGTACTGCACTACTGAGAATTTCTTGGGCTAGAGTTATATAGGCCTGTGTGCCCATTGATCTAATATCATACAATATGGCTGGCAGCCCATGGCTGGGTGCTTCGGACAGACGAACGTTGCGTGGAATTGTTGTAGAAAAGACAAGCTCTTGAAAATGGTCGCGCACTTCGCGTTCAACCATAAACGAGAGCTTATTTCTTTTATCAAACATGGTCAGCAAAATACCCAAAATCTCTAAAGATGAATTGAGGCGTTGTTGCACCAAAGAAAAAGTGTTCATCAACTGAGCAATACCTTCCAGAGCGTAGTATTCACATTGCAACGGGACCAACAGCCACTTTGCTGCACACAAGGCATTAACAGTAATCAGTCCAAGCGATGGTGGACTATCAATAAGCACATACTCATACGCTCCCTGTACGCCCTGCACTATTTTTCTCAGAATAAATTCACGATGCTGTAGAGTGCTTAGCTCCAGTTCTGCCCCCACCAAATCTGGGGTTGAAGGGAGGAGATGAAGGTACTCCATGGGTGTTTCTACAATCATTTGTTGGGCTTCTTGCGGTTGAAAGAGCGCATGGTAAACCGAACGCTCCAATGTGCCCACGTCCACTCCAAGTCCACTAGATGCATTGGCTTGTGGGTCGCAATCAACAACCAGCACTCTTTTTTCCATGGCTGCCAAAGAGGCTGCTAAATTTACAGTGGTTGTGGTTTTACCAACTCCACCCTTTTGATTTGCCAGGACTATTATATGGGCCAAAGGTTCCTCCTGCGCGATCACGTTTCACGTGAAACTACCAACCGTAGTAGCTTTTAAACCAGGCAATAAAGGCAATAATTCCATCCTCAATACGCGTCTCTGGCTTGAAGCCGACATCCTGCATCAAATCATCAACATCAGCATAAGTAGCGGGAACATCACCGGGCTGAATATCCATATAGTTACGAACAGCCTTCTTGCCCAAGGCTGTTTCCAAAACATCAATAAAGTGTTCTAACTCAACGCAATTGTTGTTGCCAATATTATAAATTTTGTAAGGGGCTGGTGAACTACTGGGATCAGGGGTATCGCCAGACCAATGCACATTGGGTTCAGGGATGCGATGTGTCACCCGAAACACACCCTCCACAATATCTGAGATATAGGTAAAATCTCTGCGCATTTTGCCATGGTTAAAGACGTTAATAGGCTCTCCATTGAGAATAGCCTTGGTAAAAAGATACAAAGCCATATCGGGCCTACCCCATGGACCATAAACAGTAAAAAAACGCAGCCCAGTTGTTGGTAAACGAAATAAATGACTGTAGGTATGGGCCATGAGTTCATTAGATTTCTTGCTGGCAGCATAGAGGCTGACAGGATGATCCACGTTGTCGCGCACACTAAAAGGCATTTTGGTATTCAACCCATATACCGAGCTGGAGGATGCATAGACCAAATGCTTAACTTGGTGCTGACGACAACATTCAAGAAGATTGGCAAAACCAACAATATTGGAATCAACATACGACTTGGGGTTGATTAGCGAATAGCGCACCCCAGCTTGAGCAGCCAAGTTTACAACATGCGTAAAAGAAAACTGTGCAAAGTATGCTTCCAGCGCCGAGGCATCAGCCAAGTCAACACGTTGAAAATGAAAGTTTTTTTCCTTTTCAAGCTCGGCCAAACGATCTTTTTTAAGTTGGACAGAGTAATAATCGTTGAGGTTATCCAGCCCATAAACAGAAACCCCTGCTTCCAAAAAATAGCGACAAAGATGGTAACCTATGAATCCAGCTGCACCGGTGACAAGAATTCGCATAGACACTCCAAAATTAAAGTTAGCCCTATTTATAGCAAGCCCGGATTTTGAGCAATAACTAAACTTCATTATCTTTTTCAATATGTAATGCCAACTCGTAAAAAAGGACAAGGCAGACCTGGCCATATACGCGAGGTCAGGGAAAGGTACCAGAATTTGAAAATTTGAAAAAAACTAGGAATTGCGGAGGGATTTAAGAATTTGCCAAGTTTTATTTTTTTCCTGCTGCCCTCCCTGAACCATAGCCTCAAGACTGGGCAAAAAAACAATTTGCGAATTATTCCATGATGGGGGCATGCCTGTTGGCTTAAGAGTCTCAGGCTGGTCACTAAAACACAACACAACCTTGGGCGAAAGGGTCTGGACAACCTGTTCCCCTGTTTCTGCCCCTTCATCAATGCTACATATGTGTAAATCCTCCTCGCCCCAGCCCAAATGCTTGCTGGTACTACTTTGAATTTTTTGCAGCATCAGCAATCGCTCAGGCGGCGTAGGCAAGGCCAAATCTTGTGCCAACCCTACATAGGTCCACACCGTTCTGATCGCCATTTGTTTCCCGTGAAACAATATGTCCCCATGTTCATCAACAGGCACTTGTGATTGAAATTGTCTTGGAATATCAACATGTTGCCCTAAAAGGACGTACCGAACCCCCGCTCGGGCCAACAAGCGGGCTGATTCACTTAAGGTGTATTCATGCCCATCCAATCCCAGATCCTCCAGGCAATTTCCGTCTTTTTTAACAATGGCCACTGCTCTTCACGACCAAAACGATCAAGGAGCAGGACACGATTCGTCATACTTGCAAATCCTGAGTCAGGACTGCCAATAGCATTGGCCACAATAAGATCAAGGTTCTTTTGTTTCAATTTTCTCTGCGCATGAGCATGAAGATCCTCAACTTCTGCGGCAAAGCCTATGGTGCGTTGATAATCTTTTTTAGCGCTACTCAAAGTAGCTAAAATATCAGGATTAGGCTCAAAAGTTAGGGTTAAAGGAGACCCATCCTTTTTAAACTTGCCTTGAGAGCAGACAGGAGGAGAAAAGTCTGCCACAGCAGCAGTAAAACAACCAATATCTTGAGTTGGGAAAATATCTTGTGCTGCTGCAAACATTTCTCGAGCACTAACCACAGGAACCGTAGTAATAAAACTTGGCCAAGTAATATTCACTGGACCATGCACAACCGTAACCTCAGCTCCCCGCAGGGCAGCTGCTACTGCCAATGCTGCGCCCATAGTCCCCGTGGAGGGATTGGACCAAAATCGTGCGTAATCAAAATACTCCTGTGTAGGCCCGACTGTAAGCATAATCTTCAGGCCGGCAAGGTCTTGAGGTGCAAGAGCACGTAAGGTAGCAATAAATATCTGGTCAAGGCCAGACATCTTTCCTTGCCCCGTATCTCCACAAGCAACCTGACCGCAATCTGGGCCAATTCCCCATACCCCACGCCGGAGCAAAGTCTGCCAATTCTCCTGAGTCACTGAAGCCGACCACATCCGCGGGTTCATAGCCGGAGCTGCCAAAACCGGGCCAGCATAACCAAGGAGCTGGCAACTAAGAATCTCATCTGCAATGCCGTGAGCCATTTTAGCGAGAATATTGGCTGTTGCCGGCGCCACAAGAAATGCATCTGCTGAGGCAGGTTCCAAGTGCGCAAAGTGACTGCTAGACGTAAAAAAAGTGGTGTGCACCGGATCAGCCCCCAAGCTTGTACAAGACAAGGGGGCTATAAATTGTGTGGCAGCATGAGTCAGGGTGATTCCAACTTGGATCTCAAGACGACAAAAAGCCCTGAGTAAATCCAGAGCCTTATACGCAGCAACAGATCCAGTTACACCAAGGTGCAGGCGTTTGCCATGAAAGGTATCGAAAAAATAATAGTCAGGAATCACTGGGTAAGAGTCCGCTCATATTCAAAGGATGACCCAGATCCAGAAAAAGAGCCCGCAGGCTGATCACCATAAAGATATTGTGGGCTTGCGGAGCCCTGTACTTTAGGCGATACCCAGACTTCCAGCCAGGTGTAGAAAAAAGGGTCTTCATCGATGGTAATAACACAAATTCGAGTGTCCTTGGTGAAAACCAGCAAAAAACGCTGATATTTTTGATACGTCTGTAGTGTCCAGCCATCCTTGGGCATGGTATTATAAAAAAAGTCAAAAAGGGAAATAGGTTCAGCGCGACCTTTAAACTTCATAACCCCAGCCCGACCTCCTTCCACAGGAGAAATGGAAGACTTGTTCTTTTGAATTTCCATTTCTTCAGGAATGCGTATATCGTTAAAATCATAAAAAAAAGCAGCTTGCATAGGTGGAGGCGCTGTATCTGAGGAACTAGACCCCGTAAGATTTGCACAGCCCAGAGACAGGAAAAAAAAGACAGGAAGAACAAAAGTGATGTACCTCATAACAAATCCTTGTTGTGTTAAAAGTTACATAAAATAAGCATACTCGTATTTACCACAAGAATGGCCACACATATCCCTTACTTACTGGATGGATGCAACAAGGTTCGAGCTCGCTGAGCCTCGCCATACCATCCCCCTTCTTCCAAAGATTCAGCAGCCAAAAAAAACATCTTTTCAAGGGATTGGGGATATAGTGACTCCATGAGATCATTATATAATCCCTTAAAGACACTTTGTACAACATTGCTATTGGCATATAAATATCGTGCCAAAAGTGAATTATCTGCATGTAAAGGAAGATACAGAATAAACATGCGCTTACAGTGAAAAAGAATAAAACGAACTCGCTGTACTTCCCGGGCGATACTTTCTGAGGTTTGCTCAATCACTGAATAAAGCTCTGTGGCAATGTATTGGTCTTCGGGGCTGAGGCGAGAATTTTTTTGGAGCTGCCGAAATCTTGGCTTATAATTCATCTGCTGATAGGCATCCTCTTTCAACTTGATGCATTCATGAAAGATATACCCCAAGGCCCAGTCAAGATATTCGCCCAGCACGGTATGATTGCTGCGAGTATCATTACGAAACAAAAGATGAGCCGTATCTTTGAGACGCCAAAGCAAGCCTTGACTGGTTGAACTGCCCAAGAGATCATCAAAAAAATGAAAGCTGAGCTCCCCTGAGGTATCAAAATCTACAAAGTGCTTCTCCAAAGCACTGGCGATTTGACAGAAGTCCCGAAGCACATCACGAACAAAAGATTCTTGTTTGAGTACGAGCCAATTTGAAGACATAAGCAACCTTAAATAAAATTTGAGTATATTTATGCCAGCCATTCCTGAAGGTCAAACCAAAGTCCATAGCCTTGCCCACCTGGAAAAAAAAATCCAGGACCCAGCAACACTCAAAAAAATATTACCTTTGTCTGGAGTTGTCTTTACCAACGGATGCTTTGACCTTCTCCATCCTGGACATGTGGATTATTTGTATCGGGCGCGTGCCTTGGGTACGTTTTTGATTGTGGGTGTCAATAGCGACGCCTCAGTACGCCGGATCAAAGGTCCAACCCGGCCCATAAATTCAGAACGGGCCAGGACTTTGGTTTTGGCTGGCCTGGAATGCGTTGACAGCGTTGTACTCTTCAATGAAGATACCCCATTAGAGCTCATCAATGAGCTTAAGCCCCATGTTTTGGTCAAGGGTGGCGACTGGCCCCTAGACCAAATTGTTGGGCGTGATGTTGTGGAAGGACGTGGAGGACGAGTGCTTTCCATCCCCTTGCTACCAGGCTACTCGACTACGCAAACCATTGAAAATATTCTGCGTATCCATAAAATATCTGTGCCCCAATAACCATCGCAACAGCAAATATCATTCAAAAATTACGTATGAATGCGTATAATAACCAAAGCACCAGACCAAAATCTATTCTGGCATCAGCCTTACATCAGGTTTTACCCCTGATGCTGGGATATATTCCAGTAGGATTTGCCTATGGAGTTCTAGCACAAAAATCAGGTATTTCCAATATCAACACACTGCTCATGAGCCTCTTGGTCTATGCAGGTTCTGCCCAGCTCATTGCTGTGGGGCTCTTTGCGGCCTTGGCCAACCCTCTGACAATTGTAGCCACGACCTTTATTGTCAATTTACGTCATGTGCTCATGTCTGCAGCCCTGGCACCCTATTTGGGCACATGGAGTAAAAGTAAGTTAGCTTTCTTTTCAGGACAAATGACGGATGAGACCTTTGCCCTGCATGCCACTCGTTTTGCCAAGGGGGAACTCCAAGCCAAAGAAATTTTCAGTATCAACATCATTGCCCACAGCACGTGGGTGGGCAGCACTGCTTTGGGATTGGCAGCCAGCACGTTAATCACGGATATACGACCTATTGGTTTGGACTTTGCTTTACCGGCTATGTTTATTGCTCTACTTTTGGGGCAAATAAAATCTCCCCTGCATTTGGGTGTCGCTATTTTTGCAGGCATTGTCTCCACGGGCTTGTTTATGCTCGGTTGGACCCAAGCCCATGTTTTAACGGCAACCATACTTGCGGCGACCCTGGGCCTTGGAGGCTACTTGTGGACCAAAAAATCATCTTTATAACCATCTTGGGAATGATGGTTGTCACTTATTTACCCAGGGCCCTTCCTCTCTTGGCCTTAGCCCAACGCACCCTGCCCGAACTGGTGATTCGTTGGTTGAGCTTCATTCCTGCAGCTGTGCTCTCAGCCATGCTTGTGCCCATTTTGGTGCTCAAAGAAAAGAGTCTGGATTTCTCTGGAGACAATATTTTCTTGTGGGCTGCAATACCAACCATTTTGGTGAGTTGGAAAATGAAAAGTTTTGTGGGTGCTGTTATTATGGGTATGGGCTGCGTGGCCCTGGGCCGTTATTTTTTCCTGTAATTGTTGATAATCAGCCACACCCATTCAGGATAATGTAAAAGTGAGAATAAAAAACGGTACTGCCCCTTAGACAGGAGCAATACCATGTAAGACCAGAAAAAAATTTACTAGGTAATTTTGACCACAGGCTTGATCAGGTCTTTAGGTTTATCTTTCATAAGCATAAGAGCCTTTTCAAGTTGATCGAAACCTTCAAAACGATGCGTGATCAGCTTGGCGGGATCAATTCTGCCTGCCACAACCAAGGCAGCCAATTTTTCCGATCGCAAACGACCACCTGGCATTAAACCACCTGTAATAGTTTTATGCCCCATGCCAACTCCCCAGTCTGCCCTGGGAATTTTAATAAAATCACCTTCACCCAGATAATTAATATTTCCAATACTCCCACCAGGCTTGAGCATTCTAATGGCCTCGACAAAGGTATCGACCGTACCACCGGCAATAATAACCCGATCAACCCCTTTACCTTTAGTTTTATCCAGGATTTGTTTATCCAGAGGGCCATCCTTATAGCTGATAATGTCAGTTGCCCCATATTCTTTAGCAATTGCCACACAATTGGGCCGAGTGCCCACGGCATAAATATGAGAAGCTCCACGCAAAACAGCACCTCGCACACCCATCAACCCAACCGGACCGATACCAATGACACAAACAGTATCACCAAATTGAACTCCAGCAAGTTCGGAACCATGTAAGCCCGTGGGAACCATGTCCGATAGCATTGCTCCCACTTCTGGCTCAATGCCCTCAGGAAGAAGAGCTAAATTGCCATCAGCATCATTAACATGGATAAATTCAGCAAAAACACCATCCTTAATATTGGAAAATTTCCAACCAGCGAGCATACCGCCTGAATGCATGGCAAAACCAGCTTGAGCTTCAAGAGAATTCCAGTCAGGGGTGATGGCTGAAAGAATGACACGATCACCAGGTTTAAAATCTTTGACATAATCGCCAACCTCAACCACTTCTCCCACGCCCTCGTGCCCTAAAATTAAATTGTGCCGGTCACCAACTGCGCCTTCCCAGACTGTATGCACATCAGATGTGCATGGTGCCAAAACAATGGGCCGAACAATGGCGTCCAAAGGGCCACAGGCAGGACGATCCTTTTCTATCCAACCAGTCTTGCCTATCCCCAACATTGCAAAAGCTTTCATACTAGTCCCCTCTCCTGATTCAATTTTATAATGCGTAATTCTGAAGACCAACCCTAATATCAAGCTCATACTGACCTGGCAATAATTTAAGTTAGACGAAACTAAATAATCTTTTAATAACCTTAAATATAATGGAATTTAAAAAAATACACTCTATTAAAATTTGACAGTCAGGCTTTCATTTTTAGATAGTGCCTACTCGAATTTATACTAGAGCTTTTGAGACAAAAGTCTTTGCATATCTTGTTGCAATAGCCCGCCACTGTTTGCAATGCAGGAAACCGCTCTCTTAAATAGTACTTGCCACTAAATAACTCATTAGTGGCTATGGATAAAACAAATCCATCATACTCACACCAAGGTCGCCCTCCGGCAAGGAAGAGCGAAGGCCGACGCGAAAAAATTCTGGACAGCGCCCTGACTCTGTTTGCCGCACATGGCATCGCGGGAACAACCATCGCGCAAATAGTCAAAAACTCCGGGGACACCTCAGCCATGGTGCATTATTATTTCGGTAATCGCGAAGGTCTGCTGGACGCCTATTGCTGCTGAACGGCTGGCCCCTGCCATAGAATACATCTGAGCGGTATGCTGCGGGAGTGGCTGCTGACACTTGTTCCATTGGAGCGCTTCGCAACTGTGATCAGTGCCTTTTCCCTGGCGCAACAGAAAGGAATCGTTAACCCCCTGATCAGTCCGCCTCTTGTAATGACCTCCATCATGGCCGTGGTCATGCTTCCTATTACGGCGTGGGACATGCTCGGCAAAATTCCGATTATGCCTACCTTGGGTAAAGAGGCTTTACGGCGTCACGCTCTCGCACTGCTGCTGGACGGGTTATGCCCGGAAAAGAGCCGGGAGGAGTAGTAATGAAGCAATGAGGCAGGAGATTTTTTCTTTTGTTCTTTATGCTGGCTATCAGCGGCTGTAGAAAGTCGCAAGATATTGAAGGAGATTATGTCTATCTCACTCTGGCTCTGGCCGGACGACTTGAAACCTTAACCACGGAACGCGGTACCATAGTGGAGGCAAAAACCCTTCTGTTCGCACTGGAAACTGACTACGAACGCCATACCCTCAGGCAGGCTGAACATGAACTGTTATCGGCACAGGCCCAATTGAAAGATATGAAAACTGGCAAGCGGCCAGAGGAAGTTGCCATGGTAATGGCGCAGCTTGATCTGGCCAAGGCAGAAGCCGCCAACGCTGCCGAATTACTGCGTCACCACGAAACCTTGATCAAAAGCGGCGGCAAAAACTACGGCTGCCCGCGTTGTGGAACTCGCCAGCCAGGTGGAGGCCTACAACCTTCCCGAACGGGAAAAGAAAATCGAAGCGCAACAGGCCGTAGTACGCACGACTTCGGGCTGCTCCGACTTCTACATTGAAATGCGAAGACGTGCTTTTGACTTGAAACGAATGGTGCCCAGGGCGGGAATCGAACCCGCACGTATCTAAGATACAAGGGATTTTAAATCCCTGGCGTCTACCAATTCCGCCACCCGGGCAACAAAATAAATATAGTACAAGGATATCGCGCACGTCAATCTCTTCCTGTTCCTTTCCTGGTAAAGCTGACCTGTATATTTATACAAATTTATATTTCTACTTTTTGAATAAAGCAAAACTCCATCAGTATAAACACATAGGATTTGCCTATTGCTGATCCTTCCAGATATTGCATTGACACCCCTACCCCAAGTCTGTACATGATTTCCGTTATATACCAAGGCGATGGGAGAATGAAGTACTCTCATAGTACGCCAATGCCTGAACATTGTGTGCAGGGCATGGATCTCTCATTTTCTCCCATGTTCAATTCACAAACGGTTCGTTTAACCGGACACGAACTGATCCGGCAACGAGCCACCATCTGCGGGGGCTAACTGATGGACAGAATTATTGAACTGGTTGACTGGATCAATGGTCTTGTTTGGGGACCGTACATGCTGGTGCTATTAGTAGGAACGGGTGTTCTACTCACCATCATGCTCAAGGGGCTACAATTTACCCAATTGGGGCACTCCTTGTACCTGGCACTGATCAAACGCAAAGATGACCAAGCTGAAGAAGGGGATATTTCCAACTTCCAGGCGCTGATGACAGCTCTTTCCGCTACAGTAGGAACTGGTAATATTGCTGGCGTGGCTACCGCTATTGCCATTGGGGGTCCAGGAGCTGTGTTTTGGATGTGGATTACTGGACTCGTAGGCATGGCTACCAAATATGGCGAAGCTGTTTTGGCAGTCAAATACCGCGTTACCAGTGAAAAAGGAGAAATGTCTGGTGGCCCCATGTATTACATTGCCCGGGGCTTGGGCTGGAAGTGGCTCGGAGTACTTTTTGCCTTTTTTGCCTCGATAGCTGCCTTTGGTATTGGCAACATGGTCCAGTCTCATTCCGTAGCCGATGCTTTGTACGCCACCTTTGGTATGGACAAACTCCTGGTGGGCGTAATCCTGTGCACTTTAACCGGCCTGGTAATTTTGGGGGGCATCAAAAGTATTGGTCGAGTAACATCTGTGCTCGTACCCGTCATGATTGTTTTTTATGTTATTGGCGCCTTGGGTATTATTTTCATAAATATCAATCTAGTGCCCGCAGCTTTTGCTTTGATTTTCAAATCTGCCTTTACTGGCTCAGCAGCTACAGGTGGTTTTGCCGGATCAACCCTGATGATGGCCATGCGTTTTGGTATTGCCCGTGGCGTTTTCTCCAATGAATCCGGTCTTGGCTCTGCACCTATTGCTGCTGCCGCCGCCCAAACTCGCCACCCAGTAGATCAGGCCCTGGTATCCATGACCCAGACTTTTATCGACACCCTGGTAGTCTGCACCATGACCGCTCTGGTTATCGTCATGTTCAATTGGAATTCCGGCCTGAGTGGCGCTCCATTGACTTCTTCTGCCTTTGAAATGGGTTTTGCTGGTGGCCAGTACATTGTTACCATTGGCCTAGTGCTCTTTGCTTATTCCACTATTTTGGGCTGGTGCTACTATGGAGAAAAATCCATTGAGTACCTGTTGGGACTCAAGGCAGTCACTCCCTATCGCGTGGTATTTACTGCCGCCGTACTCCTGGGAACCCAGGCTGAATTGAACTTTATCTGGAACTTGGCTGACACTTTTAACGGTGCCATGGCTATCCCCAACTTGATCGGTCTTATTTTCTTGAGCCCGGTTATTGTTCGGGAAACCAAGGATTACTTTGCCAAGCGTGCTTCTGGCATGAATTATTCTTCAAGCAAGTAATCCAAGCGTATTGACACTCCATGCTCGCAGAGGCCTCGTTCCTTATGGGACGGGGCCTTTTTCATGGCGCCAACAAAAAGTCCTACCAAACTTTTGGCCATAACTTGATCCACAGAAACCTTATTGCGCAAAGACAAACAGCATAATGATGGCCAACATGGCCACAGGATAAAAACTGGCTCGATCAAAAAGCCTGGAGGCCTGTAATCCATCACCTGTTTTAAAAAGATGGAATCCTGGGACAAGCAATAAAAAAATACCAGCCCCCATACTGAGGCACTGATAAGGCCAGCCAAGGTACAGGGGAGAGAAAAACGGCAAAAATAATCCGAGCACAACTGTGAATAGCAAGGCTGTAAAAACAATAATTCCAGCGAGTTTTGGACCAAAAACAAGGGGAATAGTCCGACCATGGACACGGCGATCTTCTTCCACATCATTCCAATCAGCAGGGATGTTTTGCCCCCCTATTTCCCAAGAAATTACCCACATCAACAGTAATCCAAGTCCAGCCAAAGATGGCTTGGGTACCACTACAAATACAGCAGCTATTGGCCCAGCAGATTTGACAAGACCGCTGAGTAAAATACGCCAATAGGTCACTTGCAACAATAAACAATAAACGACTTCCAGTGCTGAGGCGACCAAAACAATCAACACCAACAAAGGGTTGAGCCACCAGGCAGCTATCAGTGTGAGGCAATACCACATCCCGAACCAGGCTAGGCCCCAGGAGAAACTGAGCTTGTCCTGGGCAATGGGATGACGCAATGCAGATGCTTCCACTGCATAGCCAGCATTAATGCCTGATTCTATAAATTTTTCCCTATCAATCTTGACTCCTACAAGATCATTGAGGGCATAAATGGCAGTATATCCGGAGATTATGGCTACCAGGGAAGCCCCAAAGACTGGCCACTCAGGAAAATGCCCAAGCCAGAGCAAGGCAACAAAACAGGGCATGGCAATATCAATCAGACTATGAGAAGAGCGAGACAAGGCCAAGAATCTTTGCATGGTTCTCATGTCTTCCTGGAAAAACAGAGCATATAATTGACATCTTCAAGACCATGCACAAGCTGAAATTTTTTTGTGAGGAGGTTGTAGGTCAGACTTGCAGAATGAACAAAAGAAAGGCCGGCTGTGGCAGCCCAATGACGCAACTCATGGGGCCGGACAAGCTTGGTATAGTTATGGGTGCCGCGTGGTAAAAAACCAAGAAGGTACTCTCCCCCAATTATAACAAAAAGCCAGGCCTTGAAGGTGCGATTAATGGTTGCAAAAAATATCTGTCCCTGTGGCTTAATGAGCTGTCCGCAAGCCTCAACTATTCTGCCAGGTTCAGGCACATGCTCAAGCATTTCCATACAGGTCACCATATCGTAGCTCCCAGCTTCTTCTTGGACCAATTCTTCCACAGTCTGCAAACGATAATCGATATTCAGCTTATTCTCAGTAGCGTGTCTACGCGCAACTTCCAAGGTCTGCGGGGACTGATCAAGACCCACTACATGCGCTCCTGCTCTGGACATGGCTTCAGACAAGATCCCTCCTCCGCATCCAAGATCAAGTACCCGAGCTCCATGAATATTTGCCTGATTACAAATAAAATTCATGCGTAATGGGTTGATAACATGCAACATGCTCAATTTACTTCCTGGCTGCCACCACAATTGGGACAGACGTTCAAATCTGGCAATTTCATGCTCATCCACATTGGGGAATTGATTCATATGCTCATCACAGAAGTTAAGGTAGCAAACAGCTTGTCCCAAACCATGGCAAGAATAAAGATAACAATTTTCTGAAATCAACAATACAATAAAAGATAATACGTGATTCTTAAAAAAATCCAGCTAGTTGTACAATACTCAAAAAACTATGACAAATTGAATGAAAATCATCAGACAATAAGCCAAAATCTATTATTTCAAGTTACTCAAAACCTTGCTATGTAATTTTTTAATCGGTATGTTACCTTTATTATTCTTAAAAATTATAACCTTACTGGAGGAAACAAGTATGAAAAAAAATGTTGTTCTTGTAGTGTCTTTGGTGCTGACCTTATGCCTGTCTGCATGGGTACATGCGGCCACTCCCTTGGGCGGACTCGCTGTCGCCGTTTCTCCAGATGGCAAACAAATAGTAGCCGCTGGAGACAACAGAGTCCTGTATGCCATCAATGCCGAGACCATGGAAGTAACCGAGCGCGTGTGGCTGGGAACCCCTATTCTTGCTCTGGACTTTACCCAGGATGGTAGCAAGGTTGTGGCTGAAGATACTGATGGCACGCTCTTCCTCTTCAATGCTCAAGACTGGAGCATAATCAAAAATGAACCTAAAGCCGAACAGATGACTGTCTCTCGTGAGGCGAACTTGGTTGCTGGCCTGGATAGGCAAACTGTCCGCCTTTTTTCCCTGGAGAACCTCAGTGCTACTGGGACCATCACCCTGGGTGACAAGGACAGAGTTGCCTGTATGGCTCTGGCCCCCAAAGGAGATCGTCTGGCCATCTTGCTTACACCTGTTGATGACGATGCCGAACCCAAAGAAAAAGTACCCACAGACCTTAAAAATTTAGAGGCTGATGAGTTCAAACTAAAAAATGATGGCAAGACATCACGTCTGTTGATCTTCAGTGCAACTGACGGTTCCAACATTGCTGACCACAAACTGTACTTCTCTGCTTCTACTGTTGGTGCCACCTTGCTCTTCCAAGAAGAAAACATATTGATTGTCAACTACACCAACCTGAATGCCCAAATTGACGCCCAGGGTGAAGTAACCCTGTTTAAGCTGGACAACAGCTATAATTACGGCATTGGCGTATCCGCAGATCATCAGACTTTACTTACTGGCGGTCTGGCCAAGGGTACATATACCAAAGTAGAAAATCTGAACAAAACTACATTTAGCCAGGACCGCCTGCCTGGTTGGCCAGAATACTTTAAGTCCTTTAGTGTGGCACCTGATGGAACAGCCTATGGTGCGACATCTGGCTACCGTATTGTTAAAATCAAGCCTGGTGGGGCCCTTGATAAAAGCTATCCTGTTTTCTAAATGTCATAGAACGTGAGCTGCCCATAGCAGCACTTCTTAGGACAAAACAAGGGAGGCATTGATGACATTACCAAGAGATAGAGCGCATCAATGCCTCTTGAAGTTTATGAGCAGTGTTAAAAAACAAGCACAAACCAGGAAGGATAAAGTTATGCTCAAAAATGAATCTGCACACCAGAGACTCTGGACAAAGCTTATCCTGATCTTCGGCTGCTTTCTGGTCATAGCTGCACCTTCTCAAGGCCAAAGCGGCCCCATTGATCCCAGTGGACATTGGGAAGGCCAACACGGCCCCCTGGCTTTAATGTTGGCTGAAAATACCCTATATTTTAGCTACTCTGCAATCTTTGGCGAAACGGCTCACACCTGCGAGGGCGTAGGCATGGCGACCTTGGTGGATGATAATTTGTATCATCATGTGGATGAAATGGGTACCGTTGCCTTTATTCTCACTGAACAAGGCGTGCAAATGAACACCATCAATGGTGTTGCTCCCTTTTGCGGGGCCTATTGGCCTGGTGACAGCTTTGTACTGGAGAGCTTCAAACCAACACAATTATGCAGAGTTACGGTGCCCCAAACATACTTCCATGAAGTTGTGCTGGGCGCCCCTGCACAGCTTACAACCTTTGTTGTGGAAAATGACCTGGTAGAGGTAGTCTCTGAAAACTATAACCTTGGACAGAACTGGGTATTGGCTCGCTTTCAAACAGCACAAACGACTATTGTGGGGCTCATGAAAAAAGACAATCTTGAATATGTGGATGTTGCAAAGTAAAAAGTACTACCCCACAAGTCATTGTTGATGAGAACCCCAAAAGGAGTATCAATGATGAAATCACGAATTGCCCGTTTTTTTACCACGATTTTGAGTACTTCACTCGTACTGGCATTGGCAGCACAGGGTGTGTCTGCCCAAACCATGGAACAAACCTGGGGCAAGATCAGCTTTCAGACTGCTCTGCCATTTTCTCCCCCCTTGGAAATTGGCCTGGATGCGGTGGCGCTGATCCATCCACCGGAAAGCGGTATGGGCGAAGAGCAAATGGAAATCACCCTGGCCAGGGTATCCCAAGTTGTACAAGAGAGCATGAACAATAACGATGAAGAAGTGATTGCCTATATCAAGACAACCTTTTTTGGCCTGACTGACCCTGCGAGCACATCAGTAGTGCGTATTTTTCAGGGCCAACAAATAACAGGTCAATCGCAAAGTATTGATTTCCCCAATGATGCAGAGCTAGAGTACTTTCTGGTGCCCCTTGCTGATGGAAGCAAGATCTTTGTCGCGTTCAAATGGGCTTTGAACTTTTCCAGGGAGCAAGTAGAGGAAATCATCAGTGCTGTGTCCCTTTCTTTTAGAGAGACAGAATAAGCATATCTATGGATTGCCATGGCGAGTTTTCTCATCCAGAAACAGTACCCCCTCACGTCTGGCAATCCTTTTGTTCCTGAACATTGAAGACTGATCTTATCCTTGACGACGGATCAAATCACTCAAACAATATCCATCCAATGTTTGCATAAGAACATTACCTGCTTCAATCCATACGAATTGGGTCACGCATTCACCGGCCAATGAACATTCTCCACAAATTGGCTCTCCCTCAGCGCAATGGGTAATCATGACCTTTTCTTCCAAAGCACGCACCACATCGCCCACTGTAATCTCTGAGGCGGACCGGGCCAACTTATGCCCACCAAAGGGGCCGCGCTTACTCTCCAACAATCCACTGCGTCGCAACCCTGTGATAAGCTTTTCAATATATTTTTGTGAAATTTTCTGACGCCGGGCAATATCCGTGGTGTTTACCCAGCCTTTATCCTGATTGAGAGCGATATCCAGTACCAGGCGAGTTCCATAGCGGCTACGAGTGGTTAAGCGCATGCGTTCCTCCGAAATAAAAAAAGAATTTGCACAGCCCATCACTACACACAAACCTTTTCCTGTTCTTCAGAAACAGGTTGAGGCACATGGTGTCGAGGCAATGCAATACAAAATTCCGTACCAAGACCTGGAGTGGAATCTACCAAGATATGCCCTCCATGCTGCTTAACCACTTCATTGGCTATATACAAGCCAAGACCTGTACCCTTGCTTCCTTTGGAAGAAAAAAACAGAGAAAACATTTTTTCTTGGTGTGAGCGCTCAATGCCCATGCCGTTATCACGAATACGAAAAGTGATGGTGTCAGGGCTCCCTTCCATGATAAAAGAAACAGTATGATTGCTTTTGCTCTCATCTTCAATGCATGCGTCCACAGCATTTTCAAGAATATTGACCAAGCCAGATGATATAACCTCGGGGTCCATTTCCATACGGTCCATAACCCCATGAAATTCCTTTTCAAAACTAATGCCATGGTTATTGGCTTTAGGCTCGACAAAATTGGCTACCCCCTCCCCAAAATTACGGGCATCGACCAACTGAATATTAAGTTCTCGTTCTTTGGAATAATAGAGCATCTCCAGCACAGAATTACGAATACGTGAAACCATGAGCTTGACCCGCTCAGCTCCATTGACCACCAGCTCCATGTCATTTTGTGCAATCCCCTTTTCAAGACGATAAAGTCCGCCATCTAAGGCGGTGAGCATTCCTCGCACCCCATGGGAAATAGATCCAATAAACAGCCCCAAAGTGGTCAAGCGACCTTGCAACTCACGAATCTGGGTAATATCTGTGGCCAGCTCCATGACTTCTGTTATTTCTCCATGTTCGTCTCTAAGAGGCGCAGTCAGGGTAAAGACAATTTTTTGTTCACCATCACATGTGGTTACGACCTCTTCCGTCTGATGTACCAAGCCATCAGCAAAGGTCTGTTCAACAGGGCAATTGGGGCAGGGATGGGTACGGTGCTTATATATTTCGTAACAGCGTTCCCCTAAACAGGCCCCAAAGTCGAGCTTGAATTGACGATTGGCGCGCACAATACGTTGCTCGCGATTTTGCACAGAAATATAACAAGGTACTTCATCAAAAAGCTGACGACATAATTGTTGATTTTCTTCTAGTATCCTGTTTTTTGCACGCAACGTTTCAACTTCATTGTACAAATCAACTTTGGTCCTGGCTCGACCCAACGCAATGCGCAATGCTTCCTCGGAAACAGGCTTAAATAAAAAATCTGCAGCCCCGTCTTCCAGCAATTCAAGACCCAATCCATAGTCATCTTCAGATACCAAAGTGACAATCTGGGTAGTTGGATACAATACCAACAAACGTTGTAATAATATCCGGGCCCGGTCAGGACCACATAAGCCAAGGAGTATAAGACGAGGACGCACCTCGGCCACAACATCCATGGTCTGCTCATAGTCACAAGTAAAAGGCCGATACCCGTATTCTGATAAAATCCGGGCTAATACCTGACCATGTCCGGCATCTAAGGTAATGATAACAATCGGTTCTGAAGCAACAAATGTCTGCATGGTATTCACAAAAAAGCCCTTGCACATATCATTTCCAGACACAGCAAGGGCTTTTGCCAAGCTAGATGGTTTTAGCCAAGAACATCCTTGACCACTTTAAGCAGCTCATCGCGATCAAAAGGCTTGGTAAAAGAAGCCACAGCCTTGGGAATGGCATACTTATTTCCAGCCAGGCCACTGATGACAATAACCGGAATACTTTTGTGTTCTTCGTCCTGAGTTAATTCGCGGTAAAAACGCGGGCCCCACTCCTTGGGCATTTCCAAATCCAAGGTAATGAGTGCCGGCTTTTCTTCCCTGACCACAGCCAAGGCATCCGCACCGTCAGTAGCTTTACAGGTTGCATATCCAGCGTCTTGGAAAATGTCTTCCAAATAGGTGACAATGTTGGGATCGTCATCCACAATCAAAATCTTCTGAGCCATAAGATACCCCCTATATTCATTCCTTTATTATACTTTATCTGGCCGATTGACGGATGCCACAGGACAGGTTGCCCGCAAAAGTACCTGTTCCAGGGTACGTCCAAAAACTGCTGCTTCTTCATGGACATCCTTAGAGTGGTGGGCCATGACAATCAGGTCAGCTTGCTTTTCACGAGCATATTTGACGATTTCAATATAGGGAATACCTTCCCAAATATCTGCACTTATTTTATTAAAATCTCCAGCTTGAATCAGATATTTGCGCCTGACTCTATCTCTGGCCTCAATAAGTGCGTCGTCCAGTTCTTTTTGAGAAATAAAACTGTGCGCTGATCCCACATCAATGGCATGAAAAACATGCAAATTGGCCTCTAATTCTTTGGCAGTCTTTAAGGCGAACTTAAAAGCGTGCTCTGAGGCCGTGGAAAAATCTGCTCCAAAAACAATATTGGTAAACCCACCCCAAAAAGATGCCACCGGACGATTAACCACCAACACAGGTGCCTTGGAGGCCTTGGCGACACGCTGCAGGGTTGAGCCCGCAAAATGACGCTGATACGCATCAGAATCAGTCTCACAGCCAGTAGTACTGGCACCCATAATGATTAAATCCACATCTTCCTGCCGAGCTTTACGCAGCACTTCCCGGTGTGGGATGCCCACCACAGCCTCCAGTTCGCACTCCACCCCCATTTTCAATTGACGATCATAGGTAGATTTTAGTTCATCTTCGACCCACAAGATATAATCATCATCTAATTCTACTTTTTCGCCAGTGCGTACATCCACCACAATCTGACTGAATCCACGACTTGGCACACCCAGAACATGATACACGAAAAGCTTGGCATTATAACGCATTGCCAAATCAAAGGCCACGCGAGCCGCAGCATCGCAGCATGGCGAACCAGATGTGGCAAACAGAATTTTCTTAAACATGTGTCAACTCCTGCTTGGTTACAGTGTGCTGCTGGGCAGCACACCGTGGATCCTTATTCCTTTGGTAAAAGATGCTCGGGCACCTCAACCATCTTGATCAAGAGGGGCTTGAGAAAGCTCCATTTAATACCAATCTCAAATTCTTCTTCCAGATCTCGAATGGCGTCCCAGCAATTATGACAAGGAGCGATGACAAACTTGGCCCCAGTAGCAAGAATTTGCTCTCGTTTCATCTTCAAGGCCACATTGCGTTGTTTGCGGTAGCGCCCAATACCATTGAAACCGCCACCACCACCACAACAATAATTATGTTCCTTGTTGGGAGCCATTTCCCGAAAGTCTTCAGCAATATGCTTCATGATTATACGCGTGCAGTCCCTAAGGCCTGCATTACGCACATAGTTACAGGAATCCTGTACAGTGACCGGCTCTTTAATCCGCTTGGTAGGATCAATTTTGAGCTTTCCAGTCTCCAGAGCCTCAGCCACCCATTCTACATAATGAATACACTCCACAGGTGGCTTGCCATCTGGTCGGCCAGCCCAATATGGACCCTCAATAACCGTGGCCCGGTAGGCATGACCACATTCTGTGGCCACCATCCGCTTGGGTCGCAAACGCTCCATGGATTCGTATACAGTATCAACCTGCATCTTGCAGGCTTCCCAATCCCCGGCAAACATGGACAAACTGGTCATTTCCCAACCTTCCGAAGGCATGGTCCAATTCTCACCAGCAAGGTGAAACAAAATGGCTGCTTCCACAATATCTTCTGGATAGTGCTTGGCCTCGCGCGCATTGATCATGTAAATGATATCGGCGTCTTCCTTATCAATGGGAATTTCCAGGCAGGGCCACTCATCTTCTGCTTCTTCCACCATCCATTCACAGGTATCGACAAATTCTTCTACCGTGACGTCCATTTGTGCGCGAAACAAGCGGTGCATTCCAGACCCAATTTTGAGTTCCCAGGGCACAAACCCCTGAGAATGAAGCAGACCGCGCAAATAACTGAACATAACACCCATATCAATACCGTATGGACAAAATGAACCACAACGATTGCAACAAGTGCATTTGGACCAGGCTGTATCCATGCACATGCGCATAAATTCGTTATTGACCTTACCTTGTTTTTTGACCAATTCCCCCAGGGTAGATTGGATTTTGTATGATGGCACCTGCTTGGGATCACGTTCATTGACAGAATACAAAAAACAGCTGTCCGCACACAAACCACAATGAGCACAAATATCCAACCACGTCTTGGTGCGTGATTTCATGGTTTTTTGAATCAACGCCCACAAGGCATCGGAGTCCACCTCCAGTTCTTCCATTTCCGCATAGTATGTTCGGCCATTACTATCCGCCAAAAGGGCATCAAGCTCCTCTTTGGTGGAAATTGGCTTTTTATTACAAAGAGTTCCTTCAGGCATGTTCCATTCCTCTTGGCTTACCAGTCAAAATTAGTTTTCATCCCACCACGCTTTATCCCAAAATCCATACCTAACTGGATACGCGTGCAAAAAAACAACACAATATGCGCCAGTCGGGTAAAGGGGGCTGTCAACAGGACAGTGACACCACAGGCAACATGCAAAGTGATCCAAAATGAATAATGGGCAGGATTGTGGGCAGCCACAATGCCTGATGCCAATAACGTCAAAATAAGTGCCAAGAGCAACATATCTTTACTATTGGTCAAAATGCGCACTTCTGGCAGCAGCACTCGACGGACCATTATCCCCAGGCCACCAAGCAAAGCAGCAATGGACAAAATATCTGCGAGAATTTGAGGCATGGCTGGCCAGTTAATACCCAGGCCATTTTTGATCATCACCGCGTGACCTGCCAAAAAAAGGGGCACAATAACCACCCCAATATGCAGGGCAAAGAACATCAAAGTGTACAGCGGCTTGGACCTCCAGCTATGGGTCCCAAAAGGCAAAAGCCAACTGCCCACTGAGCGCACAGCACCTTTAATACCGTATTTCATCTGTGGTTTGTAGGCCACGCGGTCCAATCGCCAGTCCAGCCCGCGAAAATAAAGTACCACCCGGACAGTCAAGCCGATAAAGAAAACGGCAAAAGCAATCCAAAGCAGTGGACCTGTCAATATTTCATACATGGGATAACTCCTTTCTTGGTCAACAAAAACCAAGACTATTCTTCTTCCTTATCAGCAAACCTGTCCTCATCCCGTTCAGTAACAAACAGCCAAAAAGCCACGAATGTTACCAGCCCAAGGCCCATGCCCACATAGGCCATGCCTTTGGTCCAGAACATGAAGTCATGTAAGGTCATGAATTCCACAGCTAGCCTCCTTTAGTGTGCGCCCTTGAATTCAGGATGTTCGTGCAGAATCGGTAACTTGCTCAGACAAATCCGCAACACAGTGACTTCCAGGGTAATGATAAAAACCGTAATGAAAATTTCTTCCCAAGAAGGCAGATAGCGTGCCTCAGCCGGGAGCTGCCAATTAAATGCAATAAGGGAAATATTCAGACGATTGATCACAATGCCTAAAATAGTCAGAATAGATGCCCAAAAAGCCAATTTTTCGTTCTTTTCCCGGGCTGCCACCGCATACATCAGGCAGGGGACCAGAACAAAACCAAACATCTCCACGAGAAACCAAGCTCCCCAACCAGTGGCCAGGTGCTGCCAATTATGGTCCAGAGCCACGCCAATCCATTTCAAATTAAAATAAGCAAAAAGCACCACAGCTGCTGCCTTGGAAAACCCCAAGGTTACTCCTGAAGATTCGGCCAAATGCCGATCATCCATTTTATGGTGTAAAAACTTGTGGGATAATCCACCCTCAAAAATGACCATGGATAGACCCGCCGGAATACTGGACACAAAAAAGAACATGGTCAGATACGGCGAGTACCACAAGGGATGAAGTTTGGACGGAGCAATAAGGTAGAGACCCCCAAGAGAAGATTGGTGCAAAGTGGAGAGCACAACCCCAAAAATGGTCAATACCAAGGTTAGACTATGGGCGTAATAGCGCAATCTTTTCCAACGCAATACTTCCCACAAAGCAGGTGAAAACTCGATAGCCAGTACGGTCAAATACAAGGCCACGCAAAGACCCACTTCAAAAAGAAAGGAGGTCGGGCCAGGATAGATGGTTAGGGGATAGGGCAAACGATAGTACCGCCCCAAATCATAGAGCAGGGCAATAACTACAAAGGTGTAACCCAAAAAGGCCGTGGTAATGGCCGGGCGAATAGCAGACTGATACTTCTTCATCCCAAAGAGATACACAGCCGCTGTTGTAGTATAACCTCCAGCTGCCAAAGCCACGCCGCAAAGCAGGTCAAAGCCAATCCAAATACCCCAAGGATTGTCATCCGTTAAATTGGTGACAGATCCGATACCCATGGTAAAACGTTTGACGGTCAACACCAGGCCAATGGCCAGGATAACTGCTGTCAGAATATTTGCCGGTGTCCAGAATCCTTTACTAGGTGTGGTGTGGTGAGACATCAGCCCTCCTCCTTATTGCTCTCAGTGTCACTGGATTCATCCTGCTTACGGGCCTCTTCTGCTTCCTTGAGCGCTTGTTTCACTGCCTTATCCACAGCGGCCTGTTTATCTCGTTCGGCCTTGTCCAGAGCAGCCTTGAGCTTTATCGCTGCTTGGGCTTCAGTTTCAACCACAGCTTCAGCCACAGCATGGCGCTGTTCTTCTTCAGCAATCTTTTCCTTACGCTTGGTCAAGGCATAAGCTCCGGTCAAAAAAACTGGCCACAAACCCACCACAGCTGGCACAACAGACAAGGCTCCGGATGTAAGTTCTGGAGCAGGTGTCACGCCCAGATCCTCACGCATACCTATCTGGGAAAAGGGCACACCTGAAATATAAAGCCAGCTGGTGCCTCCCATTTCTCGCTCACCATAAATATGATTAATATATTGGCCAGGGTGCTTGCGAATGCGCTCCCGGGCAATGGTTAACAAATCTTCACGACGACCAAAGATCAGGGCTCCCTTGGGGCAGTCCTCAACACAACCAGGCAATTTGCCTTCTTTGACCCTTGACTCACACAAAGTACATTTGCGTACCCTGGGGGTGATGGGATCATCGTATTCATAAGTTGGAATCTCAAAGGGACAGGCTATCATGCAGTAGCGACAGCCTACACATCGAGCAGCATCATAACTCACAGCTCCAGTAGGATCCTTGACAAAGGCCCCCACAAAACAGGCTGATGCACAAGCTGGCTCCAAGCAATGATTACACTGGATTTTACGAAATACGGGCTTACCCTCTACTTCATATTTATTGACCACAGTAAACTTGTCGTGCTTGGTCCGTCGCCGGGCATTGAGCACACTTAAGTCATCAAAAGGTTCAGGCTGTGCTGGCAGGTCATTAACCTTGTTACATGCAGCCTCACATTTTCTGCACCCAATGCATTTGGTGCTGTCAAAGAGCACCCCAAAACTATTGGGATATCCTGTAAAATGATGTGTCCCACCAGCAGAGGCTGGAGATGCTGCCAAAGAGGCTCCTGCACCAGCCAGCATGCCAATGAATTTTCTGCGTTTCATAGTAGCTCCTCGTTATTACGACCTTGCAGGCACTTACTTCTTGACAGCGTGGCACTCAGCGCAGGCCGTGGCTGCTGGCTTTTCAATTCCCATATTTGTATGACATCCAATACACTGCTGATGATAGGCAGTCTTTAGATCAGGCTTGGCTTCACTGAGCGGAGTTCCCCCCAGGCCATGACAACTACTGCATTTATCTGGAGTAGCTGATGCAGGGGCATTGTGATGACATCCAGAACACATGGCATTGGGTGAAGAGTGAAAATATGCAGCCATACCATTATCTTTCATGCCATTATAGAGACTGCGCACAATCTTGCGATGGGGAAACTTGCTCGGCTCATACTCTTTGGACAACACACCGATTTCAATAACATCAGGAATTTCTTCAAGATTAAACTCTGGATCTTTCTTAATCCGTGCGCCCATCAACATGGCCGCTGTATCTCCTTTGACATTGGCATTTGTTTGATACTCTGCCTCAGCAGGCAAGGACACATGACACTTGGCACAACTGGACTCGGTCTGCTGACCAGTACGACCCATAAAAGTATGACAACCAGCACATTGAGGTTCCTGTTGCTTGCTGGCATGGCAGCCCACACAACTGGACTGGGCTGTAACCTTATGCATGGCCTGTTCTAGTGAAACAAATCCGCCCTCTTCTTTGCCCAACACGCTGTGACATTGTGAACAAGCCACAACTCCATTGGTAGAAGCAGTATGATGACACACAGAACAATTGTTGGCTTTGTCTTCATGTAACTTATGGTTAAAGGGCACAGCATTGACCAAAGCTGGCTTGATTGTGGTTGCTGGAGAAGTGGACTTGGCCACCAGCAAGGTAAAATCCTTTTGGCCAGCATCAAGACGTGGGGTCTGAGCAATGTACTTGAAATTTGCGCGGACAGTAGCATCATGGCAGCCGGCGCATTCTAGTGGACCTGTGGGCTGATCGTTTTGTGCAACGTCCAAATGACAAGACAGGCACTTGGCGTGTGCTTCTTCTTTATCTTGAGCAAAGGATAGATTACGTTCTTCTGCCTTGTCCTTGGTATGACATTTTACACAATTCTCTCTTTCGCCTGGCGCAGGTAGCACCATTTTTGATGAAGCATGCCGGTAGTGCAAAGACTTATCAAAAACAATTGGCGTGCGCGTGTCACTGACAGCCCCAGCATGACAAGTCCGACACTGTTCACTACCTGGACCACTTTTTTTACCAGCTGACGTAGTCTGTGTGTGACACTGGATGCAATTGTCATGATAAATTGCTTGAATTTCCTTGGCAGTTGTGTCTTCCTGGCGCTTAAATTTTGGGGTCACAACAGTACCTGTAACCGTATGACAGGATTCACATTTGCCTTCCACCGCCTTGGTGTGCTTGTCATGCTCAAACTGGACCACAGGATAATCAAGCTTACCGAATTTTTTGAGCGTATCAATGGAAATGAGATCCGCGCCCAACTGCTTCGTTGTAATCGAGTCCTGCTTCCCCCCAAGAGCGTTCAGACCGAACCCAGCCACAGCCATGCTCACGCACAGGATTACGACCCATCGTAGCTTTGGTCTTCCCTTCTCCATGTAAAAAATCCTTTGTTGAAATCCACCCCGGAAAATTCCGGAAATCTTCTGCCCTCCAGAAGACCCGCCCAATCATAAAATACTGCCTCGAACAAATCCCTTCACAGCTTGCCTTCAGTCCAAAAGCGAAAGCATCCCAATCAGGTATGATTTATTCCTACCCGGGAAGTATAGATTGCCGTTCCTGGCGTCAAGCACAAATCCAATATTTCACAAAGACTTTGGAAAGTGTTTTGTTTAGCTTTATATTACAGTAAGATAAGAATATTTAAGGCGAGAAAAAACTTTGTTTTCGTGTGGAATCAATAAAATTAATTTTACTTTTCATAGCGCAAAAATCGCGCTAACAGCAAAACATATACTGACGAAAGCAGACTGATGCGGATCAGTGAAACTCAATGTGTAAGGAATGAAGAACTGGCTATGCTTCCAAAAATTAAAGCCGGTTATCCGGTCACAATTCACAGCAACACCGGAAACAAAATAGGTATTGCTTGTGACATTTCATCCTATGCCTCTAAGGGCATTCTTGATGTGGTGTACGTTGATGAGACATTCAGAGCACGGAAAACACAGGTTGTCTGGCACCAGTCACATTTCACCTGGCTCCCTGAATCTTTTCCAGGGCAATGTGCTGAAAACGATCCAAACCTGCAAAATTTTGTAACTACTGTTAAAAATGGTCGGTACTAGGACAAGATGCCTCTGATCTCAGATATGGAAGGAACTGTACCCATCGACCTGCCTATTTTTTGCTTTTGTTCATTTTTCGGATACATCTTTTATGACTTGCAACGTATAAGCTTAAAAGAACTATCCCCTAGAAAATACTGATTACGCAGAAACAAATCATTACGAACAAAGTGAAGCAACCAAAAATCGTTGACTTATAAATAGGCCATAGCTTGCTACGTTGCTACACTCCTCGCACAACAGAATTAATCAGCATTTCCTTAAGAGAGGACAAACCTGTGGGGGCTGAAGGTCAAGATACGACAGCACCTTTTCCCGTCCTGGCCACAATTTCAAATAAAACAACTCCAAATATTCCCAGAAAAACTAAAAAGTATATCCACTGGGCCAAAAAAAGGCTCAAAAGAAAATGGTCCATTGTTGAAAAAAACCATGTATAAACCACTGGAAGCAAGAAAAATAGTGAGAAAAGCATAGAGATCAGGCCAATCCAGATGCACAGGAGAGCCCCAAAATAAAGGAATTTGGATATCCTCCCGGAGAGATAAACATCAAGAGCTGCAGGATCACGCAAGATGGTCATGACCCGGTAAGCCCAAAACACTGTTAAACCCAAAAAAAATAAACTTTGTGGTTGCCAAAGATCTCCAGCCAAAATCAAGCCTATCCAGCCATGGGTTGGTGAAAACATGGGTGGCAAAAAAATGACTCCTGCCAAGGTGAGGCTGTAGGCAACCTTAAAGATTGTACTTGCCTTGCGTTGCATATGGCACCCCTTATAGTTCCCAAGTCTGCTGTGCATACTTTGCCGCGCCATACAAGCCTGTTTGTGGATCTGTAGTCAGATGTATGGGAATATTTGACAATAATTTCCTATAAGCAGGATTGTCTATACATTCTCGTAAGAACTCAGAATGAGTAACAAAGTGAGGATTTTTAGCCACCACCCCACCACATAAAAAAAGACCTCCACGGGGCAGCACATGCAAAGCCAAGATACGACAAGCCCGACCAAAAAATCGGGCAAACCAGGCTGCTGTTTCACTCTCTGGCCCTGCTTCAGCCGCAGCTTCAGGTGGAGCTAACTTGCGCCCAGTTAAAAATTCATGCAGAAAGGACAACCCTCGCCCAGAAAGAATAATATCCCCAAAAGCATGGGCATAGCCCGTATGCTGTACAAGAAATTGTTGAAATGCACATTCTTGGCTGTTCAAAAAAGGCCATGGCGCATGACCGCCTTCCGAGGGCAAGGTAAAATACGTCCCAGTGTCAGTTTGGGGAACAAGAGTGCACATACCCAGGCCCGTACCAGGGCCAATGGCTGCCAATACACCGTGGGCATCGGGAATACCGCGCTGAACCGTAAGCATCCCGGACAAAATCTTAGGCGTAGTACATCCCAAAGCCTGAGCCACAAAGTCATTGATCAACACCGATTTTTTGGGAATTTTGGCACCCAAAATATTTAGATCCAGATCCCAATGCGCATTGGTCAGACGGCAATATCGTTCGTTTTCTACCACTCCAGCCACAGCCAAGACCATGGCCTGAGCTTCAGACAAATAACCATGATCTTGAAAAATATTGATAAGTTCTAAGCCAGAGTGAATACTTGCTGTTGGAACACTGCTCACAGCGACAAGATGCAATGCTCTTTTTGACCGTACCTCAAAAGAACCAAAGCGCGTATGTGTCCCACCAATATCAGCTACCAAAATCTTGGTCATGTTCTTCTCCCTGGAAGCCACTTTGGCCTGAAGCAGCAGGATCCATGTCTTTATGTTGTGCGGATGCTGCGCTTTCACTGACGCTACACAGCAAAATATCCACAAAAAGCACCTTGAGCATGACTATATCTCACCCGTATACCCGACGTCATCTCTTAAATCTTCAGCCATGGCCGCTTTTTTGGCCAGTTCGTCACAACGCTCATTTTCTGGATGTCCGGCATGGGCCTTGACCCAGTGAAAAATGACCTGGTGTTGGGTTAACTGGTGCGCCATCTGCTCCCACAAATCACGATTTTTTACCTGTTTTTTACCTGCTGTGCGCCAGCCATTGCGTTGCCAATTAACGAGCCAGCCTTTGGTTATGGCATCAACCACATATTTGGAATCAGAAAACACATGCACAGCACAGGGGCGTTTCAAGAGTTCCAAAGCATGTAAGACCCCGCGAATCTCCATACGATTATTGGTGGTTTCCCTGTACCCCTGGCTGATCTCCTTGGTTGTTTCTCCCCAAACCAGAATGGCTGCCCATCCACCTGGCCCTGGGTTACCCAGGCTGGAACCATCGGTGTAAATATGGACCTCAGCACTATTACTCTTTTCTACTTTCACTATAAACCTCATTATGGAGTTTCTTGACCTGAATCCTAGACTCTTTTAAACACCAGTTATTATGAATTGGGACTGGGATAAATTACAAGAAAGACGGCAAAGGCAATCTGGCCCTGTACCTGGACCGGACCTGGGTGATTTTAACGAAAAAATTAAACAATTTAAACAAATAAATATTCCTGGCTGGCGAGTTATCCTCTTGGCGGCCCTGGTTATTTGGCTTGCTAGTGGCATTTACATTGTCGAACCCGACGAAGTAGGTGTGATCAAACGCTTTGGAGCCTACCACCGGACCACAGACCCTGGACCACATTACCGGATTCCCTATCCCTTTGAATCCGTATTGACTCCCCAGGTAACCAAGATTCAGCGTATTGAGGTGGGATACCGCACAGGAGCAGCCACTACCTTTGGAGGCAGTAGCGGTACGCGTCAAGTACCTGAAGAGTCACACATGCTTACTGGTGATGAAAACATCGTGGATGTACAATTCTCCGTTCAGTACAAAATTGACGATGCCCAAGCTTTTCTATTCAATGTTGCCAATCAGGAAAAAACTGTCAAAGATGCTGCTGAGGCCGCTATTCGTGAAGTCATTGGCTACAACAAAATTGATGCCGCCCTTACTGACGACAAGACCACTATTCAAAATGATGCCCGTGATGAATTGCAGCGTATTTTAAACAGCTATGGAAGTGGTATTCGGGTCATGGCTGTGCAGCTCCAAAATGTCCACCCACCACGGCCAGTTGTTGATGCATTTAAAGATGTGGCCAGCGCCAAGGAAGACAAGAGCAAGTTCATCAATGAAGCTGAAGCCTATGAAAATGATCTCATCCCTCGCACCCGAGGTGAGGTAGCTGCAATTTTGAACCAGGCCACTGCCTACAAGGAATCCAAAATTCGTCAGGCCAAGGGTGAAAGTGACCGCTTTACAGCTGTGCTGGAAGAATATCGCAAGGCCAAGGACATCACCAAAAAGCGTCTCTACCTGGAGACCATGGAAGAGATTATGTCCAGACCTGAAGTGGAAAAAATCATCATTGCCAATGATTCCATGCAACGAGCCCTGCCATTTTTGCCTTTACAGCGCCTGGATGGTCTCAAAAAGACGGGACAGGCTTCGGAAGGAGGGCGCGAATAATGAAAAAGATACAATTTTTTATTGGTTTGCTTGGCTTGGGTGTATTTTTATTGCTGCAATGTGTTTTTGTCGTGGAGCAAACAGAACGGGCTATTTTACTACAACTGGGAAAGCCCATTGGAGACGCCAGTTATGGTCCGGGCCTGCATTTCAAACTGCCCTTTATTCAAAATGTGATTTTCTTTGATTCCCGAGTGCTGGAGTACGACGCGCCCATAGCTGAAATTATCACTTTGGATAAAAAAAATATGGTTGTGGACAACTTTTCGCGTTGGCGCATTGTTGATGCCCTGACCTTTTATCAAACGGTGCGCAATATTCCAGGGGGACTTTCCCGTATTGATGACATTGTCTACTCACAAATGCGTGAAGCCCTGGGGCGTTATACCTTTACTGAAATTGTAGCTACAGAACGATCGACCATCATGGAGGAAGTAACGACCAAATCCAACGTGCTTCTCAAGGAATACGGTATCCATATTATTGACGTTCGCATCAAGCGAACGGATCTGCCTCAGGAAAACCAGAACTCCATCTATGGACGAATGCAAGCCGAGCGTGAACGCCAGGCCAAGCAGTATCGTTCTGAAGGTCGTGAAGAAGCGACCAAAATTACCACTGCGGCTGATAAAACACGGACCATCATGTTGGCCGAAGCCAATCGCGAAGCCGAAGCTCTGCGCGGTGAAGGGGAAGCTGTGGCCACGGGTATCTATGCCCAGGCCCTGGAACGTGATCCCGAGTTTTACGAATTTGTGCGCACCATGGATGCCTACAAGAAAACCATGGCTGGACAAACCCAATTTGTCCTCACGCCGGACAGCACATTCTTCAAGTATCTGCAATAACGTGCTCTTTTGGGTATAAAAAAACGTAAAGGTCGCTGAGTCCAACATGGACTCCGCGACCTTGTACATGTGGACGAGATTTCTCCACTCCTGCCGCACTCCGTTGGCAGTCGGTCGAAATGACAAGAAGGAAAAAGGCTTTGGTCGAAATGGCAAATAGTTGAACGCCAATATTGTGACTTAACGATATTTTTTCAAATAGCGACAGCCATTATCGACTCCAATATACTCTGAAGAGAAAATCTTGGTATAACCCGCGGATGTCATCCCGAGCATGGCCGAGGGATCTAGGAATGCCTGACAAATACGTCATTTCCATATAAGTGGGGCTTGTCCCAAGTATTGAAAAACTCTGCATGCCTTACCGTTATAGAAATAACGAAACGCTTTAATCAGCGCATTCCCGCATCGACCCCATATCAGCATGGATGACAAAAGTGAGCCCCTTGCCTAGTATGGCCCAAAAGGACGAACATATGATTCATCGCAATTTAAAATCCTGCCTGCATGATTTAGAGCGTTCCGGCCAATTGATCCGCATTACCTCATCTGTTGACCCCTATTTGGAAGCAGGGGCCATTCAGCGCCGGGTATTTCAGGCCAAAGGGCCCGCTCTTTTATTTACCAATGTCTTGGGTACAAATTTCCCCATGGCTGCCAATATTTTTGGTACTCTGGAGCGGGTCAGGTATATTTTCCGTTCCACTTTGCACCGGGTCGAGGCCATGCTGGCTGTCAAGGCTGATCCAGCTCTAGTTTTAAAAAAGCCCTATCTTTGGCCCTCCTTGGCTCTGGGCGGATGGCATACACTACCCAAGACCGTAGCGTCAGGTCCCATCATGTATGGTCGAACCAAGGTAACCCAACTGCCTCAGCTTGTGTCCTGGCCCAAGGATGGTGGACCCTTTATCACCCTGCCCCTGGTGTACACCGAACGCCCCAGCAAACCAGGCTATCTGGGTTCCAATTTGGGCATGTATCGTATTCAACTTGATGGGAATAACTATGAGACAAATCAGGAAGTGGGCCTGCACTACCAAATTCATCGCGGTATTGGCTATCACCACGCCGAAGCCATTGAGCGCAAGCAAGCCTTGCCCGTCAATGTCTTTGTGGGTGGACCACCAGCCATGACTTTAGCGGCCATCATGCCTTTGCCTGAAGGTATTGCAGAAATCCTTTTTGCCGGTGCCCTGGGCGGCCATCGCATACCCATGGTCCGTCAACCTCAAGGATTGCCCATTTTGTCTGAGGCTGATTTTTGTATTCAAGGCTTCATTGATCCGACATGTCAAAAGCCTGAAGGACCTTTTGGGGATCATCTGGGCTATTATAGTCTGGAGCATGATTTTCCAGTCATGCGCGTGCAACAGGTACTGCACCGACAAGATGCCATCTGGCCCTTTACCACTGTTGGTCGCCCCCCTCAGGAAGATACCATGTTCGGAGCTTTTATCCATGAGTTGACCGCGGAACTGGTCCCCCAGGTGTTTAGTGGTGTGCATGAGGTCCATGCAGTGGATGCGGCTGGAGTACACCCACTCCTACTGGCTGTGGGCAGTGAACGCTATGTGCCCTATGCCGGAGAGCGTCAGCCCCAGGAGCTGATTACCAACGGTTTGTCTTTACTAGGGAGCACCCAAACCTCTTTGTCCAAATATGTGCTTATGGCTGCACGGGAAGATGACCCAACCCTGTCTTGCCAGCAGGTGCCAGAATTTTTCTACCACGTCCTGGAACGGCTGGACCTGTCCCGGGACTTGCATTTCATCACCCGCACGACCATGGATACCTTGGATTATTCAGGCATCAGCCTCAATCAGGGCTCCAAAGTGCTTTGGACGGCGGCTGGCACTCCCCAGCGCACCTTGAGTATAGAACTGCCCAAGTCTTTACCTTTGCCCCAGGATTTTTCTGACCTGCATTTTTTTGCACCAGGTATTTTGATTCTTTCCGGCCCAACCCACAACCAACCTCGTGACATGCAAGATCCAATTATGGAGCAGCTGTGCCAGGCTCTGGAACAAAGCCAAAACCTGGATGGCTTTCCCCTTATTGTTGTAGCAGATAATGCTTCCTTTACCGCTGCTTCATGGACAAACTTTTTGTGGGTGACTTTTACTCGCTCTGATCCAGCTACCGACACCTACGGCCTGCATGGTCAGACCCATTGCAAGCATTGGGGGTGTACTTCCATGGTTTTGGATGCCCGCCTGAAAACCTATCATGCACCGCCATTGGAAAAGGTGCCAGAAATTGAAAAAAAAGTGGATGCCCTTGCCCTGCCAGGTGCTCCCCTATATGGAATCATTTAATTTGCACATCTAATAAAAGAGGACAAACCCATGCGTACACGAATAGTAGCTACCCTTGGACCAGCTTCTATGGACATCAATGTTATGCGGGAAATGGTCATGCTGGGAGTGCGGATCTTCCGGCTCAATTTTTCTCATGCCGATGCGGCCCATTTTGGACCTGTCATCCAAAGAATTCGGCAAGTTGAAGCAGAAACAGGCGTCAATGTCACTGTTATGGGTGACTTATGTGGCCCCAAAATCCGCATTGGTGAGGTCAAAGGTTCTCCTTTGCAGTTACGCAAAGGCGCTTATGTCGGCCTTGGTGCACCAGGTATGGACAAGGAATGTAAGCAATGCGCCAGTGAAGCTGATATTTTTGTCAGCCTGGATGTACCCGAACTTTTGGAAGGCTTAACACAGGGTATGCCCGTATCCTTGTCCGACGGTATGCTCCAATTTGTGGTGCACAAAGTCCTGGTGCCAGACCAACTTTTTGTGCTGGAAGCCTTAACTGGTGGTATCTTGACTTCCCACAAGGGTATTGCCTTTCCTGGCAAAACCTTGAAAGTGGCAGCCATGACTGAAAAAGATCGCAAAGATCTCCATGAAGGCCTGGATATTGGTATTGACGCAGTGGCTCTGTCCTTTGTGCAAAGTCGAGAGGATATTGACGACCTCAAGGCAGAAATCACTGCCCATGGTACCTGGATTCCTGTAGTGGCCAAGGTGGAACGTAGAAATGCCGTAGATAAATTGGATTCCATCTTGGAAGCAGCTGATGCCATTATGGTCGCTCGCGGAGATCTGGGCTTGGAATGTAGCCCAGCAGAGTTACCCATTATTCAGAAAAAAATGCTTCGGGCCTGCCGCCATGCCCAAAAACCAGCCATTGTGGCCACACAGATGCTCTTGTCCATGGTTAAAAATCCCATACCCACCAGGGCTGAATCCACAGACGTGGCCAACGCCATACTTGATGGGGCAGATTGCGTCATGCTTTCCGAAGAAACAGCCATTGGCAGCTACCCAGTGGAAGCGGTGCGCTTTATCAATGAAATTGCCCAACATGCTGAACCCTATTATTTGGAACGTATCAATGGGCCTTTTGTGCCCAAGCCAGAAAAAAATCCTCCAAAATTTCTGGCCTATTCTGCTTGCCTCATGGCCCAAAACGCGGATAGCGCGGCCATTGTCTGTCATTCCACCACTGGAGCTACAGCTCGTTTTATCAGCTCTCGTCGTCCGGCCCAGCCTATTTTCACCATGACTACAGATGAACGTGTCATGCGCTGGATGAATTTTTTCTGGAACATGACCCCCATAAAAAGTCCTGCGGAACCACGTAGCCATCAAAAACGAGCTGAAAAATTTGTCCAGGAACATCCAGGCTTTAAATCTGGAGAAAACATCGTCATTGCCAGTGGCCAGGCCACCCCAGGCTTGGGCACGGTCATGACCAATGAAATTAAAATATTTTATAAATAAACTCAGCCGTTGAAAACTTTTATTATGGCCAGCCCGGTACCCATGAGTGTCGTCTGTAGCCAAGAGTACTGGGCATGGCCCTTATGAACAACCAACCAACTCCCCCATCCTCCGGGTCTGTGACAGACAGCTCCAGTGCACAGGCGACTCTAAAAAGTAAAAACCCTTTGCGTCGTCTTTATGACTGGACCTTACATTGGGCCACCACACCCTATGCCTTGCCTGCTCTTGTCCTTTTATCCTTTGCTGAGAGCTCTTTTTTCCCTATTCCCCCTGATGTGCTGCTCATGGCCATCTGTTTTGCCGTGCCCAAGCAGTGGTTGCGTCTGGCTTTTTGGTGCACACTAGCTTCTGTGGTCGGTGGACTGCTGGGTTATTTTATTGGCTGGGGGCTGTGGGACTTGGTGGGTCAACCCATTGTCCGTTTTTATCACGGGGAAAGCGTGGTGGAAGCTGTGCGGATTTGGTACCAGGAATTTGGTTTTTGGGGTGTTTTTGCCGCCGCCCTGACCCCCATTCCCTATAAGGTCTTTACCATTGCCTCGGGCATGATGCGTTTTGAACTGGCCCCCTTTGTCCTGGCATCCATCTTGGGTCGGGGACTACGTTTCTTTTTGGTAGCCGGCCTGATTCGTATCTTTGGTAAAACTATCAAGCCCTTTTTAGAAAAACATTTTGAACTGGCGGTCACCGCTTTACTGGCTGCCGCTGTCCTGGGTTTTGTGGCCATTAAGTGGTTATAAAGTAATCCTCACCTGATAACATCCAGAACTTCTGATCTGTTTGTCTGTATCAAGGGGTGTTAGGAAAGTACTGATTAAACCGAAACAAGTCATTGCGACCGCGAGGAATCGAAGCGGGAAGCAATCCTGAATCATTGAATTATCAGTAGGTTATAGATTAGCGAAGCGCCACGTCCTGCCACACTTCGTTCGCAGTCAGTCGCAATGACAGAATGAATCAACACCTCCTTAGGTATTTCATCCAGCCAAAGTGATGGTAAACCGGCCGTCTTGTGCGACGCGCATTCAATCCTCTTCATCGGCCTGGTGAATGTGACCGATAACAATATCCATCAGCTCGCTGGTGATGGCTTCCTGCCTGACCCCGGAAAGGGCCCGTCCCACGTCATCGAGCCGCTCATCCACCGACTGCTCGGCCTGCTGCATGAGCGCCAACCGGGCCGCATTCTCCGTCACCATAGCTTCGGCAGTAGCACGGTACAGGCTGGCAAACAGATACTGGCGCAGCAATGCGGACAGCATTACCAATGGTGATTCTTGAAAATCTGGCAGGGATCTGGAAGGCCAGTGACGCGCGGGACGCAACAGCCGTTCGTCCAGCGGTAGCAGCTGACGGATGGCTGACTGGCGAGTGCCCTGCTCGGCACGACGGGTATAGGCCAGCCACACGACAGTTTCCACCAGCTGGTCGCAGCACAGCTGCTCGATACGGGTGACCAGTTCACCAGATAGCCTTTCCAGACCACTGACCGAAGCCGGTGGCAACATAGCCGGTGTAGGAGCCAGGCCGCCATTTTCCAGCGCAGCCTGCATCTGAGCGCCAACACAAAGGAGTTCAACCTGTTGTTGTACAGGTTGCCGGCTGATGAAGCCAGCAACATCAGCAGCCAGCTGTTCGTTGTAGTTGCCACACAAACCGTGATCCGAGCCAAAGACAACCAATATCTGCCTCTGGCTGTCTGTGACGCGTGGTAATTGCTGGCCGCCCATGCGGTAGGCAAAGGCAGCCCAGGCCTGCGCCAGCCCGGCCTGATACTTCTCAATGGCCTGAGCGGCCTGCTCGTAGGGCGCAGCATTGATGGCCGACAGGGTTTTCATGGTCCGCACAATGCCACGGATGCTGGACAGGGTGCTGTTCTTGCGCGACAGCTGTTCCAGGGTCTGGCTCATATCCAATCTTCCAGTGCAGTACGGGCAATGGCTATCAGTAGTTGTTGATCATCTCCGCTCAGTGATTCATTTGTGGCAATCTGCTGTTGCAAGGACTGCAACTCGCGGTCGCGGCGCACAGATTCACGGATGCGCTGCATGGCCGGCATGACCCGGTTTTCGCCATACTTGTCCAGCAGGCCCTGCATGGCAGCCAACAGGATGGTCAGTTGCTCCAGCTCGGGCATGGGGTCACGCTCCCCCTGACGCAGGGAGTGGCGTACCGCAGCACCACGCCTGAGCCGAACGCGGGTGGTGTCATCCAGTCGGGTACCAAAACGGGCAAAATCCTCCAGTTCTTCAAACTGGGACAGGGTTACCCGCAGGTTGCCGGACACGGCCCGCAAGGCGCGGTTTTGTGCCTTGCCGCCAACGCGGGATACCGACAGGCCCAGGTCAATGGCCGGAAAATGGTTTTTTTGCACCAGCCGGGGTGACAGGTAAATCTGCCCATCGGTAATGGAAATCAGGTTGGTAGGAATATAGGCGGACAGGTTTTCCGCCTGGGTTTCCACTATCGGCAAGGCAGTAATGGAGCCACCGCCAAGCACGGGTGCATACTGGCCGGAACGCTCTAACAGGCGGGCATGCACAAAGAAAATATCACCAGGATAAGCCTCACGCCCAGGTGGACGCTTGAGCAATAGGGACAACTCGCGATAGGCCCGGGCATGGTGGGTCAGGTCGTCCAACACCAACACCACATCACGACCCTGGGCGGCAAAATATTCGGCCATAGTCATGGCTGCATAGGGTGCGATATAGGCCAGTCCCGGAGTTTCCTCGTCACCAGCATTGATCACTATGCTGCGCGGCAGTATGCCGCCCTGCTCCAGCGCATGCAACACGTGGGCTACCGCATCCCCTCGCTGGCCGATGGCGCAGTACAGGCAGATGGCATCAGTACGTTTCTGGTTGAGCAGCATGTCCACTGCCAGAGTGGTCTTGCCGGTCTGGCGATCCCCGATGATCAGCTGGCGCTGGCCCAGCCCGATAGGAATGGCGGCATCCACGGTTTTCCAGCCCGTAGCCAGGGCCCTGCTGATGGGTGCCCGTTGCAGTACGCCAGGAGCCGGCTGTTCAATGGGTCGCGTGCTATGTGCGGCCAGTTCGCTCTGTCCATCCAATACCCGGCCCAGCGGGTCCAATACGCGACCCAGCAGGGCTTCGCCCACGGGCACGCTGATGACCTTGCGCGTCCGGTAAACCGCTTCACCGGGACGTACCTGCTCCGACGGCCCCAGTAGCACCACACCCAGTCGGTCCGGTTCCAGATCAAACACCACGCCCTGCACGCCATTGTCAAACATCAACAGCTCGTCGGCCAACGCCCGGGCTAGCCCACGCACAGTGGCCACCCCATCAGCCACCGTGGTCACCGTACCGGTTTCAGTCAGCAAAGGGCCGACAGCTGGCAACCGTTGCTGCCGCTGCTGCCAGTCTTTTAGTGCCCTGGCAGCCAGCTCACCAGCCGGAGGTTGCACGGCAGACATGTTCAGGCCTCCCCGGCAGTGCGTGCATACTGCTCGCGGAATTCACGAGCCAGTTCTTCGGCATAGCTGTCCAATGTCCAGCTGACCTCGACACCGCCCACATGCACCATCACACCAGGCGACTGCTCAAGACGGATGCGGAAGTTGACTACCGCACCCACGAACAACTCTTGTAGTATGTCAATGACCTGCTGACGCGAGTCGTCCGGCAGTTCATAGCGGGTGCTGACTTCGATTTCCTGGCTGGTACCTGCTGCTTGGACCAGCTCGCGAGCGATGCTTTGCAGCTGGCGGCGCAAATGGCGCAGGATCAACAGCTCGAATTGTTCGTCCGCCAATTCCTGCACCATGCGCTGGCTGGTGGCCAGCAGGGTGTCATGGGCGGTCAGTTGCAGGTGGCGCACAAATTCCTCCCGCTCCCGCTCCAGATAGGCCTGCCATTCCTGGCGTTCATGCTCCACTTGTTTGCGGGCACGACGCAGTATCTGCTCGCGCTGCTCGGCGGTCTGTTCCAATGCACTGGCCACGGCCTCTTCCTGGCCAGCCCTGGTCTGGGCAAGACTGCTCAAGTACTGTTGCTCGGCAGTCTCCGCCTTTTCGCGGGCCAGAGTAGCCTGCTCCAGGCGGCGGGCGATCTCCGCTTCACGAGCGGCAATACCGTTCAGGATGGGCTGATACAGAAAACGCTTCAACAACCAGACCAACAACAGGAAGTTGCCGACCTGGGCCAGCACGGTTATCCAGTCAATGGACACCTGACTAGCCTCCTGCTGCCGCGCGGACCGCATCCCAAAATGGGTTGGCAAAAATCAAGATCAAGGCCACCACAAAACAATAAATACCCGACGACTCGACCATAGCCAGGCTAACAAATAGTGTCCGGGACAGGGTCGGTGCAGCATCGGGCTGTTGGGCAATGGCACTCATGGCAGCAGCGGCCACGCGGCCCTCACCCAAAGCGGCACCAAAACAACCGATGGCAACAGTCAGGCCCGCCGTTAAGATGGATATCAGGGCAACAAGGGCAAGCTCACTCATGGATACTCCTTCAAGACTTGGTTGCTGACCGGCCCTCCGGGCTGGCCAGGGCTGATGCAATGTACACAGCAGCCAGAATGGAAAAAATGTATGCCTGGATCAGCCCAGTAATGAGTCCCAGCATCTCCATCAGCACCGGGAAGAAAAAAGGGGCCACACCCAGCAAAATGGCTGCGATTACAGCACCGCTCATCACATTACCATACAGGCGGATGGACAAGGAGATCGCCTTGGAAAACTCACCGATCAGGTTAAATGGCAGCAGCAACCAGGTAGGCTGGATAAACTGGCGCAAATAATGGCCGAGACCCTGGTGACGGATACTGAACACCGGCACGGCCAGCAATATGGTAATGGTCAGTGCCACGGTGGTGGACAACGAGCCCGTGGGTGGCTGGAAGCCTGGTACCACCAGCAGCAGGTTGGATGCAGCAACAAATAAAAATAGGGTCCCGGCAAAGTACAGCACCGGCCGAACGGCCCGGTCGGTTACTTCACTGACCTGCTGTTCAATGGCCTTGACCACCACTTCCAACGCACCGCGTAGCAGACTGGGCGGTGCATCTGGTTGCAATTTTCTGCTAACCAGCAGGGAAACACCGGTCAGCACGGCCATAACCAGCCAAGTAAAGACCAGTGTGGCATTGATGTCCAGCGGACCCAGGCTGAATATTATGGTGGCATCAGGTGTTAGTTGCATGTTTTACTCCTTGTGTGGCCGGGGTACGTTTGGCACGTCGCGTCACCAGGATGCGTATCAGCATAAAGGTCAGAGCAAAGCCAAGCAGAACACCCAGCGGCTGTTCGAGGCGCAGCAGCAGCAAAAGTATGCCCAGCAATAGTGCCGAGCGTAGCAGAAAGCTGACCAACAGCCAGAGCCCAGGTTGCGCCGTGCTCAGTGCCCGACTTATGCCCCAGTCCAGCCCCATGAAAAACAGCAGGCTGACAGGTATGCCGGCCAGTGCACCAACCAGCAGAGCCTGCATACTCAGGTCAATCATGATCTTCCTTTTGCACGGCTTCCGGCTCGTGCTCCTGCTGCACAGCCCGATTCTCGCCAGCTATCCATTGTACGGCAAAGACCATACCCAGCACCAGGCCACCCAACATCAGGGCAATGGCCCAGGAAAAGTCACGCGGAACGACCCGGTTAAGCCATAGGCCCAGCAGGGCCCCGCCCACCGCCGGCAGGGTAACGGACCAACCAATGACGCCAAAGGCACCCAACCCGTGCAACGGACTGTAGCGGCTACGCCGTCCTCTTTTTAGTTGACGTGCTCGGCGTCGGATGCTGGCCAAAGCCGGATCTTCAGGTTCCGTCACAATGCTATCCTCAATTCAGTCAGGCGACGCACCATACTGGCCTCCAGCCGGGACAGTGCGGTACGCGCTTTGCGTTCTTCTTCATCCAGTTCACTGAACGCTTCGGCAACCAGGACTGCCAGGCTGTCCAGCTCATCCCCTTGCACTGCACGCTGGACCATCACGTCCACCCGTTGGTCGTGCTTGACCAGCACTCCTTGGTCAATGCCGAAAAACAGCTCGCGATCTGCTGCATCGCGCAGGATGAGCACCGAGGGACGCAGGGTACTGACCAGGTCCCGATGCCGGGGCAGCAGACCAAAGGCACCCTGCTCGCTTTCCGCATAAACATGACGGGCCTTGCCCCTGTACAGCAGGCGCCCGGGCAGATGGACGCTGACCTGCATCAGTTGTTCAGTCATGGACTGCCTCCCCGGCCTGGTGCAAGGCACCCAACATGTAGTAATGGGTTTCGCTGTCCACAAAATGCTCCTGCTGCAGGATCCATGCACAGCCATCCAGCGTCTCTTCAATGCCCACTCGCTGTCCAGGAATACCACTGAATACCTCGGTGGTGTGGAACGGCTGGGTCAGGAAACGCTCCAGCCGACGCGCCCGGGCGACAATGGCCCGGTCTTCGGTTGACAGTTCTTCCAGGCCGAGCATGGCAATAATGTCACGCAATTCTTCGTAGGCCGCCAGGGTACGGCGTACCTCACGAGCAATGTCGTAGTGGCGCTGGCCCACCACCGAAGGCGTCAGCATCACCGAGGTGGACTGTAGCGGATCTACCGCTGGATACAGCCCTTCACTGGCCCGTTTGCGCGACAGTACCACCGACGCAGACAGATGAGAAAAAATATGCGCGGCAGCCGGGTCGGTAAAGTCATCAGCGGGCACATACACTGCCTGGATGGAGGTAATGGCGGCATTGCGGGTGGAGGTAATGCGCTCCTGCAGGCTGGCCAGTTCCGTGGCCAGGGTCGGCTGATACCCGACCCTGGAGGGCATGCGTCCCAGCAGACCGGACAGCTCGGAGCCGGCCTGTACAAAGCGAAATACGTTGTCCATCAGCAGCAGCACATCCTGCTGGCGTTCGTCCCGGAAATATTCGGCCATGGTCAGGGCCGAGCGGGCCACCAGAAAACGCACTCCCGGAGCCTCGTTCATCTGGCCAAAGAGCATGACGGTGTTATCGCGCACCCCGGCATCACCCATTTCACGGTACAGTTCTTCCCCTTCGCGAGAACGCTCACCAATGCCACAAAACAGGCTGACACCACGATGATGCTGGACAGTGTTGTTGATCAGCTCGGTAATCAGTACTGTCTTGCCGACCCCTGCGCCACCAAACAGACCGGTCTTGCCGCCCCGTTCGATGGGGGCCAGCAAATCAATGGTCTTGATGCCCGTTTCCAGCACTTGTCCGCGGACCACCCGCTCGGCCAATGGCGGTGGCTGTCGGTGGATTGGCCAGTACTGCTCCGCATCTGGCGGGGGTAGTTCGTCAATGGGTTCCCCAAACATATTGAGCATACGTCCCAGGACTGCCTCACCCACGGGCACCCGGATGGGTCCACCAGTGGCCGTAACCGACATGCCCAATCCCAGCCCACTAACCGGTGCCAGGCTGATGCAGCGCACCCGGTCACCACCCAGCAGGGCGGCAACTTCCAGAGGCAGATGATGGGCATAGAGCAGCTCCTGGATGCCGGGCACCCGACCGCTAAAGGCGACATCCACTACGCCGCCGCGAATCCGTACCACTTTGCCCTGTTCTTGTTCTTGCGACATGTTATCAGGCTATCCGTTACCAGTAATAGGCGTTATCCTTGCAGCTTGGCGTTTTCTAAAAATATTATCTTTCCTGGCTGGAATAAATGGCCAAGTCCTTGCGTAATAAAAGTATTGAGACCAGCCCCTAAGGTACACTGGGTCAAATTATTGTTATGACGAGATCATTGTCCACGTCAAGAAAACCAGCCTGAACCATGGTATTCCGCAACAACACCACCCCGCCCTGTAGTACCTGCTCAAGGAGCTACCCGAAAAATCCATTCCCTTCGTTGTGAAAGCAAAAAACCTGGACCTGCTGATTATGGGTGCCATCTTCCAAATAAGGTTATTTTATTATGTGTGCCATGGTCTGGAGACAATACAAGGGGATTACTGATATTTTTTGAAACCCTTTTTAAGACACACAAAAAAGGCGGGTATAAGCCCGCCAGCATTTCATCCTCTAAAACTTTAAGCTCAATTATTTGACCTGAAGCCGTCCTTGTTTATAACCAAAAGTCACATTAATGTTTTTGGACTCACGATATTTATTCCAAAATCTACGTATTTTTTTTAAATGATTCAAATTTGTTCTAAAATTAATAGATTTGCTGGAGACAATCTCTTTGATCTCATTTTCAGTTTTCTTGTTGAAAAGAGAACTGTCTGGATCTTTAAAAAATTTCCGCATTTCAAAGTTAATAAAGTCAGTTCCTGTCATATCCCGGTTATAGGACGAAACAATTCGAATACCCTCAGCTCCTTCGTCAAATCCTGGATACAAATTTTTAATTGTACTAAAAAACTCATCAATAGTAGCTTGATCCAAATACATAAAACCTCCGTATCAAATAATAATTATATCTGGGGCCTACTTAGTGTTTAGTTAGGGAAGTGCTGAGTAAAACGTCATTTCACAAAAAGAGCCTTGTCCCAAGTATTGAAAATCCAACACCTCATCTTGGACTTCAGCCTGCCTGGGAGTGGCGTAACCGGTTAAATCAATGTACAACTTAGGTTAGCAAGCAAAGCTTTCCTTCAACTTCTTACTTTTTCTAGGTCTAAAACACAACGCCAGATGACTAATTGTCAACCTAGCTGACCATAAACGTAAAAAGTTCTCAAAAAAGAACATTCACAGACTGATCATCATCCATAAATAACAGTCCTCCCTATGCCCCAAAAATGAATTACGAATGCACCCCATAAGGATATCTGGGCCAGGCTTTCCAACTCCTTAGATAGCTCCAAGGCATGAACCGTGGTCTCCACCCAACAGGGCAGGCTGTGATTATTCATGAACATGACCTGGTACTCTATACAGGTCTCGCCCACTTTTTCTGAAGACATATCCATATTAAAAAACCAGATTGGCAGACCTAGTCGAAATATTTTGGAAAAAATCATTGCCTAATAGACAATATTGAGATCTCAAACTTAGGAGCCAAGGAAGTTTCTTTGTTGTTATAAATTTATAATATGCTAGTATTATAAATAAAATTACTTATATGTTACTTTTTTTAATATTTTTAAAATTAAATATTATTTATTTTAAAAATATCTATTGTCGAAACAGTATTGTTATGTTAGAATGCATTTTACATGGTTGCAACAAAAGGAGGTGCTCATGGATTGGACAGCATTATTTCTTGGTAACTCAGAGGCCCTAAAAAACTTTAAAAACTCTTTCCAAGTCACAGCCGATTCTTTTGAATCATGCCGGGTCACTATTTATCTGCATGAGGCAACAGAAAAAGCCATCAGCAGAATTCTTGAGGTCAATCAAAATCTTTCCATAAAAAAAATCTTGGATCATGCGGCTAATGCCATTCACGACGATTTTCTAAAATTCGTACAAATTTCAGATGACCAGCAGATAGAGCAAGATAATGAACACGCAAAGCGCATATGTTTTTTAAGCAGCTTTGTCCGCCAACTACCGAGCATAGAAAAAGACAAAAAAACCAGAAAAACTTTTGTCATGTCCAAAAGATCGGAAAGGTTATTTAGTGCCCTGGCTTCTTTGCTTGAAAAAGATCTGGATGTAATTATAAATTGTGCTTTTATTGGCTATGACAACCATTTGATGGGTAGTGGGATAGAGATGTTTAAATCGTATGCTGCATTTATGGAAAAGTACCAGGAGTTATTTTACGTCCTGGAAGCCCTGATTGATCGAGATTTTATAGACCATATTGCTTCTTTTTCATGCCCTAAAGTTGGTGAGATACTCGGTGATATATTTAATAAATATCAAGAGATTGAATCAATATGTCTAAATGCTGCCATCAATTCCATCCTGGAAAATAAAGAAGAAATCCTAAAAATAGGTGATGTAGATGAAATTGTATCGTCAAAAGACAATGATGCAGAAATTAATGTCTTAAATTTTGCACAAAATTGTGCCGAATATGCCCCAGTGGAGACAGAGGCAGAATGGAATTGGCTCTACAAAGGAGGAGAATAAATGCGAGTATCAAATCATGCTAAAAAACGTTTTTCTCAACGCGGCATTCCATCCAATGTGACTGACTTGGTTCTTGCTTTTGGAACACCTACACATCTTAGAGGCAGAAACGCATTGTCGTACAAGCTAACCAAGAAAGATCTCGCACAAGTAAGGACCTTTGTTGGAAAACTTCTTAACGATTTAGAACACTTCCAAGGTAGGACCATCATCACTGATGAAGCTTCTTCAACAATCATAACTGTGTATTGATAGGAGGAGTTATGGCTGTTCACTATTTCCCACTAGAAGAAGACAAAGCCCCCATTTTTTTTGTAAGCGATCCCGCACTTTTTAATTCTGCCAAAATAGCAGAGTCAATCCTCGAACCGTATCGCGACCTGGTCATCCCCAAAGTGCAATGCCAGTCCTCCAAACAGCCTCGAAATGCGTGGTATGTTGCCTTTGACTTTAACCATGAAGTCAGAATCATAAATCTGACCCTCACCCGTGCTGGTGTAAACGTTGAGTTTAGATACTCACAATATCTTGATCCAAAATATTTTGATGCAATGAAATGGCAAACAAAAAACTGGCGCTGCCTTGATACCCAAAGCTACTCCATGCATTTTATACATGAGGTCATCAGCAGCTATCTTCCGGTAGTGAAGACTGAAATCTTAAACAATAATATAAAAATCACTGGCCGGTCATTTGTTGAGGATATGATTTATAATGACCTCAAGGTTGTTTTACCTGATTATAAAATTCGTAAAAATTTGCGTCATGATAAAATGAGATCAGATAAAAACAAACCCCTTGAATTTGACCTTTTTATTAAAGAAGTATCGCTGGCCATAGAAGTCCAGGGGCCACAGCATTACAGAAAAATCTTTAGTTGCAACCAAAGGCTAAAGGAAAATGATCTGGCAAAAATTAAGTGGTGTGCCCAAAATGGCATCAAGCTGGTGTGGGTCAATTGGGAAGATTATAACCAAGTCCTGTTGAAAGAAAAACAAGCCAAGCGTATCCAGTTTTATAAAGACCTCACTAGCCATATCTCAAAAACAGACAAGCATTTCTTTGATTGGCCAGAAGTCCTAACGCTTTTAAAATAATACCTTAACCTTGTTTCTTCCTTGTTGATATGTTTGTGTATCAACAAGGAAGAAACGAATATAATTAAATTCTAGGCGAGATGATCTCATTCCACATGGTTTTGTGGATGGTAGGTGGAGATTTATATTTTTGCAGGAATTAGGGAGCAGCTGACTAAACCAAAAAAAGTCATTGCGAACGAAGTGAAGCAATCCAGAATCATTGACTTATCAACAAGTTATGGATTGCCGCGTCGCTACGCTCCTCGCAATGACCGAATTAATCAGTGCCTCCTTAGCCTCGTAAATTTGAAAAGCTCCATAATGAATCAAAGGAAAAACATTCTTTTTCAAAAATAAACTGTAAGCAATAAACCGAGTTTTATTCTTTTAGACTTTAAAGGAAAAAATTATGAAAAAACTTACCGGTATTTGCATCCTGCTGTTAATGACTAATGCTGGGTTTTGTGAAGACATCAAAGATGAAATCTTACGTTCTGAGCAAGGACTGGGCTGGAAAGACACCTACACAAATGGGGTGTGGGCTGATGTAATGACTTACGACAAAATTTACGACACCACTCCTGGTTTCATGAACGACAGAATCAACTCATCTGTCCAGAAAGGACTGCGAACTGGCAAGAAACCTGTCATCGTCATCGAAGAAAACGAAAAGTGGAATTATGAATGGGAACTGCGGCACAGGGGACTAGAAAAAGATGTAGAGCTTCTGATTCGATGACAACCAGTTTTATTTGCAGACCACATCAGACTGTTCAATCCCTCCAAGATTTGCACTAACCACTATGATTAAAATCCGCTCGTCCATCACACCATCAAGGCTATCCGTGCTAAACTTTCCAATTCCTCAGATAAGCCCAAGGCCTGGACCATGGTCTCCCCCCAACAGACCAGACCATGATTATCCATAAAGATGGCTTGGTACTCTATACTGGCCTGGCCCACTGCTAATCCCAGGGCTTTGGAGCCTGGTTCTTGGGCCGGCAAGCGAATCATTTTTTCTACAAAAATCTGGCTTTCAAAAAGGGGTAACTCCAACAAATCACCGCTTTTTCGTAAGGATAAGGCCAAAAGATGAGGCGGATGAGTATGCACAATGGCCATGGCTTTGGGCTGGTGGCGATAAATCTCCAGATGCACGGCCAGTTCTGAAGATGCTTGAGGCCTATTTTGCTGTGCTCCGGTTTGCAGATCAACAACAGCCAGATCTTGAGGATCCAAATGCCCCTTGGCACTGCCTGTGGCCGTAATAATAACCCGCGATCCCTGACGCATACTGATATTACCGTTAAAACCGGCAAAAAGTCCTTGGGCCCAGCCATCGCGACCCGCAGCCACAATGGACGCACCTGTTTCTGGAGCCACCAGGGCTGGAAACTGCAAGACCCGGCCTGCTCCAGCCGTAATATCTGGCTTGATATCTATGACTGGGGTCCCATGCACAGCCTCCAGGGGGTGAACCTCCAGACTCAAGCCCTTGCGCCCCACAATGCGTACTGAATGCAGGCCAATGGGAGTGGGTCGATCCGGCGAACGGGTGGAAAATACCCCGCGTAAGGGCAGGTCTTTATTACCTCTGGGGTGGCAACGCTGAATATCCTGGGAGCTTTGATGCAGCCAGGTCAAAACCACAATGGCGTCACCAATTTGTAAATCATGGGCAGCTTGCGCATAGTCTTCATGCACATCAATCCAAACCGGTGGCAAAGATTGCACTCCAGACTTGGGGCATTGTTCACGGGTCAAAAGGTGAGAACGGACCATTCCAATAATACGGGGCTGCATACATTACTCCTGATTCTGATAGTCATCTCATAACAATATTTTTAATTCTAAAGGATAAAATCCTGCATGGTCAATGCCTTGGGCATATTCCCAGATTTTTAGGGACTGAACCAGCTCACTTTCCCAGCTTTTCTTTGCTCCTAGTCCTTTAAAATTCTTTATGCTAAAAAAGCATGTATTGTTCTCAAAGGGAGGCTCCATGCGCAGACACGATATATTAGCTCACCTTATCAGCCAAGAGCCCTGGGATATAATCATCATTGGCGGTGGAGCCACAGGCCTGGGCTGTGGGGTAGATGCAGCCAGTCGTGGGTATCGAACACTACTTTTGGAACAACATGATTTTTCCCAAGGCACCTCCAGTCGATCTACCAAGCTGATCCATGGAGGTGTGCGCTATTTGCAACAGGGCAATGTAGCCCTGGTTATGGACGCCCTGCATGAACGTGGAGTTTTACTCCGCAATGCTCCTCATCTGGTGTATAACCAAGCGTTTGTGGTTCCAGACTATCAGTGGTGGGAACGGCCCTTTTATGGTGTGGGCCTAAAGCTTTATGACATGCTCGCTGGAAAGCTGGGCTTTGGTCGCTCACGCATCCTGTCCCGCGACAAAACCTTGAACATGATCCCCAATCTTGAACCCACGGATTTGCGCGGAGGCGTCATTTATTATGATGGACAGTTCGATGACTCGCGTCTGGCCATTACCCTGGCTCGGACTATGGCCGACCTGGGAGGAGTCCCCATCAATCACATGGCCGTCACTGGGCTAATAAAAGATGATACTGGGCTGATTAATGGCGTCAAAGCCCAAGACGCACTCAATGGGCAAACTTACCAACTCCATGCCAAAGTCGTCATTAATGCTACGGGTATTTTTGTAGATACCATCACAGAACTGGATGTTCCAAGCACTCCAAAGCTCATTGCCCCCTCCCAAGGGATTCATTTGGTGTTGGACAAGTCTTTTTCACCGGGAGATACGGCGATCATGGTCCCCCATACTGATGACGGGCGAGTGATCTTTTTAGTACCCTGGCATGAAAGAATCTTGGTGGGCACCACAGATATTGCACTCAACGAAATTTTTGAAGAACCCTGCCCCATGGAGGAAGAAATTGATTTCCTCCTTGAACATGCCGCAAGATACCTGACTCGTGACCCTAAGCGTAGTGATATTTTGAGTGTTTTTGCCGGTATCCGTCCCTTGATTGCTTCTGATGGACAAAATAAAACCTCCTCCCTTTCCCGTGACCATTATTTAACCATTGCCCAAAGTGGACTGGTCACCATTGCTGGAGGGAAATGGACGACGTACCGCAAGATGGCTGAAGATACCATTACCCAAGCGGCACGTTTTGCAGGACTAGCTTCAAGAGCCTGTAAAACTGAAAATCTCCCTTTGCATGGCTGGACCAATGGCGTAGATCCGAGAGATCACTTTTCAGCTTATGGCAGTGACTTAAGTGAATTGCAGGAGCTGATTCGTGTTAACCCGGCCCTGGGACAACCACTGCATTACAAACTTCCCTATCTCAGGGCAGAAGTCCTGTGGGCTGTCCGTTATGAATGGGCTCAAACCTTATCCGATATTTTACGTCATCGTACCCGTGCGTTAATTTTGGATGCAGCTGTAAGTATGGATATTGCCGCAGATGTAGCCCAACTCATGGCCCAAGAATTGGGATATGGAAATGACTGGATCACAGAGCAAGTTGCCAGCTACCGGCTTTTGGCGCAAACCTATTTGCCACACTAATGTAGCAACAAATTATACTTGGGCCACAAAATTGATAAACATTATCCCGTCCCCAAGCGTGGCCATCATGGCTCACGCACATTCGATAAACCCTGCCAGGCTTTTATAATTATTTTCCTTTTACCGTCCTGACTGGCCATTGGCCTGACTTCTTTAACCCATCACCAGCTATTCATGCATATTATTCTATATTTATGCCTGGCTTTGACCTTGATCTGCACAAAAAACTCTTGACCCATTCCTGTGTTCAGCGGTTCTTCTACGCCGTTTAACGGCATTAAGACTTGTAAAATATGTCCCCGTACCGTTCTTTAATCCATATCTCATGGATTCTTCCATTCACCAGAAAAAACGTGTGCAGTGCAAAATCCCCAGCCATAAGTGCAAACAAGGATGGCACTTTTGCCGTATTTTGTAACTCTAAGGAGGACACTATGGACCAATCAAGACAACAATACTGGAAAACCAACAAAATCTATATGTTTGTACTTTTATCCCTATGGGCTGTGGTATCCTATGGCTGCGGCATTGTTTTTGTTGAAGAACTCAATGCTTTTCACCTGGCTGGGTTTCCTCTGGGCTTTTGGTTCGCCCAACAAGGATCCATTTTCATCTTTGTGCTGATTATTCTGGCCTATTTTCTCCTCATGGATCGTTTGGATAAAAAACATGATGTGCACGAATAACATGGCCTAATACCGGAGGGATATATGTCATTACAAATGTGGACCTATCTTATCGTGGGCGTGACCTTTGCCCTGTATATCGGCATTGCCTGGGCTGCCCGAGTCAAGGATACCAAAGGCTTTTATGTGGCCGGTGGCGGGGTGCCACCTCTGGCCAATGGCATGGCCACAGCTGCGGACTGGATGAGCGCGGCCTCCTTTATTTCCATGGCCGGCATGATTTCTTTCATGGGCTATTCCGGTTCCATTTATCTCATGGGCTGGACCGGAGGCTACGTGCTTTTAGCCCTGCTCCTGGCTCCCTATTTACGTAAATTTGGCAAATTCACTGTCCCGGATTTTGTGGGGGATCGTTATTATTCCACAGCAGCCCGGTTAGTGGCTCTGGTTTGCGCCATCTTTATCTCTTTAACCTATGTGGCAGGGCAAATGCGCGGAGTGGGCATTGTCTTTAGCCGGTTTTTGGAAGTGGATGTCAACACTGGAGTCATCATTGGCATGATTCTGGTCTTTTTGTACGCAGCCATTGGTGGCATGAAGGGCATTACCTGGACCCAGGTAGCGCAATATTGCGTTCTGGTGACTGCTTTTATTATTCCTGTGGTCGCTATTTCCGCCAAATTAACCGGTCATTATATTCCCCAATTGGGCTTTGGCGGGACCATTACTCACGGACCAGACGCAGGCACATATCTGCTGGAAACCTTGAACAAGATCGGAACGGATCTGGGTTTTGCCCAATACACCACAGCCTTTAGCGGTCCTGGTGCCAAAACCATGATTGATGTTTTTGCCATCACCTTGTGTCTTATGGTCGGCACTGCCGGGCTGCCCCATGTTATTATCAGATTTTACACAGTGCCTACAGTGCGTGCTGCCCGTTTATCAGCCTTTTACGCCCTGTTTTTTATAGCCCTTCTTTACACCACAGCCCCGGCCCTGGGTGCCTTTGCTCGCTACACCATGGTTAATGCCCTGCACTTGGTATCCTACGATGCAGTGCCATCCTGGTTTGGTAATTGGGAAAAAACAGGACTGTTGGCCTGGGTTGACAAAAATGATGATGGGATCATTACCTATCATGAAGGTGCTGTTTTTAAAGGTAAACCCATGTTCAGTGAAGACCAGGGAAAACACGGTCAACGTCTGGTACACAACGAAATCACAGACAATAGCAATGAATTATACATTGATAATGACATCATGGTCCTGGCCACCCCGGAAATAGCGCAATTATCCCCCTGGGTCATAGCCCTGGTGGCAGCCGGTGCTCTGGCCGCAGCCCTGTCCACAGCTTCAGGACTGCTTTTGGTCATTGCTTCGTCCATTTCCCATGATCTGTATTACCGTATCATCAATCGCCAGGCTTCGGAAAAGAAACGACTTCTGGTCGGACGGATCATGATTGGTATTGGCGTGCTGGTGGCTGGATATTTTGGTATCAACCCGCCGGGCTTTGTGGCACAAGTGGTGGCCCTGGCCTTTGGTTTGGCTTCAGCATCCTTTTTTCCCATTATTGTCTTGGGTATTTTCTGGAAACGAGCCACCAAGGAAGGAGCCATTAGCGGCATGGTCTCAGGTATTGGTTTTACCATTGTCTATATTGTTCAAACCAAGTTTATGGGCATGGCCCCCTGGTTAATGGGCATTAGCCCCGAAGGTATTGGTTCTGTGGGCATGGTCATTAACTTTGCGGTCACCATCCTGGTTTCTTGCATGACTGCCGCACCACCAGCAAGTGTCCAGGACATGGTGGAAAATGTGCGTATTCCTCGTGGAGCGGGATCTGCGGTAGATCATTAAGGTAGTAGTGAGATGCTCTGTAATTCCAATCAACTGCCCATTTTTTGTCATTCTGACCGTAGGACACAAGCCCGGAGCGGAGGAATCTCAGAAAAGACAGAGACCCTTCGGCTCCGTTTCACTCCGCTCAGGGTGACACAAGAATGTCATTCCGACCGTAGGGCGCAAGCCCGAAGTGGAGGAATCTGGACCCCCATTCGATTGCGCTCAGGGCAGACTCTCGACAGGCTCGGGGTGACAAGTAAAAGGCATGGATGCTGCGACCTTCGCGCAGCATGACGAAGACACCACCCAAGTCATTCCGCGCGGAGCGAAGCGGAGTCGAGGAATCCAAGGACCCCTATTCGGCTACGCTCAGGACAGGCTCTCGACTTCGCTCGGAGTGACAAATGGTACAACTGTTCAAAATAACAGAATTAATCAGCCTTTCCTTAAGCGTACTCTTAAACACATGGGGCCCAATTTCGGCCCCACTGGGAGGTTTTGTATGAATGCCGGAGACCACCCCGCCGGGTATGCAGGCATCATTGAATTTCTCCAGGACACCTTGCCTTTTTCCGAGCTGGACAAGCCCAGTCTCACCCGCATTGCCAGACATTGTCTGGTAGATTTTTATCCCGCTGGTACCAGATTGCTGCGTCGGGGTATCAGCGAAGTTGATGGTCTGTACCTGATCCAAAAGGGGGCTATCCGCTTGTTCCATGAGGATGAAGGAACATTGGTGGACATTCGGACTGATGGCGCATCCCTGGGTGCTTTGTCCCTGTTTAACGGAGAAAAGTCCGCTCTGGACGCAGAAACCGTCGAAGACACCTTTGTCATTAAAATCCCTCGGGACAAATTTTTTGAAGCAGCACACCACAATCCGATCATTGCCCGTTTTTACCTCAAGTCCTTTGCCGACACATATTTATCCAAGGCCTTTGAAGAAATACGCTGTAAAACACCTGTCCTGGTTGAAGATACAGGTATGCACTTGTTCAGTCATCCTGTGGGCAGCCTGGTGGCCCGAGAACCGCTCAGCATTCCTTTTGGTCTGACCATTCAGGCTATGGCCAAGGAAATGATCCGCCATAATACCGGGTCCCTGCTTATTCGCGAACCTTCGGGAGAAATTTGCGGTATTGTCACGGATATGGATTTGCGCAAGGCCATGGCTTTGGGCCTGGATCTCCAGGCTCCGGCGGAAACCATCATGTCCACCCCTGTGGAAAGCATTGATGCTTCAGCGGTCTGTTTTGATGCCCTGCTGTCCATGATGGCCAAAAATATCCACCATCTGGCTGTCAAAACCAATGATCAGCTGGTGGGAGTCATCAGCTCCCACGATATTATGCTCTTACAGGGCCGCTCACCCCTGTCCGTATTTCGAGAAATTGCCTCCCAAACCACCATAGAAGGCCTGTATCCCTTGCATGCAAGCATACCTCCTGTGGTGCGCACCCTGGTCCAACAAGGAGCCAAGGCCGGTAATATCACGCGCATGATCTCCATTTTAAATGACCAAATTATTTCCAGGGTCGTAGAATTGATGCTCAAGGATCTGGGTCCACCGCCAGTGAAGTTTTGTTTGCTGCTCATGGGCAGTGAAGGACGCCGGGAACAAACCTTTGCCACGGATCAGGATAACGCCCTGGTTATGGAAAATTGCCAGGTAGATTTTTTGGAACGGGCTGCAGAAACCTATTTTTCTGCTTTTACCGAGCGTCTTATTGACCATCTCATCAAGTGCGGATTCCCCCGTTGTCCTGGCGAGATCATGGCTTCCAATCCCCAATGGCGGGGTACCCTGGAAACCTGGAAAACCCGGGTGACCACCTGGGTCAGCACCCCAGAGCCTGAGCGAGTTCTGGCCAGTTCGGTTTTTTTTGATTTCCGGGGTATGGTGGGACATAAGGAACTGGCCCGCAACTTACGCCAGCACGTAACCCAAATTTGCACGGGCCAGGATTTGTTCTTGCGCTATTTGGCGGCTGATTGTCTCAAGTCCAGGCCGCCCCTGACCTTTTTCAAGGGTTTTATTGTGGAAAAGGATGGACAGCATAAAAATACTCTGGACATTAAAACCAGGGGCATGCTCCCTTTTATGGATTTTGCCCGGGTCATGGCCCTGTATTATGGCATACGGGAAACCAATACCCTGGGCCGTCTGGACCAATTACATCAGGAGGGCCATATTTCCAGGGACTTGTATCATGAGGCCCGGGAAGCCTTTGAATTTTTACTCCATGTACGTCTGGTCCACCAATTGGAGCAAATGGAACAAGGCGTGTCCCCGGATAACCGCATTGATCCCGGCCTGTTGTCTGCTTTGGAAAAACGAACCCTGCGCGAAGCCTTTGGTGTGACCACGGCCCTGCATGGAGTCTTGCGCGAGGTCTTTCGCCTCAACCTGGGATAGGACCATGGCCAGAATTTTTGACTTTGTCCGCAAGCTGCCAGGTTTGCGTCCCCGTGGGACCAGTCTGGATATTCTGGAAAAAAACAATATCTTTTGCGCCAAGCTGGATCAAAACAGCCCTCTGGATAGCTATACCTACACCGTGGTGGACACGGAACTAACCGGGCTATCAGCACGCAAGGAAGAAATTGTCTCTCTGGGGGCCGTGCGCATCCAAGGGCTATCCATCCGGCCAGGAGATAGTTTTTCTGCCCTGGTACGACCCAGTATTGCTCTGCCCAAAACCAGCACCCTTATCCATCGTATTACCCCAGGAGCCATTGCCCAGGCCCCGCCTTTGGCAGAAGTACTCCCCAAATTCATTGACTTTTGTTCGGGTACTTTGATTATCGGCCATAATGTGGGTCTGGACATGGCCTTTATAAATCGGGCCTGCAAAAAATATTTTGGACAACCCATGGTCAATCCTTGTCTGGATACCATGCGCATGGCCATGCTCTGGCGTGAGCAACAACTGACCAATCATTATGACCGTTTTAACCTCAAGGTTTCCTATTCCCTGACGGACCTGGCCAAAGAAATGGAACTTCCGGCCTTTACTGCCCATACAGCCCTGGGTGACGCCCTGCAAACAGCCTATTTATTTTTGTATCTGACCAAAAAGATTGCTGGCCATGGTTCTTGGACCCTTAAAAAATTACACCAGGCTGGACAAAGCTGGCGGTGGTATTTTTGATGAATTTTTCGTGCCTATAACTCGCTTACTCCTAGCTATAACGATTAAGAATAGTCCATTATCCTTCTTTGCTATTCATAATTACTATGATATTATTTTGTCGTCCACGGCCCAAATAAAATTGCAAAGATAAGATACAATTAGAATTCTTTGTCCAACTGTCTTAAAAATCTCATAAGGAAAATGCATGTCTCAAGAAATGGGAGCCAATTTAACGACCACACTAGAAGACTATCTTGTTGCTATTTTTAAGTTGGAAATGAACAATGGTGCAGCCAGAGCCAGTGATATTGCTCAGGCCCAGGAAGTATCACGCTCAACCGTTACCAGTGCCCTCAAAGGCTTGGCCACGCGAAATTTGATCGAATATTCGCCTTACTCCCACATCCGTTTGACAACGCAAGGTCAGCTCCTGGCCCAGGAAATCGCGCACCGTAATATGATTTTGACCAGATTTTTTCGCGACATACTCAAGCTTGATCAAGATCTGGTCACGGCCACGGCCTGTCGGGTCGAACACGCTGTGGACGCTCAGGTTATCAAACGATTGGGCAAGTTTATTCTTTATTTGGAACGCAGCAACGCTGATTTGGATCACTGGCTGAAAGAATACCAACAGCTCATCAAAAAAATACCGCACCCCGGGCCAGACCAGCGTCTATCGGAATAAGTACTTGATGGCTCATATCCACTTAACTCTGATCGCGCAGTTCATACCTGACAGGAACTACAATGCTCAGGCCTGCTTGCAAATTAGAGTTGTGGATTTTTTGCCCTACCAAACAGGCAAAAGTTTTTTCTGCGGCCTTGTCCAAGACAGGGTAAGTACTGCCTTGCTCCATGGTCCAGCCAGTAATGACGCCCCCTTGGTCCAGGATTACCTTGATAACCACGATCCCTTCATACCCAGCACGTCTGGCCGCCTTGGGATAATCCTTATGGCGCTCAATAAGCTGAGTCAGAGATGATAAAATCAAGGCCATATCCGTGGTTTGTACGGGCACGGCAGCAACCTGAGCAGCAGAGTCAGTAGTGGACGGTGACGAAGCAACAGGAACAGTCGAGGTCGGCGGCTGCGCTACCAAGGGCTGTTCTGTCTGAACATTCGCTTGGGAAGGAGGTTTAACTGGGAGGGCGGGCTTTACCTTAGGCTTGACAGGTGTTTTTTTTAACGGCTCCTTTGGCTTGGGCAGTGGTTTTGGCTCCGACTTAATTGGAACTTCCACAGGGGGTGGCTCAGGAACAACTTCGGCCTGTTCGGGCTTGGGCACAGGGGGTTCAGTATACATTGGGGGTAATGGCTCGACTATGGGCAAAGCTTTAAACTCCAAGTACAATGGCGACGATACACTTGGTGCCTGAGACGCAGTATAGATTAATAACAGGCCAAGACCTAGTCCCAGGTTGAGGATCATGGTTGCCAAAAATGCAGTCCGACCACTTAAATCCCAACGAGGATCATGGCCGGGGCTGTGTAGTGATGGAAACATGTGTTCTCCTGGCCAACTTGGCTTGATCCATGACCATAACAAAAATTTCAAAAGAAACTCGTTCGTCAACAAAAAGGGTTACCGGTTGCTCCTGATCTGCTTCCAACAATAGAGTCAGGGCGGTCCGGTCCAGTTCTTGGTCCTGATGCATAATGCGGCCCTGGTGATCAATAGTCAGGAGCAAGCTGGTGTCTTGATCTTCTGTCGGCTCGGCTGATTCAGCCACAGGCAGGACCACATCAAGCACAGGCATGGCAAAGGTTGTGGCCATAATAAAAAAAATCAGCAATAAAAAAACAACATCAATGATCGGGGTCAGATCCAAAGAGATGTCCCCTCCATCGGCCAAGGGATCATCCATGCCCGATAGCCCGTCCATTATGCAAGCCTCGCACACATAGCTTGAGCTTCGTTGCGATCAGCCCCAAATATTTCTGGAGATGTTTCTGAAGTTGAACAGGGACCACCACACAATTCCAAAGCGCGGTAGCTGTGTTCAACGGCCTCAATCCGAAACCCACGAACTTTGAGGTTCAGATGATAATAAATGACCAGAGTCGGAATAGCTACACATAGCCCAAGAATGGTGGTCATCAGAGCTTCTCCAATGCCTCTGGCCAGCATAGCCGGATCAACAGTAGCTTTGGCCTGACCCAGTTCACTAAAAACGGTGACCATGCCAAACATGGTCCCCAAAAGGCCAAGTAGCGGAGCCAGAACCGAGATCAAACGCAGATAGGCCAGCCCTTGAAGTACAGAGGCAAAATTACGATGAAACATATAGGCTACTTCGGCCCGAATATCGTCGGAGTGCCGGGCATGGGTGTGCACAATAGCCACAATAATGCCGACCAAAGGATTGGCACTACTGCTGTACAAGCTGCGTAAATATTCTTCACCCTTGATTTCAAAGTCATAAAAACGGCGTTTAAAATCTCGCCCGACCAAAAAAAGATACAGACCATTGCGTAGGGCAAAATACAGGGCAAAACTGGATAAAACTACCAGGGCCAGACCTGCTGGACCGAGTAAATACCAGAGTTCTTGCAATTCAACGAGTAGTTCTTCCTTGGTCATAATTCCCTGTCTCCCTGTGGACTATGCTCCTTAAACAAAGCTGCATCTGCCCCAGCACTGCATCGCCCTGTGTATTCTCGAACCGAGATGCGCAAGAGGGGGCTACGCCCAGTCTGTCCCGCATGATAGTCCCCTGCTTTGGAGTAATCTGCTTGCATAACTGCACCCAGCAAATCAAAACCACGTTTAATGGCCACAGGATCAGGATCAAAGTGCCCAAGACCATGGGCACTAACTCCGGCCCACCAATGCAGGTCACGACTGGTCAAGGTGTACTTGAGTAGAACATAGTCCGAGTGCTGCAAACTACGCCAGGTACCACCCCGGGGATTAATCAAAAAACAGGTATCCTGGCCATCCATATACGGGGTAGCCTCCACGGCATAAGGTCGGCCTTGTGGATCCACAGTACAAATAGTTGCCCATTTGCAGTTTTGCACCACAACCTGCATTTCTTGAGCTGTCATGACACGCATAGAGACTCCGGTACGAAAGCTTCAAGCATACCTCGAAAGGCGTCTTGGGCAGCTTGCAGATCTTGTTCGTCAGGATGTTTTTCTGCTTCTTGGATGCGTGCCTTGCGTTCTGGAGTCATGGGGTGGGTATTGGCGACCGCTTTTTGCATGGCCTCAATAATGCGGGGATCAATACGACCTTGACAGAGAAACGAACCCAACACCTGGTTACCCTGAACCAGTTCCTCGGCCTTACGCACACAATCCTTGGCATGCTCCGAGTCAGGCCAGGCGCCAAGGGTGCCAAAGAGGCCTATTGCCTTGCCCTGGACAGAACGCATGTACTCCTGAGCCTTGGCATCAGGCGCACCCCTATCAACCCAAAATCCCAGGGCCACAAAATCATATTTTGATGGATCCGGACAATCATCGACACAATGAATATCAGCCGGTTGAGGCAGGGCAGCGTAAATGGCCCGGGCAACTTTTTCTGTGTTGCCCGTGCGGGATGAGTAGACCACAAGACTTTTCATTTTTCCTCCTCAAAGATGCACACCTGGTCCCGTAGGGTCATAAAGGCCTGGCGTACCTCGACAATGAGTTCACGACCCTTACGGCCGACATAAACTGCGCACATAGGTGCACCTTGTTGATCATAAAATTGGACACTGTGACTTTCCAGACCCATAAAAGGTTTAGACAAAAAACAAATGGCTCCCAAGTTATCGACAAAAAAATGTCCGCTCAAAGGATGGTCAGGAGCATGGAGATTAAACATGCCATGGCCGTGGCTGCCCTTGGGCAAGACACCCCCATATTCCAGAACCATTCCGGCGGTAATGGCGATCAGGGTTACCCAGGACCAAGTGGTCATCTCCTGCCAAACAAAATCAAATAATTCAGGCCGGGCAAAACGCCGCATATCCAGCGGGAGGGCCTGGGCCACTGCTCCTTCAGGCACCTGGTAACGGATGGCCAGGTCACGGAGTATGAGACGGGGTTCGTCCTGGGAAGTATGACGGATTTTTGCGATCAGGTCTGGAGTCAAAAAAGATGTGAACATATTCTCTCCTAAAGGGTGAAGCCACTAAAGTGGCAGGTGTAAAGCGGCATCACAGGTCTGGGCCATGAGCTCAAGATCATGACTGATCAGCAAAACAACAGCACCTCGGTCCGCAGCCAAGCCAATAGATTTGGCCACTAAGGCCATATTGCGCCCATCCAGGCCGCTTGTGGGTTCATCAAGAATCAAAATTTCAGGGTTCTTAGCCATGGCGCAAGCAATAACCAGGCGTTGTTTTTCACCACCAGACAGGGATTGAGGGTGGCGCCCCCTAAGGTGGCTCAAATTAAAAAGGGCTAGGAGTTCTTCCACTTTATTGTGGATCGTGGTCGCTGATTTTTTGCCCAAAGGATCCAGAGACATGGCCAGCTCCGCACGCACAGTGTGCATGTGCAGCTGGTGATCTGTATTTTGAAGAACAATACTGGCTCGCTGCAGTAATTCTTTGGGCTGCACGATTTGTCCGTGCAAGCGCAGCTTGCCAGTCTGCATTGGATTTAACCCGGTCAACAAGCGGGCCAAGGTGGTTTTCCCAACGCCATTATCGCCAAAAAGACCGGTAATACCCAAAGGCAAGGCCAGGGATGCGTCCACAAAAAGACTGGGGCCATTGGGGTGTGCAAAACATAAGTCCGTGACCTGCAGCACACCTTCTGTTCCAGTGCGGGGTAAATTCTGGCGCGGATCGGCAACCTGACAAGCTCGCAAGCCCCAAGTTTGACGAAAATCGTCACAGCGTAAAAGATCAAGCTCACCCTGGGTCACCAGGCGCCCTTCATCCATGACCAGCACACGATCAGCCACATCCATCAACCAGTACAGGCGATGATCCACAACCAAAATGGCCATGCCCTGTTCTTTGAGGCGATTAAGTTCCCGAGCCAGGGCCAGGGTGGCCTCGGGATCAAGATTGGCACTGGGTTCGTCAAGAACAATAATGCCTGGCCCCAATGAAATAATGGTCGCCAGAGCTACTTTTTGTTTTTGGCCTTCAGACAAATCCAAGATGGATGCACCCATAAGCTCCTTCAAACCAAAAGTATCCGCCACGGACCGCACCTTGTCCAAAGTGGCCTGGGCAGGAGTTCCACGCCATTCATGGGTAAAAGCCAGCTCATCCTCCACGCTCAAGGCAAAAAATTGATTTTCCGGGTCCTGGAAGAGGGTGCCCACATTACGGGCTAAACCATGGAGGTCAGTAGCTGTGGCGGCCAAACCATTGACCCGGACCTCTCCGGCCAGAGTACCATGAAAAAAGTGGGGACACAGTCCATTGGCCAAACGAATGAGCGTTGATTTGCCGCAGCCACTGGGACCGGTACACAAGACCAGCTCACCAGGAGAGACCGTAAAGGAAATGTCAGACACAGCTGGTTCGGACTTCCCCGGATAAGCGTAGGTCACCTGATCAAATTGGAGCATCAAATCACTCCTCCCTGGGACCAGCCGCCCAAGGTTTGTAAAACACCCCCCAAGCTCACGCAGACCAAAGCTGCGCCAGTCACTATCCAGTCCTGGCGACCAAAATGAAGAGGACGGCAAGGATAAACCCGCTGCGCATAACCCAGGCCCTTAAGTTCTGCAGCAATGCCCAGCTCGTCCGAGGCCCGCAGAGCCCGAAAGATCAGGGGCACAAACACCAGGCGCGAGGTCAGCACTGGGTGGGCCAAGATAAAAAGAGGAGTCATGGCATAGCCCCTGGTCTTGAGGGTTTCCACAACCTGACGGATGTCAGACATGAACGTGGGCACAAAACGAATCATGACTGCCGCAGGAATGGTTATGGTTCGGTGCAGGCGCAGAGTTTTAAGAGTGGTCAAGACGGTCTGAATGGGTGTTGAAAGGGCCATCACCAAAATGACATTGACCATAACTGCTGTACGCAGAAAAGGGACCCCCAGTTTGGCCAACTCAGCAGATCCAAAGCTCGGTAAAAAAAGCTGCATCAAATGCATAAAGCCATAAGCCATGGTCCACATGACAAAAATAAATCCATAACAGATCAGCAAGGCCCTGGGACGCCTCAAGGTCAAGGCATAAGCCAAGGATGCGGCCAGAAGCAAAGCCAGGGGTTCAGGCCGGGTCAGAACAACAACAGCCACAGAACTAAGAAGTGAAACACCCATTTTGGTCCGTGGATCGAGATCATAGACCAGACCTGTACCCATACTCCTAACGAAGAACGATGCCCGCATGGCGCAACTCCCTGACAAAACGTGATCCAATGGGCAGCCCGGCAATGGCCCCAATATAGCCAATGAGTACAAAAACAGCACTCATCCAGAGCATTCCGGGCTGCTCGCGCACAAAAATCCACGAAATCCCCAAGGCGGACAACTTAAAGAGCAAGTCATAACAGGCTACTCCAGCCAGTACAGCCCAGCCCCGTTCGTATCCTCCAAGACCAAGAATAAGAGCTTCGGCCACCAGCCCGGACAAAACCATGGCCGGCAACAAAAAGAACCCGCCGCCCATCAGCAACATGGACATCAGGATGCTGACAATAGTGAACAAAAGCAGAGTGCCGGGTTTGCGGACCTTGAACATGAGCACCACCAGCAAGGTCGTAAAAACCAGGTTCTTAAAAACCAGGGTCAAAGGGTTCATACCCCCTCCGATCAAGGAGACCAAAATGCTGGAGACCTTGATCAGGGCTGTAAACACGCCAATGGTCACCAATTCGCGGACCTGCCAATAATGGTCAGGCACCTGTACATGCATATCGACACTCCTATTTTGGATCTGTTACCCACAGCCAAGCCATGAGCTTAAAAACTAAAACCAACCGTCAACACAGCATGGGCTCCAGGCTCTTCCAAAGTGTTGGCAGCCGTTGTGTATGAACGATTTAAGACATTCAAAAAATTGAGACTGAGGTAATGTTGCCGCTGATTCCCAAATTTTGCACCCAGGGACAAATTTAAAGTTTGCCAAGATTTATAGGTCTCGGTCGATCCATCACTGACTCTCTGGTCAGCATCGGATGCGGCTCGGACAAAGAGATCGGCAAAAAGCCCCACTCCTTGTTCAGCCAGGTCGTGATCATAGCGCAGTCCGACCCGGCCCATAAACTCGGGGTGTCCTGTGTCCCAAGTGTCATAGGAACCCGTCCGATAACGGCGCTTGAGCCAGGTGGCGCTCGAATAGGGAGTTAGGCCGTAATCCTCAAAGGTGTAGCCCAAAAAGAGCTCGGCCCCATGACTGTCAGCGGCGTCAACGTTTGTAAACTGGTTACCACCGGTCACGGGTTGTGTGGTGATATAGTCCTTGGCCCGAGACATAAATACGCCTAAATCCAGATTCCAACGGCCATTGTTGTAGCGCACTCCGGCCTCGTAGTTATTGGAGGTTTCAGGTTCCAGATCTGGGTTGGGATAGGTTGGGTCCGCCCCTCCATGAACCGTACCAATATAGAGCTGCTGAAGATTGGGGAAACGATAGCCCTGCGAAAAAAGCAGGCGCAAGGTGGTGTCTGGCAGCCCCTGCCAGGTCAACCCGGCACTAAAGACTGGATGAGCATCAGTGCGACTCTCAGTCTCCAAAGTCGGATTGTTCGTGTCTGACAATTCCGATTTTACCCAGGTTTGCCGTGCCCCAAGAGTCAGGGTAAAATCAGCTGGTAAAGACCACTCATCCTGAAGATAGATCGCATGCGAGGTTGCCAGGGCATCGTAATCAAATCTGGTTGTTGTGGTGGTCGAAACAGGCATGGGCACAGTCCTGCGCACTGTTTGCTCAACAGTGGTCACAGCATCAAGGTCGTCAATGCCCAGGTCATAACCCAGGATAAGATAATGATCGACATGGGGCAGAATATCGACTTGAAACGAACCGCCCCAGCTTTCCTGCTTGTTTTTCGTCCTTTGGTGCTGGTCTATGGTCATGACAGAAGAGGGCCTGACCCCAATAATATTGACCATCTCCTTGGTCACATCCTGGTGAAAAACATCCATTCGCAGACGTGACAAATAAGATGTCAGGTCACGCACCTCAAAAAATCCACTGGTTTTTTTGCGCTCCCACAAGGGCAGATCAAGGTCAAAATTGTAAAGAGTATCACCAATGGTTCCTTCTGGGGTCATGGAATTAATATTACTCCAATACTCGTCATAGCTGACCCCCAAAGAAGCCTTGGCCCAGTCGTAGCCGAGAAAAACACTGGTATCACGAGACATATAAGACGTGTCCCCGAGTGCTCCACTGGGAGTATGACGGTTACCTTGGTCACTATAAGTTCCGGACACCCGATAAGAAAATCCATCAAGACCACCAAAGACCGACAAGTATTCCGACAAGCCATCCGTGGAAGAATCATAGGTCAGGCTGGTTTCAAGGCTAATGGGTTTATCCCCTCCCTTTTTGGTGATGATATTGACCACGCCACCAATGGCTTCTGATCCATAGAGAATGGACGCCGGACCCTTGACAACTTCCAGCCGCTCAATGCGGTTGGGATCAATAAGAATAGCGGCGCCATCCATGGATTTTTGTTCGGATATTTTCTGGCCATCAATAAGAATCAACACCCGCGCCCCGCTCTCGCCGCGGATCTGAACCCGCTTTGCCCCAGGCACGGACTGGTCAAAAACTTCCACCCCAGGCACGTCCTGCAGTAAATCTGCAATGGTCGAAGCCGGGGCTTCCTTGATTTTTTCTTCGGAAATGACTGACACTGTAGAAGGAACGTCTCGCAGTTCTTGTTCAGTCCGCGTGGCGGTAATAACCACATCTTTGGCCCGTATTTCCTGAGCCTTGGCACTATGGGGAAACAAGATAACAGCCAGAACAAAAACCAGGTACAAACCCTGCAATCTCTTGATGAAAAATATTTCGCTTTTCACGACAAAGCTTCCTCCTCAATAATTTGATTAAAAAAAGTGATCAGCAGATGAGCCATGGTCACTTGCCAAAAATGACCAGCCACTGTCAGGTCAAGCCATTCCCCATCAATGTGGACCAAGCCAGCCCTGGCCCACTGATCTGTAATTGGTTGGGCCAGGTCAGCCAGGGGCAAGGACAGGGCCTGGCCCAGCCTGGACAGATTAATCCGTCCACGATCAAAACTCTGGGCCAGGGGCTTGGCCAACACAGCCTGCTTGGGGTTGAGCATTACAGCAGCCACGGGTTTGCGCCCTTGCCCCACTTCCTCCAACCAGCCCGCGTAATCGCGGCGCACAAAATAGGAACAATCATCCAAAACGCCCCCAGCCCCAGGGCCAAAACCCAAGCAATAGGACTGTCCCTTGACCATATGATTATAAACATTGCGCTCACGTGTGGTCCGACCCCAATGACTGGCTGATAGACGTTGCCAGCGGTTCTGGGCCAAAACACTGGAACCCATGGCGTACATCTGACCTTGGGCAGCGATGTCCAAAGGTGCAGACACTTTGCCGGCTTTGACTGCTCGAAAAAGTGGAGTGTCCTTAAGCAAATTGAGTTGGTAGAGGTCAACACCATCCAGTTCGAGATCAAACAGGATATCCAGGTCAGTTCGCCACATATCCATGGTTTGACCCGGAAAACCGTAAATAAGATCAATAACCACTGCGGCCTGGTCGTAATCCAGCAAGCGCCGCAAAGAAGCCTGAATTTCCTTGCTCCCGGCCTTGCGGCCCATGCTTTGACGCAGCTCGGTGTCAAAAGTCTGCACACCCAGGGAAAAACGATTCACTCCAGCCACCAGACAAGCCTCCATTTTATCTGGTCCAAAATTATGAATACGGCCCTCAAGTGTAATTTCACAATCATTGGCCAGGGGCAAAGACCGACCAAGGCCAATAATCAAGCGGCGCAGATCATTGGCTTCCAGGGATGTTGGAGTACCCCCACCAATATAGAGCGCGTGTATTGGGGCAGATTTAAAAGCAGCAGTCTCCCGCCACAAATCCACTTCAGCCAGCAGGGCGTCCACATAGCGGCTACTCTCACTGGAACCGTAGGCTCGGGTATAAAAGCCACAGTATAAACAATGTGTTTCGCAAAAGGGCACGTGAATATAGGCTGCGCTTTTGCCCACACGCGGCAGACGCAGAGCTTTTTCCAGGTGGTCGTCAATGTGCTCATTGGGCACAGGAGTACCACTAAACCCGGCATGTATGGCCATTTTACGCTCAAAGGCCTGACCCAATGGGTCTTCATTTTCCCTGGCAAAGCAAGCCTGAATATGGCTGTCGTGCTCAAAAGTTAGAAGCATTAAATTTTGACTGGACATAAACATACCAACCTTTTTATTAAGTATAGATTATAGCGAGAGCTGGGCATTACTGTTTCTTTAAAATAAATATTGCGAACAAATTTTATTAGTCGTTCCTGATAAAGTTTGACTATTCGAACTTAGTTAAAGTTGTCAATAAAAAACTAGTGCCAAAAAAATAAAATTTCAGACCCGTCTCAGGATGTTAAAAATATACTGCCATAATCATTTGGTTTTAATAGCAATAAACTATGCATAATTAATAATACATGCGTATCTAGCTTTTTAAAAAGTGGTGAAAAATTCTGACAATAGGGAGGATAGGAATATTAGGCAGATCGTATACAGAAGAATATATTTGATATGTCTAACTAATTTTATAACTCCTGGCAGCTTTGTTTTTTACCAGGTAATAGCCTGTTTTTTATAACTTGTTATAGTTGGGGGTTTGAAAAATATAAGAAAAAAGGGAGGATTGTGGCTCTAAAAGACCACTGGTTAATTCTGGTATTGCGAGTTTATGCACCTAGGGGGATGGGTGTCGTGAAGCTCTTCGCTAATCTTAACGCTCAGGCACTTTGATTATCGGCCATAATGTGGGTCTGGACATGGCCTTTATAAATCGGGCCTGCAAAAAATATTTTGGACAGCCCATGGTCAATCCTTGTCTGGATACCATGCGCATGGCCATGCTTTGGCGTGAACAGCAACTGACCAATCATTATGACCGTTTTAACCTCAAGGTTTCCTATTCCCTGACGGACCTGGCCAAAGAAATGGAACTTCCGGCCTTTACTGCCCATACAGCCCTGGGTGACGCCCTGCAAACAGCCTATTTATTTTTGTATCTGACCAAAAAGATTGCTGGCCATGGCTCCTGGACCCTTAAAAAATTACACCAGGCTGGACAAAGCTGGCGGTGGTATTTTTAGGGCTGTGCCTTCATGCATAAAAATATGGAATAACTGCAAGTCATTCATCAGCAGTGTGAGTCCAGGTATAAAGATGGATGGCCACGCTACGCTGTCGGGCTTTGCCCTTCTCACCATGACTTGGTCTCAAGGCACTCATTGACAGGTTAAAAGGCAGGCATTGCGAGGAGTCTTCAACGCGGCAATCCAGAAAAGGCAGAGACCCCTTCGACAGGCTCAGGGCAGGCTCCTTGGCTACGTTTCACTCTGCTAAAAATGACAAGAGAAAAAGCCGCTTGGGATAAGTGCAACCCCACGAATCCTTCCACAGCCTCCTGCTAATATTTTCATTTTTGTTTTACTCATGAGTTGCAACACCGTCTTTTTATTTGTAAACATAGCTCAACCTTTCAATAGCTAATAAGTGTAACCTTTGTTTCCTGTTTACAGTCTTAAGCTCAAAAAGGAGATCCATCCATGGGCCAGCCTCTTTGTCGTTTTTTTTATCTATGGGCCATAGTTTTTACTTTTTTAGCAGTTCCTGCCTGGGCTCATGAGCTATTAGATGACATCGTCTGTGATGCGCACCAAGTTACCCAGTTGGGCGTACTAACATCCCAAGATGCGTATCTCCCTGTCTATGTCTATCGGCAAGAATTGCACGATGGCATGGAGCCAGTCACCAAGGATTTTTTGGTCATCGGCCATGAAAAGCAGGGGCCCTATGACCGTGTCGCTTCTAGCTTTCGGTTCTCGCCTGATGGCCAGACCCTGATCTATGAAGCTGTAACTGACGAGAAGCATTATCTCATGGTCGGCAATGAGCAGCGAGGTCCCTATGATGCGGTGCACTGGGTCGGTTTTACTCCTAATGGCCAGGGCTTAGTCTATGGGGCAGAAATTGATGCCAAGCACTATGTTATGGTCGGTAGTGAAAAACGAGGGCCATACGACTGGCTCGGCCTGATCTCCTTTACTGCTGATGGCCAGACCTTGATTTATGAAGTGCAAATTGACGAGCAGTATTATGTCATTGTGGGCAACAAAAAACAGGGTCCATACGACACAGGCATCTGGAACTTTACCCTGTCTTCTCGTGGCCAAGGTTTTGCCTATGTAGCGCAAATTGATGGACAATATTATATTGTAACCAACACTAAAAAATTAGGCCCCTATGCTTCGCGCATTGATGATCTGGTGCTGTCTCCTGATGGCCAAGGAGTAGTGTATTTAGCAAGTACTGGTGGGGATTTTTATTTGATAGCAGGTAATCAAAAAACAGGCCCTTATGATCTGGCCTCTTCCCTGACTCTGGCACCCAATGGCCGAGCCTTGGCCTATGCAGCAAACATTAACGATAGAAATTATGTCATAAAAGATAAGGAAAAGTTTGGGCCTTATGATCAAAATGTGGCAAATTTTATATTTTCTCCTGACAGCAAAACCCTGGCCTATGCAGCGAGCATAAATGGGCAAGAGTACCTTGTTGCCGGCAACAAAAAATGGGGGCCCCATGATTGGATAGCTCTGTTTACCTTTGGAGCTGACAGTACAACCCTGGCCTATACCGCAACAATTGATGGCTCCTATTATGTCATGGCTGGCAATAAAAAAATGGGTCCTTACGAGAATGTAGGGCATTTGACCTTTGCATCCCATGGCCCAAGTCTCGCCTATACAGCGGAAATAAACGGGCAAAAGTACCTTATTTTTGGCCAGAAAAAACTTGGGCCTTATGACGACGTATCTGCTGACCCAGCCTGGCCAGAAGATCATCCCTTTACCTTTGCTTCAGATGGTCAAACTTTTGCCTATCAAGTTCGCATTGATGATGACTTTAAACCGCGCCTCTTTATGAATAACGAGGAATATATTGGCAGCATCCATAATGACCATATTCTTTATATCAAGGAGAACAAAATCTATAGAAAAGCACCCTAACAGGACACAATCACTAAGATGAACAAATGGATGGCCGCGCTGCGCTCGCCATGACTGGGTACCAATGCACATGTTGACAAGACAAGCCACGTCATTGCGAGGAGCAAAGCGACGCGGCAATCCAGAAAGGAATAAAGGTATGAAGATTTTGATTCCCGTTTTCACGGGAATGACACCACCACCCAAGTCATATATAGCAAATAGGATTATGCCATGAAATGGTTTTATCTCACCATTATTATCATTTTTGCGCTGAGTATTATCCTTATGAGCTGCAAAGCAGACTCTGGCCGTGAAGGAACAGGTGGCAGCTATGACTACAGCAATCCCAAGGCACCCAAGACCATTACCTCTCAAGACATTACCTTCTTTGAATACACTTTTGTTACTGATGCCCTGAACCAATGGTATGGCAGAAACATTCCATATAGACGCTGCACTTTCAGTCTTGTGCGTGAGGAAGATGGTGCGCGCTGTATTGGGTCAGGATATAACGAGTCTGATGCATCCTTTGACTTTGAGTTTCTTGCGCCCTTGGCTGCCCTTGATGACCTGCAAGCTCTCGTGCACGAGCATAACCTCGCCCAGGTTAACGGTATTAATAAAGGTGCCATTGCCATACCTGAAGAATTTTTAGCTACACGTCTCAAGGTGAGATATGCTTCAGGAGAAACAATTTCTGCCTCAGATAATAGTGGCCCTATTTTAAATGGGGCTAATGATACTGATATTTATGATTTTTTTATGACCCTGGCCCAGAAATTCGATAGTGACTTTGTGTTGGAGCCTGAAGAATTTTGGGAACCCCATAAGGTGCTTCAAGGACGCCTGGAAAGTGAAGATGGGACCAAAGCCCTGGTCTTTGACACAAAAGAAGTGTCCATTTTTGAAGATGGAGAGCTCATTGAATGCGTTCGTTATTACGTTAGTCGTGACCAGGTTCTCCGCTCAGGAATTGGCAAAAACTTTGTTTTATATCGCCATTTTTACTGGTCTGACGATGCCCTGCGAGGGAAGAGAAGAGAAGGTGGGAGTATCAAATTTATCCCCAAGCCATAACCATGCCTGGCCCAACATAAAACTTTAAGGGAGGGTGTTCAATGGCCCTAAAATTATTGTGGACCATAAGTTTTAGCCTGATCATCTTCTGCACCCTATTTTTCCAAAAAACCTGGGCTACGGAGCTGTCTCCAATGTTATTGGGCACATCTCCTGTGGACGATGAGCATGTCCTGCAACTTGGTGTCATGCAGGGCCAAGTTCCTGTATTTTCCTATTTTGATCCATCCTCAAAAACCTATCATGTCCAAGTGGGTGAAGAACAACATGGCCCCTTTCAAGGCATTAGTAATCTTATAATTGCTCCTGATGGGAAGAACCTGGCCTATGTAGCAACCATTGATGGTCAGAAGTATGTTATGACTGGCAACACCAAAGAAGGCCCATATTTTTCAATACATAACCTTGGCTTTTTATCTGATGGCCAGACCCTGGCCTACATAGCTTTAGAGAAAAAGAATACGTCTGTGGTAGTTGGCCAAAACAAAAGTGGTCCCTTTGACTTTGTTTCAACCTTTCATCTTTCCCCCCAAGGTGCTGATGTGGCCTATGCAGCCCAAAAAGGCTCCAAGTGGTATGTCTATTCTGCACAGGAACAAAAGGGACCGTATTCTTCACCTGAAGTGCTGCCCTTTTCCCCTGATGGAAAAATGGTTTATACTTACTACAAAGATCTACCACCAGATCAGATGAGAATTCCACACTCCTATCTCATGGTGGGACAGGAAAAATATGGACCATATAACCTTATTGGGGACGTCAAGTTTTCCCCTGATGGTCAGACCCTGGCCTATGCATTCACCCAGCATCGTCTGAGCTTTCTGATGGTGGGGCAGGAAAAACGTGGACCATATAGTACGGTTAAAGACATTGCCTTTTCTCCTGATGGCCAGACCCTGGCTTACCAATATATGCATGGGGGCAGCATTTATGTTGTGGTGGGAGACGATCAATACGGGCCATACGACAACTATCCTGGCAGCCTGCACTTTTCCCCTGATGGCCAGACTTTAGCCTACACAGCCAGGATTGATGGCCAATATTATCTCTTTTGTGGTCAAAAAACTTTTGGCCCCTTTGCTGATGAAATCACGAAAATTCAATTTTCCCCTGATGGCCAAAGTGTGTTCTATGAAATCATAGAAAACTATCGCCATTTTCTCTATCTTGGCGACACATCCTTGGGAACCTATGATTTGGTCACCAATATCGTCTTCTCTTCCACCACCCAGGCCCTGGCTTTTGCTGCTAAAACAGATAAAAAATGGTATGTGGTCTTGGATAAACAATCCTATGGGCCTTATGGCTATATTCAAGATCTGCAATTCGCTCCTGACGGCCAGGCTCTGATCTATACCATGGAAGTTGGGGGCAATGCATTTACCAGGCTACTCATGGATGGGCAGGAGTATTCGGGCGCTGTTTGCAATGGAGAAATTTTATACCTAACAGACAGGAAAATATATAAAAAGGAACTAGGCATTAAAACAATTGGGCAAGTTGACGCACTTACCCAATGATCTGCAAAGCACTCTCAGGGCGGACGAAAATCCGCCCTTTTTTACCACAAGGAAATCAACATCTTGGTCCCCACCAGAAAAAGGATGACTGCAAAAATCTTTTTCAGTCTGTCCACAGGCAAACTATGGGCCAGACGCACTCCCAAAGGTGCGGTCAACACACTCATAACTGCGATGGAGACCAGGGCTGTTAAAGACACATAACCCAGGGAATAGGGTGGCAGGCTGGCATTACCCCAACCATTGACAATATAGCCAATGGTGCCGGACACAGCGATGGGAAATCCTATGGCCGCAGAAGTACCAATGGCCTGGTGCATGGGTATATTATGCCAAACCATAAATGGCACAGAGAGCGTACCGCCACCTATGCCCACCAAACTGGACACCAGGCCAATAACATTACCAGCCCCAAACATCCCAACCCGGCCCGGCATTTGCCGTGAAGGCTTGGGTTTTTTGCCAGCCAGCATCTGATAGCAGACATAATAGAGAAAAATAACAAAAAAGACCTTTAAAAATCCAGTGCTCAAGGCCGCAGCCACATAAGTGCCCAAAAAGGTGCCGGTAAAAATACCAATAACTATGCGTCGCACCACAATCCAATTTACAGCTCCACGTCGATGGTGCGCCATAAAGCTGGACACAGAGGTAAACATAATGCTGGCCATGGACGTGCCCAGGGCCAGATGCATGACCAGGTCTTGAGAAATATTTTGCAACTCTAAACAAAAGACAAGCATGGGTACAATAACCAACCCGCCACCAATACCCATGAGCCCGGCCAAAATTCCGGCTATGGCACCAACCAACAAATACAAGGCTAAAACCTCAAGCATATAGTTCTCCGGGGCAACAGCCCAATACATAGAATTATCCAAAGTGCGTAAAGTGAATCAGCTTTCTTTTTGTGTCAATCTTTGTCACAAGTCTTGGGACATTGAGAGAATAAGAAATTAAAAGTTGTGGAGAAAATATGGGACATTTGGTGGGTAAAGATATTTTTCAACAATTGGGGCAGCGCCTGGATCAAGCGTCCATACGCACACCCTGGACGCCAATTTTTGGCAAATTAGTCGCTTCCCTATTTTCTCCAGCAGAAGCAGAGCTGGTCACCCGCCTGCCCTATCGTCCATCCTCTCTGACCCGTATCGCCAAAATGCTGGGGGAACCTGAAAGTCAGTTACGACCCATGCTGGACACCTTGTGCACCAAAGGTCTGGTCATGGATATTTGGGATGGGCAAAATTTTGTATATATGGTCAGCCCCATGGTGGTGGGTTTTTTTGAATTCACCATGATGCGTACCGGGCCGGACTTGCCCATGGCTGAGTGGGCCGAACTTTTTGAGGCCTATATGTTTGGCGATTCACAATTTTTACAAGCCAATTATGGTGCGGGCCAACAAACTTCCATGATGCGGGCCCTGCCCCATGCCGAAGCCCTGGGTGAACATGTAGAAATTTTGGATTATGAAAAAGCAGCCAGCCTCATTGAAGATAATACAGAGTTTTCCCTGGGGCTGTGTTCCTGTCGTCATGAAAAACATCATCTCGGCCATGCCCCCTGTCCCACCCCCATGGACACCTGTACTTCCATGGGCAGTGCAGCCCGATTTTTGATTCGTAATGGCTTGGCCAAGGCCATTGATAAAAGCCAAATGCGCGATATCTTAGCCCGTTCCCGAGAGACAGGCCTGGTGCTTTCAGCAGATAATGTGCGTAAAGATGCGGGCTTTATCTGCCATTGTTGCGCCTGTTGTTGTAATTTGCTGCGCGGAGTGCGGGAAACAGGCTATACTGGAATTTTAGTCACAGCCAGCGTGGTAGCGCAGGTCGATGCCCACGTATGTATTGGCTGCGGCCTGTGCACCAAGGCCTGTCCTGTACATGCTTTGGCCTTGGTTTCCAGGGATCAAGACACAAAGCAAAACAACAAGCCAAAACTCAAAAAACTGGCTCAGGTCCAGGAACATTGTTTGGGTTGTGGCGTCTGTGCCTTACAATGTCCCACAGGAGCCATTACGCTCCATCCCAGAGCACAAAAAGTTTATCATCCTGAAGACAGTTTTGAACGGGTCATTATCCAATCTTTGGAACGGGACACCTTGCAAACTTTGTTCTTTGATAATCCCCAAAGTAAGACTCAGGAATTCATGCGCTTTTTAGTGGGTGGTTTTTTGAAATTACCAGCTGTGAAACGAGCCCTTTTAAGCGAAAAACTGCGTTCACGATTTTTAGCTGGATTAAGAAAATTAAGTGGGTAATGACAAGCTATTGATCCTTTGATCATCCTAAAAATGATTGCTCTCTCAAACTTCAAAGTAACCTTGTTAACAACCATCCCCATGGTACAAAGCCCAAAAAACAAGCGATCTCCCTTCTTGCCAAGGGCCAAGTATTCATATATACGCACTGCGCATTTCCTGTAAGGATGTCTCCTTACTCCTCGACCTGTCTTGTACGCATCGACTCACAGATTTGGTTTCCTACGTTTTTGAAATGCTTTTTTTCCGTCTTGGACAATGGCCTCATGCGCAAAGGTCTGGTTCCAGAGCCGGACACTTTTGACTGCGGCATTGCCCGCAAGGTAAAATTCATGACGACATTTGCTGATTTAGGTTTATCTGATGAGGCCATGGTGGCCTTGTCTCGTAAGGGTTTTGAAGAACCCACTCCGGTCCAGGTCAAAACCATACCCGCTGTTTTGGCTGGCCAACAAGATATTGTCGCCCAAGCCCAAACTGGTACAGGGAAAACGGCAGCCTTTGGCCTGCCTCTACTTGAGCTTTTGGATCAAAATAACCGGGCTGTGCAGGCCCTGATCCTGACTCCAACCAGGGAACTGGCCATTCAAGTGGCTGAAGAAATAAATTCTTTGCGGGGCGAACGCTCTTTGAGCATTATTCCTATTTATGGTGGTCAATCCATGACCATCCAACTCCGCAGTCTCAAAAAAGGTGTATCCATTGTGGTGGGCACACCAGGCCGGGTGCTGGATCACTTGCGCCGGGGCAGTCTGGACCTGTCAACCATTGGATTTTTTATCCTTGATGAAGCTGATGAAATGCTCAATATGGGCTTTTTGGATGATGTGCGCGAAATCATGGATCAGGCGTCTCAAGACAAGAGAACCATGCTTTTTTCCGCCACCATGCCCCGGGAAATTTTAAACATCGCCAAAAAATACATGGGCGATTATCAGGTTATCAGGGCTATTTCCGAGCAATTGACTGCCGACCAAACAGACCAGATTTATTTTGAAGTTTCTGCTAATGACAAGTTTGAAGCATTGTGCCGTATTATTGATATGGACGCAGATTTTTACGGCCTGGTTTTTGCGCGGACCAAGGTTGATGCTGATGCTGTTGCCCAACGCCTACTGGAGCGTGGCTATGATGCCGACGCTCTCCATGGTGATATTTCCCAAAGCCTACGCGAAAAAATTCTAGGTAAATTCAGAAAAAAGCTGATCACTATTTTGGTAGCTACAGATGTGGCGGCACGGGGTATTGATGTTCAAAACCTGAGCCATGTTATCAATTATGATCTCCCCCACGACCCTGAATCCTATGTGCATCGTGTCGGCCGCACTGGTCGAGCGGGCAAACAGGGCATTGCCATCACCTTTATTACTCCCCCAGAGTACCGGAGACTGCAATTTATTGGTAAACAGGCCAAGACAGATATCAAAAAAGCACGCTTACCCAAAGTCAGCGATGTTTTGGCCATGAAAAAAGATCGCATTCGAACGGATCTGCAGGCCATTGTGGCCATGGAACCCGAGCTGGAATACCTGGGTATGGCCCAAGAATTATTGGAACAAAGCAAGCCACGAGAAACCTTGGCTGCCCTGCTCCAGCATCTTTTTCATGATGAACTGGATGCCTCCAATTATCGGGAAATTGAAGACCCCTTTGTGGTGGATAAAAAAGGAAAAACCAGGCTGTTCGTGGCTCAAGGTCGCAAAGATGGCCTGACTCCCAAACGCTTGCTCACCTTTTTTAGTGAACAATGTCGCATCCCTTCCCGCAAAGTATGGGATATTCAGATTATGGACAGCTTTTCTTTTGTGTCTTTACCCTTTCATGACGCAGAAAAAGTCTTGTCCTTGTTCAACCGCCGAGGAAACTCCAGTGGCCTGGTCTTTACCAAGGCCAAGGACCAACCAGCCACAACAAAAAAGAAAAAGAAATAAAAAAAGGCGGACCACCAGTCCGCCTTTTTATTTCTATGCTAAGAAAACATTGATGAAACCATTCTCGTCACTCACCCTGACGGATACAAGCCCGCGATGGCGAGAGTCCAAAGCAATCAAGACGCTGGATTCACCCTATCGGGTACCAGCCCACTTTCGTGGGAATGACGCTTTAATCAGTGCTTCTTTAATTTTGTCATGTATAGACCCGCCCCTAGTGTCAAACAAAACGTTATTGCACCAAACGAGAGGAATGCGGTCATGTATTCGGCATCTGGCCATATTGGCTGTGCCTTGATGAAATACGCGCTTTGGGTTCC